>SESH01012221.1_pt1 | contig 77565 bp, 58 predicted proteins | sample 3171561 | NCBI WGS metagenome assembly SESH01 (sample SAMN10866947, study PRJNA518727) | freshwater metagenome | biome: subpolar coniferous forest; feature: holomictic lake; material: water; isolation source: holomictic Lake 442 2011 16.5 m and 2014 13 m | place: Canada: near Kenora, Ontario
TGACTTCACCGGATGCTTACCTATGAGCTTCCTGATCGACACCAACGTCATTTCAGAAATCCGCAAAGGTGCGCGGTGCGACCAGAAGGTAGCCGCGTGGTATGCCTCGATCGAAGACCGCGACCTATACTTGAGCGCACTGACACTTGGCGAGATCCGCCGCGGTATCGAACTTGCGCGCCCGCGTGACCCGGCCAAGGCCGAGGCGCTTCAGCAGTGGCTCAACTCGGTCGTCAGCGCATTCGGCAATCGCATCATCGCCGTCGATCTCGCGGCAGGCGACGAATGGGGACGAATGAGCGCGATGAGTCCGGCGTGAGCGGCCTCGGCGTCAGGGTGCTCAACCCTTTCAAGAGCATCCCTTAACAAGGCGGGGTCAGCGCGTCCCTGCGCTTCCGTCGAAGTAAAGCAGGCGCGCTGCGCCGTCGGGATCGAGGTAAGGCACGTCGAGGTCTTGCGTCAGCGCGATCCGCCGCGAGAAGACGGCGTCGACATCGACGGAAACCCGCACGCCCGTATAGAAATGGAGCGCCGCGCCGCCGGCGACGATCATGCGAATTGGCAGGATCGCCGGCGACACGCCCACCAGGGTCGCCGCGATGCGCCGCGCGATCTCCGCGAATGCGGCGACGTATGCGGACTCCGTATGGGGCTCAGGCCGCAACGATCATCTCCGCCCGAACCTGCGGCAGAAAGCGCGCCGGCGGCAGCGGCGTTGCCGCGAGCCAGCGCCTGAATACCGACACCTCGGTCGCGCCCGGATGCAGCGCTTCGGCCAGCGCCAGATACTGCGCCCGCGAGAAGCCGGCGACGCTTGCCAGCATGACCGCGAGACCGGCAACGAAGAATGCAGGTCCGACGTTGCGCCAGGCCATCGGATCGAGTGATCCACTCGCCACCAGATCGAGCAAGCGACGCTCGAGGGCACGATCAACCTCGAGCGGCCATAAGCCGAACGGTGTCGCGTCGGAAGGCCGCCGCACACCCAACTTAAGATCAATGGCGTCAGCCATCAGCTGCAACGTGGCGAAGTCGCAGGAGCGGCGCCTGCCCAATCGGCACAAAGTCTCCTTCGGCAGCCCCGCACGGCGCGCCCAGGCCGAATCGTTCAGCCCCGCAATGCGTGCGGCGGACGTCATTTCCTTGAGGATATTGGATAAATAATCATTACTAATCAGCTACTTATATTAGTCGTTGATCTTTGAGTCAACTCTGCGATCGAGAACCGAATGAACGACGAAAGGGGGCAGGATTACTGTGTGATCTTGACGGCCGCAAGCGTGGCAAAGGAAGCCTCGGCGCGTATCCGGTTGCGGCGCGCTCGATCCTCCAGTATCCCCCGCGTCCTCGCTCCGCAGCGGGCGCGTAGCTCAGCGGTAGAGCCCTGCCGTGACCCTCGGGTCGAACTGCGCCACGCCCCTCGGCGAACCCATCGCCGCGTGAGGCTGGCACCGGGATTCGAAATCACCATTTGAATTCAACGCCACGAATGCCTCAGCCCTTCCTCGACACGGAAGTGGCAAAGCGGCGCAGATTTGTCTGCATCGACTCTATGCAATAGACTAGTTGTATCAACTGGTTTACAAATCGGCGAGACGTCATGAATAAAGAAATCGGCGCCTTTGAGGCAAAGACAAAACTGCCCGAACTCCTGCGACAAGTGCAGGGCGGGAAGAAATTCACCATTACCAACCGCGGCAAGCCGATCGCCGACCTGGTGCCGTGCGAGACGACAAATACCCGAAACACGGCCACTGCGATAGCAAACTATATGGCGTTCAGGGAAGCCAGCCCGGTCTGTAAGAGCGTGGACATCAGGGCGCTGATCGAGGAAGGTCGCGAATGACCTTCGTCCTTGATGCGTCCGTTGCCCTCACGTGGCTCCTTCAGGACGGCTCAACCAAGGACACCGCCTACGCGTTTGCTGTCCTCAACGCGTTCGGCGCTTCGAGCGCTAACGCGGAGGTTCCTGTCACTTGGGGCCTGGAAATCGCGAACGTCGTTTCTCGCTGCGAGACGAAGGAGTTGCTGACGACCGCACAGACCAGTGCTTACCTAGGCCTTCTCAAGGAACTACCGATCGAGCCCGACCCCGACACGTATTCCTGCGCGCTAGGCGCGACGCTTGAGCTCGCGCGCCGCTACGGCCTGTCTTCTTACGACGCCTCCTATCTCGAACTGGCTTTGCGCCGCGGCCTGCCGCTCGCGACGCTGGACAGGAATCTTGCCAAGGCCTCCCTGCGGGCTGGCGTCAAGCGATTTGAAGCGCACTGATGGTACCGCCGTGCCAGAGCTTCATCAGCGACGCAGCGACCATCCATCTGGAGTTGACCCGTTTTCCTGGTCAGAATTGCACGCCGGTTTACACCCGCTCCGGGAGTAGCTAGCCGAACACTCGCACTAGTGCCGCGTCGATAGCCGCAGTGATGCCGTCAATATCCGCCTCGGTGGCGATCAGCGCCGGGCTCAGACACAGCGTGTTGTTCAACCCCTGCATCGAGCGGGTGGTCGCGCCAATGATCACGCCGTGGCCGATGCAGTCGGCCAGAACCGCCTGCACCATCTTCTCCTCGACCGGCTCGCGGGACTGACGGTCGGCCACGAGCTCGGCACCGCAGAACAGGCCCAGGCCGCGCACGTCCCCGATCACGGCGTGACGAGACTGCAGCTCGCGCAGGTTGGCGAGCAGCCGCTGGCCCATGCGCTCGGTGTTCGCCAGCAGCGCCTCATCCTCGATGATGCGCATGTTCTCCAGCGCCGCCGCGGGCCCGGCCGTGCAACCGCCGAAGGTCGAGATGTCCCGGAAGTACGACAGCGGGTCGGACGGATCGTCCTTGAACTGCTCGAACACGGCCTCGGTCGTGACCGTGCAAGAAATCGCCGCATAGCCTGAGGCCACGCCCTTGGCCATCGTCACGAAATCCGGCTTGATGCCAAAGTGCTGGTAGCCGAACCACTTGCCGGTGCGGCCGACCCCGCACACGACTTCGTCGATGTGCAGCAGTATCTGGTGCCGCCGGCAGATATCCTGCACACGTTCCCAGTAGCCCTTCGGTGGCGTGATCACGCCACCGCCAGCGGTGACCGGCTCAAGGCACAGCGCGCCGATTGAATCCGGACCCTCGCGCAGGATGACCTCCTCGATCGCGTCGGCGGCGCGCTCGCCGTAGTTCTCGATCGAGCCCCACTGGCTGCGGTACTCGAGGCAATGCGGCACCTCAACGAAGCCCGGCGTCAGCGGTCCGTACTGCGCATTGCGCTGCGGCTGGCCGCCGGCCGAGAGCGTGGCGATCGTCGTACCGTGATAGTCGCGCTCACGATAGAGGATCTTGTACTTGCGGCCGCCATGATGGCGATGCGCCATCTGGCGCACCATCTTGAAGACTTTCTCGTTGGCCTCGGAACCGGAGTTCGAGTAATAGACCCGGCTCAGGCCAGGCATCTTCTCGATAAGCCGACGAGCGAACTGCGCACCGGGCACGGAACCGGCGGCGTTCGAGAAGTAGTTCATCTTGACCAGCTGGTCGCGGACGGCGTTGGCGATGCTCTCGCGACCATAGCCGACATTCACGGTCCAGACACCGCCTGAGACCGCATCCAGGTATTCCTTGCCGGCAGCGTCCCACAGCCGCATGCCCTTGCCCTCGACGTAGATACGCGGGTCAACGGTCTCGAACGGCTTGTGTTGGGCAATGTGATGCCAGACGTGCGCGCGGTCACTTTCGATCACGTCACGCAGCGGGTCGGTCTTCAGAACTGAGCTCATGGCGGACCTTCCAGGGTGGGGATTAGCCGTTGTAGCACGGCCCAGCCCGGGCTGTTAGGTCCACCAAGCCTGCACGCATGGAGCCAGCGGCAGGCCTGACATCCACGGCCGCGAGGCCGGTGAAGCCGTTACTGAGGCTGCCGGCCCTGCGCCACGACCTGCCACCCCACCGAGCGGTCGCCGGCCACGGCTAAGTCTGCGCAGGCCGGGTCGCCCCCGTGCGTAGCGCCCCTTTAGGTCATAAGCCCAGAGCGCTCAGCAACGCAGGCCACCAATTCACTACTTGGCCCTCATCGCCGTCGAATACCCAGCGGCACCAGCTCCCTGCCCCAGCTCTGCACTCACTGCAGCGCAGCACGGGGGGTGATTACCAGCGCGCCATGCCGAACGTCGGCCATGGCGTTAAACGCAGGTCGCGTCACGCGGAATGACTTGAGGTCAAGCGTCGAATCCGGACCGATTCCAACGATAGGAATGCGACGGTAGGTCAACGGCTGACCAGCGACGATCTGGGCTGGTTTCTGCAACGGCCTTATCAACCACGCGTAGCCAGTGCCCCTGTTATAGAACCGGCCGATGCCATCACCGTCGACCACCATCGCAGTGTCCTCGTCGATGCCCAGGCCCGTGATGGACGCGTCGTCCCGCTCCTGGGCGAGGCGAGCGACGAACGCAATCAACCGCCCCTGGCGGCCGCGGGCCGCAAAGTGGGTGTCGGTGATCAGGTGCGCAAGATAGGGCAGGTGCAGGAAATCGCTAACCAGCGTGACGCCGGAGCCGGTGGGATCCTCTAGCGCATCCTCAGACCTCAGGCTGATCGAGTCTAGGCAACCATAAACGTAGCCGCCGAGTACGGCCAGACCGGCACTGGTTCCACCGATGGGACGACCGGCCGCCACATGGGCATCGAGCAGTCGATTGATCGCCGTACCCTTCCAGAGCCGCACATAATTGCTCTGATCGCCACCGCCGATAAAAATCCCATCCGCCCTGGCAATCACTGCGAGCAGGCGTGGATCCTCGACGGCATCCTCATCGTGGATCACCAGAGTTTCGACCGACGTCATGCCGCCGACGTCGTTGTAGATCTCCTGCTGCAACTCATCGCCGCCACGCGCTCGCAACACCAGGATGTGCCCGCCGCCTGCTCGGGCCACGAACCAGCGAAACGCCTCTAGCGGCCATTCGCCTCCACCCATGAGCGCAAGACCCGGCAGATGCGGTCGCGGCCTAAGCGCCGTCACATCACCCACGGCGTAGTGCTCATAGCCCGGCCCCACCCAGTCGGGAGCCTTCGTCGTAGTCGCCTCTGCAGCGAGGATTTCAGCACAGCTGCACAGCAGCAGCACGGCAAGCAAGGCGCGCGCGTTGTAGTAACGCAATCGGTTTGTCATCGCTTCATCCTGGGCGAACCGCGCCAATGTGGGCCAGCCCAAACAAGCTGGAGGAGCGAAGCAGGCGGTCCGTTCGCACCCGCCCAATTACCTGCATGCACGCGGCAACAAAGCCGCCCCCCCTGGCGCGGACCACGTTGACCCAGCATTGTGAAGGTTTACACTTTTTATCATTATTACGCGCAAACTGCACCACGCTGCCACATAAGCCAAGGACGACCCCATGCACAGCTTACGGATAGTGCTGCTCCTAATCACAATCACCGCCACGCCGGTCGCCCAGGCGGCAGCCGATGCAGGACCCAACCCTGGTGGGCCGTTAACACCGACTTCCACTCTGGAAGCGGTTCTCGTCACCGGCTCACACATTCCTCGCGCCCAGGTTGAAGGTCCCGCGCCCATAACGACAATCACAGCAGACGACATTCGCTACAACGGCTTCGCGAACGTCGCCGAAATCATGAGTTCGCTCACCCAGAATCTCGGCGCGCTCGACAACAACCAAAACACAGACGGATTTTCGGTTGGCGCGCAGGCAGTGGACCTACGCGGTCTCGGGCCGAACCACACCCTTGTGCTGGTGAACGGCCGGCGGATCGCCGACTACCCGCAATCCTACGGCGGCAGCAGCAACTTCACCGACATCTCAAACATCCCCGCCGGGATGATCGATCGCGTTGAAATTCTAAGTGGCAGCGCCTCAGCCATCTACGGATCCGACGCCATTTCCGGAGTGATTAACTTCATTCTGAAGCAAAAATCCGACGGCACCACGATCGACTTCCGCGTCGGTGAGCCCGAGCACGGCGGCGGCGCGTCGCAGCGCTTCCAGATCTCTAGCGGCTACTCGAACGATCGGTTCAATGCCATCTACTCACTTGAACTCTACAATCAAGACCCCTTGTGGGCATTCCAGCGCAGCTTCACGAGCTCCAGACTCAACAGCCCCGCGGACCCCGCCGACATCTACGCGAGCCCCGTTTTTACGCGCATCGACTCCGATGGCAACTACATTGACCCAGGCTCGGCAACCTGCGCTGCCCTGTCGTCACTCGACCGCGGCTCGATCGTGTATGCAAACAGACCTGGCTACGGCAACTACTGCGGCAGCTACAAAGACGTCGGCTACGGCACTCTACAAAACGGCCGCAAGGCGATAAATTTCTACGGCTCGGCCACTTACAAGCTGAACGAGCAGACCAGCCTGTTCGTGGACCTCCAGGCCGGGCAGTCGCACCAGATCAGTTACAACACACCGCTGCAGTGGAAGAACAGCTACCCGCTCAACGGCGACTCGGCCCCCGTGCCGTTCTTCAACTCAGCCACCGGACAGGTCGAGCAGTGGCAGCGAAAGTACTTCACCCTCGAGGAAAATGGCGGTCTCGATCCGGGCGAAATCCACAACATCAATCACACGCTATCAGTCAACGCAGGCGTGAAAGGCGCACTGGGCGCCTGGCGGTACGAGGCACTCTTTGGGCACTCCCAGAGCAACCTCGAAAGTCGCTGGCCGGCGCTCGTATCGGCGAAGGCCCAGGCGCTCTATCTCGGGCCATCGCTAGGCATCGACCCGGATACCGGCTACAACATCTATAACGCGTCGCCGAGCCGGCTGTACACGCCGCTGACGCCGGCGGAGTTCCGCTCGATCACGCAGGACTCGATCGATAACGACAAGAGCCGCTCCGAAACGCTGTCGTTGACCGCCTCGAATGTCCGACTGTTCGACTTGCCCGCCGGTCCGGTCGGAATCGCAACGGTCGCCGAATACGGCAGCCAGTACTTTGGCCTCAACGCCGACCCGGCATCCCTCGACGGTACCTACTTTGGATTGCACAACACCTCAGCCGTTGGCTCCCGTAGTCATCTTGGTCTTGGCGTCGAAGTTAACGTGCCGGTCTTCTCGCAACTCACCCTCACCGGCGCCGGCCGTTACGACAGCTACCGCTACAGCGGCAGCAGCGCAGGAAAGCTGACCTACGCCCTCGGCGCCGAGTACCGGCCATTCCACAGCCTGCTTGTGCGCGGCTCCATCAGTACCGGGTTCCGCGCCCCTGACCTCGCCTACCTGTACGCCGGTCCAAGCGGCTCAAGCTCCGGGGGCACCGACTACTACCTGTGCCGACTGCAAGAAGCAGGTAGTGGGCCTGACTACTACGACAACTGCTCCAACGGCGACGTCGGCTTCAACGGCCGCAGTCACGGCAGCACGGCACTTGAGGACGAAACGAGCACCTCGGCGACCGTCGGGCTCGTGTTCTCGCCGTTCAGGGGTTTCGAAATCACCGCCGACTATTACGACATCACGCTCAAGAAAGAGGTCACCTATCAGAGCAGTGACACGATCCTGCGCGAAGAGGCAGACTGCCGCCTCGGGCAGACCGTTGACGGCACTGCCGTCAATGCCAATTCGGCGCTCTGTCAACAGGTCATCGGCCAGGTCGTGCGCAATGCGGCGGACGCAGCCGACAACCCGCTCGGCATAACCTCCGTACTGGTGCTTCCGATCAACGCGGCGATAGACAAGACCTCTGGTATCGACGCAAACGCCCGCTACTCCCTTCAGACGGGGCGATATGGGCGCTTTAACTTCGACGTCGGCGTCACCAGCGTGCTGACGCACACTATCCAACTGCACCCGGGCGATGCCGTGGACAACCAGCTAACCGACTATTACTACTACGTGATTCCGCGCAACAAGCTGAACTATTCGGTCGCGTGGAACATCGGCAACCTCACAAGCACGCTGCACGGATCCCGCCTCGGCGGGCTGCCAAACTACGACGGTACGGTTCGTCTAGGCGCAACAGAAGTGTACAACGCCTCCCTGAATTACCGCTTCAGCCCGCAGGCGTCGATCACCCTTGTCGTCGATAATCTGCTCGATACCAAGCCGCAGCGCGACCCCAGCTGGACGAGCTACCCGTACTACGCCAGTCGCTGGTTTAATCCCGTCGGCCGCACGTATTTCGCGCAATTTAGCTACCGACTCGGCGGCGCTAAAGACAGGTAGTGGCAGCCACGCGCGGGCGAGGTCTTGCCTTGCCCGCGCGCCCGTGCAGACACCTCTAAGCAGGCGCCGCCAGGACGCCAGGCGGCAGCAGCACAACGGAAGCGCAAGGACGCGCTGACCCCGCCGCGACAGTTGCGCTAGCACAAGGAGCTGCGGCCAAATTTTTAGGGCTCAGGCCGCGCCCGTTCCCGCCCTTTAGTGGATCGCTCGATACCTGTACGAACTGGGCAATTTCTCTCGTACGCCTACAGCCCGTTCGATCGGATCGATCGGGCATCGGAATACGGCCGGATCATTTCTCCGGGGAACGGCTCGGTCCGCTAGGCTGCGAAGACACTGGCTGCACGACTCGGCGCCTGCAGCGCCGCCTGCAGGCGCTAGAGGATAGTGCGCTTCCGGTAGATGCGCGCGTTCTCATCGACGACCTCGAAGGCATCAGCGACACTGGAGAAAGTGGGGCTTTCCTTGTCACCGAGACACAGGTAGCCGCCATTCTCCAGGCTCTCGAGGAACAGGCGTAACACCTTGTTCTGCAGTTCTTCGCTGAAATAGATCAGCACGTTTCTACAGATGATTACCTGCATCTCGCCGAAAGACGCATCCATCGCCAGGTTGTGGCGCGCAAACATGATTCTCTGCCTGAGCTCGGCGCCCATGATTGCGGCGTCGTAGCGCGCACGATAATGGTCCGACATGGCCCCACCCGCACCAGTCGCCACGAAGTTCTCGGTGCCCTTACGAAACACGCCCAGCGAATAGATACCGGCCTTGCCAGTATCCAGCGCCGCCTGACTGATGTCGGTCGCGTAGAGCGTGCTCCGCTCCAGCAGGCCCGCCTCCTTGAGAAGAATCGCGTGCGAGTAGACCTCCTCGCCCGTCGCGCAACCGGCGTGCCACGCCTTGATGTGCGGCCAACTTCTCAACGCGGGAATGACCTTTTCCTGCAACGCGCGGAAGAACCCCGGGTCACGAAAAAGCCAGGTCACCGACACCGAGAAGCATGGCAGCAAGCGGTGGAAGAAGGCGATGTCCCGCAACAACCGCGCCGTCACATCGGCGTACGTTTCCAGTCCGGCATCCACGACAAACTGGGACATACGCCGGGCGATCGTCGGCATCGCGTAGCCACGAAAATCGTAGCCGTACTTCAGTGCGATCGCCTCGAGCAGCAGTTGCAACTCGATCTGATCAGCCTCGCTCTGCAGCACCTCGGCGCTCATCGACAGAGCCAGATCCTGAGCAGCGACAGCAGCCGGTCCTGATCGATCGGCTTGGCCAGATAGTCCGACGCTCCCGCCTCGATGCAACGCTGACGATCCTCACGCATGGCCTTCGCTGTCAGCGCGATGATCGGCAAGCCTTTCAACCGCGGATCGGAACGCACGCGGCCGGCCGTCTCGTAGCCGTCCATGACCGGCATCATCATGTCCAGCAGCACCAGATCGACCGGTTCGGCCGCCAATATCTCGAGCGCCTGGCTGCCGTCGGCCGCCTTCAGCGGATGGATGCCGTGGCTGGCCAGCAGCTTCGCCATCGCAAACATCGTCCGCATGTCGTCCTCGACGATCAGCACGGTCTTGCCACGCAGCTTCTCGTCCGACTCGTAGAGGTGCCGGATCGTCGACTTCTTGTCCTGCGGAAGATCGTTGACGACCCGATGCAGGAACAGCGCGACCTCGTCGACGAGACGCTCGTTTGAACGGACGTCCTTGATGATGATCGTCTCGGCGTACTGCCGCAGCACCATTTCTTCGTTTGGGGTCAGATCACGCGCCGTATAGATGATCACCGGCGGAATCTTGGTGCCGCCATCGCTGGCCGCACGCAGCAACTCCAGGCCCTGCATGTCTTCGAGCCCAAGGTCGAGCACGACAAGATCCAGCGTCAGCGTGCGCATCGCTGCGAGCGCCTGTGCGCCACTCGCCGCCTCGTGAACGTGGACGTTACCGTTGCCGACCAGCCGCATGGTATCGCGACGGACGATCGGATCGTCCTCCACCACCAACACGTGCTTCTCCGCGCTCGCGACCGAGCGTTCGATCGTCGCGAGAATGGCGTTGATATCCGCCGACGTCAGCGGCTTATGGGCGTGACCGATCGCACCGATGCGAAGGCCGTCGAGCGAGGCATCCTCGGCAGAGACGATATGCACCGGGATGTGGCGGGTCTCAACGTCCTGCTTGAGGCTACGCAATACCGCCCATCCATCGGTCCCCGGCAGGTTCAGGTCCAGAATGACGCCACTGGGCCGGAACGACTTCGCCAGCTCCAGGCCCTGCTCGCCGGTCACTGCCGCCAGACACTTGAAGCCGCGATTGCGCACCTCGTTGCAGAGCACACCGCAGAACGTGACGTCGTCCTCCACAACCAGGATCACACGATCGCGCTCCTCGATGGCGTCCCGGTCATCGGCAACGTCCACCGCAGCGCGTCCGCTACCAGCCAGCGCACTCGGGCTCGTCGCGGCGGAAGCCGCCGGATGTGTGTGCGGCGCGGCACCGCCAGCGGGAGCCACTTCCGTCGGGATCACAAGCGTAAACGTCGATCCCCGGCCAGGTTCGCTGACTATCTGAATCTCGCCGCCGAGCAGCGCGGCGATGTTGCGAGAGATGGATAGCCCAAGACCCGTGCCGCCGAAACGCCGGCGATCGCCCGAGTCGGCCTGCTGGAAGGCCTCAAAGATCAGCTTCTGCTTATCCAACGGCACACCGATGCCAGTATCGGTCACGCGAATCGCCAGCGCCCGCGCAGGCACAAGGCCGGGCGCATTCAGGACTGCATCCGCAGGAACGGGGGCGAACTCCACCGCAACACCGCCCTTGTCGGTGAACTTCAGTGCGTTGCCAACGAGGTTCTTCAGCACCTGGCCAAGGCGATTGGGGTCGGTCACAAGCTCGGCGCTTGCGCCTTCCGCGACCGTAACTGAAAATTCCAGGCCCTGGCTGCGCGCCATGTGACCGAACTGATGACCGAGGGAACGCGCAATTTCTGCGACTGCGCAGGTCTCGAGCCGCAGCTCCATCCGACCGGCCTCGATCTTGGCAAGATCCAGAATCTCGTTGATCAGGTTCAGCAGGTCAGTACCGCTGTCGTAAATGATGCCCGCGGACTCAAGCTGACCCGGCAGCAGATTGCCATCGGCGTTGTCACGCAATGAGCGCGACAGCAGCAAAAGGCTGTTCAGCGGCGTGCGCAGCTCATGCGACATGTTCGCCAGGAACTCCGACTTGTACTTGCTTGCGATCGCCAGGTCCTCGGCCTGCACGGCAAGCCCCTTGCGGGCCTTCTCGATCTCGCCCTTCTGCCGCTCCAGCTCGCCGTTACGGTCCTCCAGCGCACGATTGGACACCTCCAGCTCCGCCTGCTGGCTCTTCAACCGCTCCTCGGAGCTCAGGGCCCTGCGAATCTGCGCCTCGACCTCGGCGTTGGTCTGTTGCAGCTCCAGCTGCTGCGCCTTCAGCTCCTGACTGGTCGCCTCAAGCTCGTCCTTCTGCCGCAACAACTCCTCGGTATAGGCCCGCATCTCCACCTGCTGCTGGACGACGACGAGCTTGGCGCGCGCGATTTCAAAGGCAGCGCCGATCACCAGCGCCGTCTGCTCGAGGTACTGTCGCGCCGCGTCGTCGAACGCGTGCAGCGAACCTATCTCCAGCACGCCGCGCAGCTCGCCGTTATAGAGAACCGGCACCAAGCACACCTCGGACGGAACGGCGCGACCCAGCCCGGATACCACCTGCACGTAGTCTTCCGGCACCTGCTGCAGAATGATCAGCTTCTTCTCGACGGCGACCTGACCCACGACACCCTCGCCGAGACGGAACTGCAGCGCGCCGCTCTTGCGCCAGATATAGGCGTAGGTTCCTGCCACCCGGAGCAGCGAGCCCTCGGAATCAGCGTCCAGCACGAACAGCGCGCCGACCTGGGCACCCAGATGCTCAACGACCGCCGTGATGGCGCCGGCCGCGATCTTGTTGGCCTCATCCATTCCAAGCAGCAGCGCGTTAACCGCGGCGATGCCGCTCTTAAGCCGGTCGATCTGCGTCACCTCGGCAGCCCGCGCGCGTAGCGCGTTGGTCATGCGGCGCACAGAGTCGCTGACCTTGTCGCGCGGCCCGCGACTCGGAATGTCGGCCAGCTCCCCCACGGCAATGCGATCCGCCCGATCGGTCAGGTCGCGCAGCGCTGCCGCGACCTGGTTGATGGACTGCGCAAACTGATCGCGCGCGCCTCGACTTGGCGCCTCGACGCTGGTATCACCTGCCGCGACGCGCTCAGCCGCCTCCGCCAGTCGCTGCTTGAACGCAACGACGCCTTGCAGCGTGCGGCTCAGCTCACCCAGCTCGTCGCGCGTGCGATCGCCGAATGTTGCATCGAGCTCACCCAGCGCCATGCTCGATGCGCCGACGTTGAGCGCCTGAATCCGACCACTCAGCGTCCTGACCATGGCACGAGCGAACAGAAATCCCAATGCGGAAGCCAGCAGGAAGCTGCCAACCAACACCCACATGGACGTCGCCTGTGCGTCGCGCATTGACTCGGTGCCGAGCGCTGCCGCGGACGCCTCGACCACTGCCGCCATCGCGGCCACCGCTTCGGCAACGGGACGCTCATTCGCCGCGAGCCTGCTCTTGGTCAGCGCCGCGTCGCCGTCGGAGATCGCCGACCAAACCAGACTGTCGCCAATCTGCATCGCCGCATAACTCTCCGCGAACGACTGGCAGGCGGCGCGTTGACCGGCTGCCAGAAGCGGGTCCTCGGTTACGGCGCGCAAAGCAGACATTTCTCGCAGCGCCGCGTCGTGGGCGTCCCGATCGCGCTGCAACCGCTCTGGCGCCGACACCATGTCCTGTGCGGCAAGTCGCGTCCACAGCGGCAAGGCCGCCATCGCCTGCGACATGCGGCCAACGGCGATACTGGCGTGACCCTGCTCCGCCAGCACCTCGTCGAGCTGTGCATCGACCCGCTGCCGATAGCCGTAGCTGGCCACGACCACCAGCATCAGCGCCGTCACCAGAGCCGCAAAACCCCACAGCAAGCGGGAGCGAATAGATTCAAACATGTGGGACTCTCCAGTCGAAGTTAGTCGCGCTTCTTGGGCGCGGCGTCCGCGACCTGCATCTCGGCCCAAATCGTATCGAGCAGGGGAGCGGCCTCGACAAAGGCAGCCGCCAGACCTGGATCAAGATGGACGCCAAACTCGCCACGCACGATGTCGACGGACGCCGCGTGGGACAAGGGCACCTTGTAGGGCCGCGCCGAGCGCAGCGCATCGTAGATATCGACGACCGCACAGAGGCGGGCACTCAGAGGGATAGAAAGCCCTGCGATGTCGTCCGGATAGCCACCACCGGACCACCTCTCATGATGCGAGCGGGCGATCTCGGCGCCAACACGAATGAAATCATTGCTCGGATAGCTGCGCAGCACCGCTGCGAGCGTCTCGGCACCCACTGCGGCGTGGGTCTTCATGATCTCGAACTCCGCCACCGATAGCCGACCGGCCTTCAGCAGGATCGCGTCAGGTATAGATACCTTCCCGATGTCGTGCAACATCGCCGCGGCGCGGATGACCGGCTGCAGGGCGGCAAGCTCTTCAGCGGCGCTGTGGCCACCTCGCAGGGCGACGGCCGTAAAGCACTCCGCCATGCGACCCATCCGCTCGACGTGCAAGCCCGTCGTGTCATCGCGGGACTGAGACAGCTGCGCGAGCGCGACGATCGTCGCCATCTGCGCATTCGATATCTCGCGAACCTGCGCGGCAACACGCTCCTGCAGGCTCGAATTTTGGTGGCTCAGCGCCTGTTCGAGCCGCCGCAGCTCAAGATGCGTCGAAACCCTGGCAAGCACTTCGTCGATATTGAAAGGCTTGACGACGAAATCACGCCCACCGCCGCGAAATGCCGCAAGCTTGGTCTCTGGCGCACTCAGCGCGGTCACGAACAGCACGGGCACCCGCCGCAGCAGCGGGTCCCGCTGCAGCTCCGCGCACACGTCCAGCCCGCTGACCTCCGGCATGTCGATGTCCAGCAGGATCAGGTCCGGCGGCTCAAGGCGAGCCATGCGGATAGCCATCGGCCCATTGCTCGCGGCCCGCACGCGGTGCCCGCCGGCGGCTACCGCCGAACTGAGCAACCGCAGGCTGTCAGGCGTGTCGTCGACGATGAGTACGCTCGCCGCAGCTACGCCGGTCATGAGGTTGATTCGTCCACACCTACGAGACGAGCCAACTCGCCGAACTCGAAGCGATCCGCGAGCTCTAGCAGCACGCGCGCAGGCACTGCCGGCAGCACCGCCGCCACCTTCGATACTTCTCGGCGGATTTCGTCTACATAGCCCAGCCGCAGCGCGCGCGCGAGGGACGCCTTCATCGGTGCGGGTACCGCTGCCCAGACCGCCGGCACGATGAAGGTACCCGTCGCGGTTGCAGCCGGTTCCACGGCAGACTCGATGCGTGGTGAGAGCGCTCGCTGGACATCCACGAGCAGCGCGGCCGGCCAGGACCGCGGATCGCCATTGCTGCAGATTCCCACCAAAGGTATGCGACGGCTCGCCTCATGCGCCTGCAGCGCCTGAACGATCTCGGCGGCTGCCTCCGTGCCGAGGCGCTCAGCGAGCACGATGACGGCGGGTCTGGCCGCGATACAGCGCGCCAGCGCGTGGTCGACTCCGGTGACGGTCTCCAGGCCGATGCCTGCCCCGGCCAGTGCTTTATCAAACGCCGTCCAGTCGAACGTTGCCGCGCCGATGCCCAGCGCCAACTGGCTGGCGAGCGCCGACGGCGGCGCATGCGCATTGCGATCATTGGCCGCAAACTGCGCGGCCACGGCCACCTCGAACTCGAAGACGCTGCCGCCACCGGGGTTACTCGTCACCGACAGCTCGCCACCCATCAGATGAACAAAGCGTTGACTGACTGAAAGCCCAAGCCCGGATCCCGAGCGCAGTTGTGCCGGCGAAACCTGCACGAAGGGCTTGAAGATTTTGTCAGCGTCGCCGTCCGCGACCCCGATACCGGTATCGGCGACGCTGAACTTCAGGCTCACCAAGCCGTCGACTAGCGGCGTGGACTGGACGCGCAGCTGGACCCATCCCGTCGGCGTGAACTTGATCGCATTGCCGACCAGATTGATCAGGATCTGCCGCACCTTGCTGACGTCCACACCGACGCTCACGGGCAACGGCTCTGTCGGGCAGATCGTGAAGCCGAGACCCTTCTCGCGCGCCCGCATCCGGAACATCCGCTCGACGTCGTCGAGCAGCGTCCTGAGGTCTGTACCCGCGCGGTCGATGGTCGTCTCGCCGGCCTCCATGCGCGACATGTCCAGAACATTGTTGACCAGCGCCACAAGGTGAGCGCCACTGCGATCGATAGCCTGCAGGTACTCTCGCTGCTGGGCACTCAGCCCCTCTTCCCGCAGCAGCAGCTCCGTGTAGCCGAGGCAGACATTAAGCGGCGTGCGGATCTCGTGACTGACGCTAGCCAGCAGATCGCTCTTGGCCCGACTCTCCTCCTCTGCCTTGGCAGCACGACGAACCGCCTCGGTGGCGCGGTGGATAACTGCCAGATCCGAGAACACGCTGTACACCTGATAGGGCGTTGTCTCACCCGGGCGGAACACGGGCACCGCATCAACGATCAGCCAGCGGCAAGCGCCTTCGGGCGACTGCAGGCCGATGACGGCGTTGGAAACGGCCTGTCCGGAGCGCCGCGCACGTTGCGCCGGGATCTCGGCGTACCCAAGTGGCGCGCCGGTTTCGTCGACCATGTTCGCGCCGAGATTAGCTGCCTCACTGCCGAGCAGATCCTCCGGCGTCACCCCGAACAGTTTCGCCGCCGTAGCATTTGCCGCGATGACACGGCCAGCCGCGTCCTGGTAGACAACCCCCTGACTGATGCTCTCAAAAAGAAATCTGTGCTGGGCGAGTGCCTCGAAGCGCTGACGCTCGGAAATCACCCGCTCTATCGAGGAGTAGATCATGTTCGGCAGCAGCGCCAGCTGCTCGGCTGCCTCGGCCAGATCCGGCACTTGCGTGGCGCCGGACTCCCACCAGCAGAAGCACAGCGCGCCGACGAGCCCCTGATCGCCATCGATGATCGGCAGCAGCAGCAGCGCCTGCACACCAAGCAGCTCGAGGGGAGTGCGCTGTGCCACCGGCAGCCCGGCCAGCGACAGCAGCGCAACGATTTCCCCGCACCGCAACTCCTCACGCATCAGCGCGGCCGCCAGCGCACCTGCACCTGCGCCGGGCTCTGCGGCAGGCCCGTCAGTCCACTCGGCGCAGGTTGCAGGGGAGTCCATGCCCGCACGGAACAGGTAGGCGCTCGCCTGTCCGGCACCGATGAACGCAGAAACGCTCGCCAGCGCGCTCTGCACACCGCGGAATGCATCCTCGGTGTGATTGTCGAACAGCGACTTCGTCGCCAACGCCAGCATCGCGTGGAAGGCGCCCTTGCGGGTCAGCTGCCGCGACTTCACCGCCAAGGTACTGGTCCGCTGCGCAAGGTGCAGCTGCACGACGGCGCGCGCACGGGCAAGCTCGAGGAAGACACCTACCTTGGCCAGCAGAACCACGGGCTCTATGGGCTTTAGCAGGTAGTCGACCGCGCCACTTGAATAGCCCTTGAGGCGATGGGCGTCATCGGGGTAAGCGGCAGTGACGAAGATGATCGGCAGCGGGTCGTCCGATGGCTGGCCGACCAGCAGCTCGGCGAGCTCATAGCCGTCCATCCCCGGCATCTGCACGTCGAGAATCGCCAGCGCAAAGCGATGGCGCAGCGAGTGAGCGAGCGCCTGCTCGCCGCTGGAGGCGCGGATCACGCGCGCCGGAACATCCCGCAATACCGCTTCGAGCGCGACCAGATTCCGCTCCTGATCGTCGACGATCAGGATGGAGAACTCGTCGGTGTCCGCTCCCACGTCAGGAAGTCCTGACTGGCGCAGGAGATCATCAGCGAATCGATGCACCAACGGAACTCCTGATAGCTAGCGCGGGCGCGGCCAACGCTGCGGCAGACCGCATCATAAGCACCCTGTCCCGTACTCCAACCCCAACTATAGGCAGTAACCGCATAATCCGTAATAGGTGCAAACGAATACTTGCGCTAAGTGAAAACCTTAGCGACGAATTAGGCCCCAGGCCCCCCGATGGCAACGTCAGCGCGCACCGGACGGCGGTAAATGGCGCATTTTTGCCTCCGACGGCGGGATTAAGGGCGGGACCAGGCCGCCCCCCCCCGAAAGTCGCTGCAAGGCGGCCACCGCAACCGCCCGGCGCCGGCGGCGGCGCCTCACATTTCGGGTATTTACAATGCTTTGCCGGAGAGCCGGGCGATGCGCTCGGCTCGAGGGACTCGCCCTCATGCGACGACCCAGCGCGGCCGCCTCCGGCTCGCGCCCCGCCGCATCAACCCGTTAGCGTGTCAGCACCAGCTTCTGGTACAGACCGCCAAAGAACGTTTGCTTGTGAACCGCCGACGGCGCCGCGGCGGCGTCCAGGAAGTCGGTGACCTCGTGGCGCCACAAGTCGATCGCGTACGGCTCAAGTGTCGCAAAGACCAGCCGCATCAGCAGCCGAATCGGGTTGAACAGCGCCGGTCGGTGATAGTCGACAATCACCACCTTGCCACCGGGACGCACGACGCGCATCGCCTCAGCGAGCGTCGCGCGACGGATCGCCGCCGGCTGCTCGTGCAGCAGGAAGAACAGGATCAGCTGGTCATAGCTCGCATCGGCACAGGCGAGCGCGGCAGAGTCGCCCTGCCGCAGCACCACGCGCGGATCGGGCTTGAGCTTGGTGGCCAGATTGCGCAGCTGGATCGGCAGGATGTCCACCACTTCCAGGCTAGCGTCCGGGTGCAGGCGCCGCTGTAATTGCGGCGTGAATGTGCCGTAGGCGCAGGCGACCTGCAGCGTCTGCCCAGTGACGATCTCGCCCAACTCAGCCAGCGCTGCGTCGCGCAACCGGTCGTAGTTTCCAAACAGGATCAGGCTTACCAGCCAGTCGCGCTCAAACGCGCGGACCGCGTTCGGGTGCACGTAGGCCCACCAGTACGCCTGCGTCAGGTAACGCGGAATGGGCGCAGCGACCGCGGCCGGTATGTACACCGGCGCAGCCGCCAGCGAGATGGCGGCCTTGGATTCCTCTACCGTCTGACTCACGCGCACACTTCCTGACCGCCTCTTGCGGGTGATGATCACCGACCCGGGAACGACTACCGCCGCCATGCGCGTCACGCCCCCCCCACGCTGCATCCCCAGTCTGCCCGGCACCACCGTCGCAGGCCTGAGCCCAGTGCGCGATTATGCTTGATTACACCGCTGGAAAATCAAGCCTGCGGGGCTGGATTTCCACGAGTCCGTGGCGAGAAATACGAGGGTCGAATCGGCCCGCGCCACAAGACCACCGCGTCGCCGCCGGCAAGCTGCGCCCCACGAGTAGCAGAGCGGCGAACCTGCGGTCGCCATGAACCCAGCAGCACGAACCGTGACCCTCACGGCGCGGCCGCGCCCGGCATGCGCAAAGGGTCCCAAGATAGCAGCCGAATTCACTGACGAAGTTGGCCGCAACACAGGCGTGTACCCGCGCCTGCTTATCGTCGTATGAGTCATCGCCCGCCCCAGCTGCCCGACCGCCTGCAACGCGGCAACTGTCCCGCCGCGCGCAGCGCATGAGCCCGCCCGCCTTCTGGCTATACTCATGATCCCTATCTCGCCGGCCGGAGTGACGTGTGAGCCTTTCCTGGCGCTTGCTGATGATCTGCTGCCTGCTCGCCACCCTCCCCGCCGCTAACGCGGCCGAGGATCCCGCCGCCCTGAGTGCCGACTTCTGGCGCTGGCGCGCCGGCGAGCAGCCGTTCACGACCGACGACATCCCGCGTATCGAGCGCCCGGTGGGCTTTGTGATCGACTGGTCAGCCGCTGCGATCCAGACGCGGCTGGAAGAGCTTTCCCGGTTCGAATCGCGCTGGGCGGCAGCCGCGCCCGGCGCCGATGCCCCCTTGCCCCCACAAGTCGATCATCGACTCACCGGCAGCGCCATCGCGCGCGTGCGCTGGGAACTGTCGATTGAGCAGGCCTGGCGGCGCAATCCCTCCTTCTACCTCGACCAGACCCTGGGCGCGGTGTTTGAGTTGCTACTCGCGCCATCAGCTTTTTCGCCAACACGCGAGCACGAACTCATCGAGCGCGTGCGCAGTATCCCGGCGACGCTGGAGGCGGCGCGCGACAACCTGACGGACCTGCGCCAGCCGTTCGTGCAGCTGGCGATCGGCTCACTGCAGCAAGTCGATGAGCGCCTGGAGCGCACGCGCGTCACGCTCTCGCCGCATCTGACACCTGCGAGTGCACGGGCGCTGTCTGCCGCGTTGCCCGCGGCCGGGCGAGCCCTCGAGCAATACCGACAGTGGCTGCAGGTGCGCGTTGGATCAGCGCGGTCCGACACCGCGATCGGCCGCGACGCCTACCTGTACTTCCTGCACAACGTCGCGCTGCTGCCGTACACGCCAGAGATGCTGCTCGCCCTCGGCGCACAGGAGTGGGCACGCGCCGTGGCCTTCGAGAGCTATCAGCAGGCGCGTCTCGCAGGCCAGCCACAGGCGCCGATGTTTGCCTCCGCCGCCGCGCAGATCGACGCCGAACGTGTCGCTGAGCAGAGCGTCCGCGACTACCTCGGGTCGCAGCACCTGCTGACCGTGCCCAGCACCCTGCCCCACTACCGCAATCTGCTGCTGCCAGACTACCTGGAGCCACTGCAGGACTTCGGCGTCACCGACGACCTGACCGGCCCGTCACGCCTCAGTGAGAACGCGACCAGCTACATCCGCGAGCCGAGCCCGACGCTGGGCTTCTTCTACCGCTCGATGGCCCGCGACCCGCGGCCGATCATCGTCCACGAGGGCGTCCCCGGCCACTACTTCCAAATGTGGCTGGGATGGCGCCACCCGAACCCCGTTCGCCGGCACTACTACGACTCCGGAGCGAACGAGGGCATCGGCTTCTACGCCGAGGAGATGATGCTGCAGACGGGGCTGTTCGACGACAACGCCCGCACACGCGAGACGATCTACAGCTTCATGCGTCTGCGCGCCCTGCGCGTTGAAGTCGACGTCAAGCTCGCGCTCGGTGAGTTCACGCTGCAGCAGGCGGCCGACTATCTCGAGCACACAGTACCGATGGACAAGGCCACCGCGCTGGAGGAAGCCGCGATGTTTGCCAGCGCCCCGGGGCAGGCGATCTCGTACCAGATCGGCAAGATCCAGCTGACCCGACTCTTATCCGACGCACGTCGCGTGCAGGGGGCGGCGTTCACGCAGCTCGCCTTCAATGACTACGTCTGGCAGAACGGCAACCTGCCGTTGTCGCTGTTGCGCTGGGAACTGCTGCACGACGCCACCGACCTGCCTACAGCGCTTGCGCTGCCGCACTGATCTCTTATTACCCTCAGGATTTGCTGATGCTGCGCCTGCCCGCCTCCCTGCTCGCCCTGCTGCTGATGCTTGCTGGCGCCGGCGCCTCGGCCGACGCCCCGACGCCTTTGTCGCTCGAGCGCCTGTACCGACTGCCGTGGATCACCGGCACGGCGCCGACGGAGCCACACTGGGCGGCGGACAGTCGCCGCGTCGCCTTCCTGTGGAATGACGACGGCAGCAATTTTCGTGATGTCTGGATCGCTGACGTCGCCGGCACGGCGCCACGGCGCCTCGCCGCGATGCCCCGCCCTGCAATGACCCCGACTGCCGGCGACGATGTTGCCCAGCTCGCACGCGCAGCCCGCGCCGAGACCGACCCTGGCGTGACCTCGCTCGCCTGGGCGCCGGATGGCCGGCATGTCGTGTTCGGCTTTCACGATCGCCTGTATCGCGTGCTCGACGGCGGCAGCGCCGAGCCGTTGACGGCCGAGCATGGCGGCGCCGGTGCGCCGACGCCGGCACCGCGCGGCGCGCAGCTCGCCTATCTCGGCAACGGCGGACTGTGGGTCGTCGATCCCGCTGCCGCGGCGCCGACGCCGCGGCAGGTGGTGACGCCGGCGGCCAAGGACGTCGAGGTAGAAGCCTTCTGGTGGTCCGCCGACGGCCAACGGCTCGCCTTCATCGAAACCGACTCGCGCCGCATAACCGAACGCGGCCTGCCCGATTACCTGGCCGACGAAACGCGCCTGGTCACGATCCGGCGAGCGTTCCCCGGCGAGCCGGCAGAGGCGCGCCGTATCGGCATCGTCGAACTCAATGGCGGGCCGGTGCGCTGGCTCGACCTCGGACCCGATCTCGAAGACCAGATCTTCGCAGTGGCCTGGTCCCCCGATGGGCGCAGCCTGTTGGTGGACAAGAGTGATCTGTATATCAAGGACCGGCGCATCGTGATCGTCGACGCGGCAAGCCTCGCGACGCGCACGCTGGTACATGAGGCAGAGCCTGCCAACGTGACCGCCGAGTGGTGGGCTGACTGGGCGCCGGATGGTCGAGGCGTTTACTTCGTCTCCGATCGGGACAATGACTACCACCTCTACCGCGTCGCGCTCGACGACGGTCGCGTGAGTGCGGTGACAGCGGGCGACTGGGCGATATTCTCCGCCACCGTGTCGGCCGCGGCCGGCGCGCTGATCGTGATCGCCAACCCCGCTCGGCCCGAGGACCGGCAGGTCCTGCGCGTACCGCTCGCAGGCGGCAGCCCGACGCGACTCGGCCAGGAGCATGGTCACCACGAACCGGTCGTCTCGCCGGATGGCCGCTGGCTCGCCGATGTCTACTCCAATGACGTCACACCACCGGAGCTTTACCTCTCAGCGGCCGTGCCCGGCGGTTCGATCCGAGCGCTGACCCATTCACCGCTGGCAGAGTTCTCGAGCCACCGCTGGGTTGCCGCCCGCTACGTGGAGTTCCCCAGTGTCGAGGACGGCACGACGCTGCATGCGCGCCTGACGCTGCCGCCGGACTTCGATCCGGCGAAGAAATACCCGGCGATCCTCGGCTCGGTGTACAGCAACACCGTCCACAATCGCTGGGGCGGTCGCATCTATCATCCGACCTGGGCGCTCGACCAGTACCTGGCCCAGGCCGGCTACGTCATCATGAACATCGACATCCGCGGCAGTTCCGGCCATGGCAAGCGCTTCCGCCAACGCCTGCGCGAGGACTACGGCGGTATTGACGTCGAGGACCTCTACAGCGGCGTACGCTACCTCGTCGACCACGGCTCGGTGGATCCACGCCGTGTCGGACTGTGGGGCAGCAGCTACGGCGGCCTGCTGACGACCATGTCGCTGTTCAAGAAGCCGGGCGTGTACGCGGCCGGCGTTGCCGGCGCGCCTGCGACCAGCCTGTGGCACGCCGAAACCGGCGAGATGCGCACGATGATGGCACCGCGCGACCACGCCGAACGCTATGCGGCGGCGTCGCCGTTCCTGCGCTCGGATGGACTGCGCGACCCGTTGCTGATCATCCACGGCATGCGCGACGACACAGTGCTGTTCAAGGACACCTTGACCCTGACCCAGCGGCTGGTCCTGCAAGGACACGACGTCGAGCTCGTCGTGTTGCCGGATGCAGCGCACGGCTGGGACACGCAAGGACTGGCGCAGACGCGCTTTGCATTCTCCAAGCTGGTCGAGTTCTTCCGTCGGCACCTTGGCGAGGGCCCCTCGCCCTGAGCGGACCTCCCCGGCCCGCCGACTCAGTCGTCGGCATCGAGGTGACGAGAGACCGCAGTGCGCTCGCCCATCAAGCCACGCGGGCGCCACAGGATCGTCAGCGACAGCAGTACGCCGATCAGGACGATGCGCAGCGCCGCCGCGCGCGCCTGCTGCTCGGGCGGGAACCCGGCCGCGACCGCAAGCCCCGTCACGCTCCACAGCGCCGAGACGAGCAGCGCGCCAAGCAACACGCCACGGTTGTTGCCGGTACCGCCAACGACCAGCATCGCCCAGACCTGGAACGTCACGCTGGCGGCAAAGTTCTCCGGCGAGATGAACCCGATCGTATGCGCCTGCAGCGCACCTGCCAGCCCCATCAGCGCACCACCGAGGACGAACGCCTGCAGCCGGTACGCCGCCGCGCTCTTGCCCAGCGAGGCCGCGGCGCGCTCGTCTTCGCGGATCGCCCGCAGTACCCGCCCCCACGGACTTGCCACGAGCCGCTCAAGCAGCGCGTACGCCGCGAACGTGATCAGCGCCACCAGCGCGAACGAGGCCGCCGCATAGGCTAGCGGTCGGTCGGCAAGCAAGGCGAACGGCCGCGGAATGAAGCTGATGCCGAGCGGGCCGCCGGTGAGCCAGGTCAGGTTGCGGGCGACCAGGTCCACCACCACCGCAACGCCAAACGTCGCGATCGCAAGATAGTCGGAGCGCAGGCGCAACGTGACCGCACCCACGGCGGCAGAGAGCAGCCCGGCCGTCACCATCGCAGCGACGAGCCCGACCACCAGCGGCAGTCCGCAACCGCCGAGGCGCCCCTCGACCGCCGCGGTGGTCAGTAGCGCCGAGGCGTAGGCGCCGACCGAGACGAAGCCCGCCACGCCGACGTTGAACAGGCCCGTCTGACCCCATTGCAGGTTGAGCCCGAGGCAAGCGACACCCTGGATCAGCGCCATGACCCCGAACGAGGCCGCGTAAGCGAGCCAGCCTGACCAGGCGCCACTCATGCACGCCTCCCAAACAGCCCCGTCGGCCAGAGCAGCAGCACACCGATCAGAAGCGCAAATGACACCGCGGCACGCCACTCCGCCCCAATGAAGCGCACCGTCGCGGCCTCGGCGATGCCGACGATAAGCCCGCCGACGACGGCGCCGGGGACACTGCCTATCCCGCCCACAATGGCGGCGGCGAACAGCGGTAGCAGCAACTCCGCACCCATTGACGGGCGCACCTGCACCAGCAGGCCGAGCGCGACGCCCGACACCGCCGCAAGCGCGCCGCCAAGCAGCCAGGTGATGCGGATCACGCCGGCAACGTCGATGCCGACCACCTGCGCAAGCGAGGGATTTTCGGCCACCGCACGCATCTGCCGACCGACCGCCGTGCGCGCGAGCAGCAACGCGACGCCCGCGGCGAGCAGCACGGTGACCGCGCACACGGCAAGCTGGTCCGGCGTCGCGCGCATGCCAGCGCCTAGCGGCAACGCGATCTGCAGCTCCTCGGAAAAGTATCGCGGGCTCGCCGAGTACAGCGCCTCGAGCAGCGCGCGCAGCGCCATCGACACGCCAAAGCTCGCCATCACCGCGGTCACCGCCGTGCCGCGTTGGCGCAGGCGCCGGAACAGCGCCACGTCAATCAGCAGCGCGAGCACACCGGTAAGGGCCGCAGCGAGCAGCGCGCAGGCGAGCAATCCCATGCCGATGGAGAAAGGAGCTTGCGCGGCCAGCGGCGCGCCGCTCAGTCCGCCGACAAGGCCGGCCAGCGTCATCGTCAGGTACGCGCCCCACGACAGGAACTCGCCGTGCGCGAAGTTCGCGAAACGCAGGTTGGCATAGGTGAGCGTGACACCGGTCGCCCCCAGCGCCAGCGTCGCGCCCACGACCAATCCATCCATCAGGAACTGCAGGTTCATGCCGGCACGCCGGACGCGGGACGACCGATATACAACGCCGCCAGTGCCGGATCGCGCGCGAGCTGCGCCGGCGTGCCTTCCAGCCGGTTGCGGCCCTGCACCAGCACGACGACGCGGTCCGCAATGGCAAGCGCCGCCCGCACGTTCTGCTCGACCAGCACCACGCCCACCCCGCCGTTGGCGATCGCCCGGATGCGAGCGAACAGCTCGCCGACGATCTTCGGCGACAGCCCGGCAGACGGCTCGTCCAGCAGCAGTACCCGCGGCCCAGCCAGCAACGCGCGGGCAACTGCGAGCATCTGCCGCTGCCCGCCGGACAGGCGGCCCGCCAGTTCGCCGCGGCGCGTTTCTATGTCAGGAAACAGCGCCAGTGCCGCCAGCAGCCGCTGGCGGCGGCCCACGCGTGGACCCAGATCAGCCGCCAGCGCCAGGTTGTCCGCAACGGACAAAGTCGCGAACACGTTCTCGATCTGCGGCACGTAAGCAAGACCGAGCGCCACGCGCCGATGCGCCGGGCGGCGCAGCAGATCGAGCCCGTCGAGCGACGCGGCACCGCCGCTCACCGGCACCAACCCGGCGACCGCCTTGACCAACGTCGATTTGCCGGCCCCGTTGGGCCCGAGCAGCGCCACGATCTCGCCCGCCGCGACTCGTAGCGAGGCATCAAACACGATCGGCGTACCCGGCTCGTAGCCCGCAACGAGCCCGTCGACGATCAGCGCCGCAGTCATGCGGCGGGCCGACCGACGTAGGCTTCGGCAACGCGCGGATCGGCAAGCACCTCCGCCGGCGTGCCGCTGCACAGCACCCGGCCTTCCGCCATCACCACCGCACGCCCACACAGCTCGGCAATCAGCCCGAGGTGATGCTCGATCACCAGCACGGCAAGCCCGCCGCGGGCAAGGGTCGCGAGTCTTGCGATGATGGTCTCCAGCAGCGCCGGGTGCACGCCTGCAGCCGGCTCGTCGAGCAGCACCACCGCCGGCTCCGCCATCAGCACCCGGGCAAGCTCGAGCAACTTGCGCTGTCCTCCGGAGAGCACCCGCGCCGGCTCGCGCGCCAGCGGCGCCAGATCAAGGAACGAGAGGATTTCCATGGCCCGACCACGGGCGAGGCGCTCCGCAGCGGCTACCCGACCCCTCGCGAGGAGGTTCGGCCAGAGCCGCTCGCCAGGATGACGGGGCGCTCCGAGCATCACGTTCTCCAGCAACGACAGCGCCGCGAACGGCCGTGGGATCTGGAACGTCCTGCCAAGGCCGGCGCCGAGGCGCGCCTCAGCCGGCTGCCGCTCGACCGACTGGCCGCGCAGCAGCACCCGCCCCGCGCTCGGCGGGCGCTCGCCCGCCAGCACGTCGAACAAGGTCGACTTGCCCGCGCCGTTGGGTCCGATCAGCCCGAGCACCTCGCCTGCGGCGATCGACAGCGACACATCGTCGACCGCGACGAGCCCGCCAAAGCGCTGCGTGACGTGCACCGCCTCGAGGATCGATGCGGCAGCGGCCGGGGCGGCGGAAACGGGAACTGTGGCGACTTTCATCCGGGACCGAACCTTCGTAAGCTTGCGACGGTAGCCGCCCGGCTGCCTCTGAGCAAGGGCGCTGCCAGCACCCGAGGATTCCTCCCCGATGATCGACCGATCCGAGACCCCGCCATGGGCGAGGCTGCTCGCAGCCGCCCTGCTCGCCCTGCCAGCAGCCGCGAGTGCCGCCGACTGCAGCGTCACGGTGGGCGTGGTGATGGAACTGACGGGCACCGCCGGCGCTTATGGCCAGGCCGCGGCGAAGTCGCTGGAGATGGCGTTCCGCGACATCAACGCCGCGGGCGGCACACACGGCTGTCGCATCGTCACCGACACGAAGGACTCGCAGAGCCAGCCCAGTGTCGCGGTAGACGCCGCCAATCAGCTGGTGCAGCTGCACAAGGTGCCAGTGCTGATTGGCGGGATCGTCTCCTCAGTCACACTGCCGATCCTGACCTCAGTCACCGGCCCGGCGAAAGTGCTGCAAGTGTCGCCCGCGGCCTCCTCGCCGCGGCTGACCGAACTTGGTCGTGCAGGCAAGACCGGCGGCCTGTTCTTCCGCACCATCACCTCGGATGCCCTGCAGGGTACGGTCGCGGCGCACTTTGCGCTGGCGCAGGGTTTCAAGCGGATCGCCGTCATCTACGTCAACAATGACTTCGGCAGCCAGCTGGAGCACGAGTTCGTGCGCGCCTACCGCGCGCTGGGAGGCACCGTTGCGGCCGAAACCGGCTACAACGAGCGTCAGGGCAGCTACGCGGCGGAAGTCACCGCAACGCTCGCCCACAACCCCGACGCGCTTTACCTGATCTCCACGCCGGTGGACGGCGCGACGATCGCACGCGCCTGGATATCGCAGGGCGGCACGCGCCGACTGCTGCTGAACGACGGCATGAACAGCGAGGACTTCATCCACGCAGTCGGCGCCAAATACCTCAACGGCGCCTATGGCACCTCCTCCGGTACGACGCCGAGCGCCTCCAGCGCCTACTTCAATGCCGAATACCGCGCGTTCGCCCAGATGGACCCTGCCAGCCCTGCCGCTGACCGCGCCTACGACGCAGGGGCCATCGTCGGCCTTGCGCTCGCGGCGGCCACGAAGCCGGAGCCGCTTGCCATTCGTGCCGGCATCCTGCGTGTCACGGACCCTAACGGCGCCGTAGTGCACGCCGGCCGCGAGGAGTTCGTCCGGGCGCTCGCGCTGCTCAAGGCAGGCAGGTCACTGCGCTACGAGGGCGTGATCGGTCCGGTATCCTTCGACGCCTACGGTGACATCAGCGGGCCCTTCCGGCTCTGGCGCATCAGCGACGGGGTCGTCACGACCATCGGCGAGATGAGCGCCGCAGCAGTCGCCGCCCTCAACGCCCGCCTGGCCGCTCAACCTGCCGGAGCCAAACCATGACCGCCACATGCGCGCCTGCGCGCTTTCGTCTCGGCCCGGACCTTGAGATCAGCCGCATCGTCACGGGGCTGTGGCAGGTCGGCGACATGGAGCGCGACCGCGAACCGCTGGATCCGCAGGCGACTTCGTCGCTACTGCTCGACTACGCGCGCGCCGGCTTCGACAGCTTCGACATGGCCGATCACTACGGCAGCGCCGAGGTGATCAGCGGCCGCATGCTCGCGCGTGTGGCGGCCGGTGAACTGGCTGGGCGCCCGCGCCCGGCGGTATTCACCAAGTGGTGTCCCACGCCCGGCCCCATGAGTGCGGCGATCGTGCGCGCCGGCGTCGAGCGCAGCCTCGAGCGACTTGGCGTCGACTGCATCGACCTGCTGCAGTTCCACTGGTGGAGCTTCGATCACCCGGCGTATCTGGACGCCATGAAGGCTTTGGCTGCACTGCGTAGCGAAGGCCTGATCCGCCACCTCGGCGTCACCAACTTCGACACCGCCCACCTGCGCCTGCTCGCCCGCCATGGCATCCCCATTGCGACCAACCAGGTGAGCTTCTCGCTGCTGGACCGGCGCGCCGCCGGCGAGATGAGTGAGTTCTGCCTGGAGAGCGGCATCCGCCTGCTGGCCTACGGCACGCTGGGGGGCGGCCTGATCTCGGAGCGCTGGCTTGGCCAGCCGGAGCCAGTCGCCGGCGCGCTCGGCGACTGGTCGAAAATGAAATACAAGCGTTTCGTCGACACGATCGGCGGCTGGGACGCGCTGCAGGGAATCCTCGCCGCGCTTGACCAGATCGCCAAACGCCACCATGTCTCACTGTCCAACGTCGCCACCCGCTGGGTGCTGGAGCATCCGGCCGTCGCAGCCACCATCGTCGGGGCCCGGCTTGGCGAGCGCGAGCATCGGGCGGACAACCTGCGCGTATTTGATTTCACGCTCGACGCCGTTGACCGGGCAGCGCTTGAAACGGCATTCGAGCGCACCCGCATGCTGCCGGGCGACTGCGGTGACGAGTATCGGCGCACACCGTTCCTGACGGCGTCAGGCGATCTGAGCCATCACCTGCAGTCGATGCCCAAAGCCTACCAAGCCACTGCCGTGGAAGGCCGTCACGACCGCTGGCGGGTATCGAGCGGCAGTCGCTGGGAGCCGATCTGCGGCTACAGCCGCGCGGTACGGGTCGGCGCGCGGGTGATCGTCAGCGGCACCACCGCCACCAACGGCGTCGACGAGGTGGTCTGCCCGGGCGACGCGGCCGGCCAGACCACGTTCGTACTCGACAAGATTGCCGCGAGCCTCGCCGCGCTAGGCGCGTCGCTGGACGAGGTCGTCTCGACGCGGGTCTACCTGCGCAATGCGGCGGACTGCGAGGCCGTCTCGCGCGTCCATGGCCGCTATTTCGGTACCATCCGCCCGGCCAACGTACTGCTCGAGGTCGGCCGCCTGATCGGCGACTACCTGGTAGAGATCGAGGCCGAGGCGGTTACCGACGCCGACGTTCCCGACTAAAGAGATCGCCCGCAGCGGTCCTCAGAAGTGGATCCGGACGATCGTGAAGTCGTCATCCAGGATGGGCGCACCGCGGCGGTTGCGTCCCCACGCGAACAGCGCCTCAAGGCCGCCCTCGACCCTGCCCGAACCCTGCATGAACGCCTCGAAGTCTTCGTAAGTCGCGTCACGACCCTCGGCGTCGACAATCTCGAAGCAGCCGTCGCAAGGCACCAGCAGGCAACTGCCGGGCGGCACCTGGATCGTCTGCGCGTCGTAGCTGACATCCGGCATCACGCCGATGATCAGGCCTGGCGCGCGAAGCTGCACGCTGGAAGCGACCTCGTCGGCCGCAGCCGGCGCCAGCAACAGCGCCGGCGGGTGGCCGCCACTGGCGTGGCGCAAGGTACGCGTGGGTGCGTGATAGACGCCATACCACAACGTAAAATACATCTCGTTCTGCTTCTCGCAGAGGAACGCGTTGCTCAGCGCCGCGAGCACCGCGCCGGGATCCCGAAAGTCCGTATTCGGCAAGGCGCCGGAGCGGATGACGTTGATGGCAGTCACCGACAGCAGGCACGCACCGACGCCATGACCGCAGACATCGAGCAGGTAGACAGCGAAGTGCTCGTCGTCGATCCAGTGGTAGCCGAATGAATCTCCGCCAAGCTCCGTCGAGGGCTGGTAGAACCAGTCAACGCGCAGCGGCGACGTGCTCGGCGCCGGGAAGCAGGACTGCACGTAGCGCCCGGCCTCCGCCAACTCCTCGTCGAGTCGACGCTGCGTGCGCTCGAGCCGGTCCTTCTCAGTCTGCAACTCGACCACGCGCCGGGCGTCGAGGTCGCGCAGGCGCTTCTTTTCGATCGACGAGGTGACACGGGCGCGCAGCAGCGTCGGATTGAAGGTCTTGGGCAGGAAATCGTCGGCACCCGCCTCGATGCAGCGCACCGCAGTCTCGATCTGCTCGCTACTGGAGATCACGATCACCGGCACCCGCCCGATGCTGGCGTCCTGTTTCATCGCCAGCAACAGTTCGATGCCGCTCATCTCCGGCATTTCAACATCCAGCAGCATCACATCGAAGCTGTCGACGTGCAGCCGTGCAAGCGCCTCGCGACCGTTGCCCGCCTCGCTGATGTCGCGGACGCCCAGCTGCTGCAGGGCGCGGATCAGCGCCATGCGCATCAGCCTGCTGTCGTCGACCACCAGCACCCTGGCGCTGGCCAACAGAGCGGCGGAGGATTCAGTAGCGGACAAAGCAGTCGTGTCGGTCATGGCAGGGTCTGGTTCCAGCAAGAAAGGTAACGGAAATCGTTCACGCCGCCGGCAGTTGCCGCAGCGGCACCAGCCGCGACACCTTGGCAAGCAAGCTCGGGCCATCGAAGGGTTTGACGACATAGTCGCGCACGCCGAGCCGCGCGACGCGCGCGAGCATTTCCGGGGCGGCGTTGGCCGTCAGCATGATGACCGGCGTGCGCGCCACGTCCGGCTCCAGCCGCAGGCGCTGCAGCATGCCTACACCATCAAGCACGGGCATGTTGTAGTCGAGCAGGATCAGCGCCGGCCGATGTTCGCGCACGGCGACGAGGCCCGCCTCGCCATCGGCCGCTTGCTGCACCACGCAGTCGTAGGGCGCGAAGAGTTGTACCAGCGCCCGCCGCAGCACACTGCTGTCGTCAACGCTGAGGATGACAGGCGCCGTCACCGCGCACCCGGCAGACGCAGGTGGAAGCTCAAAGGCAAGCCCGCGCAGAGCCACTGCGCAGGCAAGGCGGCGTCCGCCGGCAGCGCAGGCTGCGGCGTTCCCAGACTGAGCACGGCGCCGGCAGCGGAAAACTGCGTCGCGACACGCCCAACGAGCATGTTGCAAATCTCGCCGCCGAAATCGCGCAGCTCGGCCTCATCGAGGCTCTGCTCGCTCGCTCCAGCCAGAAGTCTTCCGGCCACCAGCGCCACCAGCCCGCGCGGCAACACGAGCACTGCACTACCCGCGACGCCGTCACACACCAGCGGCATGGCGATGGCCAGCATGTCCGCCGGCGGCGTCGCACCCTCTGCTGGCGTCAGCGTGCAACCAAACGCGCGCACGAACACGTCCTGCACGGCATCGTCCACCGCGTTAGTAACCCGAGTCATGAAGCCCCTCGCCCGACCAGGGCGTTGATGATCGCGGCCGGCATCCGCGGTAGCGGCACGACCTCGTCCACGGCGTCCAGACGAATAGCCGCCTGCGGCATGCCGAAGACCACACAACTTTCCTGCGCCTCGGCCAGCGTGCGGGCCCCGGCCGCGCGCATCAGCTGCAAGCCGCGGGCACCATCCGAGCCCATGCCGGTCAACAGCACGCCAACGGCGTGCTTGCCCGCGTGCTCGGCGCCGGAGCGAAACAGCACGTCGACCGAAGGCCGGCAGTGGTTCACCGCCGGCGAGCGCATCACCCGCAGTCGATAGCCGTTGCCCTGCGGCGCAAGTGCGACGTGAAAGTCCCCAGGCGCAATCACACACAGACCCGGCCGCAGCGCCAACCCATCGACTGCTTCGCGCACCTCGAAAGGCGCCAGCAGGTTGAGGTGGCTCGCCATGATGCTCGAAAAGGTCGCCGGGATATGCTGCACGATGACGATCGGCGGCAATCCATCCGGCAGGCGGGGCAGCAAAAAGCGCAGCGCCTCCACGCCCCCGGTGGACGCGCCTAGCAGCAACACGCGTCGACCCGTCGGATCGCGCGGCACCGCAGGCGCGGCCGCCGCCACCAGCGTGTCGGTTGGCGCACCTGCAGGGCGCAAGCGCGCGCGGGCAGCGGCCTTTACCTGTGTCGCCAGACGCCAGGCCACTTCGCCGAGCGAGCCACTGCCATCAGGCTTCTTGATCACATCGATCGCCCCGGCAGCGAGCGCGGCGAGCGCAAGCTCAGAGCCGGCGGGCGTCATTCCGCTGACGATCACCACCGGTATGGGGTGGTGCTCCTGAAGGATCTTCAGGAACGTCAGCCCATCCATTAGCGGCATCTCGATATCCAGCGTGATGACGTCCGGCTCGAGCGCGAGAATTTTTTCGCGAGCAGCGTAAGGATCGGCGGCGACGCCGACCACTTCGATAGCAGGGTCGAGCGCGAGCGCATCGGCGATCGCGCGACGCGCGAGTGCGGAATCATCCACGATCAGGACCCGGATAGGTGATGCAATCGAAGTCATGGCCGCCGGTACACCCCGTGCCGTACGGACTCGAGCCCGTGGGACGCCGCGTTGAGACTCTCCGAATAACCGACGAACAGATAGCCACCCGGCAGCAGATGCCGCACCAGCCGATCGACGACGGCATCGCGGGAAGTCGCGTCGAAGTAAATCATGACGTTGCGACAGAAGATCACGTGCTGCAAGCCATTGAGCGGATACGCCTCGTCGAGCAGGTTGATGCGGCGCAGCTGCACGCGACTGCGCAACTGCGGCTGCACGCGGCACTGACCCTCCTGCGTGCGCACCCCTCGCTGGAAGTAGCGCCGCAGCAACTCCGCAGGTATCGCCGCCACCGCGTCCAGCCCGTACACCGCCCGCTCCGCTGCCGCGACCATGCGGCGTGAGATGTCGGAGCCAAAAATCTCGACCTCTGGCCCCTGCCCGCGACGCAGCGCCTCGGCAGCCACCATCGCGATCGTATAAGCCTCCTCGCCGGAGGAGACCGCGGCCGACCATATCCGCAGCGGCGTGCCCGATCCGGCCTTCACCGGGCCGTCGGGGCCGAGGAGCTGCTCACTGAGAAAGCGGAAATGATCCGGCTCCCTAAAAAATCCGGTGTGATTGGTGGTGATCAGATCGATCAGTGTCTCGATCTCCTCGGCACCCTCCGGCGTCGTGAGCCACTCGCAGTACGCGTCGTAGGACTCCAGCCCGAGCTCGGCAAGGCGCTTGCGCAGCCGGTTCGACACCAGCATCTGCTTGTCGGGGCCGAGCAGGATGCCGCTGTACGAGTGCACAAGACCCGCAAGCACCCGCAACGCGCGCGGCGTTAAGCCGCCCGCGGCCGGATCGGAGCGGTCTGTCAGTACGCTCGCCACGCGTCAGAAGCTGCGGAAGTCGTCGTCTTCGCCGCGACGCTGCGCCTGCGGGACGCGCGGCATCGGAATGCGGCCAAGCGCCGGCCGCATCGTTCGGCTAAGCGCCGGCGACGTACGCCCGAAGCTCGCCTCCGACTCCGGCAGTGCCGCGAACTGCGTATCAGGGGCTGCCGCCTGCCCGACCAGCGCGTGCAGCCGGGCCACCGTGACCTTGAGAACCTCCGCCTGCGCATCGAGCTCCTCGGCGGCGGTGGCGCTTTGCTCGGCACTGGAGGCGTTGCTCTGCGCAATGCGGTCCATCTGCGCGATCGCGATGTTTACCTGCGCCACGCCCTGCGCCTGCTCTCCGGCGGCGGTGGCAATCTCGGCGACCAGCTGGTCGGTGGCGACGACCTTGTCGGTGATGTCGCGCAGCGAACGGGCGACTTCCGCGCTGCGCTCGGTACCCCGCCGCGCGCTGTCGATCGCAGCGTCGATCTTGTCGGCAGTTTCGCGGGCAGCGGCGGCGCTGCGCTGGGCGAGCGAGCGCACCTCATCGGCGACAACTGCGAAGCCGGCACCAGCCTCACCGGCACGGGCCGCCTCAACCGCCGCGTTGAGCGCAAGAATATTGGTCTGGAAGGCGATCTCGTCGATGTTCTTGACGATCTTCGCCACGTCCGCACTCGCCGCACGGATCTCCTCCATCGCCTCGCTCATCGAGGTCATGTTGCCAAGTCCGGCACCCGCGACGCTGCGCGCGTCGGAGGCCAGCACCTTCGCCTTCTGGGAGTTCTCCGCGGTCGTGCGGATCATGGCGGACATCTCTTCAAGCGATGTGCTGGTCTCTTCGATCGCAGCGGCCTGCTCGCTCGCGCCGCCCGCCAGCGTCTGGCTGGCGACGGACACCTGCCTGGCCGCGGAGGAGGTCTGCAACGCCCCGCGATCGAGGTCGGCGGTGATCTCGCCCAGCGCCCGAGAGATGGCGCGAATGGTGAACCAGCCAAGCAACATGCCCACAGCCACTGCCAGCAGCGACACGATCGCCAGCAGCCACATCGTGAACAGCGCCGAGGACTTGCCGTGCGCCGCCGATTCCCCACCCAGCTTGGCGTTATAAGTGGACTGGGCACGCAGCGCCTTGAGCAGCTTCTCGTAGTTGGGCGTCTGCACTTCCTTGAGCAGCCGCTGCTCCTCGAGCAGCCGCTTGAACTCGTCGGTAGCGCTCGGTGCGTCGAGCTCGTCGAGCTGCTTCTGGGTCACGACGACCGCCTCGTGCGCGCTGACCACGTCAGCGAACAGGCGGCGGTCGCCCTCGTCGGCGATCAGCGCCGTGCGGTAGTGCTCGAGCGAAGCGACAATGCGCGACTCAAGACTGACGAGCTCGTCTTTGAGTGGCTGCTGGGTCGAGGGATCCGCCTCCGCGAGGCGGGCACGTGCCAGCACCTGGCCCTGCACATCCGCGCTGATGTCGCCGAGCAATACCACGCTAGGCAGCGTGTTTTCGGCCAGCAAGACCACATCCGACTTCAGGCTCGCGATCCGCAGCAGCGCAAGTCCGCTCATGCCAGCCAGAATGACCAGCAAGACGGCAAAGCCGACGGTGATCCGACGGGTGACAGTCCAATCATTCGTGTTCATATGGGCTCGAAAGCAGTGGAGACGTCAGTCGTGAGCGCCGGCAGTACAAGGCTACCTTCGGTCGCAAGGATATTGGGCATGTTAAGCACTACCCAAACGCCCTCCGGCGTCGTGGCAACACCAAGCAGATAGTCGGCCTGCACGGCACCGGCGAAATCCGGGGCCGCCGCCAACTGCGCGGCGGACAAGGGCAGCACGTCGTCGACCCCGTCGACGATGGTCGCAACGCAGGCACCAGCCCCCTCGCCGCGGCCAGCGTCGAAGACGATCACACAGGCGCGGTCGGCATACTCGATGGCACCCATCTGGAACTTGGCGCGCAGGTCGAGCACGGCGACGACCGCCCCGCGCAGATTCATGACGCCGCGTACATGCGCCGGCATCTGCGGCACGGCGGTGATGGCCGGCAGCCGCACCACCTCGCGCACGTCTCGAATGGGCACCGCGTAGCGCGATTGCCCCAGATGGAAGGTCAGGTAGCGGCCAGACACCGGCCCGCGCGCAACGACTCCTGCAACTGCACTCATGACGCCTGTCCGCTGGTGCCGGCGCGCGGCGCGCGCAGCAGCGTATCGATATCCAGGATCAGGCCCACCGAGCCATCAGCGAGAACGGCACCGCCAGCCACCAGGCTCTGCAGTGAAAAGGTTCGTCCCAGGTTCTTGATGAGCATTTCCTGCTTCCCGAGCAATTCATCCACCAGCACGGCACGGGTCGTGCTGCCTAGTTCGATAACCAAGAGTATGCCTTCTTCCGGCCGTTCCGACCGCGCCGGCACACCGAGAAAGCGACCCAGGCGCAGCACCGGCAACTGCCGGCCGCGCACGTCGACCAGTTCGCCCTGCTCGTGAACCGTGGTCACGGCGCCCGCAGCCGGCCGGAAGCACTCGCGCACGGCGAGTGCGGGAATGACGTAGCGCTCGCGACCCACGCCTACCATCAGCCCGTCGATCACGGCCAGCGTCAGCGGCAAGCGGATCGTGAAACTGGTGCCAGCGCCGGGCGTCGACTCGATCTCCACATGACCGCGCAGCGCCTCGATGCGCTCGCGCACGACATCCATGCCTACACCGCGACCGGACAGGTCAGTCACCGCCGCAGCCGTCGACAGACCCGGCAGGAACACCAGTTCCAGCGTCTCGGCCAGTGACAGCGGCACTGCCGGATCAATCAGGCGTCGCTCGATGGCCTTGCGATACAGGCGCTCGGCGTTGAGGCCGCGGCCATCGTCGGTGATGCGGATCATCACCCCGCCATGCTGGTGGAAGGCCGACAGCGAGATCGTGCCTAGCGGCTCCTTGCCGGCGGCGATGCGATCCTCGGGCGGCTCAATGCCGTGGTCGACGGCATTGCGGATCATGTGGATCAGCGGATCGCCGAGGCGATCTACGATCTGCCGGTCCAACTCCGTATCCTCGCCGGCCAGCGCCAGGCGCACCTGCTTGTCCTGGGCCGCACCCAGATCCCGCACCAGCCGGGTCATCTTCCGGAACAGGCCGCCCAGCGGCACCATGCGCATCGACATGGCCGTCTGCTGCAGCTCCTCGGTGACACGCGTCAGCTTGCGCACCGCATGTGCTAGGTCGAGGTTGGCGCTGTTGCTGACCTCGGCACTGCCAAGAACGAACGACTGCGCGACCGCCAACTCGCCGACGAGATTCACCAGCGCGTCGAGCTTGGCCGCGTCGACGCGGACGACCGCCTCGGGCGCCACGGCCACAGCGGCGCTCGCAGGCACAGCAGGCGCCACGCCATTGGACATAACCCGCGCAGCCGACGCTGCCGGCGATGGTGACGGTGACGGCGGCGGTAATGCCGCCGGGGCAGCAGCCACCTCACCCCGCATCGCGGCATGGACCAGCGCCACGACACGCGCGGCAGGCAACGGAATCGGCTCGCCGGCACCCTCACCCGCCAGCTGCACGCCGACTTGCCGCGTACAGCCGGCCAGCACGTCGGCCCCGGCCAGGACCGCATCGATCGCGGCGCGGGTCACCGCCAGCGCACCACTGCGGATCGCATCGAGCAGCGACTCCAGCTCGTGTGCCAGATCCCGCAAGGCATCCAGCTGCAGGAAGCCGGCGCTGCCTTTGAACGTATGGAAGGCGCGAAAGATCGCACCGACGGCGTCCGGCGCGTCCGGCGTTGCCTCCAGCGCCAGCACCGCCTGCTCGATGGACTGCAACAACTCCAACGATTCGGTATGGAACTCGCGCAGTAGCTCCGCGTCGTCCGGCAGGCGCAGACGGATCGAGGCGGTTTCTGCGCTGTGGGCAAGCTCAGCGGCGGCGACGGCCTGCGAAGGCTGGGCGGCTGGCGCCGGCGCGTTGCTCGGCGCGAGCACTTCCATGGCCTGCCACGCCGACGGCGGCGACCCTGACTGCACATCCAGCATCCAGGCAATCAGCCAGTCGTGCCAGGTAACGAGGCCGGCAATGGCCTCGGCGGTGAAGCGGCCATCGCTGTCCAAAATGGCATCCACCAGACGGCGTGCGTCGGCCACCGCAAGGGCAACCGGCGGCGGCAGGCCATTCGCCCCCCACTGCTCAAGATCCATCAGCAACGCATTCACCGCCAACAGGCCGCCGTCCGAGTCAGGCCGCACAAAGGCGAGCTCCTCGGCCAGTCGCGCCAGGACGTCCATGACCCCCTCGTCAGCGACGAACGCTGCGGCAACATCCATCGTTGTGCTCATGAGGATCGGGACATCTTTCTAGTTATCAGGCCGCGGGGAGCTTAACCCGAATCCCGAGGCACGGGGCTTAGGCGCACACCCTGGCATAGCCCTACCAAGCCTGCCGGGTGCCGCCGGGCCGACAGACCCGCCCGACGCCCCCCCCGCAACAGCCGCCGAGCCGGGGCGCGCTACGCCGCTGCACGACCGGCTCGCTAGTGGCTAAGATGACGCGCTGCCTTCCGGTAGCGGCGGCAGCGCCGTCTGCTGGCGCAGCATCCAGACAATGCGCTCAAACAGCAACGTCGCCGACAGCAGCGCCTCACGCCCGGCAATACTCGCACTGCCGCCGCGCAACTCCGCCCGAACGCGCTCTACCAGTTCGCCGCGCTCGGCAGTCAGCAGGGCGAGCAGCTCCCGCGAATCTGCCGCGTCCGGCCCACACGCATCGACGACCATGCCCAGTAACGCATGCAGGCCCTCGATCAGGGAGACGGCGAACGCCGGTCTCTCCGCCGCCGGCACCGACAGCAGTTCGGTGGCGAACTGGCCGATGGCGCCCTGCAGTTCCCCGAACGCCACCAGACCGCGGCGCGCCTCGAAAACCACTTCCGCGCTCATCTCGGGATTTGTCCGCAGCATGCCCGCGAGGAATCGCTCGGTGGCGGCAAGCACGGCGCCGCTCGCCGCCTGCCTAGCGGCCAGCGGCGGCGAGCCGGGACGACGCTCACCGGCAGGTCGCAGGTCATCCAGAAAGTCGGGCAGGGCCGCCACCAACGCGGCGTGCTCCAGCCGCACCAGCGACAGCGCGGTGGCGGGATCCTCCATCGCCCCCTCGAACAGGTAGACGGGCTGCCCCAGCGAATCCACCGGCGCGGCCGGCGACAGGCTAGCCGCCAGCGCAATCAACCAGCGGCCGGCAACCGCGACCACCAGCACCGAGGCCGCTTGCGCGATCAGAAACAGCAGCCCGGCCTGCGTCGCCAGCGACGCCGTCAGGCGCGACACTCCTGCCAACATCAGCGGTACGCCGTAGTCGTGCTCGAGGAAATACAGCGGCAGCAGCGCCGCCGCTGCGATACACCGCAGCATTCCTTGGCATACCGCCACCTGCCGCGACGTACCGTCGAGGTTCGAGGACAGCAGGACCACGGCAGCGCCGGAACCGGCACTGGCGCCGAGCACCATCAGCACGGTCGCGTCCATCGACAGCAGGCCCTGCTGCACCAGCGGCAGGGCGAGCATGACCACAATCGACGACGACGACACGGCAACGGCAACGACGAATGCCATCAGGAACGCCACCGCCGACCCGGAGCCTGCGAACTCGACGAACTCCCGCACCCAGACGTCATCGTGAATGCTGGCGACCGCGCTCTTGAGCATCGCCAGGCCGAACAACAGCAGCGCAAGCCCCAGCAAAGAGACGACACCGTGCCGATAGCGGTCCGTCTGCTCCATGCCGGCAAAGTAGGCGGCGCCGACGAGCGCCAACAGGTACAAGACCAGCGCATGCATATCGATCGCGGCGACGAGCACCAACACGGAGGTGCCGACGTTGGCCCACGCCAGCATCGCAAGCGCCGGCGTCACGGTCATAGCGCCTGCCGCCACCAGCCCGACGGCGATAAAGGTCACCGCACTGGTGGACTGGGTCAGCGCGCCGGCAAGAAATCCAGCAACCGGCCCGACGCCGCGTCGGTGCAGCGTCCGCGCCAGCAACGCCCGCACCTTGCCGCCGGCAAGCTCGCGCAGATGCGCGGTGATGGTGCGCATGCCGACAAAGAAGAGTCCTAGCCCGGCACAGGCCTCAATGCCGGCACTCACGCCTCGGCCGTCCGCTCGCTCATAGCGCGCCACAGCAAGGAGCCCATCAGGACGATCGAGACGGCCATCGCCAGCCACAGCACCCGACTTAGCGTGTCGAACCGAGCGCGCTCCGCCAACATCGATTCGTTAATAAGTGGCTCAGTCTGTGCCGCCAGTCGCGCGGCCAACGCGTCGAGCTGCTGATTGAGCGGCCGATCAAGGCCGCGCATGGCGTGGTCAAGACTAAATGCATCCCAGTGCAGCGGATCGGCCGAGGCCAGCGCCGCGCTGTAAACCAGACCCAGCGCCACGTGGCCCGCGTCGATCCGCTCCACCTCCGCGGTCAGCCCAAAACCCACGGCGGGGTCCCCACGCCCCGCCATCTGCCGCAGCAGTGAGTGCACCTCGACCTCGTTGGCGTGAAACGCCACCTCGTAGGTCTGTCGCTGAGCCGGCTCGGCTCCCCGCAGCAGCAGGTTCTTCCACTCCTGAACCTGGGTCTTGAAGCGGACCTGAGCCGTGCGCCCCAAATCGACCAAAGCCGCGAGCTCGGCCAGGTGGCGCTGATTGCGCACGTGCGCCGCGTTCAGCGACCAGACCGAGAACAGCGCCAACAGGCCGGAGGCGAGCATGGTCAACAGCAGCAGACTGGCCAGCTGCAACAGGGAGCGGCGCAGACGCAGCTGGCTGGACGACGCGGCGCGGGATGACATTGACGCTCCAAAACGATGAAAAACAGAAATTTATAGCAATGGAATGTTGCAAAAACGTTGCTCAGCGGCCCCTCGGCCCGCCAGGCGGATACGCAGAATCCCTGATTTTATTCGCGTTATCACGTATATGTGCAAATATAATAAAATTGTCGTCCAGTACCCCTCGCCCCCCCCGGGGCGAGACCCCGCCAGCCCGGTGAAGGCCCTTTAATGACCCCGATTACACTGCTCGAAGAACTGCTGCTGCTGACGCTGGAAGACGGCGGCGGCGAGTTCGACCGCGTGCCGGAACTGCAGCTGGCCTGCGGCGTGGCGGGCGCCACCCTGCTGGATCTGGCCCTGCGCGGCCGCGTGGACTCCGACCTGCAGGCACTGTGGGTCGTGGACCCGACGCCGACGGGAGATCCGATCCTGGACGGCGTTCTGGCCGAAATCGCCGCGTCCGCCGAGCGCCAGTCCGCGCGCAGCTGGACCAAGCGGCTGGCGATCCGCTCAAGCTCACTGCGCGCCCAGGCGCTGCAGCAGCTGTGCGAGCGCGGCATCCTGCGCGTGCAGGCGGCGGGCTTCGCCTGGGGCCTGTCGGACCGCCGCTATCCGCTGGTTGCCGGGCAAGAGCGTCCGGAGGCAAAGCGCCGCATCCTCACGCTGCTGCTCAACGACGAAATCCCAGACGCGACCGACATCGCGCTGACGGCCTTGGCGGACGCCTGCCAGGTGTTCGAGCGCATCCTGCCGCCACGCGAACTGACGCGCGCCACGCCGCGTATCCGCCAGATCGCCTCCCTCGACCTGATCGGCCGCGACATCACCCGCGCGGCCGTCGAGCTCGGCCAGGAACTGGGCAAGGCGGAGCGCAGCACCGTCATTGCCGGCCTCGCCGGCAACGTCATGGAATGGTTCGACTTCGGCGTCTACGGCTTCTTTGCCGAGGCGATCGGCAAGCTGTACTTCCCTGCCCACGACCCGGCCGTGTCCCTGCTCGCGTCGTTCGGCGTATTTGCCGTGGGCTTCCTGGCGCGCCCGCTGGGCGGACTCATCTTCGGTCACATCGGCGATAGCCGTGGCCGTCGCGCCGCGGTAATGATGAGCATCGTGCTGATGGTGGTGCCGACGCTGCTGATGGCGGTCCTGCCCACCTACGACCAGATCGGCATCACCGCGCCCATTTTGCTGATCCTGCTGCGCCTCTTGCAGGGGCTCGCGGTGGGCGGCGAATACACCACCTCGGTCGTGATGCTGGTCGAATCCGCCCAGCCCGGCCGACGCGGCCGCGTCGGCGCCTTCGCACCGGTCGGTGCCGTCGCCGGCATGCTGCTCGGTAGCATGGTCGGCGCCACGCTGCTGGCGCTGCTGCCGGCGGAGCACGCCGCCGCCTGGGGCTGGCGACTGGCCTTCCTCACCGGCCTGCTGATCGGCATCGTCGTCTACCTGATTCGCCGCCGGCTACCGCCCGATGCCACGGTCTCCGCGATCGGGAGTGCCCGCGAGGCGCCGCTCGCCGCGGTCTTCAAGACGCAGTGGCGCACGATCCTGCAGGTGATCGGCCTGAACATGGGCAACGCGATCGGCTTCTACCTGTGCTTCATCTACGTCGCCAGCTGGCTCAGGCGCGAGCACCACATGGCGCCGTCGCAGGCGCTCTTGATCAACAGTGGCGCACTGCTGGTGATGCTGGTCGCGACCATCGGCGCCGGTGTGCTGTCCGACCGGATTGGACGCAAGCAGCTGATTCTGATCGCGTTCGCCCTCATGAGTGTCGCTACCGTACCGCTGTTCGGGCTGCTGTCGACGGGCGATCCGATGCGCGTGTTCCTGGCGCTATCCGCCTTCGCCGTCATACTGGCCGGCGTGTTCGGCAGTGCGGCCGCACTGATGGTCGAGGCCTTCCCCAAGCATGTCCGCTGCTCGGGCCTTTCGGTCGGCTATAACCTCGCGCAGTCGATCTTTGGCGGCACCGTGCCGCTGGTGGCGATGTACCTCACGGTGCGCTTCGCCAGTCCCACGGCGCCGGCGCTGTACCTCGCTGCGGCCGCACTGGTGTCGTTCGTGACGCTGGCACTGATGAAGCCCACCGCAGCGGCGGCCTGATACAACTCGCCGCTCACGGGCGCGCGCAGGCCCTATAATCGCCCGTCCATCGTCCCAGGAGAGCCCCGTGATCAGCCTCGTAGAGGAACTTGTACTGCTTGCTGTCGAGGATGACGGCAAGATCGCCTATACCGCCGGCTCGCATGACTTCTCCATGGCGCTCGTCGGCGCGTGTCTGGTCGAGCTCAACCTGGCCGGCCGCATCGACGCCGACCTCGAGACGATTACGATCCTGTCGAGGGAGCCTACCGGCAACGTCGCCGCCGACGCGGTGCTGCGCCAGCTCGACGGCTCGCACGCCTCCGTGCGCCAGCAGGTCCGCGAACTGCAGGCGCAGTCCGGCGAACTGATGAAGGCCACCCTCGCCTCGCTGATCAGCCGCGGCGTACTCGAGAAGACCGAAGCGCGCTTCCTGTGGGCGCTGCGCTCACGCCGCTACCCGATCGTCGATGGTCGCGAACAGAAGGAAGCCAAGCTGCGCATCCTGTCGATCCTGCTGTCGGAGGATCTGCCGACGCCGCACGACACGGTGCTGATCGGACTTGCGTTCGCAGGCGGCCTGCTGGAGAGCTTCCTGACGCGCCGGCAGATCGCCCAACTGTCCGATCGCATTGGCGAGATTGGCGGCCTGGACCTCATCGTCCGCGGCGTCGAAGCCGCCATCCGCGACGAGGCCGAGCTGCGCGCGCACGTCATGATGCTCTCCGTCCACTGAACATTGCCACCGTTAGGAATTACGCCATGAACACCCTCATCGACCCGCAGGACCGCGCGACCCTCGTCGCCGCCAGCGGTCGCCTCGACTTCGAAGCCTCGGCCGCCTTCCAGAAGGAACTCGAGGCCGCGATCGCGGCAGCCGCCGCACGCAAGGCCGCCGTCATCGTCGACTGCGCCGGCATCGACTACGTCTCCAGCGCCGGCCTGCGCGTCTTTCTGGTCGCCGCACGTGCCGCGAAGGGCGCGAGCGTCGCCTTCGCGGTCTACTCGCTGACCACCGCAGTCAAGGAAGTGTTCGATGTCAGCGGCTTCGGTCGCATCATCGACGTACTTCCCGACCACGCCAGCGCCATGACCAAGGTTGGCGCCGCGGCGTGAGCGTCGCGCGGACGGAGGTCCCTGCACAGGTAGCCGAACTGGCGACTCTGCAGGGGTTTCTCGGCGCATGGTGGGCTGCCTCGGCGCTGCCCGAGGCAGCGATCTTTGCGTTCGAACTGGCGCTCGAGGAGCTGTTCATCAACGCCGTCACGCACGGCGCCGCGACACGCTTCAGCCTGGGCCTAGAACTGGCGGGTGAAGCGTCGGTGCGCATGACGCTCACCGACGACTCACCGCCGTTCGATCCGCTATCGCTCGCCACGCCCGACCTCGATGCCCCGCTCGAGGAGCGCAACATCGGCGGTCTGGGCCTGCACCTGATCCGCACGATGATGGACGAGGTCGTCTACTGCCGTGAGGGAGACCTCAATCGGCTGATGGTCGCGAAGACTCTGGCGCCTGCCACCGAGTAGTAGTGCTGCCGCCGCTCACGGTCGCGGCGCCAGGATCTGATCCAAGAGCGCCGGCTGCGACGGATCACGCTCCAGATGCGGATAGCGAAGTCCGCCGTGGTAGTCGATCGTCACTACGCGAAAGCGCTCACCCAGACGCACGATCAGCTCCAGCGGGCGCGACTGATGCTGCAGGGCACGAATGGCATCTCGCAGCAGCTCGCCGCTGTAGGCCACGCCGTCAACCGCCAGCACCTCCATGCCCTCGGTCATGCCCGCGTGATAGGCCGGGCTGCCCCAGCGAACCTCGATCACCGCACCGTCCTTCTCCTGGATCACGAGTCCCACCGAATCGAGCAGCGTCGTCTGCTTGCGGTTGCTGTCGGCCGCACTGAAAAAATCACTCGGCTGCTCGGTGTAGACCAGCCGGTAGCCGCCCCGGCGCACGCCATCGGCGAACGCCGCAACGCCAGTCGCCTGCACGCGCGCGCGCAGCAACGTCGCCCAGTCGTAGGGCTCGATCGCATTGAGCGCAGCGACGACATCGTCGAACGTATAGGTGAGCGGCTGCTGGCGGCCGTCCTCGACACCGAAGAACAGGCGCGCAAAATCGTCGAGCGAACGGCGGCCGGCGGAGCGCTCGCGGATGAGGGTATCCACGTCAAGCCACACCAACTGGCCTTCGGAATAGTATTCCTCGAAGCGCTGCCAGCTGGGCCAGGACTGAGGTCGGCGCGAATTGATGACCCCGTCCTGCGTCGTGTCCTGCATTGTCCGCCAGTCGCGGCCCGGCTGGCCCTCGTAATACGCCAGTGTCAGCGCCAGCGAATCCAGCGCCTGCTCGCGGGTCCATAAGCCCGCGCGTGCGGCCAGCACCTGGCCCCAGTACTGCGTCTGGCCTTCGTACACCCACAGCAGGCTCTGCTGCATCGGCACGTTGTAGTTCGGCGTCCACAGATCCGCTGGACGGCGGAACTTGCCGTTCCACGAATGGCTGTACTCATGCGCCAGCAGGTCGCGCCCCTCGACGGTCTTGTCCCACTCGCTAAAGTAGCCCGGGTCCGCGCCGTTCTCGCTGGACTGATGATGCTCGAGCCCGTGCTGCTGAACCTGGTCGCTGAGCGACAGCAGAAAGTCGTAATGCGCAAAGTGGCGTGAACCGAACAGCAGATCCGCCTGGTGCACGAGATCCCGGTGAGACTGCAGCTGTGACTCACTCGCACTGAGCAGTTCCGGCCGATCGGCGAACAGGCTCAGGCGCACCGGCGCCTTGGCGCCGGGGTCGAGCTCGATCCGCTGAAAGTAGCGCCCGGCGTAGACCGGACTGTCGACGAAGGTCTCCAGATCCGTGGCGCGGAACAGGATCAGGCCGCCCTCTTCCGCGCTCGTCTCCAGCGCAGTGCCGTACTGCCAGCCGGGCGGCAGGCGCAGGCTAGGCTCCAGCGGAATGCGGCGCGCAGCGTGACCGGCCGGGTACAGCACCAGCGAGCTCCACTCCAGCAACGCGATCTCGCGACTGAACTCCTGCACCCCCACCTTCGGGCTGGTCGGGGAGAGATAGTCGAAGTCGACATCGACCGCATCCATGCCCGCCGGCACCGTGACGTGCAATGCGTAGGGTTGCAGCGGATCGCGTCGCCAGGCGAGTCGTTCGGCACCGCCACGCACCTCGATGCCGGCCAGCCGATCCAACGGTCCTAGCGGAGAATGCGTTCCTGGCAGCCACTGCGGGTAGAGCAGCACCAGCTCCCGGGGGGGATGGGTGAGGTGCTCATGCACATGGACGCGCCGGTGAGCCAGGTCCGTCGCATCGGCCTGCAGGATGATCTTGCCCGGGTACGGCCGGTCGAGCGGCGCGGGAACCTGAGCCGCTGCGGCCAGGCTCAGCGCACACAACAACACAGCGACGACTAGTGAACGAGCCAACTGAAACACGGGCAACATATGCACTCCCCGGGCCTGCCGGGGCTGCACTTGCGCCGGACCCGGATCGCCGGTCGCGGCGCCAGAGTCATTGCCGGCGGTAAAAAAGATCGCGGCCGCAGTCTCCACCCTTCGTCATTGGGGCGTCAATCCGCCCACGCCGGCCCTGAACGCCGCGGGCTGACTCAGCCCGCGGCGGCGAGAGGTTCAGCACCTTGCCCTGACCAATCTTGAAGCTGAGCCCCGCCGACCGGCACGCGTACCTGCCCGCCTCAGCTGCGGTCCGCGACGGCCGCCCCTCACCCAGCAACGTGTCGATCGGTTCTGACGCGTGGAGGATCGCCGGATCGAGTCATCGACTTGCGCCGCTCGCCGCGTGCCCGCTCAGCCGGCAGCACGTCCAAAGCGGTGACGACACCCATACCCGACCAGCATCACCAGCGCACTGATGATGCCGAACAGTAGCGGCGCGCGCTGGTCCGGAATGAACGCCATCGCCGTGACGATCGCAACCATCGTCACGATCGCAACGATCGTCAGTGTCGGGAAAAGCCACATGCGCACCTTGAGCCGCTCCGGCGCCTCACGCTCCAGCGTCCGCCGCAGCTTCAGCTCGGCCAGCGCGATCAGCAGATAGACAAAGATCGCGACCGTGCCGTAGGAATCGACCAGGAACTTGAACACGTGCTCGGGAGAGACGTAATTCATGATGACGGCGACGTAGCCGAACGCCGTGCTGACTAAAATCGCCCGCACCGGCACGCCGCGACTGTTGAGCTTGGACAATCCGCGCGGTGCATCGGAGCGCCCAGCGAGGGCCATCATCATCCGCGACGAGGCGAACAGGCCGCTGTTGAGAGCGGACAACACGGCGGTCAGGATCACGCCATTCATGATCTGTGCCGCACCCGGAATGTGAACCGCCTCAAGCGCCGTCACGTAGGGATGCACGATGCCGCCCGAGTTCCAGGGCACCAGCGTCACAACCACCAGGATCGAGCCGACGTAGAAGATCAAGACACGCGAGATCACCGACTGGGTCGCCCGCGCGATCGCCTGCTCGGGCTCGGCCGACTCGGCCGCGGCCAGGGTCACGATCTCGGAGCCGAAGTAGAAGCCGGTGGCGGCAACGGCGCCCGTCAGCACCGGCACGATGCCCATTGGCATGAATCCACCGTGCGCTGTCAGGTTCGCAAAGCCGCCGCCGACCCCCGGCCAGAAGCCGGCAGCGACCACCACGCCAATGCCCAGGAACAACGTGATCGCGACCACCTTGACCGACGCGAACCAGTACTCGGCCTCACCCCACGAGCGCACCGACAGCAGGTTGAGCAGCGTGAAGGTCGTCATCAAGCCGAGCGTGAAGCGCCATGGCGCAACCTCGGGGAACCAGTAGGTGAGCAGCTTAGATCCCGCGACCGCCTCCAGCGCCACGACGATGATCCAGAAGTACCAGTACATCCAGCCGGTCATGAAGCCGGCCAGTTCGCCCAGCGCAAGGCGGTTGTACTCGTAGAAGCCGCCAACGGCGGGATACGCGGCGGCCATCTCGCCGAGCATGCGCATCACCAGCACCACCAGCGCACCGGTCAGCGCGAACGACAGCACCGCCGCAGGGCCAGTCGCCTGGATCACCACGCCGCTGCCGACGAAGAGCCCGGCGCCGATGACCCCGCCCAGCGCGATCATCTGCATGTGGCGGGTCTTCAGCGTGCGCCGAAGGCCTGTGGGACCGGTCTGTTCCGTCGCGGGGTTGTTGTTCAAGCGGGACCTCGGTAGGTAGTGCGGCAGTCGTGCCGGCAGCTTCGCCGACTCGACCTCATGAGTAAAGCCACTCGGCGGGCGTCCGCCGTCAGTGAACCAGCAGCGTGATGGTACGGTTGACCAGCGCGCCACCGATCACCAGCCACAGGAATACCACGAACGACAGCAGCATGGCCTTGCCGCCTGCCCGCCGCAGCGTGCCGAAGTGCGTCGACAGACCCAGCGCTCCCATCGCCATCGCCAGCAGGAAGATGCCGACCTGGTTGATCGAGGCGACCAGCGACAGCGGCAACCAGCCCAGGGAGTTGAACAGCACCGCGCCGACGAAGACGAACGCGAACGCCGGCACCGCCGCTGCCCGCCCCGCCGCGCCACCGCCTGCAGGGGCGGCGCGCGCAGCACTTGCCCGCACCCACGCGGCCAGCACGACCAGAAACGGCGCCATCATCAGCACGCGCACCATCTTGGCAATCACCGCGGGCCCTGCGGCCTCCGGCCCGACCTGGCGACCCGCAGCGACCACCTGGGCGACTTCGTGCACGCTCGAACCGATATAGATCCCAAACTGCGCCGGCCCGCCCGGGATCACGTGCCACAGCTCGTTCAAACCGGCCAGCAGCGGATACAGAAACATCGAGATCGAGCCGAAGATGACGACACCGGCCACCGCAACGCTGACCTGCTCGGGCTTGCCACGCACGATCGGGTCGGTCGCAAGCACGGCGGCGGCGCCGCAGATCGCGCCGCCCGCCCCCACCAGCATCGACGAGGTCCGGTCCAGCTTCAGCAGCCGGGTGCCGACGTGATACGCGATCAGGAAGGTCGAGGCGAGCATGACCAGATCGATCAGCACACCCACCCAGCCGACGCGAACGACGTCCTGCAGGGTCAGACGAAAGCCGTACAGCACGACGCCAAGACGCAGGATGGTCTGGCGGGAGATCGCAACGCCACCGCCCACCGTCGGCGCAATCCGTGCGTAGAACGTGTTGCCCACCAGCATGCCGACGACGATGGCGACGGTGAGCGGGCTGATGCCGTGGCTTTGCAGCACGGGCATCCCGGCCAGCCAGACCGACAGCAGGCCCAGCGCGGCGCAAAACGCAAGCCCCGGCCAGCCGCGCAGCCAGCGCATCAGTTCGTTTGCGCCCCTCACGCGGCAGCTCCGAGGACGACATGAACATGGCGTGCGATGGCGAGTTCCTCGTTGGCCTCAACAATCCAGATTGGGCCACGCGAGTCTGCAGCGGCCAGCGCCTGCTCGCCGCGCTGGTTGCGCGCGGCATCCATTTCAAAGCCCAGCCAGCCTAGGTGCCCCACGACCTGCGCACGAACGATGGCACTGCCAACGCCGATACCACCACTGAAGGCGATCGCATCCACGCCACCGAGCGCAACAGCGAGCGAGCCTGCGTGGCGCGCGGCCCAGTAGGTGAACTGCGCGACCGCCTGCAGACTGGCCGCATCGCCGCTCCGCAGCAACTCGCGCATGTCGGAGCTGTGACCCGACAGGCCCAGCAGTCCCGAGCGACGATAGAGAAGCTCCTCGAGCGCGTCGAGCGACAGACCGCGATCACGCTGTAGCGAAATCAGCACGCCGGGATCGATCGCACCGCAGCGAGTCCCCATGACAAGACCATCCAGCGTCGAGTAGCCCATCGTGGTGCCGACGCTGTGGCCGTCCTTCACCGCGCAGACGCTGCAGCCGTTGCCGAGGTGGAACACCAGCAGCCGCGACGGCGGCGTCCCGCCACAGCGCGCGGCAAGCTCGGCGGTGACGTGTTCGAAGTTAAGACCATGGAAGCCGAAGCGGCGGTAGCCGGCCTCGCGCAGCTCGAGCGGCAGCGCGTAGGCACTACCGACCTCCGGCACCGACGCGTGAAAGGCGGTATCGAAGCAGGCCACCTGCGCCAGCGAGGGAGCCAGCGACCTGAGCGCATCGATCGCATCCAGGCCAAAGCCGTTGTGCAGCGGCGCCAGCGCCCTGAGGGCGTTGAGGGCATCCAGATGGGCCGTGTCCACCAGCATGGGCGCGACGAAGCGCTCGCCGCCGTGCACGATGCGATGGCCGCAGGCTGCGATATCGGCAATGCCGATGCCCTGCTCCGCCAGCGCCGCGAGGATCTCCGCCAGCGCCGAGGCGTGCCGAGTCGCGGCCGGCAGCTCGCGGCTGGCACGCCGCGCCCCGCCCTCGCCACAGAAAAGAAACCGGGGCTGTGTGCCGATCCCCTCGACCTGGCCGTGCCAGATGCGAGCGGCGCCCTCGAACACCGCAAACTTCAGTGACGAGGAACCCGCATTGAGGACCAGCACGCGCCGGCCGGCCGCGGCGGTCATGCGGGCTTTTGCGACCGCATGTCCTCACGCCGGATGCCGGCGACGACCACCGGCTTCTTCATCGCATCGCGACGGAACGGCTCACCCAGCTCCTGGTTGAGCAGCACCTCGATGAACGTCGTCACGCCCTTGGCCTGCGCCGCACAGGCATCCTTGAGCGCCTGGGTAAGCTCGGCCGTGGTGCGCGCAGTCACGCCCTGATGCCCGCAACCCTGCGCGACCTTGGCGTAGCTTAAGTTCGCGTCGAGCTCAGTGCCGACGAAGTTGTTGTCGTACCAGAGAATCGAGTTGCGCTTCTCGGCACCCCACTGGTAGTTCCTGAAGATGACCATCGTGATCGCCGGCCACGGCTCACGCCCGATCGAGGTCATCTCGTTCATCGAGATACCGAACGCACCGTCACCGGCAAAACCCACCACCGGCGTGGTCGGATTACCGATCTTCGCGCCAATGATGGAGGGGAAGCCGTAGCCGCAGGGGCCGAACAGGCCCGGCGCCAGGTACTTGCGGCCGCTCTCGAAGGTCGGGTAGGCGTTGCCGATCGCGCAGTTGTTGCCGATGTCGCTGGAGATGATCGCGTCCTTCGGAAGCGCGGCCATGATCGCGCGCCATGCCTGACGTGGCGCCATGTGCTCCGGCTCACGCGAGCGGCACTCTGCGTTCCAGACGGTACCCGGATCATCGTCCTCGTGATCCATCACCGCCAGCGCCGCGGCCCACGCCTGCTTGGCGTCGCTGATCGCCTTGCGGCGAGCCGCGCGGTCGGCGTCGCCGGCAGCGGCCGACAGCAGCGCGAGAATCTGTGTCGCCACCTGCTTCGAATCGCCGCAGATACCCACAGCCACCGGCTTGGTCAGGCCGATGCGGTCGGCATTGATGTCGACCTGAATCACCGCAGCGTTCTTCGGCCAGTAGTCCACGCCGTAGCCCGGCAGCGTCGAGAACGGGTTCAGCCGTGTGCCCAGCGCGAGCACCACATCGGCCTTCGAAATCAGTTCCATTGCCGCGCGCGAACCGTTGTAGCCGAGAGGGCCGACGGCCAGCGGGTGACTGCCAGGGAACGAATCATTGTGCTGATAGTTGTTGCAGACCGGCGCGTCCAGACGCTCGGCAAGCGCGACGCACTCGCCAATCGCGTTGCCCAGCACGACGCCAGCGCCCGACAGAATCACCGGAAACTTCGCGCCCGACAGCAGACGGGCAGCTTCCGCGATCGCCAGCACGCCGCCTGACGGGCGCTCGAACTCGACCGACGACGGCATGGGCACGTCGATGACCTGCGTCCAGAAGTCGCGCGGGATGTTGATCTGTGCCGGCGCCGACAGGCGCTTTGCCTTGCAGATGACGCGGTTGAGTACTTCCGGCACGCGACTCGCGTCACGCACCTCTTCCTGGTAACCGACCATGTCGCGGAACAGGGCCATCTGCTCCACTTCCTGGAAGCCGCCCTGCCCGATCGTCTTGTTGGCGGCCTGCGGCGTCACCAGCAGCATCGGCGTATGGTTCCAGTACGCGGTTTTGATCGCGGTGACGAAGCCGGTCACGCCCGGGCCATTCTGCGCGATCGCCATCGCGATCTTGCCGGTCGAGCGGGTGTAGCCGTCACAGATCAGGCCGCCGTTAGTCTCGTGGGCCACGTCCCAGAAGTTGATACCGGCCTTGGGAAAGAGGTCGGAGATCGGCATGAAGGCCGAACCGATGATGCCAAAGGCATGCTCGATGCCATGCTGCTGCAGAACCTTTACGAAAGCTTCCTCGGTCGTCATCTTCATAGCATGGGTCTCCTGATGTCTTGAATGCAGTGAGGGACGGGGCTCGGAGCGCCTCAACGCGCCACGTCGGTAGCCGGTGCCAGTCGTACAGCATGCGCTGTCCGAGACACACGAAAAGCGCTATCAGCCGCCCAATCAGCAGCGCGAAGCGTAACCGCCCTCTTGAGCGCTGCCTTGAACGCCCCGCGCGAGCGATCAATCATCGCGCTGCTCGCAGCGAAATCTCGGGTCGGCATGGCGGTCTCGGCAAATCGACAGGAGCCGATTTTAGGCGGCGTACGCCGCAGCGCGAAAGGGCCACAGCCGCCGCGTGCACTGGTCCAGCCCACCAGCTCAACCAGTCGGTCGCTGCTGCTCGATCAGGGCGCCCAAGCGCTGGATCCCATCGCCGATCCGCTGCGCGGGAATCGAGGAGAAGCCCAGTCGGAAGAAGTGGCCCGGCGGCGAGGCTTCGAAGAAATGAACCTGACCCGGCTCGATCAGAATGCGCGCCGCACGCGCCTCCTCCGCCAGCCGGGCAGTATCGAGCCACGCAGGACCCTCGAGCCAGAATGACGAACCGCCATGGACCGGCGGATGGCGGATGTCCGGTGCGTACTGGGCCAGCGCCACCGCCAGCAGTCGGGCACGCTCCCGATGACTCTCGCGCAGGCGCCGGTGCAACAGGTCAAAGTGTCCGAGCGCGAGAAACTGGGCGAAACTGCGCTGGATGAATGCGGTGGGATGACGAATCATCAGCCGTCGCAGCGCACGCAACTCAGCGATCAGCGGCGCGGGCGCGACGATATAGCCCAGGCGCAAGCCCGGCGCAAACGACTTCGACAGGCTACCCACATAGATCACCCGCCCGGCGCGGTCCAGGCTCTTCAACGCCGGGTTCGGCAGGCCGGAAAAGGTGGTCTCGTGCTCGTAGTCATCCTCGATGACCAGGAAGTCGTCCTCGGCCGCACGGCGCAGCAACGCCAGGCGTCGCTCAACCGGCATCGTCACCGTCGTCGGCGACTGGTGGCTCGGCGTGACGTAGACGAACTGGCAACCATCCAGCGCGGGCCCGACCTGCAGCCCCTCCGCGTCGATCGGCAACCCTCGCAGCCGTCGCGTCCGTAACGAGAAGATGTTGCGCGCGTCCGGGTAACCGGGGCTCTCGACACCCACCTCGGTGTCCTCGCCCACCAGCAGATCGGCCAACAGATAGAGCGCCTGCTGGGCCCCGATCGTGACCATCACCTCGTCGGTATCGGCCCAGACACCGCGCAGCGGCAGCACTTTGTTGCGGATCTGCTCGACCAAGAGCGGATCGTCTCGGGTAAACAGATCCTGCGCCCAATCCAGCGCACCATCGCCGGCCAGCACCTGCTGGCAGCAGGAACGCCACTCGCTGGTCGGGAACAAGCTCGGATCGAACTGACCGTAGATGAACGGGAACTCGTACTGCTGCCAGTCCGCAACCTTCGAAATGTTGCGCTGCAATGAGGGATGCAGCTGAAAGCGCGCCGGCCAGTCGCGCACGGTGGCAGTGCCGCCCAGCGCGGCTGCCGGTGGCTGGATCCGGGCCGCGACCACCGCCGGATTGACGAAATAACCACGACGGTCATGCGCGATCAGATGACCGTCGTCTGCCAACTGCTGATACGCACTGACCACGGTATTACGGGCAATACCTAGCTGCTGGGCGAGCTCCCGACTGGAGGGCATCGGCCGATCGCGGGGGATCCGCCCATCCCCGATCGCCGCCACGATGCCGGCGCGCAGTTGCGCCTGGATGCTCAACGGCGCCTCCGGATGCAACTCGAACAACTGGTTCCATAGCGATGCCCGCGCCGGCCGAAGGGCCGTGGGGCCGCGCTTTACGACCACGACAACCGCTGCTCCACGCGATCCACGGCAAAAACTAAATTTAATAAATTCATGGTATTACAAAGATAATACTCAACGATTTTTTGTCTTATGCCGTCGCCATTTGCCTGCTGCCGGTAGCGCGCCACAAGTGCGCCCGCCGCCGAAACGGCGAGGCCACTCCCAACGCGATCCACAAATGGTATCACCCGTAACCGACCACTCTAGTACCCTCGCAAGGCAGTCGCAGCGAGCGCATGACCGACTGGCTGGCATGCAACACAGATGACAGTATCCGAAAAAGTTGCCTCAAAGCATTGCATGTAACCAAACCGCAATGGTGCAATAGGTAATATCTGCAGCGGCTAGTGTTGTAAAAACGCCGCACGAAATTATAGGGGATCAAGTCAGTGTCACAAACGCTTGGGACGACAGCGCCGTGAGCCGCACGACATGAATCCTAAAGTGAGGTTGCGTGGTGCATCGACTAAAAGACGCGCCATGCCGCTGCAAGACGAACGCTCGTGACCAGTTGCCGCGAGCCAGTCTGTCCGGTTTGTTGCCTGATTGAATGTTCGAACCACCGCCCTCGGGGAGACCTGCTCTTGAAAACCAATCCGAAACTTGCCTACGCCATCATGGCCGCTCTCGCCGCGCCTGCCGGCGCCGCCCTTGCCGCCGATGCCACCAACTCGTTCGGCATCGAAGAGATCGTTGTCACCGCCCAGCGCCGCAGTGAATCGCTCCAGAACGTGCCCATCACGATCCAGGCGATCAGCAGCGACTCGCTGAGCAAGCTCAACATCTCCACGTTCGACGACGTGATCAAGATGCTGCCGAACGTCACCTTCGGCACCAACGGCCCTGGTCAGGGCAACATCTTCATGCGCGGCCTGTCGGCCGGCTTTGCCGGCGGCCAGTCCTCCGCCTCGATCGCGCCGTTCCCGAACGTCGCGACCTACCTTGATGACCAGTCGCTGACCTTCCCGGCCCGCAACCTCGATGTCTACATGGTGGACATGGAGCGCGTCGAAGTGCTGGAAGGCCCGCAGGGCACGCTGTTCGGCGGTGGCGCCGAGGCCGGCGCGATCCGCTACATCACCAACAAGCCCAAGCTGAACGTCACCGAAGGCCGCGCTGAAGCCGGCTACGGCACCACCGCGCACGGCGACGCGAACACGAGCCTGACTGCCGTCCTGAACCTGCCGCTGATCACCGACAAGCTCGCGGTGCGCGGCGTGTTCTACAACGACCATCGTGGCGGCTACATCGACAACGTCGGCACGACGTTCACTCGCAACCCGGCCGTCGATACCGGCCCGAACGCGTACAGCTCGTCGTACCCGGCGCATCTGGACACGTACAACAACTACGGCATCGCCAAGCGCGCGCAGAACCCGGTCAGCTATCAGGGCATGCGCCTGTCGGCGCTCTACCAGATCAATGACGACTGGAGCGCGCTGATCCAGCAGAGCTACCAGAACATGGATGCCGAAGGCATCAGTGCGCAGATGCCGATTGGCATCGGCCTCACGAACCTGCAGCCGCTGGAAGAGACCTCGTTCATGCCGGCGTGGAACAAGGACAAGGCCACCAGCACGGCTTGGGCCCTGAACGGCAAGTTCGGTGACCTCAAGGCGGTCTACACCGGCTCGTACATGAGCCGTCACGTCGACCAGAACATGGACTACACGAACTACGCCCGTACACCGGGTGGGTTCTATTACTCCTGCGTCGGTGGCGGCGGCTCGAACTTTGGCGGCTCGGGTCCTGCGGCCTGCTATTCGCCGGTCATGGGCTGGCACGACACGATCCAAAGCACGCACCAGAGCCACGAGTTCCGCCTCAGCACGCCGGACGACTGGCGCCTGCGCGGCCTCATCGGCGCGTTCTGGGAAGACTTCCAGATCAAGGACAGCATGGATTTCATGCAGAAGGGCATCCCTTCCTGCACACCTGCAAACCTGATGGCGGCGCTGGATGGTGGACCGCTCTGCCTGGCCAACGTGACGCCGGTCAACGCGGCCATCAACCCCAACACCCGCAACGACTCGGTCAACTTCGGCGAGGACCTGCAGCGCGGCTACAAGCAGACCGCAGTGTTCGCCTCCCTCGACTACGACATCATCCCGAAGGTGCTGACCGCGACGGTTGGCGCGCGTTACTACAAGTACACGGAAAACGAGGTCGGTTCGCAATACAGCACGGGCGGCGGTTGCGTCAACGTCCCGAACGGCGACTGCTTGGCCACGCCGATCGGTGGCGGCCTCGATCCGAATCCGGTCACGGGTGTGCGCGACTCGGAACTGCACACTGCGAAGTACACCGGCGTGAAGAGTCGCGCCAACATCACCTGGCACCCGACCGACGACACGATGGTCTACTACACGTTCTCGCAGGGCTACCGCCCGGGCGCGTTCAACCGCACCACCAAGGGCGTGACCAAGATCTGGGTCGACGCCGACGGCGCTGCCCTGGCGAACGGCGTGCTGGCGAGCACCGTCACCGGCGCCCACCAGGTAAAGCAGTACGTGAAGCCGCTCAGCTATTCGCCTGACACGCTGGTCAACAACGAGGTCGGCTTCAAGACCGAGTTCCTGAGCCACCGCCTGCAGATCAACGGCTCGCTCTACCAGATGGACTGGAAGGACGTGCAGACGCTGATCTACAACCCGCCGGTGTTCGGCAACACGACCTTCGGCGTCAACGGCGGCACGTACCGCGTGAAGGGCCTCGAACTGCAGATCACCGCCCGGGTCACCGAGGGCCTGACGCTGATGGCCTCGATGTCTGACAACGACGCGAAGCAGTCCTCGTCGCCGTGCATCCGTTCGTCCGGCGTGACCCTCTATACCCCAGGCAACCCGACGCCGGCCGGCCAGTGCATCAACCAGGTGCGCATCGGCGGGACGAACGTCGCGACCCCGGACCCGCTGGGCTCGGTTGGCGACACGCCTGCGTTCTCGCCGAAGATCCAGTTCAACCTGCGTGCGCGCTACGACTGGACCTCGGGCGACTACAAGGCGTTCGCGATGGCCGGCATGAACCACGTCGACTCGATGAACAACACCCCGAGCAGCTTCCCGTCGGGCGAGGGCATTCTCATCCCGACGACCACGTGGCTGCGCTACAACATGCCGTCCTACAACACCTACGATGCGACATTCGGCGTGTCGAAGGATGCGTGGGACGTACAGGTGTACGGGCAGAACCTCTCGAACGAGAACGCAAGCACGTTCACGAGTTCGGGTCAGTTCATCAAGGCCGAAGTGCCCCTTCGTCCGCGCGTCCTGGGCATCAAGATCGGCATGAAGTTCTAAATTCATGTCACGCACCGCGACCGGTCACGGTCGCGGTTGCGGTACACTCAAAGGGCGGACAGCAATGTCCGCCCTTTCTTTTTGTGGGTGTTTTCATGACTGAGACGAGGCAGCCGGAGGCGTCGGTCGGCGCCGAACTCGAAGTACAGCGCATCCGTAGCCTGCTCAAGGAGCAGCGCTTTGCGGAGGCGATCAGCGCCGCGACCTCACTGCGCAAGGCGTACCCGGAGAACCGGGATGTCCTATATCTGCTCGCCCTCGGACAGCGACAGAACCGCCAGATCGCCGACGCACTGGCGACGCTGGCAGACATGGAACGCTATCACCCCAACGCGAGCGTTCTCTATCAGGAGCGCGGCCACTGCCTCGTCGCGCTCAAGGACGCCCAGCACGCCATTGAGGCGTACGAGCAGGCGATCCGCATCAACCCCGCCCTGCCTGCCACCTGGGGCATGCTGGAAGGCCTGTACAAGATGATCGGCCAGCAGGAGCACCGCGAGGCCGCCGCCGCGCACGTGCAGAAGCTGAAGTCGATGCCGCCCGACGTGGTCAGTGCGACCGGAATGTTCTGCGAAGGCGACCTCGTCGGCGCCGAAAAGCTAATCCGCGCATTCCTGATCAGCGATGGCGACCACGTCGAGGCAATGCGCCTGCTGGCCCGCATCGGCGTCGCGCGCGAGATCCTCGACGACGCTGAAATCCTGCTGTCCGCAGCGCTGGAGATGGCGCCGGACTACATCGAACTGCGGCGCGACTACGCCTGCGTGCTGCTCGACCGCCACAAGCACGTCGACTGCCTCAAGCAGCTCGACCTGCTGCTGGCTAAGGACCCGACCAACATCGACTACCGGACCTTGCAGGCCACCGCGACGGTCGGCCTGGGTGACCATGAGGCCGGCGTCATCGGGTTCAGCGCAGTGCTGGCAGACACGGACCCTCGTTCACGCGCAGCGGCCGACCTGCATCTGTCGATCGCGCACTCGCTCAAGACGCTCGGTCGGCGGCCTGAAGCTGTCGTCGCCTACAAGAAGGCGATCGAGGTCCGCCCTAACTTCGGCGATGCGTACTGGAGCCTTGCGAACCTCAAGACGTACCAGTTCTCCGTCGAGGAGATCGCCCAGTTGGCGGCCGCCGAGGCAGATCCGGCCATCGCCGCTATCGATCGCTATCACCTGTGCTTCGCACTGGGCAAGGCGCACGAGGACCGCAAGGCCTACGAGACGTCGTTCCACTACTACGAGCGTGGCAACGCGCTCAAACGCGCCGAGAGCCGCTACCGGCCGGATCTGCTGGAGCAGAACACCGCGCTGCAGAAGGCAACCTGCACGCGCGAGTTCTTCGCGGCCCGCGCGGGCTGGGGAGCGACGAGCAACGAGCCGATCTTCATCCTGGGACTGCCACGCGCAGGCTCCACGCTGCTCGAGCAGATCCTCGCCTCGCATTCCCAGGTGGAAGGCACGCAGGAGCTGGCCAACATACCGCGCGCTGCGCTGGACCTGCAGGGCTACAACCCCGACTACAGCAATCCGCGCTACCCGGCGTGTCTGGCGAAGATGTCGGCAGACGAATTCCTGGCGCTGGGCGAGAAGTTCCTTACCGATACGCAGATCTACCGCACCGGCAAGGTGTTCTTCATCGACAAGATGCCGAACAACTTCCGCCACATCGGCCTGATCCACCTGATGCTGCCCAATGCCAAGATCATCGACGCCAGGCGCGAGCCGATGGCCTGCTGCTTCGGCAACCTCAAGCAGCTGTTCGCCCGCGGTCAGGAGTTCTGCTACAGCGTCGACGACATCGCCCGTTACTACCGCACGTATCTGGAACTGATGACGCACTGGAGCGAGGCGCTGCCGGGCCGCATCCTGCGCGTGCATCACGAAGACGTGGTGGACGACCTGCAAGGCAGCGTGCGCCGAATCCTCGACTACTGCGGGCTACCGTTCGAGCAGGGCTGCGTCGAGTTCCACAAGACGGAGCGCAGCATCCGCACGGCGAGCTCCGAGCAGGTTCGTCAGCCCATCTATCGCGAGGGGATGGACCTGTGGCGGCACTACGAGCCGTGGCTCGGCCCGCTGCGCGAGGCGCTCGGCGATGCGCTCGAGCGCTACCGCGACTAGCCGTTCAGCTCGGCGAACACCTCGGCAACCGCGTCGACCGCGCCTTGCATGCCGCGCTCGCCCAGCTGACCCATGCAACCGACGCGGAACGTTTCCTGCGTCGTCAACTTGCCCGGATACAGGACGTAGCCGCGTGCCTTGACCGCGTCGTAAAAGCTCTTGAACGCGTACTTCGGCGTCGCCGGCGCATGAAAGGTGACGATGATCGGTGCCTGGATCTCAGGCGCAAGGAAGCTCTTCAGTCCGAGCGTCGCCATGCCGTCGATCAGCGTCCGGCAGTTAGCCGCATAACGCCCACCACGCGCGGCACGACCGCCCTCTGCCAGGTACTGCTCGATCGCGGTATCGAATGCCGCCACGACATGGGTCGGCGGCGTGTAGCGCCACTGGGTGGTCTTCTGCATGTAGACCCACTGGTCGTGCAGGTCGAGCGCCAGCGAGTGGCAGTTACCCTCCGCACGCTGCAGCGACTCACGCCGCGCAATCACAAAACCCATGCCCGGCGGCCCCTCCAGGCACTTGCCGGAGGCTGCAATCACCGCCTCGAACGGCATCGTGCGCGCGTCTATCTCCAGCGCACCGAAGGAACTCATTGCGTCGATGATCAGGCTGCGGCCATGCCGCGCGACCACCGCCGCAATGGCCGCCAACGGGTTGAGGATGCCGGCGCTGGTCTCGCAGTGGACGAGCGCGACGTGGGTAATCGCAGGGTTGGCGATCAGCGCTCGCTCGACGTCCTCGGCCTTCACGGCCGCATCCTCGGGATAGTCGATGGTACTGACGCTGCGGCCGAGGATCCGGCAGATGCGGGCGATGCGCTGGCAGTAGGCACCGTTCTGCGGCACCAGCACGTGCCCTGCACGCGGCACCAGCGTCCCCAGCGCCGCCTCGACCGAGAACGTGCCGCTGCCCTGCATCGGCACGCACTCATGCGTGGCGCTCGCGTGTACCACCTCGAGCAGGCGCTCGCGGATGCGGGCGGTGATGCGGTTGAAGTCGGCGTCCCACGAACCCCAGTCGCGCAGCATGCTCTGCTTGGTGGCAAGGGAGATCGTCAGCGGACCGGGCGTCAGCAGAATCGGGGCGGTCATAGGCGTACTCGCGGCTGGGGCCTCAACACGGACGGCGTCCTGGCCGGGCACCGCCCCCCCTGCGGCCGGGGCCGGTGGGGCGCGATCCGGCGACCTGGAACACCGCGGATACTGTAAGCTCTGGCGGGCGTACTGTCATCTGTTGACACTTAAGCCTCCCTGCTGGGCGTAAGTCAGCGGCGGGCAGACCCACCCACGGAGGCTTCGCCGCGACATGAATGCGCCCACCCCGCTGCAGTTCCTGCAGGCGAACTCGCTGCCCTCCGTGGTACAGGCGGAGATCGAGCAGATGATCCTCGGCGGCGCTCTGGCCCCCGGACAGCGCATCAACGAAGCCGCCCTCGCCAGCCGTTTTGGCACCAGCCGCGGCCCGGTCCGCGAGGCACTGCGGGCGCTCGAGGAATGCGGGCTGGTGCGGGCTGAACGCAACCGCGGCGTGTTCGTCCGCGAGGTGTCGGTCACCGAGGCGGACGAGGTCTACGACCTGCGCGAGGTGCTGGACGAGTTGATCGGCCGACGGCTCGCCGAGCGGGTCACGCCTGAACAGCTCGAACAGCTACGCAGCCTGATTGCGGCGATGGATGCCGCCACCGCGGCCGCTGACGTCAGCCGTTACCACCAGCTCAACCTCGAGTTCCACGACACGCTGGTCGCGTTCGTGGGCAACACACACCTGTCGGCCACCTACCGCAGGCTCACCAAGGAACTGCTGCTGTTCCGCCTCCATGGGCTGCAGCAAGGCGGCGGCTTTGCCGTCTCCAACGCCGAGCACAAGGCGATCTTCGCGGCCATCGCCTCCCGCGACGCCGAGCAGGCCGGCCGCGTGCTGCGCGAGCATGCCATCGACAGCCGCGCGCGCATGCACAAGGCCGTTGCCCTGGCCCGCCAGACCCGCGCTGATTCAGGACCAGCCCGTTGAACCCTCAATTCTGTCAACTGTCGACAATTATTCGAGCGCATAGTCTAATAGACCCTTCCCCGCCCGGCGCCACGGCGCCACCCCTGCGCCCCCTGCTTGCTGCGACGAGGTCCTGATGAAACAGATCGAAGTAAACGGCCGTAGCTACCGCCTGCCGAAGCAACCCGCGGTGGTCGTCTGCGTGGACGGCTGCGAGCCGGACTACATCGCCCAGGCCGTGGCTGGCGGCCACATGCCGTGGCTGAAATCGGTACTGGCCGACGGCGCTGCGGTCATCGCCGACTGCGTCGTGCCGACCTTCACCAACCCGAACAACCTGTCGATCGTCACCGGCGTGCCGCCGTCGGTGCATGGCATCTGTGGCAACTACCTCTACGACGTTGCCAACGATGTGGAAGTGATGATGAACGACCCCAAGTGGCTGCGCGCCCCCACCCTGCTGGCCGCGCTCGCCGATGCCGGCTGCCAGGTCGCGGTCATCACCGCCAAGGACAAACTCAGGAAGCTGCTCGGCCACGGCATGCGCGGCATCTGTTTCTCTTCGGAGAAGTCGGACCAGACCACAGTGGCCGAACACGGCATCGAAGGCGTCAACGCGCTGGTCGGCTTGCCGGTGCCGGACGTGTACAGCGCCGCGCTGTCGGAGTTCGTGTTCGCGGCCGGCGTGAAGCTGATGCAGACCCGTCGCCCGGATGTCATGTATCTGTCGACGACCGACTACGTGCAGCACAAGCGCGCGCCGGGCGCTGATGAAGCCAACGACTTCTACCGGATGATGGACGGCTACCTCGCCCAACTCGACGCGCTGGGCTGCGCGATCGCCGTCACCGCCGACCACGGCATGAACGCAAAGACGAAGCTCGATGCCAGTCCCGATGTGATCTACCTGCAGGACCTGCTCGACGGCTGGCTCGGCACCGCGCGCGCGCGCGTGATCCTGCCGATCACCGATCCTTACGTCGTCCACCACGGGGCGCTGGGCTCCTACGCGACGATCTACCTGCCTGCCGATGCAGATTCCACAGCGCTTGCCGCGCGACTCGGCGCGGTTCGTGGCATCGAATCGGTGCTCTGCCGCAGCGAGGCGGCGGAACGCTTTGAACTGCCGCCGGACCGCATCGGCGACCTGGTCGTAACCTCCATCCGCTCGGTCGTACTTGGCACCGCGCGGGCGCGCCACGACCTGTCCGGCCTGGACGTGCCGCTGCGCTCCCATGGCGGAGTCACCGAGCAGCGCGTGCCGCTGCTGATGAACCGACCAATCGCGGAGCTCGACACCACCCGCCGCTGGCGGAACTTCGACGCTTTTGACTGGGTGCTCAACCATGCCAACTGAGATCACGCGTTTCGACAGCCTGCGCATCGGCGCTGCCCGCGTGGCGACCACGCGCCTCGCAGAAGTCCACAACCCGTACAGCGGCGGCCTCGCCGGCACCGTGCCGATGGCAAGCGTCGAGGATGTTCGTCACGCGATCGAGGTTGCGCACGCCTACAAGCCGACCCTGACGCGCTACGAGCGTTACCAGGTCTGTTACCGGGCGGCGGAGCTGATCCGCGCGCGCACCACGGAACTGTCCGACCTGATCACCGCCGAGAGCGGCCTGAGCAAGAAGGACTCGGTGTACGAGGTGGGTCGCGCCTGCGACGTATTCCTGTTCGCCGGCAACGCTGCGCTGCAGGACGACGGCCAGATCTTCTCCTGCGACCTCACCGCGCACGGCAAGAAGCGCAAGGTCTACACCCTGCGCGAACCGTTGCAGGGCGTGATCACGGCGATCACGCCGTTCAACCATCCGTTGAACCAGGTCGCACACAAGATCGCGCCCTCGATCGCGACCAACAACCGGATGATCCTCAAGCCCTCGGAGAAGACGCCGCTGACGGCGATGCTGCTCGCCGACCTCCTGGTCGAGGCCGGACTGCCGCCAGAGATGTTCTGCGTGCTGACGGGCGACCCGCGCGAGATCTGCGACGAGATGCTCACCCATCCACTGGTCGACGTCGTGACGTTCACCGGCGGCGTGCCGATTGGCAAGTACATCGCAGCCAAGGCCGTCTACAAGCGCCAGGTACTCGAACTTGGCGGCAACGATCCGTTGATCGTGATGGAGGACGCCGACGTCGAGGAAGCCGCTACCCTCGCCGTCGCCGGCTCCTACAAGAACTCCGGCCAGCGCTGCACGGCGGTCAAGCGCATGCTCGTGCACGAAGCGGTCGCGGATCGCTTTGTCGAGTTGCTGCTGGAGAAGAGCCGCAAGGTCATCTGCGGCAACCCCCTGGACCCGCATACCGACATGGGCACCGTGATCGACGAGGCGGCCGCCCGCTCGTTCGAGGACAAGGTCAACGACGCGATCAACCGCGGCGCCCGCCTGCTGCTGGGCAACGAACGGCACGGCGCGCTGTACTCGCCGACCGTGCTGGACCGCGTGACGCCGGACATGCCCGTGGTCAAGACCGAGACCTTCGGGCCGGTCTCGCCGGTGATCCGCTTCGGCTCGATCGAGGAAGCCATCCGCATCTCAAACTCGACCGACTACGGCCTGTCGTCAGCGATCTGCACCAATCGCCTGGACTACATCACCCGTTTCGTCACCGAACTGAATGTCGGCAGCGTCAACGTGCGCGAGGTCCCCGGTTACCGCCTCGAACTGACGCCGTTTGGCGGCATCAAGGACTCCGGCACTGGCATCAAGGAAGGCGTCCAGGAAGCGATGAAGAGCTTTACCAACGTCAAGACCTACTCGCTGCCCTGGTAAGCGCGAGCCCTCCGACGGCCACTGGCCGTCGGCAGTCGCCCCCCCCCCCGCGCGGTGTCCAGCGGCACGGATTTCGGCCACAATGCCGGCCTGTGCCGAGCTTTCCGGGGAAAATCCACGTGAGTCACGCTGCCATCACCGGCTGGGGCAAGTGCCTGCCGCCGTCGGTCCTGACCAACCAGGACCTTGCCACCTTCCTGCCTACCGACGACGAGTGGATCACCTCGCGTACCGGCATGAAGGAACGGCGCATCTCGCACGTGCCGGGAATCGAACTTGCGATCGTGGCGGCGCAGCGCGCCATCGCCTGCGCAGGCCTCAAGGGCGAGGATATCGACCTTGTCATTTACGGCAGCTGCAGCAACGACGAGACCGTCCCCAACAGCGCCTCTGGCGTGCAGCAACGCATCGGCGCGACACACGCCGCGGCGTTCGACGTCAACACCGCCTGCACCAGCTTCATGTACGGCCTGTCGATCGGCACCGCGATGATCCGCACCGGCGTGGTACGCAACGCCGTCGTCATCGGGGTGGAACTGATCTCGCAGTACATGGACTGGGACAATCGCAACGTGGCGGTGCTGTTCGGTGATGGCGCGGCGGCGGTCGTCCTGCAGCACTCCGACGACGAACTCGGCGTGCTGGCCGAGAAGCTGCAGTGCTATGCGGATTCACGCCATATCCTGCGCGTGCGCGGCATGGGCACGATGTACGCCAACCTCGGCACCGAGTACGGCCAGACGAGCTGGGACTTCGACGGCCAGGAGATCTTCCGCAAGGCCGTGCAGGGCATGAGCGAGGCCAGCCTTGATGTGATGCGCCGGGTCGGCGTGACCATGGACGACATCGCGCTGGTGGTCCCACACCAGGCGAACCTGCGCATCATCGACGCGGTCGCCAAGCGCGCCGGGGCCAGCGCTGACAAGGTATTTCTGACCGTGCAGAAGTACGGCAACATGAGCTCTGCGACCGCACCTGTGGCGCTGGTCGAGGCCGTGGAGACCGGCCGGGTGGCAGCAGGCAGTCTCGTGCTGATGCCGGCTTTTGGCGGCGGACTGACCCTGTCCTCCCACCTGCTGCGCTGGGGACCGCGGGTGACGCCGCTGGCGGATTGCGCGGTAGAGCTACCGCCCTCGCCAAAGACCGCGTTGCAGATCGTCAACGACATCCGCGCTCAGAAGAAGCTCGGTGAGGAAGGCGCCAAGCGCTTTGCCGCGCTGACCTTCGCCGAAAACCGCGGCAGCTGAACGCTGACGCCCCCCCCGCCGCCGTCCGCTAACGGCGGCCTGACCGCCGCGCCCTGAGCGGTCGCAAACAAGAACTCTCGCGAGGAACTGCATCTTGATGACCCGGCAGATCAACGAACAGGCGCGCAGCGTCGACGTGGTACTCGAAACCGACGTGCTGGTGGTCGGCAGCGGCCCGGGCGGCCTCGCCGCCGCCCTCGCCTCCGCCCGTGCCGGCGCCCGCACGGCGCTGCTGGAGCGCAACGGCTGTTTCGGCGGCAATATCACCCAGGTCGGCGTCGAGGGCTTCGCCTGGTACCGCCATGAGCAGACCATCGACTGCCAGGGCATCGGCATAGAGCTCGAGACCCGCGCCAAAGAGATGGGCGCTGCGATGCCGGAGCCGCAGTCGCTCAGTCACGCGCTCGACGCGGAGATGTTCAAGTGGGTGGCGGACGTGCTGGTGCAGGAAGCAGGCATCACGCCGCTGCTGCACCGACTGTGCGTCGCGCCGATCATGGTGGACGGCGACCTCTGCGGCGTGATCACCGAGAGCAAGGCGGGCCGCGAGGCGATCCTGGCGCGGCGCGTCATCGATGCGACCGGCGACGCGGACATCGCCTTCAGGGCGGGAGCGCCTACCCACAAGACCCCCAAAGAAAAGATGATGTCGGTATCGGTGATGTTCTCGATGTCCGGCGTCAACAAGGGCCGCTTCATCGAGGCGATCAAGGCCGACCCGCAGACCTACGCCGACTGGTCCGGCAACGGCGAGTGGAACTACGAGACGACCGGCAAGGAGGACAAGCTGTTCTCGCCGTTCCTGCGCAAGCCGTTCAAGAAGGCGCTCGAGGCGGGACTCATCCCCCCCCACCTGCACACGATCGCCGGCACCTGGGGCAGCGTCACCGACCAGGGTGACCTGACCTACCTGAACCTCGTGCACGTCCCCGAGATAGACGGCACCGACCCCAACGACCTGACCATCGGCGAAATGCGCGGCCGACGCGAGGCGATCTACGCGCTCGAGGCGTTGCGCAAGTTCATGCCCGGCTGCGAGGACGCCAAGCTGCGCAACTTCGGCATGACGCTGGGCATTCGCGACACGCGCAAGATAGACGCGATGTACAACCTTACCGGCGACGACGTCCGCGGCGAAGCCCGCTTCGATGATGCGATCGGCATCTTCCCGGAGTTCGTCGACGGCTACGGCGTGCTGATCCTGCCGACTACCGGCCGTTACTGGCACGTGCCGTACCGCTCGCTCATCCCCAAGGGCATCGGCAACCTGCTGGTCGCCGGCCGCTCTATCGGCGGCGACATGATCTCGCATGCGTCGGCGCGCAACATGATGTGCTGCGCCGTCGGCGGCCAGGGCGCCGGCGTCGCGGCGGCGATCTCGATCCAGCGCGACGAACCCTTCGACCGACTCAACATCGGCGCCGTCCAGACTGAACTTACGCGCCAGGGCGCGAGATTCCGATGAGCGGCGGCGCGCCGGGCGCGGGCCTGCACGACGTGCCGCTGTCACCGCTGCGCTGGTGGGTGCTGGCGATGTGTGCGCTGGCGATCTTCTCCAGCTACTACGAGTCCGACGTCATCGCACCGATCGCGGACCTGCTGCTGCGCACGCACGGGCTGACGCAACTGCAGATCGGCGACCTGAACGCGGCCATGAGCCTGCCGAACATCCCGCTCGCCATCCTCAACGGCTACCTGGTCGACCGCTACGGCGCCGCCCGCGTCGCTCTGTGGGCAGCGGCCATCGGCTTCGTGGGCGCCGTGATGACCGCCATCGGCACGCCCTATGGGCTGATGTGGGCGGGACGGTTCGTGTTCGGCATCAGCGAAGGCGCGATCTTCATCGCGCTGATCGCAGGCCTTGCGAACTGGTTCCCGCGCAGCGGCATCGCGCTTGCGACCGCGCTGATGCTCAGCCTCGCGCGGGTTGGCTCGTATTCGGCCGACATGTCGCCAACGCTCGCAAAGTCTCTCTACGAGGGCGGCTGGCAGCCGCCGTTGTGGCTGGGAGCTGCCATTTGCGGAGTCGGGCTGGTCGCGGCGCTCGCCTACCGCCTCGTCGACGCACGGCGCGCTACGCCAGTCGCCGCGGCGTCGACCCACCAGCCGTTCGCCTGGCGCGACATCTGGTCCTTCGACGTGTCGTTCTGGACCATTCTTGGGGTGCACGTGCTGTATGCGGCGGTGTTCTTCCCGTTCCGCCAGACCTACGCGATCGAATACCTGCAGCACGCCAAGGGCCTGTCGAATGCGGTGGCCGGCCAGGTCAACTCCGGCGTGTTTGCCGCCGCAGTGTTCGCCACCCCGGTGTTCGGCCTGCTGGCCGACCGGATCGGCCACCGCGCGCTGCTGCTATGCATTGGCACGGTGCTGCTGCCGATCACCTTCGTCGTGCTGGGGCTCACCGACCTCAGCCCGTGGGTCTCGACGATCCTGATGGGCATCAGCTGGGCGCTGGTGCCGGCGGTGATCTGGCCGGCCACGACCCTGATCGTGGAGCCACGGCGGCTCGGCACTGCGCTCGGGGTGATCATCATGCTGCAGTCGCTCGGCCTGTGGAGTTCGAACCGCTTCGCCGGCTGGCTCGCGGATCTGGCCGGCGCGGGGCCTGCCAACCCGGCCGGCTACGGCACGATGCTGTGGTTCTTCGGCCTGCTGAGCCTGACGGCGCTGACCTCCGCGCTGCTGTTGTGGCAGCGCGAGCGCGGCCCGCTGGGCCATGGCCTGGAGCAGGCCGGCACCGAACGGCGCAAGCCGCTGCCAGCGGCTAGCGCGACCTGACGCGTCCCGGCGACGCGCGCCTAGCCCGGCGGGGCCGGGCGCGTGTGCCGGTAGAAATAGGCGGCTGACCCCAGCACCAGCAGCACGCCCAGCACCGCGGTCGCGTAGGTGCTCAGCATGTAGACCTGCAGCCAGTTCAGCGACACCATCCCGAAGTTACGCCATAGCAGCAGGCCGCAGCTGCCGAAGTAGCCGGCGGCGTCCGCCACGTAGATCAGGAACCCCGCCGTCCCCACCGTGCCGCCCACGGCAATCATGCGGTCGAACAGCATTGCGTTGAACGGCGTGTAGGCCATGTACAGCCCTGCCCCGCTGAGGATCATCCAGGGCACCGGCCCGATCCAGCCGGCCTGAAACGCCAGCGTCGAGCCGCCCAACAGCGCAAGCCCCACGATGATCACGCCGTGGATCACCATCAGCGCACGGCGGTTGTCGCGCACCGCGATGATCAAGCCCAGCACCAGCAGCGCAAAGCCCGCCACCGGCACCTCACTGGCGGTGAAGATCGCCGCGCCGTCACCGCGGCCCAGCGCGAGCCAGAGCTCCGCGGCGAAGTTGTCGCGAAAGTCACGCAGCGCGGTGGTCAGCACATAGGCGGTCACCAGCAGCACGATGCCGAGCCCGTACTGCGTGAGGAACTTGCGTCGCGCCGCCCCATCCATCGGCTCGCGCCGTACGCGCGCCGCCTCGTCTGCCGCGCTCGGCGGCGGCAGTTGCGCCAGCGCCCAGACCGACAGCCCCAGCACCGGCAGGAACAGCGCGCCGGCCGCGGCCGGCATCCAGAAGGGACTGACGTGAAAGGTCGAGATCAGCAGCTTGCCGACTGTCTTCACGACGCCCGACGAGACAATGAAGCTCGCGCAGACGATCGCGCCGAGCACCTCGGAGGTGCGGCGGCCCTCCATGAATCCGAACACGAGCCCCCAGGTCATGCCCAGCATCAGCCCGTTGAGAAACATCGCCCCGACGTTCCAGGGCGCCGGGATCAGGCCGAACAGGATCAGCGTCGCCCAGGCACCGAGTACCAGCACCAGGATCGCCAGCGGCCGGCGCGCGGGCGGCAGCTCGGAGATCACCTTGACGCCGATCAGCTTGGCCAGCGCATAGCCCAGTACCTGAGCGAGCACCAGCGCGATCTTGTAGTCGAGGCGGAAGTCCCAACCCGGCACGGCGATGAAAGTCGCGGCCGAGAACGGCTTGCGAAAGGCATACACCGAGAAGTACGCCGCAAAGCCGGCCAGACCAGCGAACGCCGTGAACACGATCGGATTGGCGCGCTCAAGGTAGCAGCGCAGGCGATTTTTCATGAAACACTCGTTTGATCGCGCCGGCGCGCACCCGCCTGCCATCAGACTACATATTTGCGACTCGATTGTGACAATCGCCACCGGACATGCCTGCCGGCCGCCGGCTGAGGGTGAATCCAGCACCGCCAACGCCCGCCCTGAACGCACACGCGACGACGCTCTGGCTACCCAGACAGCACGCCCAGTTTGGCCTCCGGAGGGCGCGGCCAAGCAGTGCCGCCACACCACCTGCGAAGTCCCATCGACGGCAAGCTTGGGGGCGGCTCAGTCGCGCAAGTCCTACGACCGGTGCCGCGTCAGTTCGGCGGCAACTCCGCGCCTTGCGCCGCCCAGCATCGGTGGGCGGCACAGAGGCACGCATAAAAATCCCCATTGGTTAGCCCTCACCCTTGCAAGCAGACCGATGCCGCGGCCAGCTCGAACCCAGCGGCTCATTGGCAAAATGCGCTAGGCTGGATTGTCTACGGCCAACCCGCCTATCCCTATGGACCAGCCCCACTCCTCTGCCGCCGCCGCCGCCGCTGCGACCGATCCCAACCTCGAGCAGCCGCTGCGTGTCGATGGGTTCCAAGGGACGCCCGACCAGATCGAGCAGCAGTGGTACCAGGAGGTGTACCTCGGCCGCGGCGACGTGATGCCGCAACTGACCTGGCGTGCGCTGTGGATGGGAACTGGCTTGGGCGCCGTACTGTCGCTGACCAACGTCTATATCGGTCTGAAGGCCGGCTGGGCGTTCGGCGTGACGATCACCGCCTGTATTGCCTCGTTCGGGCTGTGGTCGGCGCTGCTACGGGCGCGCATCGCCACGACACCGATGACGATCCTCGAGAACAATTGCATGCAGTCGACGGCAAGCGCCGCCGGCTACTCGACCGGCACCACGCTGGTGTCCGCCTTCGCGGCCTATTTCATGATGAACGGCCACCCAGTGCCGCTGGGCCAGACGCTCGGCTGGGTGTTCTTCATGGGCGTGCTGGGCGTGACGATGGCGATACCGATGAAACGCCAGATGATCAACGTCGAGCAGTTGCGCTTCCCGACCGGGATCGCCACCGCCGAGACGCTGCGCGCGTTGTACTCCAAGGGCGAGCGGGCGCGCCAGTCGGCGCGGGCCCTGACCTGGGCCGCCATCGCCGCCGCCGTCAGCCAGTTCTGGCTCGATGGCCTGCACCTGATCAGCGCGCGACTCGAGCCATACGGGCTCGGCGCCCTGATCGCTCGGCTCAACGAGGCGACGCTGGGACCGGTGTGGAACCGGCGCACCGTGACGTTCGTCTGGGACCCGATCTTCATTGCAGCCGGCGTGCTGATGGGCCTGCGGCCCGCAGCGAGCATGCTGTTCGGCGGCACGCTGTGCTGGTGCGTCTTCGTGCCGATCCTGCAGGCGCGGGGCATCATCACCGGCACGGCCTACCGCGACATCGTGCAGTGGACCCTGTGGGGCGGCGTGTCGTGCCTGGTGGTATCTGGCCTGCTCGCGTTCGCGCTGCAATGGCGGACGGTCGCGCGCGCATTCCGCGGACTGCGCGCGATGCTCGAGGGCAAGCCGCGGCAGGCGAGCCCCGTCGATGCGATCGAGACACCGATCAGCTGGTTCTTCATCGGTCAGGCCGTCTCGCTGGTCGCACTGGCCTGGCTCGCCAAGTGGAGCTTCGACATACCGCCGTGGCAGAGCGGCGTCGCGGTCGCACTCGCCTTCCTGCTCGCACTGGTCGCCTGCCGGGTCACCGGCGAGACCGATACGACGCCCACCGGGGCGATGGGCAAGGTCTCGCAGCTGGTGTTCGGCGGGCTGAGCCCAGGGAACACCACCGTCAACCTGATGAGCGCCAATATCGCCGCGAGCGCGGCGATCTCGGCCGCCGACCTGCTGACGGATCTCAAGAGCGGCTACCTGCTCGGCGCGCACCCGCGCAAGCAGTTCGTCGCCCAGTTCGCCGGCCTGTTCATCGGCACGCTGTCGACGGTGCTCGCGTTCACGGTATTGGTACCCAATGCCGCAGTGCTCGGCTCCGACCAGTTCCCGGCGCCGGCGGCGCAGTCCTGGCGCGCAGTGACACTGGCTTTGAGCGGCGGCATTGACACGCTGGAACCAATCAAGGTCTGGTCGATCGCCATCGGCGCCCTGGTCGGGCTGCTGCTGACAATGCTGCCTCACTGGTTCCCCCGGCTGGGCCGCTGGCTGCCCTCGGCCACGGGCATCGGCCTGTCGTGGACCTTCCACTGGTACTACGGAATGCTGTTCTTCATCGGCGGCGTACTCGGCTGGGCCATGGAGCGACGCGACCCGCAGCAGGCCGAGATCTACAACTTCCCGATCGCCGCGGGCGTCATGGCCGGTGGCTCGTTGATGGGGGTATTGCTGATCTTCTGGGAGAACGGACCGGCCGCGCTGCAGCAGTTGCTGGGGACTCCGTAACGAGCCGAAGCTAGTACGAATCGGGAATTTCTTCCTCGATGATCGTCGTCAGTTGCGTCCGGGTGCCCAGCACCCGCGGCTCCGCCTCGAGGCACTGGTAGACCACCAGATATTGCACGACGTCCCGGAATCGCAATTCCCGCTCCACCGGCCAGATCGCGAAACTGTTCTCGGCGCCGGCGATGATCTTGCGCACCCGCTGCTCATCCAGACCGGTGTGGCGCGCCAAGACTTCCTGATAACGGGTGACGCCCTCGAGTTCCGGACGAGTGACTTGCACCTCGCGGTACAGCTGCAGAGCCGCGCGGCTGGTCTGGCGAGCCCAGGCTCGCTCCCGCCAGCTCCTATAGAGCGACGGCACCATCGCATCGAGCCAGCGTGATGGCCCGCTCTCGACCGGTCTGACCATCGAGAGCCGTCCGTGTCCTGCCGCATCGTCAGTCATCGATCTTCCCCCCGGAATCATTCCAGAAGCCCCTCCTCGCCACCGGCGTCCTAGAAAGGCTCTCCTAGGGTAGGTGCGACGAGAAGCCAGCGCGGTTCATTGCGCCGGCGGTAATCACCAAAAATACGGCGTGCCCGACTCAGTGGCGGCCGCCAGCGGCAACCGCTGTAGCCGCCAGCGGGGCGAGCGCCGCAGGGCACCGGCCGCGATGCAGCAAGGCTGCCAATGCGGCACAGGCGTTGACACCCGCAGCGCGTGACGAAGTCTCCAGCAGCTGGCCGCCCTGCTGGGAGGTCAGCTGCGGCCGTTCGGCTCGCAATAATGCCAGCACACCGGACACCTCCGCGGCGGCAAGCGAGCTGCCGCTGAAGAAATCGTAATGTCCCTCGGGCGCCAGCGACAGCACGTCGCGTCCAGGCGCCCGAACGATGCCGGGCGCCGCACGGCTGCCGTCCACGCCGTCGGCCGCGATCACGCCGTCGATCTCCACCGGAAAGCCGTGACGCTCACCGCCGCGCGGCACGGCGCCGACGATGATCGCGCCATTCTCCAAACCTCGCTTGATCAGCCGCGTGAGCAACGGGTCGCTAGGGCCGCCAAGGCTGAGATTGATGATGTCGGCGTGAGCGTCGATCGCAGCGGCCAGCGCCTGCGCGAGGGTAAAGGTGTTGCACACCGCCGGCGCCCCACTTTGCGCAGCACGCCAGCAGGCCTTGTAAACCAGCAGCTCGGCATCAGGTGCAATGCCGACGATACCAACGCCATTGTTGGGCACAGCGCCGATCACGCCGGCAACCGCAGTCCCGTGCGTATCGGCTAGAAAGCCCACCGCATCGCTGTCGACGAAGTTGCGACTCTTCGCGGCACGTGCCCGAAAGTCCGGGTGCCCCACGTCCGCACCGGTATCAATGACGGCGACCCGTACCCCCTTGCCGCGGCTGAGTAACTGCGCCTCGGGGATATCCATCTGAGCGACGTTCTTCTGCAACTGCGAATACGGGTCGTTGTAGGGCGCCGATTGGGTGCCGAACGCCTGCAGGCGCTGCACCGACTCGACCCGACGATCGTGCTGCAGCGTCAGGAGCATGTGAGGCACGTCGCTGCCGACCGGCAGCCCGTAGACCAGACAGTCGACGCCGAGCAGCGAAATCGGCCAGCTGGACACCTCGACCAACCCGTATTCGCTTGCCAGTGAGTGTCCGGCTGCTCGCGCCGTGCCACCCGCGCGGTAGCTGCCTGCGCCGTCGTAGCCGCGCGGCGTGGATGCGGCCCGCAGCGGCGCCGGCACAATCGGATTCTTGATCGTGACCACCAGGTAATCGTCCGGCCGCGCCAGCGCGCCAGCCGGGAGCGTCGCGATCGGCGACAGCGCGGGCCCGGCCGCACAGCCAGCCAGCGACACCACCAGCAGCACGAGCGCAGCGAACTTCATCGTGCCACCGCACCGTCAGTTCCGGCAGGCTCTGCGAACAGCACCTGGGGGTTCCGACGAAGGCCTGCCAGCAGCGCCTGCACCCGACCGGCGTCGGCCGATGGGTCCAGCGCGCCGAGCGTGAACACGCCCGCGTCGGTGGGACCTGCGACGATGTACAAGCGCTGCGCGCCGAGCAACTGGCGCAGGCTATCGACGTTCATCGCCGGTGCGAACACCGCCCGCAGCTGCGGCCCAGCGGCGAGCGGCGTCGCTGACGACAATGTCTCGTAGCGGGCGGCGGAGCGCTCCTGCGCAGAGCGGCCCAATGCCGACACGCCCAGCACGCCGATGCCAATCGCCTGCACGACAACGGCCGCGGACAGCCACTGCGTCGCCGTAAGCCGGCGCCAACGAAATTCTCGCGTCACCCGCTGGGGCACGCGCTCGACCGGAACCTCGCGGTTAAGCTCATCGATGCGCGACAGCGTCTGCGCGAGTCCCGCCTGAGGCGCGTAGCCGATCGGTCCATCGTCCTTGAGCCTGGTGCGCAGCGCTCGCTCATGCGCGAGGTCGGCGCGGCAAACGGCACAATGCTGCAGATGCTGCGATACCCGTTCGTTGTCGGCGCTTGCCAACGTCCCGTTGACGAACCAGGGCAACAACCGCGCAGCTTCGGCATCGCAGGCGACACCTTCCAGGTCAATACTCACGGTGACCTCCAACGCCATACGAGGCATCCTCGCCAAGCAGCACACGCAACTTGCGGCGCGCGTGGAACATCCGGGTTTTGACTGTGTTGACTGGGCATTCCATGATCTCCGCGATCTCCTCGCAGGAGTGATCGAGGTAGTAGGTGAACTCAAGCACCAATCGCTGTTCTACCGGCAGGGTCGCCAGCGCACGCTCCAGCATCTGACGGTTGTCGGCCGCTTCCAGCGCGTCAACCGCGAGCGGTTCGTTATCGGTACCCTCCAAGGTCATGACCCGTGCGTGCGTTGCCGCACGCCGAATCACTTTCAAGGCGCGCCGGTAGGCAATCCCCATGATCCAGGTGGAGACGCGCGAGGCATTACGAAAGTCACCGGCACGCTGCCAGACGATCCACAGCGTGTCGTTGATGATCTCCTCGGCATCCTCCCGACCGCGTGTCACGCGCGACAAAAACCTCGCCAAGCGGCGGTGATAGCGCAGATACAGGTCGCGAAATGCATCACGGTCACCGCCGCTGACCCGGCGCAGCAGCTCGCGCTCAAGCTCATTGCCAGCCGCTGAAACCGTTACAACGTCTTGTTTTGTATCTGCATTATCCAATTTTAGATCGCCTGAAGGACGCTCAGACCGAGTTCCTTAGCCAGTTAGTACCGTCATAGGCCGGGCAGGTTCACCGTGGGTCTTGCCGGCCCTGCCGCTCAGAATCGCCAGACCGCCGAGGCGACCCAACGGCCATCCGCGGTGCCCTCGTCGAACAACTGCCGGACCGTGGCATCGCTGAAGAACCGGCTCGCGCCCAGCTCCAGGTGGCCGCGGGTATAGCTGATCCCGGCGCTGCCAGACCAGTAGCCGAGGCCATACAGCTGCTGCAGATCGTAGTAGCCGACGCCTCCGGTCACCGACAAATTCCAGCGCAGCGGCAGGCGACCGGTCAGCTCATACGACATCGCCGGCTTGTTCTTCCGGTAGCCCAAGGTCACGTACCGAATCGCGTTGGGCTGATAGGAGACGGTCGCCGCCAGCCGGTCCTGATAGCCGAAGGTCATGGACAACTCATCGTAGTCGTACGGACGGCGGCGAGGATCGAGTACATATAAGTAGTGGGTGACGCTGGCCCGCGCACTCCAGTCCCGACCGAGCGCCCAGTCGTAGCCCGCGTAGAGGTTCAGCTCGCCAGCGTTGGCGTAGAACGGATACGGATCGACGTTGGAGGCCCATCCTCCTGCGAACCAACCCGAGGAACTCTGGTAGTTGACCCCGCCCTGCAAAGCCGCGCCACCGTAGCTCTGCGAGACGCCGCGCAGCACATAGTCAGTGGTCAGCGCGAGACTCGCGCTCCATGGACCCTCCGCCAGACACGCGGGCGCCGCACCAGCCAGCGTTACGACGACGGCAAGAGCACGGGAGAAAACGGTAAAGGCCGACAGTGGCTTCATGCTCTGGGCACCATCGGCACAGTGTATACGGGCCCGCCTTGGCCCCGCACACCGACAGCGCTCCCGATCTGTGAGCCAGGTCGACAAACTCGCCAACCACCGCGCTCCAGGGTGCGTGATGCCTGGCCGCAAAAGCAACCAGGCCCGGCAGGCGTCGCCTGCCGGGCCTGGCGCAGAGACTCATCGAATCGTGACGAGCGGCATGCCAATGCCGCTCGTCACCGGCCCCTCAGTGGCCGTCTGGGCCGCCAAGGGACGCGCTCAGCGCCGTCAAAGTCGTGCCGTCCCACGTACCGCCGATCGTGGCCGTGCCACCCACCAACCCACTGAAGAACGTCGCGGCAGTGACGCTTCCACCCGAGTTGCCCGAGCTGCCCGAACCATCCGTCCCGCCCGAGCTGCCGCCGAACACCGTTGCCGGCGTGGTCGCGACATTCACCGCCAGAATCGTCAATGCCGGTGCCGTGGCGGCCTTCACCACACCCGACAACAGCACCCTGGCCTGTGCATCACGCCGCTCGAAGCGCGCGGCGAGCAGCGCATTGCTGCCAGCCGGCGTCTCGGCGCCGCGCACGACCACCCAGTCACCAGTGTGCACATCGGCAAGGCTGAAGGTGCTGATCTTCGCCGAACTATGATCCTCGAAGCGCGTCATCGGGTTCACGCTGATCGTGAGGCCGAGCGCCGTGACCGTGCCGGCAACGGCATCCACCGCATCGGCCTGCGCGACGATCATCGCGCTGGAGGCGCGCTCGACCTCCACCTTCGTCGCTGCGAGCACGCCGGCCGCGTCAACTGCACCTTCGACCTCGACGCGAAGATTCAGCCCCAGATCGGCTGTCGTGCCGCCCTCGAAGTGGGTCGCCGCCGACGTACTCACCGGACGACCATCGACGTCGAAGTCACTCGCCGAGGCAAAACGCGTAATCAGGCCTTCGAGTTCTGACTCGCCGCCCTGCTCCGCCTTCAGTTCCTTGCCAGAGCGACGCTCGAGCCGGGTCGCCAGCAACTGACCCGCACCGCCTAGCGCCGTACCCACCGCCTCGACGAGGTCGCCGTCCGCCGGCCCCGCGGACGGAAAGTCCATCAGCGTCGCGGCCGAGAAATCCACCGTCAGCGCGTTGATCCGCAGCGACTTGAGCGTGGCGTCCGTCGCGGCGGCCGTGCCGTTTACCCGGAATGCCGTCCCCGCCGGCTTGCGCTCGATGCGCGTCGCCTGAATGTCCCCATTGGTAGCAGTCGAGCCGCTGACGCGCAGGATGTCACCAACCACGATCGCCGAAAGTGCGGCCGGCACGATCGCGTCATCGAACGATGTTAGCGCCGAAACAACCACCGTCTGCCCGAGAACCACCACCTTGCCGCCGAGCGTATCGATCGATCCAACCGGACCGATGACATTGCTGTGCACCTCGATCGCTTCAGCGACGTCGGTGTTGTTCATAGCATCGTGATGACCCTTGACCTCGATAACATCGCCGACATGCAGCTCGTTCTGCGCTGCGGAACGTCCGTCGATGTGGATGGTCGCGCTCGTCGTCTGGAACTTCTTGCCATTGACGTGGACACTGCCAAAGCCAGTGATCGCCCCGACCGACACGCCGGCCGGAGCGGCGTTGGCCGACGGGGCCTGACTGCCAGGCATACCCCCTCCGCCGCCGCAGGCGACCAGAACGGTTGCTACCACGGCACCGCAGAGCAGGCGCCCGCCGGCCACGGCAGCCGTCAGTTTTGATGTCCAGGAACTCATGCAATGCTCCTCACGGCCGGTCGGCCGGTCAATCCGATACTTGTTGTCAGTTCAACGACCGTGCGGGTCGCCTCCATGCGTACCCCGTGAACTGCGGTCGGTTCTGTAGGAAAGTGTCGCTTTCCGGCGTCAAAGCGCACTGCAACGACACCGACCTGCCGTGATGGAACGCACAACGCCGCTACGGCTTCGCGCCGTCATGGCCTGAGACGCTGGCCTGTTACTACAGCGGTTGCGCGCCGCGCTGGGTACCAGCCTGCAGCGGTAGCGGCCTTTCGATGCTGGCCGGCACGACCCGGTCAACGCAAGCGCAGGGACGCGCTGACCCCGCTGCGACAGTTGCGCCAGCACAAGGCGCTGCGGCTGAGTTTTTAGCTCATGCCGCGCTCGTTGCCGGGCTGCAGTGGATCGCTCGATATCGGTACAAACTGCGCAATTTCTCGCGTACGCCGCAGCCGGTGGCGCAAGTTAAATCGCGCCAATGCCCAAGACTCCAGTCCCGACCGTGACCCGCACGCTGCGTTTCAAGTTGCGCCGCGGGTCCTCTGCGTGGCTTGAGGCTTCGAAATTCGTGACTACGTATCAGACGATCGTCGTGGCCGATGTGAGCCGCGTGAAGCGGGCCAGGACCAGAAGGGCGAAAGCCGTTCTGGATGC
>SESH01022691.1_pt1 | contig 75392 bp, 66 predicted proteins | sample 3171561 | NCBI WGS metagenome assembly SESH01 (sample SAMN10866947, study PRJNA518727) | freshwater metagenome | biome: subpolar coniferous forest; feature: holomictic lake; material: water; isolation source: holomictic Lake 442 2011 16.5 m and 2014 13 m | place: Canada: near Kenora, Ontario
CTCGTCCGCGCAAGGCAGGGATAGCGCGTGTTGGGGCGGCGGCATGAGCACCAGCGACCCGCCGATGCTGCCGACGGACTCCGCCGCAGACGAGACCAGATACACCGCCTCGCCGCCCGCGGCCCGCGCTGCCTTCGCAACAGCCGGCTCGTTAGCGCCGTTGCCGGCCAATCCGAACAGGTCGAGCTTGCGACGGGTGTCGTGGACATAGCCGAGGAGGCGGAACTGGCACGCCGGGGCTCCGGTGGTCCAGAACTCTATGCCACCGACGACCTTCTTGGTTCCGCCGCCACCGGGCTGGACGTTGTCCTTGCCATGCCAGGCCTCGAAGACCTGCGCGCCAGCGGGCGCCGCCAGCATGAGGCAGAACGCAATCAAAAGCGGGCGGGTGGCGTACATGCGGCATCCTCACCTGAGTCACGGCCAAAATCTACCACAGCCGCCGCCAGCCACTGCCGCCCCGACGCGCGGGTCGGCGCCTAGCGGTGCTACGCTGAGCCACTGACCACCCCCGCGGAGAACCCACGCATGCGCCTGCGATACGCCCTCCTTGCTCTGTGCTGCAGCCTTGCCACCGCGGTCGCGACGGCGACGCCCGCCACCGCCGCCTACGACCTGATCATTACGCACGGACACATCGTCGACGGCAGCGGTTCGCCGTGGTTCAGCGCCGACATCGGCATTCGCGGCGGTCACATCGCCACGATCGGCAACCTCGCCACCGCGACCGCAAAGCGGCGCATCGACGCCGGCGGCCGAGTCGTCGCGCCTGGCTTCATCGACATGCTCGGCCAGTCCGAGCGCTCGATCCTGGTCGACCCGCGCCTGCCGTCGAAGATCTATCAGGGCATCACGACCGAGATCACCGGTGAGGGCGACTCGATCGCACCGCTGCTGGGCGAAGCCCGCACCGAAATGCAGATGGACTTCGATCGCTACCACATCAAGCCCGACTGGACCGACTTCGCCGGCTACTTTCGCCATCTGGAGCAGCAGGGCATCGGCATCAACCTCGCCTCCTACGTGGGCGCGACCACGATTCGCAAGGTCGTCATCGGCACCACCAACCGACCGCCAACCGCGCCGGAGCTTGCGCGGATGCGCGCGCTGGTGCGCGAGGCAATGCAGCAGGGCGCCATCGGCGTGTCCAGTTCGCTGGAGTACTCGCCCGCACCGTACGCCAGCACCGAGGAACTGATCGCGCTTGCCAGCGAGGCCGCGCCGTACGGCGGCATCTACGCGACACACCTGCGCTCGGAAGGAGACGGCATGGACGCCGCCCTCGACGAGGCCTTCCGTATCGGCCGCGAAGCGCACGTGCCGGTCGAAATCTGGCACCTGAAGATCGCCGGCAAGCGCAACTGGGGGCGGATGGCTGCCATCGTCGCGCGCATCGACGCGGCGCGCGCGGGCGGTTTGGATGTCGCCGCGGATACCTACGCGTACCCGGCCTGGTTCAACGAGATGTCAGCGTTCGTCCCCCCCTGGGCACACGACGGCGGCACCGCGAAGATGCTCGAGCGACTGAAGGCGCCGGCAACGCGCGCACGGATCCGCCAGGACATGCTGACCGCGAGCAGCGAGTGGGACAACGAGTGGGACGAAGTGACCGGCCCCGAGGGCGTGCTGATCGGCGTCACCAACAACCCGGCGCTGCATTCGCTGCAGGGCAAGACGATCCAGCAGATCGCCCGCGAGCGCGGCAAGGATCCGCTGGAGACGCTGCTCGACATCCTCGTTGAAGACGGCGGCGGCACCGAATGCGCGGTGTTCGGCATGGATGAGGCCGACGTCGCGCTCGCGCTTGTGCAGCCTTGGACGTCGGTCAACAACGACAGCTCCGGCACGGCGACCGACGGCCTGCTCGGCGCGGAGCATCCCCATCCGCGCGCCTACGGCACGTTCCCGCGCATCCTGCGCAAGTACGTCCGCGAAGAGCACAAGCTCAACCTCGAAGACGCGGTGCGCAAGTTCAGCTCCCTGCCCGCCGCCCGCGTACGACTGGCCGACCGCGGCTTGATCAAGCAGGGCCTGTGGGCGGATCTGGTGATCTTCGATCCCGCCACGGTGGCGGATCTGGCGACGTTTGAAGCGCCGAACCAGCTATCCACCGGCATGCAGTGGGTGCTGGTCAACGGCGTACCGGTGATCGACAACGGCCAGATGACCGGTGCGCGGCCCGGGCGGGTGCTGCGCGGCGCGGGCTACCACGGGCCGGCTGCTCACTGAAGCCAGCCGCCGGCCGGCGGCCCACGGTCGCGCGCCGGCCGGGGCCGCGACGGTATCGGCAAACGTTAGGATTGCGAACGATGAACTTTTCTCCACTGACGCGGAGTCCAAGATGACCACAGCCTACTGGTGCGTTCTGGCAGCAGCACTGCTGCCCTACGTCGCGACGATTTCGGCAAAGGCCGGCGCGCGCTTCGACAATCGCATGCCGCGCGTCTGGCTGGCAGCGCAGAGCGGTTGGCGCGCCCGCGCCAACGCCGCCCAGCAGAACAGCTTCGAGGCATTTCCGCTGTTCGCGGTCGCGGTGCTCGTGGCCCATCAAGCGGGCGCGCCACAAGCCCGCGTCGACCTGCTGGCCGAGGTCTTCGTTGCCGCACGCCTGGCCTATATTGTGACGTACATCGCAGACCTGGCGCTGCTGCGCAGCATCGTCTGGTTCGCCGGTATCGCGGCGGCCGTCACGATCTTCCTAGCTGGGACTTGATCGCTGGTAGAGAGGCCGTGATTTGGCTAGGGTAGCGGCATCCTCAGCGTGAGGGACCGGCATGCAACCCGCGCAAAAACGCACTACCGAACTGCTGGCAAAGTGGCTGCAGAGCCTTGAGCTGCATCGCCGCTATGCGTCGCTCAGCAATGAGGACTACTGGCAGGTCCAGCCGTGGGCGCCGCACCAGCGCCCGGCGCCATGGATCGTCGAAGTCGCCCGAACGCGCGTGCTGGAACTGCAGTCACATCTCGCGACCCGCCTAGCCGCCGGCGACAACGCCTTCGCCGAATCCCTCGAACTGATGTCGTTCCTCGCAACGCTGGTCGGCGTGCAGGACATCGAGCGCTACATCCCGCTCGCCGAGGCCTCTAGCCAGAGCCCCGTCGAACCGCCGCCGCCGCCCGCCGATGTGGCACCGCCGCCTGCCCCGGCCGCAGCCAAAGCCAAAACCAAAGCAACCGCGACAATCGCGCCCACAACACCGAGCAAATCGCAGCCGCCCCCGACGATCGCCGAAGAGCCGATCATCGCCGATGCCGTACGGCTGCTGAAGTGGGGTCGCGAGTGGCACGAGCTGGCGCCGGCCATCGCCCGTATCGCCGACCGCCCCGGCGTCGTTGAACTGCGCCGCGTCCTGCGGGCGCATAAGGCCCGGATCGAGGCCGCTGTCCGCGAGTGACGCGCGCAGGCCTGCGCGCGGTGGCGCGCCGGGTACAATGCGCCCCCCGATCAACTCGCTGTGGCGGCGCGCCGATGTCGCCGCCCGCCTGGAGCCGCCGCTTGCCGCCGACCGCCACGCCTCTTGCTGACCCTGCGCCCGCGGCTCCGCTGCATGCAGGCGTGGTGCGGGTGTTGTCTGCGGCGGCCTACGACGGCCTGCTGCTGCTCGCGCTGCTGATGGTACTGACCGCCACACTGCAACTGCTGACACACGGCGAGGCGATCACCCGCGCGCGCGTCGGCGCCTGGGAATACGCCTACCGTGCGCTGCTGCTGGTCGCAGTTGGCGCCTATTACGGCATCGCCTGTACGCGCCGCGGGCAAACCCTGGGCATGAAGGCATGGCACCTGCGTCTCGAACGGCCGGACGGCTCACTGCCCGGCTGGCGCGCCGTCGCGCTGCGACTGACGTGTGCAGGACCGCTCTATCTTGCGTTGATAGCCGGGATCGCGCTGTACATGGCGCGCGAAGGCGGCTGGCTGCTGCTGTGCGGCTGCGCGCTGCCACTGATGGCGAGCCATGCCTGGGACACGCTCACCGGCGGCGGCACGCTGCCGGATCGGGTCTCTGGAACGCGCGTCGTCCGCGTCTCGCAGCGGCACTAACGGACGCGGGCTATCGCGACAGTCGTCACCGCGGCCAACGCCACCGCCGGCCCCCAGGCAACGAGCAGCGGGTTTAGCCCATAGACATCGCCGCTGTTTTCGAGCGTGCGGTTGATCAGGAAGTAAACGACGCCGATCACGATGCCAATGACCGTGCGCGAGCCCGCTCCGCTGGAGCGCAGCGGACCGAACACGAACGGCACGGCCAGCATGCACAGCAGGATCGTCGACAGGCTGCGCGCAACCCGCGACCACAGCGCGATTTCCCACGAGCGCGACTCCAGGCCGTTGGCCCGCAGGTGCGAGACGTAGCGCCACAGTCCGCGCAATGGCAGCGAACCGGGATCGACGACGGCGGCGGCCAGTAATTCGGAACTGACATCGCTGTCCACCAGCGTCGTCGCCGCACGCTGGGTCGTCACCCGCTCGGTCCCCAGCAACGACGCGGCATAGTTGCTCAAGCGCCAGGTCTTGCCGCGCACGATCGCAGCGCTGTCGGCGTGTACGATCGCCGCCAGATGCTGGCGGCCATCGGCACCGGCCTGCAGCTGGTAGACGAAGATGCCGCCATAGAGGTTGTCGGCAGATTGCTGCTCGATGCTGACGATGCGCGCACCGTCCTTGAGCCAGATACCGGCATGGCCGGCGTAGTTCATGTTCGCGTACTTGCCCAGCGTCTGCATCTGGCGCGCGTACGCCTCCAGTGGCGGCGCGAGCGCCTCGCCGAGCGTCCCGCCCACCACCACCAGCGCGACGCCGGCCATTGCGGCGGCCAACGCCACTCGCGCCACCGACACGCCCGCGGCCCGGATGATGATCAGCTCACTGCCGCGCGCAAGGTTGCCCAGACCGAGCAGGGCGCCAATCAACGCCGCTATAGGCAGCAGCTGAAAGGTCTGCTTGGGGACCCGCAGCAGCGTGACGAAGAACGCGTCGAGCATGCCGAAGGAGCCGACACCAACGTCGCTCTGCTGCTCGATGAACGAAAACAGCGCGGCGAGGGTGACCAGCGCCGCCGTGACCAGCAACGTGAACCAGAGGATCTGCCCGATCAGGTAACGGTCCAGCAGCCTCATCGACCGGCCCACCGCGGCGGGGAGTTGCGCCACCACATCCAGCCGGTCACTGCCAGCACCAGCAGGTGCGGCCACCACATTCCCAGATAGGCCGGCGCGGCGCCCTTCTCGACCCAGGTTCGGGCCACGGACAGCAGGTTGAAGTAGATGAACAACGCGAGGATCGCCACCCCGACGCGGGCGTAGCGTCCCTGCCGCGGCTGCAGCTCTGACAGCGGCACCGCCAGCAGCGTCAGAATCATGACCATCAGCGGCAGCGACAACCGCCACTGGAACTCAGCCTGTGCCTCGGGTGCCGGATCCGAGTAAAGGTCCCACGTCCCGCGGCTCTCGACCCGCTGCGGCCCTAAGGCCTGGCCGCCGACGGGTACCGGGATGCCATGTTCGGCGAAGCGCACGCGGCGCATGGTCGCAAGCCCCGGCGTGCCCTCGAACCGCTCGCCGTCGTAAAGCACCAGCGTGTGCAGGTTGCCATCATCGCTGACTAAGTGACGCGCACGGTCAGCCAGCACGATCTCGATGTGATCGGCCTCGCGACGCTGCAGGAATATCCGCCGCAGCGTCCCGTCGGGATCGGCAGACTCGGCATAAATGACGGCCCGCCCGCGCGAAAACGCCAGGAACTTACCCGGCTCGAGCAAGCTGAACTCAGCGCTCTTGAGCGCCTCCTTCTGGATCTGCTGGACGCTCGCGAACGCCGTTGGGGCGGTGTAGAGCACCAGCCAGCTCACGATCGCCGTCACGACCACGGCCAGCACCGCGATCGGGCGCAGCACCGCGCCGGGACCAACGCCGCAGGCGCGCAGGGCCGCCATTTCACTCTCATGGTAGAGGCGGCCAAGGGCCAGGGTGATGCCCAGCAGCAGCCCGAACGGCACCAGCAGGGTGCCGTTTTGGATCGACATCAGGCCGATCAGGCGCAGGATCACCGCCTTCGGGTAGCCGCGCTCGGCGGCCTGGCCGAGGACCTGAGCGAGCTGGTTGCTGACCAGGATCGCAAACAGCACCGCCGTCACCGCAAGCCATGACTGGGCGACCTCCCGTAGTACGTAGCGATCAAGCGTCCGCAACCCGCCTCCAAAATTGGGCCGTCCGGGCCCTGCACCCGCTCGCTCCGGCAAGCCCTTGAAGTACACTCTCACCCTAAGGACGAGAGCGGCGGCGAGGACCGCCGCGCCCCGTAAGTTAAACCCAAAGCAGCGCGCTTAGAAGAGCGGCGGCACCTGCCGGAGCGGCAGGCCCGCGCTCATGCGCCACGGAGAGGTCGATGGAGTTTCAAGCAGAGACAGGCGGCAAGCGCCGCGCCCGGACGGAATGCGCCGTGATTGGCGTGCACGAACGGTCGGAACTCAGCGGCGAGGCGCTGGCGATCGACGGCGCCCTTGGCGGGCGCCTGGGCCGCATCCTGCGCGGCGGCGACTTCGCCGGCCGTCTCGGCGAGACACTGCTGCTACCCGACCTCGGCGCCGGCCCCGCCGCGCGGGTGCTGCTGGTGGGCCTGGGCAGCACCAAGTCCTGGTCGCGCCGGCACTACCGGCGCGCGCTGCTGAGCTCCGCCCAGGCACTGCTCAAGTGCGGCGCCCGCGAGGCGCTGGTCACGCTCGCAGCCGAGCAGGTCCCCGAGGTGGACGCCTACTACCGGGCCCGTTACGTCGCGGAGGCCTTTGGTCAGGCCGGCTACCAGATCCCGACGCTGAAATCGACCCGCAAGCCCGCCCCGCCGAAGCTCGCCGCCGTGCGCGTACTGGTGGCCGAGCGCGGCGACCTGGTTGCGGCACGCCGCGGCCTCGAACACGGCGCGGCGATCGCTGCCGGCAGCGCCGTAACGCGCGACCTGGCCAACCTGCCGGCCAACGTCTGCACGCCGACCTACCTCGCTTCCTTTGCGACGCGCATGGCCCGCAGCCATCGCAAGCTCACCACTCGCATTCTCGGCGAGCGGGAGATGAAACGGCTGGGGATGGGCTCGCTGCTGTCGGTCACCGAAGGCACCGAGGAGCCCGCCCGCCTCATCGTCGTCGAATACCGCGGCGGCAAGGCCGGCGAAGCGCCGGTCGCGCTGGTCGGCAAAGGCGTCACCTTCGACACCGGCGGCATCTCGCTCAAAGACCCAGGCGGCATGGATGAGATGAAGTTCGACATGACCGGCGCAGCCTCGGTGCTAGGCGCGATCAAGTCGCTCGCGCTGCTGCAGGCGCCGATCAACGTCGTCGGCATCGTCGCGGCGTGCGAGAACATGCCCGGCGGCCGCGCGACCAAGCCCGGCGACATCGTCACCTCGATGTCAGGCATCACGATCGAGGTCCTCAATACCGACGCCGAGGGACGACTGATCCTGTGCGACGCACTGACCTATAGCCGGCGCTTCAAGCCGCGCCTGGTCGTCGACGTGGCGACCCTGACCGGCGCCTGCGTCGTTGCCCTCGGCGCCCACAACAGCGCGGTGATGAGCAACGACGACAGCCTCGCCGAGGCACTGGTCGCGGCTGGCCGGCGCTCCGCCGACACCTGCTGGCGCATGCCGCTGGGCGAGGAGTACCAGGAGCAGCTGCGCAGCAACTTCGCCGACCTCGCCAATATCGGCGGCCGCGATGGCGGCGCGATCACGGCGGCATGCTTCCTGTGGAAGTTCGTCGACGGCATGAAGTGGGCTCACCTGGACATCGCCGGCACCGCCTACCAGACCGGCACGGCCAAGGGTGCTACCGGCCGGCCTGTGCCGCTGCTGGTGGACTTCCTGCTGTCGAACCCCTGATGCCGCCACGGATCGACTTCTACGTGCTGGAAAGCGCCGACGACAAGGCACGGCTGATCTATGCCTGCCGCCTGATCGAGAAGGCGTTCCAGCAGCAGCAGACGGTCTGCGTGACGCTTGATTCGCCAGCAGCAGCCGAGGCGTTCGACGCCCTGCTGTGGACGTACGACGAGCAGAGCTTCGTGCCGCACGTGCTGGCCAGCAGCGACACGACCCGCGCCGGCCCGCCACCGCAGACCCCCGTGCACATCGGTTGTGCAATGCCGGTGGCGGCCGACCTGCTGGTGAACCTCGGCCACGACGTGCCAACGTTCTACGACCGCTACGCACGCGTCGTCGACTTCGTCGACGCGGAGCCGGCGCGCCGCGACGCCGGCCGGCGTCGCTTCGCCAAGTATCGCGACGGCGGCCACACCCCCGATACCCATAAAGTTAGTGCCTGACATGGACAAGACCTACTCACCGCGTGACATCGAAGCGCGTCTCTACGCGCACTGGGAGGCGGAAGGTCGCTTTCAGCCGGCCGGCAACGGCACCCCCTACGCGATCGTCATCCCGCCACCGAACGTCACCGGCACGCTGCACATGGGGCATGCGTTCCAGGACACGATCATGGACGCGCTGACGCGCTACCACCGCATGCGCGGCGACCGGACGCTGTGGCAGCCCGGCACCGACCACGCTGGCATCGCGACCCAGATGGTGGTCGAGCGCCAGCTCAACGCCGTGGGCCAGACCCGCCATGACCTCGGTCGCGAGGCCTTCATCGAACGCGTCTGGAAGTGGAAGGAGGAGTCCGGCGGCACGATCGCGCGCCAGATGCGTCGCCTCGGCAGCAGTGTCGACTGGACGCGCGACCGGTTCACGATGGACGCCGGTCTGTCGCAGGCGGTCACCGAAACGTTCGTGCGGCTGTTCGACGAAGGCCTGATCTATCGCGGCAAGCGGCTGGTCAACTGGGATCCGGTGCTGCACACCGCACTGTCTGACCTTGAGGTGCTGTCGCAGGAAGAGACCGGCAGCCTGTGGCACCTTCGCTACCCGCTCGCCGACGGCAGCGGCCATTTGATCGTCGCGACCACCCGGCCGGAGACGATGCTGGGCGACACCGCCGTTGCGGTCCACCCCGAGGACGAACGCTACGCCCATCTGCTTGGCAAGCAGATCGCGCTGCCACTGACTGGCCGGCAGATCCCGATCGTTGCCGATACCTACGTCGAACGCGACTTCGGCAGTGGCTGCGTAAAGATAACGCCGGCGCACGATTTCAACGACTACGAACTTGGCCAGCGTCACTCACTGCCGCTGATCAACATCTTTGACCTCAATGCCTCACTCAACGATGAAGTACCGGCCGCCTACCGCGGACTGGACCGGTTCGAGGCGCGCAAGCGCATCGTCGCCGAGCTCGATGCCCTGGGCCTGATCGAGAAGATCGACCCGCACAAGCTGATGGTGCCCAGAGGCGATCGCAGCAACGCGGTCATCGAGCCGTGGCTCACCGACCAGTGGTATGTGCGCGTCGAGCCGCTCGCGGGACCGGCCATCGAGGCCGTCGAGTCCGGCCGTATCCGCTTCGTACCTGAAAACTGGGACAAGACCTACTACGAGTGGATGCGCAACATCAAAGACTGGTGCATCAGCCGCCAGCTCTGGTGGGGTCACCGCATCCCGGCCTGGTATGCCGCCGATGGCACGATCTACGTCGGGCGCAACGAAGCCGAGGTCCGCGCCCGACACGGGCTTGCGACCGACGTGCCGCTACGCCAGGACGACGACGTGCTCGACACGTGGTTCTCTTCGGCGCTGTGGCCATTTTCAACGCTCGGCTGGCCTGAGCGCACGCGCGAGCTCGCTGAGTTCTACCCGACCGCCGTGCTGGTCACCGGCTTCGACATCATCTTCTTCTGGGTCGCCCGGATGATCATGCTGGGCCTGAAGTTCATGGGCGACGTGCCGTTTCGAGAGGTCTACGTTCACGGCCTGATCCGTGATGCGGAAGGCCAGAAGATGTCGAAGTCGAAGGGCAACGTACTCGACCCCCTCGACCTGATCGACGGCATCGAGCTGGAGACGCTGGTCGCCAAGCGCACCAGTGGGCTCATGCAACCGCACCTCGCTGCCGGCATCGAGAAGTCGACGCGCAAGCAGTTCCCGGAAGGCATCGCCTCCTACGGCACCGACGCGCTGCGCTTTACCTTCGCCTCGCTCGCGACTTTGTCGCGCGACATCCGCTTCGACGTCGGCCGCATAGAGGGCTACCGCAACTTCTGCAACAAGCTGTGGAACGCCGCCCGCTTCGTGATGATGAGCGTCGAGGGCCATGATCTGGGCATTGGGCCGGAGAGCCCGACGCTCGCCGACCGCTGGATCCGCTCGCGGCTGGCAACAGCGCTCGAGTCGACCCGCGCAGGCTTCGACAGTTACCGTTTCGACCTTGCCAGTCAGGCGCTGTACGAGTTCACCTGGTACGACTTCTGCGACTGGTACCTCGAACTGAGCAAGGCAGTGCTCAACTCCGACAGCGCCAGCGATGCCGAAAAGCGCGCGACCCGCCGCACGCTGATCGAGACGCTCGAGTCGCTGCTGCGTGCACTGCACCCGCTGATGCCGTTCATCACCGAGGAAATCTGGCAGCAGGTCGGCAAGCTGGCCGGCCGCAGCGGCGCTACGATCATGCTTGAGCCGTGGCCGGTCGCCGACGCCACTGCTCGCGACGCTGATGTCGACAGCGAGATGCGCTGGGTCATGGATCTGATCCTCGCGGTGCGGCAGATCCGCGGCGAGATGGACATCGCGCCTTCGCGCCGCTTCGAGGTGCTGCTGGTCAACGCCTCCGAATCCGACCTCACGCGCCTCGCGCGCACGCGCCACTGGGTGGAGCGGCTGGCCAATCTCGCCGGGCTACGGCCGCTGGCAGCGGGAGCCGCGGAACCTGAGTCCGCCGTCGCCCTGATGGGGGAGATGCGCATCCTGGTGCCCATGGCCGGCCTCATCGACGTCGCCGCCGAGATGGGCCGGCTCGAGAAGCGCATCGGCAAGCTGAAGGCCGACCTTGGCAAGACCGAAGCGAAGCTCTCCAACGCCAGCTTCGTCGCCAACGCCCCGGCCGCCGTGGTCGAGCAGGAACGCGCTCGCATCGCCGACTTCAGCCGCGAGCTCGCCAGCCTCGAGACGCAGCTCGAGCGCGTCAGCAAACTGCAATAGGAACGATCCCGACATGAGCCCAGGCATGGATGCCCGTCGCACGCTCGAGCCGGTGATCGCGGCGCTGAACGCAATCGTGCTGGGCAAGGACCGGCAGATCCGCCTCGCAGTCGCCTGCCTGATGGCGCGCGGCCACCTGCTGATCGAGGACCTGCCGGGGGTCGGCAAGACCACCCTCGCGCAGGCGCTGGCGCGTACGCTGGGCCTGAGCTACCAGCGCGTGCAGTTCACCAGCGACCTGCTGCCCGCGGACATCATTGGCGTATCGGTATTTGATCGCGACAGCGGTCGATTTGAGTTCCGGCGAGGACCGGTGTTCACGCAGCTGCTGCTGGCTGACGAGGTCAACCGCGCGACCCCGAAGGCGCAGAGCGCGCTGCTTGAAGCAATGGAAGAGCGGCAGGTGACCGTCGACGGTCATACCCATCCACTGCCTGAGCCGTTCTTCGTGGTCGCGACCCAGAACCCGAGCTACCAACTCGGCACCTATCCGCTGCCGGAGTCGCAGCTGGACCGGTTCTTGATGCGCATCGACCTCGGCTATCCGGACCCCACACATGAGCGCGAGCTGCTGCGCGGGCGCGACCGCCGCGAGCTGCTCGGCGAACTCCAGCCCGCGCTGACCACAGAGACGCTGCGCGCGCTGCAGGCCCTGGTGCCGCAGCTGCACGTCGCCGAGCCGCTACTGGACTACGTGCAGGCGCTGGTGCGCCGCACGCGCGACTCAGGCCTGTTCGAGGCCGGCCTGTCGCCGCGCGCGGCGATCTCACTGCTACGCGCAAGCCAGGCCTGGGCGCTTTGCCACGGCCGCACCGGCGTGCTGCCGGAAGACGTGCAGGCGGTCGCCCGCGCTGTCATTGGCCATCGCCTGCAGTTGCGGACCGCCGTCGACGGCGACCGCGCCGCCGACCTGGACGGCCTGCTGCTGCAGGCGGTCGCCGTTCCCTGAGGCCGGCCGCGATGGACGCGGCGCCATCCTGGTGGGCACGGCTGCGACGACGCGGCGCGGAACGGGTGGCCGCCTGGTCGCGACGCCGCCACGGCAGCGAACCGGGCGAGGTCACGATTACCCGCAGGCGCGTCTACATCCTGCCCACAGGACTCGGCATCACCTTCGGCGCGATGCTGTTCGCGATGCTGCTGGCGGGTCTCAACTACGGCAACAACCTCGCCCTGTTGCTGACGTTCCTGCTCGCGTCCGCCGGCTGGGTCGCCATGCACCAGTGCCACCACAACCTGGCCGGACTGCAACTGGCGCCGGCGGGCACCCGCCCGGCGTTCGCCGGCAGCCCAGCCGAGTTCTCGTTCCGGCTATCGACGAGCGCCGCGCGCGAGGAGCTCGCCGTCAGCAGCGGCGCGCTGTCGCACACCACGGTGGGCCTCGCCGCCCAGAGCTCGGCACTGGTGACCGTGGCGCTGCCAACGGCACGCCGCGGGCGCATCCGGCTCACGCGACTCCGGATAGCGTCGAGCTACCCGCTCGGCCTGTTCACCGCCTGGAGCTGGGTCCATCCCGACCTCGACTGCCTCGTGTACCCACGGCCCGCACCACGTGACGGCGATGGACCGCCACCCGCCGCCGAGGCCGGTGCCGCGCACGATGGCCGGGCGCGCGGCGAGGAGGACTTCGCCTCACTGCGCGCCTTCCAGGACGGTGACCCGCCGCGCCGCATCGCCTGGAAGGCGTGGGCACGCGGCGGCGAATTGGTCGTGAAGCAGTACATCGGCGCGGCCCGCGCGCCGGTGATGCTGGAGCTGGCCGCGGTGCCCGGTCGCGACCTCGAGGCGCGGCTCGCCCGCCTTGCGCGCTGGATCATCGATGCGGAGGAGCGCGGCGACCGTTATGGGGTCCGGCTCGGCGCGCTGGAGATACCGCCAGGCGCAGGGCTACCGCATCGCAACCGCTGTCTTGCGCCACTGGCCGTCTGGGAGCTGCCTGGAGATGCCGCATGACGCCGTCGCCGGGCCTGCGGCGGCTGATGACGACCTGCGGCGCCCTCACCGTCGCGCTACTGCCCCACGTCGCCCAGCTGCCACCCTGGATCAGCGCGACGTTCGCGCTCGCGGTGCTTTGGCGGCTGCTCGCCGAACAGCGCGCCTATGCGCTGCCGTCGCGCGCGCTGCGCGTCGTGGCGGCGCTGGCGGCCGTGCTCGCGGTACTCGCCAACTACCGCACGCTCAACGGACTGGAGGCAGGCACCGCGCTGCTGTGCCTGATGGCTGCGCTCAAGCTAGGCGAGACGCGTGCAGCGCGCGACCATGCGGTACTGGTGTTCGTCGGCTATCTGCTGTGCCTGGCGACGCTGCTGCACCAAGAGTCGCTACCTCGCCTGTGCTTCGTGCTGCTGGCCGTGTGGCTGCTGACCGCCGCACTCGCGCGCGCACACCGGCCACTCGAGGCCAGCAGTAGCACTCATCCGCTGCGCCTCGCCGCCCGCCTGCTGGGGCTGGGCCTGCCGCTGGCGGCGCTGCTGTTCGTGTTCGTACCGCGACTGGAGGGGCACTTCTGGGCGCTACCCACGCTGCGCGATACCGCGCTCACCGGCATCGGCGACGACATGACCCCCGGCGATATCGCCAGCCTCGCCCGCTCCGACGAACCGGCATTCCGGGCCTGGTTCGAAGCCGCCGTGCCCTCGCCGCCGCAGCGCTACTGGCGCGTCCAGGTGCTGGAGTCTTTCGATGGCCGCGGCTGGCACCGCGGCGCAACGCGCGCCGACGGCAGCGCGCCGCCAGTCGCCGCGGACGGTGCGCGCTACGACTACCGCGTCGCGCTCGAAGCTACCCATCGCCCGTGGCTGGTGGGGCTGGATACCGTCCTCGACTGGCCGCAGACACTTGCCCGCCGCAACCGGGCCGGCGTACTGATGCGCCTCGGCCGTGGCCCGCGCGAACTGCAGGACCTCGACAGCCGCTTCGAGTACGCACTGAGCTCCGCGCCCTCTGCCCGCGTGATGCCAGACGGGCTGCCGGAGGACCTTGCGCAACGCAACGTCGAACTGCCGCCAGGTCGCGCACCAGCGACCCGCGCGCTGGCGGCGCGCCTGCGCGGCGCCAGCAGCAGCGAGCACGCCTACATCGACGCCGTGCTGCGCCGATTCCACGACGAGGCGTACGAGTACACGCTCGAGCCGCCACGACTAGGCACGGAACCTACCGATGAGTTCATGTTCGGCACGCGCCAGGGGTTCTGCGAGCACTATGCCGCGGCGTTCGCCGTCATGATGCGCGCCGTCGGCATTCCCGCCCGCGTCGTCATCGGCTACCAGGGCGGCGATTGGAACCGTTACGGCGGCTACCTGCTGGTTCGCCAGTCGAGCGCGCACGCCTGGAACGAGGTCTGGCTGTCGGGCGAAGGCTGGCGACGGGTCGACCCAACCGCCGCGGTCGCCCCCGAGCGCGTCCGCCAGGGTGATGGCGGGCCTGCTGATGCGCACGACGGCGTCGGTGTGCTCGCCGACTGGGCGTGGCTGGGTCGAGCGCGCCAACTGTGGGATGCGGCGCGCACCGCCTGGTATGAGGGCGTCATCAACTTCAGCGCCAAGTCCCAGCAGCGACTGCTGGAGGCCCTCGGACTCGGCGCGTGGGGCCTGCGCGGCCTCGCGCTCGCGCTAACCGCAGGCTTTATGCTGACCGCGTTGCTATTGGGCGGCTGGCTTGCCTGGGAACTGCGCCCAGCGCACACCGATCCGCTGCAGCGCGCCTGGGCGGCGGTCTGCACCAGCCTTGCGGCCGCGGGACTACCGCGTGCGCCCGCCGAAGGTCCGCTGGACTACGCGCGCCGCGTCGCGCAGGCAGCGCCCGCCCTGGGCGATGCGATGCAGGCTTTCGCTACGGCCTACGTCCGGGCCCGCTACCTGCCGTACGCCGTCGCAGGCGACCTTCGCGAGGTGCAGCGGCTGGCGCGGCGGCTACGCCTGCAGGCGCGCAAGGCCAGCCGATGAACGCCCTCGGGGGGATCCTGGCCGCGGCGCTGGTCATCATCGCCGCGATTGCGGCACCCCCCTGGTGGCGCCATCGCCGACGCCACCAGCGACTCGCCACGCCGCTGCCCGCGTCGCTGCAGGCGCTGCTGGCGCAGACGCGCAGTTGGCGTCGCCTGCCGGCCAGCCTGCGACCGGTACTCGCGGCGCGCGTGCACGTGTTCCTGCACGAGCAGTCGTTCATCGGCTGCGCGGGGGCCGTGGTCGATGCAAACATGCGGGTGGAGATCGCCAGCCAAGCCTGCCTGCTGCTGCTAGGGCCGCGCGTCTGCTTCGCAGAGCTACGCTCGATCCTCGTCTATCCAGAGCCCTTCATCGTCCCGCAGCGGGAGGAGGAAGATGGCGTGGTCACCGAATACGAGCAGGAGGTCTCGGGCGAGGCATGGGATACCTCGAGCGTGATCCTCGCCTGGACCGATGTGGCATCGGCAGACGAGCTGTGCAGCCCCGTGGTGCATGAGTTCGCACACCACCTCGACTACGCCGACGGCGCATTGCGCAGCCGTCCGCGCGTGCGCGCCTCCTTCGAGGCGCTGGCAGCGGCTATCGAGCGCGGCGACGAAACACCGATCGACCGGGATGCGCTGCAGAACGAAGCGGAGTTCATCGCCTATGCAAGCGAGGCGTTCTTCGAAGCGCCGCGACGGCTAGCGTCGTTCGATTCGCCCCTGTACGAGGAACTCGCGCGCTACTACGGCGTCGATCCCGCAGCTTGGTAGCGCCGCCGTCTCAGGTGGCGCCAGTCTGGTGCTCACGAGTCTCGCGGAACTTCACGGCCGGCCAGCGCTCTATCGTCAGCTCCAGGTTCACCCGCGACGGCGCCAGATAGACCAGACCGCCGGCATGGTCGAGCGCCAGGTACTCGTAGCAACGCTCGCGCAACTCGGACAGTTTCTTCGGGTCGTCGCACTCGACCCAACGAGCAGTCGCCACCGGCACGGCCTCGAACACGCACTGCACGCTGTACTCATCCTGCAGCCGGAACGCGACCACCTCGAACTGCAGCTGGCCGACCGCACCGAGGATCGAGTCGTTGTTGCGCAACGGCCGGAACAGCTGCGTGGCGCCCTCCTCACACAACTGTGCCAGGCCCTTCTGCAGCGCCTTGGCCTTCAGCGGGTCCTTGAGGACCGCGCGCCGGAACAGTTCCGGGGCGAAGTTCGGGATGCCGGTGAAGGTCAGCCGCTCGCCCTCGGTGAACGTATCGCCAATGTTGATCGTGCCGTGGTTGTGCAGACCGATGATGTCGCCGGCAAAGGCCTCCTCCGCCTGCTGACGGTCGGCCGCCATGAACGTCAGCGCGTCGGCGACGCGCACTTCCTTGGCAAGGCGTGAGTGGTACAGCCGCATGCCGCGCTCGTAGCGACCCGAGCAGATCCGCAGGAACGCGATCCGATCGCGATGCGACGGATCCATGTTCGCCTGGATCTTGAACACGAAGCCGGAGAACTTCGGCTCGCACGCTTCGACCTCGCGCGCGACCGTCGCACGCGAACGCGGGCCGGGCGCGTGCTCGACGAAGGACGCGAGCAGCTCCTCGACGCCGAAGTTGTTGATCGCCGAGCCAAAGAACACCGGCGTCTGCCTGCCGGCGCGATAGGCATCGAGGTCGAACTGCTCGGTCGCACCACGCACCAGCTCGATTTCCGCGATGAGCTCCTTGCGGCGCTCACCGAGAAGTTCGGCCGCCGCGTCGGAAGCAAGCCCGTTGATCACGGCGTTGGTACCGGCCCTGCCCTTCGCCGCCGCGGCGTACACGTAGATGCGATCCTCTACCAGATGATAGATGCCGCGCAGGTCGCGGCCCATGCCGATCGGCCAGGTGATCGGTGCGCAGCGCAGGCCGAGCACGCGCTCGATCTCATCGAGCAACTCGATCGGCTCGCGGCCCTCGCGATCGAGCTTGTTGACGAAGGTCATGATCGGCGTGTCGCGCAGTCGGCAGACTTCCATCAGCTTGATGGTGCGTTGCTCGACGCCCTTGGCGCAGTCGATGACCATCAGCGCCGAGTCGACCGCAGTCAGCGTGCGATAGGTGTCTTCCGAGAAGTCTTCATGACCGGGCGTGTCGAGCAGGTTCACCACGCGCTCGCGGTAGGGGAACTGCATCACCGAGGAGGTGACTGAAATGCCGCGCTGCTGCTCCAGGCGCATCCAGTCGGAGGTCGCGTGACGGGCCGCCTTGCGGCCCTTGACGGTGCCTGCCATCTGGATGGCACCGCCGAACAGCAGCAACTTTTCGGTCAGCGTGGTCTTGCCGGCGTCGGGATGCGAAATGATCGCAAAAGTCCGGCGCCGCTCGATTTCGGCGATTTGGGTCGACTCAGTCATCGGATACGGCCTCGAGGGGCCGCAATGGTAGCCGGTCAGCGCCCGGGTCGCACTTTGTTCGCTGCCAGCTCTCGCGCCGCGCCCCACTGGTCCAGATCGAGTCTGTAGACGATCGCGTCCTCACGGCCGCCGACAGCCTGGTAATAGCCGCGCCGCAGGCCCACCTGCGCAAAACCCAGCTGCTCGTACAGCAGGATCGCCGGGCGGTTGGACGGGCGGACCTCGAGGAAGGTCCAGCCCTGGCCGGCGCGGTGCGCCTCGTCCAACAGCCAGGTCATCAGGCGCCGGCCGACGCTCTGACCGCGCAGGTCGGCGCGGATGCAGATGTTCAGGATGTGGGCCTCGCCCGCCCCCATCGACATGATGCCGTAGCCACCGATTCCATCCAGGGCCTGCACCAGCCGGCAGGTGTAACCCACCCGCAGACAGTCACGGAAGATGCCGATACTCCACGGAAACATGTACGAGAGGTTTTCGAGGTCGCTGACGGCGCCGACATCGGTTTCCGTCATCGCCCGATGAGTGACCCGGGCGGGCGGCAGACGGCTAGGCGCGCTGGCCACGTGCCGTCTCCATCGCCAGCTGGAGGTCGGCCCACACCTTGCGCTTCTCGCCAGGCGTGCGCAGCAGGTAGCCGGGGTGGTAGGTGACCACGACCTTCCTGCCCAGCGGGTTGAGCTCGTGCACCCGCCCGCGCAGCTGCCCGAGCGGGGTCTCGACGCCGAGCAGGCTGTGAGCGGCGATGCGCCCGAGGCACAGGATCAGCGCAGGATCGACCAGCTCAATCTGCCGCTGCAGGAACGGCATGCAGCAGCGCGCCTCTGCCGGATGCGGGTCGCGGTTACCGGGCGCACGGCACTTGAGGATGTTCGCCAGGTACACCTGCGGGCGCCGCAGCCCGATCGCCTGCAGCATCGAGTCAAGCAACTGACCGGCGCTACCGAGGAACGGCTCCCCCGCCCTGTCCTCCTCAGCGCCGGGACCCTCCCCGACGATCATCCAGCGCGCAGCGCGATCGCCGCCGCCAAAAACGCTCTGGCTGCGGCCAGCCGCAAGCGCGCAGCGCGTGCAAGTCGCTACCTGGCCTGCCAGGGCATCCCAATCGAGGCTCCCTACGTGGAGCTCATCCACCCCAGTCGGGGCGGCCAGTGCGACCACCGGAGCTGCACTTTGAACAGACGGTGACGGTGACGACAATGGCTCCACGAGCGGCGCCCGGGCAACGAAGCGGTCGATGCCCATCGCCTCGAGGATCGCCGCGCGACGGGCATCCATCAACGTGGGCCCGGGGCCGATCCTTCGTTCGGCCGGCGACGCAACCGGCGCCACAGCCAGGCGACAGGCGCCGACAGCGCGAAGACGCCAAATAGCAGGAACAGCACCAGCGGTGGCTCACTGAAGATCACAGCGAAGGTCAACGGGATCAGCAGCACCGAGGTGTAGCGCACCCGACCGGTCAGCTTGAAGCCCTTGAAGCTCGAATAGTAGAAGCGGCTAACCATCAGCACGCCGATGACGGCGGTAACGACGAAGGCGGCGATCAGCGCCACCAGTCCGCTGACCGGGATGTAGGCGTCGTAGGTGTGGGCGCACCAGATGAACGAGGCCACCACCGCCGCGGCAGCGGGCGACGGCAGGCCCTCGAAGAAACGCTTGTCCACTGACGCGGTGCGGGTGTTGAAGCGGGCCAGCCGCAGCGCGGTGGCGACCGCGTAGAAGAACGTCACCAGCCAGCCGAGGCGGCCCCAGACCGCGTTGTGCTCGGTCAGCCGGGCAACGCCCCACTGGTAGACCACCAGCGCCGGGGCCAAACCGAAGGCCACCAGGTCCGACAGGCTGTCGTATTCCTTCCCGAACAGCGTCTCGGTATGCGTCCAGCGGGCCACCCGGCCGTCCAGACCGTCGCAGAGCATGGCCCCGAAAATGGCCATCGCGGCACGGTCAAAATTGCCGTCGATCGCGGCAACGATGGCGTAGAAGCCGGAAAACAGCGTGCCGGTCGTCAGCAGGTTGGGCAGCAGGAAGACCCCGCGGCGGGTGGGCGGGGACGGCGGTCGGGCGGTCAGGTCGTCTATGTCTGGCATGCAGCGGATCATAGTGCCGGGAGGTGTCAGCAACAACCTCAGGCGGGGCCGGGGGCCCTTGCCTGTTAATATTCGGCCCTAGCCGCGCCCCGCGCCCCTTTTTTGACCAAGGCCCCCTCCCGCATGCGCCTGTCCGCCTACCCGATCGTAAATCTGAAGGAACTCCCGGCCGACGCCGAGATCATCAGCCACCAGTTGATGCTGCGGGCCGGACTGGTCCGCCGCCTGGCGGCGGGTCTGTACAGCTGGCTGCCCATGGGTCTGCGGGTGCTGCGCAAGGTCGAGAACATCGTTCGCGAAGAAATGAACCGGGCCGGCGCGCTGGAAATGCTGATGCCCACCATCCAGCCGGCGGAGCTGTGGCAGGAATCCGGCCGCTGGGACCAGTTTGGGCCTGAGCTGCTGCGCCTGCGCGATCGCCACGACCGCGGCTACGTATATGGCCCGACCCACGAGGAGGTCATCACCGACATCGCGCGCCGCGAGCTCAAGAGCTACCGCCAGCTGCCGGTGAATTTCTACCAGATCCAGCTGAAGTTCCGCGACGAGATCCGGCCGCGCTTCGGCGTGATGCGCGCACGCGAGTTCATCATGAAGGACGCGTACAGCTTCCACGCGGACGAAGCCTCGCTCGACGAGGGCTACCGCCTGATGTACGACGCCTACACGCGCATCTTCACCCGCCTGGGGCTGAAGTTCCGCGCCGTGCTCGCCGACCCCGGCGCGATCGGCGGCACCGGCTCGCAGGAGTTCCACGTGCTCGCCGCCTCCGGCGAGGACGCCATCGCGTTCTCCGATGGTGACGACTACGCGGCCAACATCGAGAAGGCCGAGGCCGTGGCTCCCGCAGGCCCGCGACCGACCGCCACCGAGGTCATGACGCAGGTCCCGACCCCGCACGTGAAGACCATCGCCGAACTCGCCGCGATGCTCAAAGTGCCTGCGGCCAAGTGCATCAAGACCCTGATCGTCGACGGCGCCGACGGCGGCCTGGTGGCGCTGGTGATCCGCGGCGACCATGAACTGAACGCCGTCAAGGCACAGAACCTGGCGGCGGTTGCAAGCCCGCTGCGCATGGCAGCGCCCGCGCGCATCATCGAACTGCTCGGCGCCGAGATCGGCTTCCTTGGCCCGGTCAAGCTGCGCTGCCAGATCATCGCCGACCACTCCGCCCTGGCGATGGCCGACTTCGTCTGCGGCGCGAACGAGCCCGACGCGCACCTGACGGGCGTGAACTGGGGCCGCGACCTGCCAGAGCCAGCCGCCGCGGACCTGCGCAACGTCGTCGAAGGCGATCCGAGCCCCTCGGGCAAGGGACACCTGGCGATCGCGCGCGGCATCGAGGTCGGCCACGTATTCAAGCTCGGCCGCAAGTACAGCGAATCGCTGGACGCGAGCGTGCTTGACGCGCAGGGCACCAAGACCGCCATGCTGATGGGCTGCTACGGGATCGGAGTGACCCGTGTGGTGGCCGCTGCGATCGAGCAGAACAATGACGAGCGCGGCATCATCTGGCCGGACCCGATCGCGCCGTTCGACGTGGTGATCGTGCCCATGAACTACCAGAAGTCGCAGCGCGTACGCGACGCCAGCGACCAGCTGTACAGTGAACTTGAGGCCGCCGGCTTCGACGTGCTGCTCGACGACCGGGATGCCCGACCGGGCGTCAAGTTTGTCGATGCAGAGCTGTACGGCATTCCGCACCGGATCGTGGTGGGAGAACGCGGCCTGGATGCAGGCAAGCTCGAGTATCGCCACCGTCGCGCGAGCGAGAACGAGGAGTTCGTAGCTAGCGAAGCGATCGCGTTCCTCCGCAGCCGCCGGACGGGCTGACGCGAGGCGAGGCGAATGCGCAGCTCAGCCATCGGACTGGGCCTGGCGGCGTTGCTCGCGCTGGCCGCTCCGGCCTGGGCGGACCAGCAGCAGGACCCGGAACTGCGGGCGGTGCTTGAGCACGCGCTGGCGACGACGCGCTGCGACGGCCATGGCGACCGCTTTGGCGGCGAGGTGTTCTTCAAGCTGCACGAGCCACAGATGCGGCGCATCGTGCAGGCGCCCACCGAGCGGATCGACATCCTGCAGTCGGTGTACTGCGAATCGAATGCCATCGTCGCTCGCTACCGCGCCGAGCAGGGCGTCGAACTGCTGCTGACGCCGGAGCTGGTGCTGGCGGTCATCGACGTCGAGAGCCACTTCAACCGCTATGCGGTCTCGCGTGCGGGCGCGGTGGGCCTGATGCAGGTGATGCCGTTCTGGCCGCGGCGACTGGGCATCGACAACCGCCTGTTCGGCAGCGTCGAATTCAACATTCGGGTCGGCTGCGAAATCCTCGGCTACTACATGAACGCCGAGCGCAACGATTACCGCAAGGCGCTGGCGCGCTACAACGGCAGCCGCGGCCGTCGCGAGTATCCGGATCTGGTGTTGACGCGTCTGGCCGACCGCTGGCGCGGCTGACCCGAGTCAGCGTGGGGGTTGCTGCGCGGCGCTGAGTGCATCGGCGGCCCGCTGACGGGCCGCCTCAGCCTCGCGGCGCGCCGCGCGGTACTCGCCCACGCGGATCATCTGCTCGGCACGGTGCAACTCATCGCGGGCAGCGGCCAGCGCCTCGGGCGCCGCCTGGGACGCGCCAGCCGCCTCGGCCGCACGTATGGTCTGGCGGGTATCGCTCATCGTCTGTATCGGGGCGCTCGCACAGCCAGCCGCGAGCGACGCCACGGCGACCAGCACGCAGCAACGCCGCGCGACAAACATGCCATTATTGAACATCCCCATGTTCACGGACGCTAGCAAGTCGCAGAATCATGCGTCAAGCAGGCCGTCCACCGACTGCGCCACGAGCCCCCCATGCCGACCGTCCTTGTTTTGTATTACTCGCGCAACGGCAGTACCGCCGAACTGGCCCGACAGGTCTGCCGGGGCGTCGAGAGCGTGCCCGGCGTCACCGCGATGCTGCGCACCGTGCCGGCTGTCACCACGGAAATTGCAGCACCTGCCGCGCCGGTACCCGCCAGTGGCGCGCCTTACGCGACACTCGACGAGCTGCGCCAATGCGACGGCCTGGTACTCGGCAGTCCGACGCGTTTTGGCAACATGGCAGCTGCGATGAAATATTTCATCGACAGTACCAGCGCGCTCTGGGTCAGCGGCGAACTGGTCGGCAAGCCCGCCGCCGTGTTCACTTCCACCAGCACCCAGCACGGCGGCCACGAATCGACGCTGCTGTCGATGATGCTGCCACTGCTGCATCACGGCATGCTGTTGCTCGGGTTGCCGTTCACGGAGCCGGCGCTCACCCGTACCCGCCGCGGCGGGTCGCCTTACGGTGCCGGCATGGTCACCGCCGGCGACGCACCAGCCGGCCCCAGCGACGACGAACGCACGCTGGCGCAACTGCTCGGTCGGCGCGTCGCCGACACCGCGACCCGGCTGGGCACGGGCGCCCGCCCTTGAGCGCGGCGCCGCTGACTCAGGCACGCAACGCGGTTGCGTTGCTGCAAGCCCTGCTGCTTGCGGACTTCGCGCTGTGGCACGCCGCCCGCTACTCCGCGCCGACCGCGATACTGCTCATCGCACTGGCCAGCGCACCGTGGCTCGTGATCGCGCCATCCCTATGGCGCGGCAACCGTCGCCGGCACGCGTGGGCAACGCTGCTGACGGCGCCCTATCTGGCCTACGGCATGATGGAGATGCTCGCCAACTCCGGCGCTCGCGCATGGGCGGGGCTGCTGGTACTGACGGCCTTCGCGCTGTTCGTCGCGCTGACGGCATTCCTGCGGATCAGTCGCCCGACAGCTCCAGCACCGACCTGACGAACGGCACCGTCAAGCGTCGCTGGTGGGACAGCGAGGCCGCATCCAGCCGGTCCAGCGCATCGCACAACGCCGACAGCTCGCGCGGCAACCGCCGCTGCAGATACTGCAACGTCTCGTCGGGCAGCTCCACGCCCAGGCTGCGCGCGCGCGCCTTGAGCGCCACGCCCTGCTGCAGATCCTCGAGCGAGCGCAATTGAAATACGACGCAGGCAGACAGCCGCGAGGCGAGATCTGCGAGGTGGACATCGAGCCCGGCGGGCGCGGCGCTTGCGCTGAGCACCAGGTTGCCACCGCGCTCGGCGATATCGTTATACAGCCGGAACAGCGCCGACTCCCATGCGCTCTGGCCGATGACGCGATCGAAGTCATCCAGGCACAGCAGGTCCAACTGCTCAAGCCCGGCGAGCATCGCCGGCTCCGGCCACGGCTCGGCGAGCGGCAGGTAGCCAGCCCGACGACCCTCCTGCGTCGCTCGCGCACAGCTGCCTTGCAGCAAATGCGAGCGGCCCAGGCCCGGCGTCGACCACAGCAGTAGCGGCGGCAACGCGGCGGTCGTCGCGCGCGCCTCCAGCGCTGCCACCAGCGCGCCATTGGGGCCCACGTAGAAGCCCGCCATTGTCGAGGCGGGCCGCAGCTGCACGCCCAACGGCAACTGCTCCACTACGACACCGCCGGCGCGTGACCACGCCGGGCGCGTACGGCCGCACGTGCGTAGGTCATCACATAGTCGATACCACTGACGACCGTGGTCACGAACGTCGCCGCACCCAACGCAACCAACAGCGCGGACGGCACCGCAGGCCAAGCCGCGGCGGCCGTCACCGCCAGCACGAGCAGCAGCTGCAACAGCGTGTTCAATTTGCTGACCGGCGTCGGATGGCCCTCGAGATAGCCGATCAGGAAGTGGTAAGCCGCAGCACCACTCACGATCAGCAGATCCCGCAGCACGACCGTTGCCACGAGCCAGACCGGTACGCGACCCAGCCACGCGAGCGTCAGGAACACACACACCAGCAGCAGCTTGTCGGCAATCGGGTCGAGGATCTTGCCCAGCCGGCTGGTCCAGCCGAAGGTCTTGGCAAGCCAGCCATCCAACGCATCGGATATCGCCGCGACGCCGAACAACAGCAACGTCAGCTCGTAGCGACCCGCCAGCAGCGCCAGCATGCTGGGCAACACCAGCAGGATCCGTGCAATGCAGATCGCGTTGGGCAGCCAGGCCAGCTTCATGGCCGCAGCACCAGCTGCAGTTCGCCGCTCGCCGCAGCCGACTCGCCGAGCTGCAGGCGCGCGGACTCGCGCACCGCGCGGCGCAGGGCGTCGGTGTCGCCATCAAAGGCGAGCCTAAAGCGCAAGCGGGAGCCGGTCACTTCCTCGAGCGCGACGCTGCGCACGTTCGGAATTGCGGCAACCGCGGCGTAAGCGGCCGCATAGCCAGCAAGATCATGGACGCCCTGCACAACCGCCAGCAGCCGGCCAGCGTCAGCCGGCGCCGCCGCCAGCTGCGCGCCATAACGATCGGCAAGCTCCTGGATGGCGTCGGCGGCAGCGCCATTGGCGACGACCACACCCGCCGACCCGGCATACGACCAGGCGATGCCACCCGCAGCAACCCGCCCCAGCAGCACGCCGTCAGCTTGGGCCTGACGGGCGAGCTCGAGCAGGGGCTCGAGCCGGCCAGCCAAAGCATCCTGGTAGCGGGCACCCTCCTCCGGCAGGGAAAGGCCCACAGGCCAGGTCAGCGGCAACCCGCGCAGCTGGGCGGCGGCCTGGATCTCGCGCCGTGCCGCAGCGGTCGCGGTCGCGGTGAAGCGCGCACCCACGGCCGCGCCGGGCGCCACCAGCACCACCAGCGTGACCGGTCGCTCGCGCGACCAGAGGCGCTGACCGGCCTTCGCCAAGCGGGCATCGAGCGTGGCCGGATCGAACGCGACCACGACCTGCCCGGCCGCTCCGGAGCGGTAGGTCTGCGCGAGCCGGGAAGCGTCGGCGTAGAGCGAGGCAAGGACGGGATCCGCGGCCGCGGCGCGGCGCCCCGTGACTCGCACGACCACCTGCCGGAGGGCATCGGCTGCCGCGGCGGGGCGGCCTACCTCGGTCAATTCCCCCCCGACGACGCCCTCGTAGAGCGCGTCCACGGCGGCGGCGAGCCCCCCCGGGGACCCTCCTAGGAGGGCCAGGGTGAGGAAAAATGCGGCAGTGACGTGGTTGACAGGGCGCATGAATATCCCGACGAAACGTCCCGGTCACCGCTCAGCCGGCGGCGATCCGGATCGCCATGTAAAATACCACAGCCTTCCCTCATGCCCGGCGACCCCCCATGACCGACCAGCGCCCTTCCGTGACCTACCGTGACGCAGGTGTCGACATCGACGCCGGCGACGAGCTGGTCGAACGTATCAAACCCCACGTCAAGCGCACCATGCGCCGCGAGGTACTCGGCGGACTGGGCGGCTTTGGCGCGCTGGTCAGGGTGCCGCTGGACCGTTACCGCAAACCGGTTCTGGTCTCAGGCACGGACGGCGTCGGCACCAAGCTGCGGCTTGCGATCGATACCGGCCGCCACGACACGATCGGCATCGACCTGGTTGCGATGTGCGTCAACGACGTCGTGGTGCAGGGCGCCGAGCCGCTCTTTTTCCTGGACTACTACGCCACCGGCAAGCTCGACGTCGCGGTCGGCGAGCGGGTCATCGCCGGCATCGCCGAAGGCTGCGTACAGGCAGGCTGTGCGCTGGTCGGCGGTGAGACCGCAGAGATGCCGGGCATGTACCACGGCGAGGACTACGACCTCGCCGGGTTCTGCGTCGGCATCGTCGACGAGGACCGCATGCTCGATGGCACCGCGACGCGCGCCGGCGACATCATGCTTGGACTGGCCGCCTCGGGGCCTCACTCGAACGGCTACTCGCTGATCCGCAAGCTACTGGCGATCAGCCACGCCGATGCCTCGACGCAGGTCGATGGCCGGCCCCTCTACGACCAACTGCTCGCGCCCACCCGGATCTACGTCAAGCCGCTGCTGGCGCTGCTGGCGGCGGTACCGGTACACGGGCTGGCCCACATCACGGGTGGCGGCCTGCTGGACAACATCCCGCGGGTGGTGCCTGACGGCCTCGAAGTGCGGCTGGACCGCGCCGGCTGGCAGCGGCCGGCGGTATTCGAGTGGCTGAAATCGACCGCCAACATCAACGAGACGGAGATGCACCGCACCTTCAACTGCGGCATCGGCATGACCGTCTGCGTGCCGCCGGACTCGGTCGACGCGGCAATGACGCTGCTGCGCGCCCAGGGCCAGACCGTCAGCATCATCGGCGAGGTCCGCCCAGGCACGAACGGTGTCGTCCTCGACGGCTGAGCGCGCCGGCCGCATGCCGGTCGTCGTCCTGCTGTCAGGCAGCGGCACCAACTTCGCTGCAATAGCCACCGCGGCCGCCAGCGGGCAGCTGCCCGTGGAGGTGCGCGCCGTGGTCTCCGACCGGCCCGCCGCCTATGGCCTGGAGCGCGCGCGTGCACTCGGCATCCCGGCGATCGCCGTCGCGCCCCGCGACTACGCCGATCGGTCAGCGCACGATCGCGCGTTGATCGAAGCGATCGATGCCCATCATCCGGCGCTGGTCATCCTCGCCGGCTACATGCGGATCTTCACGGCAGAATTCGTTGCGCACTACGCCGACCGCATGCTGAACATCCACCCTTCCTTGCTGCCTGCCTACACGGGCCTGCACACCCACAGTCGGGCGCTCGCCGACGGCGCGTCCTGGCACGGCTGCAGCGTGCACTTCGTCACCGAAGAACTGGACGGCGGGCCCCTCGTGGCGCAGGCGCCGGTACCGGTCCTGCCGGGCGACAACGAGGAGACGCTGGCGCAAAGAGTGCACCGCGCGGAACACCTGCTCTATCCGACGGTCGTAGAATGGTATGCGACCGGTCGCCTGCGTTCGTCAGATGGCGCCGTCAGCCTCGATGGTCGGCCGTTGCCCGAGCCCCTCCGCCTGGAGTACGCCGATGCCCAGCACTGACACGAAACTGGCCGCCAGAGTGCTCGCCACGACGTTGTTCGCGCTGTTGCCTATCGTTGCCGCGCAGGCTCAGGGGCTACGCGCCCATCAGGCGACGTTCCACACGACCTTCAAGGGCCTGAACGCGGGCGACCTGCAGCTGACACTGACACCCGACAGCCAGCCCGACAGCTGGATGTACGAGACGCGCGCGTTCCCAAGCTTCCTTGCCAGCTTCGTAATCAGCCCGAAGTCGATCGAGCGCAGCTGGTTTCGGGTCTCGCCAAGCGGCGTCGAACCCCGCCGCTACCAACTCAATGACGGCAGCAGCGACGGCGACAAGGCTACCGACTTCAGCTACGACACCGCAGCCAACCGGGTCACCGGCACGGCCGACGGCAAGCCGCTGGACATGGCGATCGACGCCGGCACGCAGGACGTCACCTCGATCCGCGCCGCGCTGATGGTGGACCTCGGCGCCGGGCGGGAGCCGAGCGAATACGCCATGATCGACGGGCGGCAGATCAAGTACTACGTCTACACGCGCATCGGCACTGCCCGCATTCCGACGGCGCTGGGCGAGATGGACACAGTGATCTTCAGCAGCGCCCGCAAGGGCTCCGACGGCCACGGTCGTGTCTGGCAGTACTGGTATGCACCGTCGCTCGACTGGTTACCGGTGCGCATCGAGCAGCGCGAGGACGGCAACACGCGCATGACGTTCGTGCTGCGCTCGCTGAAGTGGCTGCCGGCGAACGCCGCCAGCCACTGAGCCGCCTCAGGTCTTCGGCAACGTCACGCCGCGCTGGCCCTGGTACTTGCCCGCGCGATCCGCGTACGACGTGCTGCACACCTCATCCGACTCGAAGAACAGCATCTGCGCGACGCCCTCGTTCGCGTAGATCTTCGCCGGCAGCGTCGTCGTGTTGGAGAATTCGAGGGTAACGTGTCCTTCCCACTCGGGCTCCAAGGGCGTTACATTTACGATGATTCCACAACGTGCATACGTTGAATTGTGAACGATAAGTCCGTTCGCAAGAAAGTTGTGAACGCGCGAAACGGAGATGTCGAAGACCTCCTCCTCGCCCGCCGGCGTGATGGATTCGACCACATCCCACAGCGGCCCTTCGGCGAGCGCGGACATCGTCTCATCGCCAGTCGCCACCGACAGGGTCTGCGCCTGCCGCATCGGCACCGACTGCCGCGCGTTCGCAAAAATTCCAAGCGAGTTGAGGCTCATTCCGGCGCCGGCGGCAGCGCGCTGCATGAGCTGCCACGCCTCGCGCGGCAACGTAGCGAAATTGCTCTTCAGGCGCCCACGCGCCAGCAGCGGCAAGATGTCGGTCTCCAGGCGACGCTGTTTGATCGAGCCCGGCACGAAGCCGATGCGGTCGGCGAAGCGCGCGATCTGGTCGAAATCGGCGATCTGCACCGCGCATGCCGGCCTGCCGATCGACGTCGTCTTCTCGCGCAGCACGCCGAGCACGCCGAAACGCAGCAGCAGATGCTGCACGTCCTCGACCAGGCGGCGCGACTTCGAGTAGTACTCTAGGAAGATCCCTTCGCCCTGACGATAGAGACCGCCGTCGCCGGCGAACAGGGCCTGCAGGAACAGCCGCACGGACTCGCGCGTTGCGGTAAATACCGCCTGCGGCACGAACTTGTCGCCGGAGCCGACGTTGAGCGCGTGCTTCTCCAGCCAGAGCGCCGCGCGATTGGCTTGCGGAACGCCGCCGCGGCTAGGATGGTTGACCAGGCGATAGCCGAAGCCGCCCTTGTGCGTCACCTCGCCGAGCCCGCCGGCCGCCACGCACGTCTCGAGCAATGCCAGCTGGGCCGGATCCTCGGTCGTGAACACGGGGCTGTAGCCCGGCGTGCTGCACTGCCCCTCGGCTATCATCATTCCCAGCAGTGACGCCTCCCAGTCAGGCAGCTGCGTACGCCCGAAGACGGGCACCTCGCGTGCCGCAGCGATACGGTCGCCGACTTTCAGGTCCTCGAGCGCCGTCCAGCCGTCGAGCTGACGGAACGGATGATTGGCCGTGGCACGAATTCGCAGCCCGGAACGCGTCCGGAGCTCGAATACGGGCTTGCGTCCCTGCTCCATGAACTCCGTGACGGAGGCGGGCTGCAAGCGCCAGTTGTCGAGGGCCAGAGTCTTGCGTCCAAAGCGCATCTCGGTGATAGGCAGGTAGGCGCCGGTCTCCGCATCTACGACTCGCGTATCGCCGGTGACACACTTTCCGAGGCAAACCACTAGCGTGCTGCGTGGAATCCTGAAGTACTCGACAGTGCGCGCGAGTGCGAACGAATTCGGCGGGATGATGCAGACGTCCGCATTCACGTCGACGAAGCTGGCCGGATCGAATGCTTTCGGATCGACGATCGTCGAATTGATGTTCGTGAAGATCTTGAACTCGGCCGCGCAGCGCACGTCGTAGCCGTAGCTCGAGGTGCCGTACGAGACGATCTTGCGGCCATCGATTTCGCGCACCTGGCCCGGCTCGAACGGCTCGATCATGCCGGTGGCGGCCTGACGACGGATCCAATGGTCTGACTTGATGCTCATGCTCGCCCCGATGGAAAGTCTGTCTGAATACTGATTGCGAGCCGCCGCAGCGGCTCAGTCGTCGCTGACACTCAACGTCGGGAACGCAGCCCCTGCGCCCGCGGCAAGGATAGCTGCGGCCCGCCGGGCGATACGCCCATAGGCGCCGGCAAGACGCCCCGCCGGATCGGCAACGACGGTCGGTCGACCGCTATCGGCCTGTTCGCGAATGCGCACGTCCAGCGGCAGGCTGCCCAGCACCGGCACGCCATAGTCGCGCGACATCTTCTCGCCGCCACCGGCCCCGAAGATATGCTCCTCGTGGCCGCAGGCGGTACAAACGTGCATCGCCATGTTCTCGACGATGCCGAGGATCGGCACGGCGACCTTGCGGAACATCTGCAGGCCCTTGCTCGCGTCGGCCAAGGCGATGTCCTGCGGCGTGGTGACGATGATCGCGCCACTGACCGGAACCCGCTGTGCCAGCGTCAGCTGTATATCGCCCGTGCCGGGCGGCAGATCGACAACGAGGTAGTCGAGGTCACCCCAGCTCGTATCGCCGAGCAGCTGCATCAGCGCCTGGGTCACCATCGGGCCGCGCCAGACCATCGGTTGGTCCGGATCGATCAGAAAGCCGATCGACATGACCTCGACGCCGTAGGCCCGCAGCGGCTCGATCCGCTTGCCGTCGACGGAATTGGGTCGCTCGCCGGCCAACCCCATCATCAGCGGCTGGCTCGGACCATAGACGTCGGCATCCAAAAGGCCGACCCGGGCTCCCTGCGCCGCAAGCGCCAGCGCGAGATTGGCGGCCGTGGTCGACTTGCCGACACCGCCCTTGCCGGAGGCGATGGCCAGGATGTTGCGGATGTTCGGCAACGGCTTGAGGCTGCCCTGTACCGCGTGCGCGGCAATCCGGGCGGTGGCCTCGACGCGTACGCTACCGGTCCGGCCGGCGGCGGCGAATGCCGCACCGATCACAGCCTCCAGTTCCGGCGCATAGCCGCCCACCGGATATCCCAAAGTCACGGCCACCACGGCCACCGCGCCATCAGCCCGGACCGAGGTCACCGCCTCGCCCAGTGGCCGACCCAGAGCCGGATCGAGGGCAGCGGCGGCAAGGGCTTTGAGTTCGTTGGGGTTCATAGCTGAAATAAAGGCTGTCTGGGGGAGGCGGGCATTCTAACGGAGCGCGACGCGGAAGGGCGGCCCGCGGGCGAGCCTATGGCATAATTCCCGGGTGAAGTTTCTGACGTCTCTAAGAAGTGAGCGGATCCTTGCCGAGCTGAAGGCAACTCAGGATCCCGCCAGCCCGCCGTTCCGCAAGGCCGTCGCACGCCTGATCGGACTGGGACGGGACGCCATCCCCATCGTCATCGACGCACTGCCAACTGCCGACAAGCGCGAGACCATGGCATTCGTCGAGGTGCTCGGCGCACTGGCCGACCCCAGGACACTGCCGACGCTGCTGCTCGGTCTGTCAGAGCCCAACCCGCGCACGGTGGCGGCCATCTCCTGGGCGCTATCCGGCGCGCGCGGCTTCCCGCCGAACCTGCTGCTGGAGGCCCTGAAAAACCCCGAGTTCACCTGCCCGGCGCTGATGGACGTCATTGCCGCGCACAAGGCTCGCCTGCCACTGCGCGACCTGCTGGCCGCGGCCTACTCGCCGGAGACGGGTGACAAGGCCGGGCTGTTCAAGATCATCGGCGAGGTGGCGGACGAAGCGTCGGTTCCGGACCTGCTGTCCAGGCTCGAGGGCAAGGACGTCACGGTCCGGGTAAACTTGGTGCAGATCCTCAGCCGCTTCAACACGCCAGAGGTGCAGGAGGCCCTGCTCGCCCAGCTCAAGGACCCCAACAAACTGGTCCGCCAGGCCGTGCTCGCCGCCCTGCTCAGGATGCCCAATCTGGTGAACGTCGCCCCGGTCGCGCCGCTGCTCGGCGACCCGGACATGGAGGTCTCGAACCGCGCGGTTGAGATCCTGATCCGCGCCAAGAACCCCGAGACCGTCCGCTACCTCGTGCCACTACTGCAGGACGAATCCGAATACGCCCGCCGCGCCGCGGTCGAGGTGCTCAACGAAGTCGGCGATCCGTCTTCGATCAAGTACCTGCTCGACGCCATCAAGGACAGCGACTGGTGGGTGCGCAGCCGCGCGGCGGACGCCCTCGGCAAGATCGGCGGACCGCGCGTGGTCGACGCGGTGCTGGAACTGGTGAAGGACAAGGACAACGACATTCGCCGTACGGCAATCGAAATCCTCAACCTGACCAAGGATGAGCGCGCCGTCGATCACCTGCTGCAAGCAACACAGGATAGTGACTGGTGGGTCTGCGAGCGCGCCGTCGACGCACTGGCCGACATCGGCAGCCTCCGTGCCGTGCCCCGCCTGATCGAAATGCTGCGCGGCAACGCGCACACCATCCCGGCCACGATCCGCGCACTCGCCAAGCTCGGCGACTCGCGGGCAATTGAGGGGCTGCTGACGCAACTGACGCGCACGGAGACGGAAATTCGCGTCGAGGCATTGCACGCGCTCGCCAAGCTCAGCGACGATCGCACCGCGGAAACCGTCCGCGCACGCATCCGCGCGGTGGGCGAAATCGCCACCGACCAGACCGTCTCCATGGCCGCCAGCCGCGCACTGCAGGATCTGGACGCGCGCTTCTCTGCGACACAGGCGTTCGCCAATCGCAAGACGGAGGCGATCATCGCCGCGCCGGCACGCACCATGCTGATCGACAACGCCGACGTGCGAGCACTCGTCCAACAGAACGAAGCGGCAGCGCAACGACTGGACATCTCCACGCTGACGCCCGGCGACATCCTCGACGGCCGCTACAAGTACATCGAGAAGATCGGCAAGGGCGCGTTCGGCACGGTGCTGCTGATGGAGGACACGGTCGTCGATGAACGGCTGATCCTGAAGTTCCTCAACCCCGCGGTCTCGCAGGACGAGGAGATGATGAAGCGCTTCGTGCATGAGCTGCGCTACTCGCGCAAGATCACGCACCGCAACGTCATCCGCATCTACGACTTCCTCTTCATCCGCGGCAATTACGCGATCTCAATGGAGTACTTCCCCAGCCACACGCTCGGGCAGGAAATTGTCAACGAACAGCCGATGCCTATCGCCAAGGCCGTCCAGTACGGAATCGACATCGCGACCGGCATGACCGTGGCGCACCAGGTCGGCATCGTGCACCGCGACCTCAAGCCCGCCAACGTGCTGATCAACGACGACGGGCTGCTCAAGGTCGTCGACTTCGGCGTCGCCGCCGCACAGAAGGAAGGCGACGCCCAGCTGACCAAGACCGGCTACGTCATCGGCTCGCCGAAGTACATGGCGCCAGAGCAGATCCTCGGCAAGCCGGTCGACCCGCGCGCCGACATCTACAGCACCGGGGTAATCCTCTACGAGATGCTGACCGGCGTGCCGCCCTACTCGCGCGGCGACCACATGGCCGTGATGTACCAGCATGTGCAGGGTAAAGCACGACCACCCATCGAGATAAACCCGCGCCTGCCGCAACAACTGTCTGACCTCGTGGCGAAAGCCATGGCGGTCGACAAGATGAAGCGTTACCAGAGCATGGACGAACTGCGCTCGGCCCTCGAGCATTTCATCTAGGGAGGAGCTCTCAATGCCGCGCATAGACGCGTTCTTGAAGCTAGGCACCGCACAGGGGTGCTCTGACATTCATCTGGCAGTGGGCGTTCCGCCCATGCTGCGGATGAACGGCGACCTGATGCCGATCCGCTTCCGCAACCTTGGTGACGCCGAGCTGGAAGGCTACGTCAACGAGATCATGACGAAGAAGCAGAGCGAGACCTTCAGGACCGGTCACGACCTCGATTTCTCCTACGTCGCCGAGGACGGCGGCCGCTTCCGCGTCAACATCTTCCGCAAGGAGACCGGCGTCGGCGCCGTGTTCCGCGCGATCCCCGCCCATGTGCCTACGCTGGACAGCCTCAACCTGCCAGCGATCGTCAAGAAGCTGCTCGATTTTCATCAGGGCATGATCCTGGTGACCGGCTCCACCGGCACCGGCAAGTCGACGACGCTCGCCGCGATGATCGACGAGATCAACCGCAAGCGCCGACTCAACATCATCAGCCTGGAGGATCCGATCGAGTTCGTGCACAGCAGCCAGGAAGCACAGATCATTCAGCGTGAGTACGGCACGCACGTGCCGTCGTTCGCCGAAGGCGTGCGCGCCGCGATGCGTGAGGACCCGGACGTCATCCTCGTCGGCGAGATGCGCGACGCAGAGACGATCCGCATGGCGATGACTGCCGCGGAGACGGGCCACCTCGTGCTCGGCACGCTGCATACGACCAGCGCAACCAAGACCATCGACCGCATCATTGACGCGCTGCCGATCGAAGAGCGCGAACAGACCAAGAGCTTCCTGTCGCAGAGCTTGCTGGCGGTGATCACGCAGGTTCTCGTCAAACGCGCGGACAGCCGCTCGCGCCGCGCGGTCTGCGAAATCATGGTCATGAACCGCGCGATCGGCAAGCTGATCCAGACCGACCAGTCGCACCAGATCACCGCACAGCTGCAGACCGGCAAGGATTCCGGCATGCAGACGCTGGATCAGGCACTGATGCTCGGCATCCAGGCGAAGGAACTAGATCCCGACGACGCCTACATCTACGCCGCGGACCGACGGCAGTTCCAGCGCTTCGTGACCGACACGAGCATGCTGCCGAAGAACGACCTCGCCGAGTAGGGATGCTCCATGGCCGCCATTGACGAATACCTCGCCGACGTACTCAACCGCAAAGGTTCCGATCTGCACTTCCTCGCGGGCGACCCGCCACGCCTGCGAGTCTACGGCGAACTGCAGCCGCTGCGCCCGGAGCCGCTGAAAGCCGACTTCGTTCGCGAAACGCTGCTGGAGATCATGCCGCCGAAGGCCATCGCGCGATTCGAAGAGAAGGACGGCGCCGACTTCGCCTATCAGGTGCCGGGGCTGGCGCGCTTTCGCGTCAACGTGATGCGCCACCTGCGTGGCATGGGTGCGATCTGCCGAGTCATCCCCTCGGCGGCGTTGACGCTCGACCAACTGAGCATGCCCGACGCGGTTCGCAACCTGTGCCGGGTCAACAGCGGTCTGATTCTGGTGACCGGCAAGACCGGCTCCGGCAAATCGACGACGCTGGCCGCGATGATCGACGACATCAACACCCGCGTTCAGGGACACATCCTCACTGTCGAGGATCCGATCGAGTTCGTGCACCAGCGCAAGAATTGCCTGATCAGCCAGCGCGAGGTCGGCTCGCACGCCCCGTCCTTCTCCGCCGCCGTGCACTCCGCGCTGCGCGAGGACCCGGACGTCGTGCTGGTCGGCGAAATGCGCGACCTGGAGACCATCAGCGTCGCCGTCTCCGCGGCAGAGATGGGCATCCTGGTGATGGGTACGCTGCACACCAACGGCGCCGCCGCCACCGTCGACCGCATCGTCAACGCCTTCCCGTCAGACAAGCAGCCACACGTGCGCACGATGCTGTCCACCAGCCTGCGCGGCGTGGTCTCCCAGCAACTGATCCCGCGCGCCGGCCAGCCAGGCCGGGTCGCGGCACTGGAGATCATGGTCAATACCCCTGCGGTCGCCAACCTGATCCGGCAGGGCAAGATGGACCAGCTCGAGAACACGATGCAGAGCGGCTCCGCGTTCGGCATGCGGACCATGGACATGGCCATCCAGCAGCTGCTGGAGGCGCGCGCGATCAGCGGCCGCGAGGCCTACCGCAAGGCCATCAACAAGCAGCGCTTCGAGCAGTACAAGGACGCGCGCTGACCCTGCCGTCAGCGGCTGAGCGGGCGGGCCGCCGCGCTGGCATAATGGACGGCCCTCACGCTCCACTGTAGCCCCCCATGCGCCGTATTCTAGTCACCAGCGCCCTGCCCTACGCCAACGGCCCGCTGCACTTTGGGCACATCCTCGAAGCGGTGCAGACCGATATCTGGGCCCGCTCGCTGCGTCTGGCCGGTCACGAGTGCATCTACGTCTGCGCGGACGACACGCACGGCACCCCGATGATGCTCAAGGCGCAGGCCGAAGGCGTTACTCCCGAGGAACTGATTGCCGGCGTCGAGGCCGAGCACCGCTCGACCTATCGCGACTTCATGGTCGAGCACGCGCAGTTCCACTCGACGCACAGCGCCGAGAACCGGGAGATGACCGAGAAGATCTACCTGACCCTCGAAAAGGCCGGGTACATTGCCAAGCGCACCATCCGCCAGGCGTACGACGCGCAGGCGCAGATGTTCCTGCCGGATCGCTATGTGAAGGGCACCTGCCCGCGTTGCGCCGCCAAGGACCAGTACGGCGACAGCTGCGAGTCCTGCGGCGCGACCTATACGCCGTCGGAGCTGATCGACGCCGTCTCGGTGGTCAGCGGCACGCCGCCGGTCGAGCGCGACTCGGAACACCTTTTCTTTCGCCTCGACGCCTTCGAGGCGATGCTACGCGAGTGGACGCGCTCCGGCGCACTGCACCCGAGCGTCGCGAACAAACTCGACGAATGGTTCAACGCCGGCCTGCGCGACTGGGACATCTCCAGAGACGCGCCGTACTTTGGCTTCGAGATCCCAGGCCATCCCGGCAAGTACTTCTACGTCTGGCTGGACGCGCCGATCGGCTACATGGGCGCAAGCCTTGCGCTGGCACGCCGTGAAGGCCTCGACTTCGATGCGTGGTGGGGCGCCGCCAGCACGGCCGAACTGCACCACTTCATCGGCAAGGACATCCTCTACTTCCATACGCTGTTCTGGCCGGCAGTGCTGACGGGCGCCGGCTACCGCAGACCCACGCAGGTGCATGCCCACGGGTTCCTGACGGTCAACGGCCAGAAGATGTCGAAGTCGCGCGGCACTTTCATCACCGGTCGGCGCTATCTGGACCGCCTGCCGCCGGAGGCGCTGCGCTACTACTTCGCCGCCAAGCTCGACGCGGGCATCGACGACATGGACCTGTCGCTTGACGACTTCGTCAACCGCTTCAATTCCGACGTGGTCGGCAAGCTGGTCAATATCGCCAGCCGCTGTGCAGGATTTATTGCCCGAGGCGGCGGCACGCTCGCAGCGCAACTACCGGAACCGGCGTTGTACGAGGAATTTTCCACGCAGCGAGCCCGCATCGCCGCGCTGTACGAAGCGCGCGATTTCGCCACCGCAATCCGCGAGATTGCGGCGCTCGCCGATCGCGCCAACCAGTACATCGACGCGCAGAAGCCCTGGAACCTGGCCAAGGATCCTGCACGGGCCGCCGACGTCTCAGCGGTCTGCACGCAGGGCATCAACCTGTTCCGTGTGCTGATCACCTACCTCGCGCCGGTGTTGCCCGCCATGGCGGAAAATGCCGGTCGGTTCCTCGGCCAGCCAATTCGCCACTGGGACGATGTCGTCACGCCGCTACTGGGCACGACGCTGGCGACCTACGAGCCGTTGGCGACCCGACTGGATCCCAAGGTCGTCGCTACGCTGATCGAGCCTGAAGCAGGCGCGGCAGCTGCGCCTGCCCCGGCACCTGCAAAGGCGGCCGCAACCAAGGCGGCGATCCCGGCCGCCGCAGCAACACCTTCAGCAGCGGCCGCCGAAATCACGGTCGACGAGTTTGCGCGCATCGATCTGCGCGTGGCGCGCGTGGTGGCTGCTGAATATGTCGAAGGTGCCGACAAGCTGCTGAAGCTCACGGTCGACGTCGGTACGGAGCAGCGCACCGTGTTCGCTGGCATCCGCAGCGCCTACACGCCCGAGCAACTGGTAGACCGCCACGTACTGGTGGTCGCCAATCTCAAGCCGCGCAAGATGCGCTTCGGCCTGTCGCAGGGCATGGTTCTGGCTGCCAGCGGCGACGGCACCGGCGTCTTCCTGGTCGCCCCCGACAGTGGTGCGGTTGCCGGGATGCGCGTGCAGTAGGCCGTGGCTGCGGAGCTCGCCGAGCGGGTCGACGCGCTCCTGCCGCAGACGCAATGCACGCGCTGTGGCTACCCGGGCTGTCGCCCGTACGCTGACGCTCTCGCTGCCGGCGCGGCAGGACCGGATCAGTGCCCGCCGGGAGGCGACGCCACCGCCGCCGCGCTCGCCGTCCTGCTGGGGCAGCCGATACTACCGGTTAATCCCGTCCACGGAACCGAGGCGCCAGCGCGCGTCGCAGTCATCGACGAGTCGGTCTGCATCGGCTGCGCAAAATGCCTGCCCGCCTGCCCGGTCGACGCCATCGTTGGCGCAAGGCGGCAACTGCATACGGTAATCGCGGCGGACTGCAGCGGCTGCGACCTGTGCCTGCCACCTTGCCCGGTGGACTGCATCACGATGGTTGAAGTGGCAAGCTTGCCGCTGCCGCTGGCGCAGGTGCGCGCACGCGCGGTCGGTTACCGGCGGCGCTACCAGGCACATCAGGCGCGCGAGACCGCCCGGCAGACGCGCCGCGACGCGCAGCTCGCCACACGCGGCGTCGGGCCCGACGCCTCATGAAGGCGGCGCAGCGTCACGCGATGTTCGCGCAACTGGCCGCCGTCGATCCGGAGCCGCGCACGGAGCTGGTGTACTCGTCGCCATTCGAACTGCTGGTCGCGGTCATCCTGTCGGCGCAGGCGACGGACAAAGGCGTGAACCGAGCCACCGCAAAGCTATTCCCGGTCGCCAACACGCCACAAGGGATCCTCACGCTGGGACTGGATGGGCTGAAGGGGTATGTCCGCACGATTGGCCTTTACAACTCCAAGGCGGCGAACATCATCGCGATGTGCAGGCTCCTGCTGGACCACCACGGCGGCAATGTGCCGCACGATCGTGCCGCCTTGGAGGCACTGCCCGGCGTTGGGCGCAAAACCGCAAATGTGATACTCAACTGCGTGTTCGGCGAACCGACCATGGCGGTTGATACTCACATCTTCCGGGTCGCGAACCGGACGGGACTTGCGCCAGGGAAGAACGTCTTGCAGGTTGAGCGCGCACTGCTCAAAGCCATCCCACCCCAGTTCATGCTGCACGCCCATCACTGGCTGATCTTGCTGGGGCGCTACACCTGCAAGGCACGTAGGCCGGAGTGCTGGCACTGCCTGGTGCGAGAACAGTGCGCCTACCGGTCGAAGACCGAGGCACCCGCGGAACGAGTCAGCGCTGTGGGGCGCGCGCAACGACCTTGACCGGCTTGAGACCCAGGTCGTGCAGAGCCCGGCGCAGGTGATGCACGCCATCGGCGTAGCGCCTCTGCTGACACTCCGTCTCCCCCTGATCGCGACTGAGCCGGGCAGCGGCGGCACGCGCCGAATCCCGATGCGACGCCCAGGCCACGTCGAACTGCCGCAGCAGGTGCTGGCAGTCACTTAAGGTCGCGGCCGGCGCCCGCGGCGCAAGCGCCGCCGCCGCCCAGGCAGCGGGCGACGCCCACAGCAGCAACGCGGCGCCAACGGCGACAACGGCGCAAGCGCCGGTCAGCGAACGGAGCACGGCAGGCGTCTGGGCTAGGCAGGTCACCCCCTAAGCCTAGCCGAGGGCCGCCCGCGGCGCTTCATCGCTGCGTTAAGAGTCCTTAAGGTTGGCTCTCACAGCAGCCCCCCGACTTCCCGTATCCTTGGCCTCCGGGGACCGATATGAAAATTCTTGTGGTCGAAGATGATCGCCGCGCCAGCGAGTATCTGGCGAAAGGGCTGCGCGAACTCGGGCACACCGTGGAACAGGCGTTCGACGGTGAGAGCGGGCTCAAGGCGGCACAAACCGGCGTCAACGACGTACTCGTGCTCGACCGGATGCTGCCCAAGCTCGATGGCCTGGAGATAGTCCGGCAGCTGCGGGCCGCCGGCAGCACCGTCCCGATCCTGATCCTCAGCGCGCTCGACGAGGTCGACGAGCGCGTGCAGGGCCTGCGCGCCGGCGGCGACGACTATCTCGCCAAGCCTTACCACCTAGCGGAACTGGCCGCCCGCCTCGATGCGCTGGCACGCCGACAGGCCGAATCCGGGCCCACCGGCAAGCTGCGAATCGCCGACCTCGAACTCGACTCGCGTGCCCGCAAGGTGGTCCGTGCCGGCCGCAAGATTGACCTGACCACGCGCGAATTCCAGCTGCTGGAGTTCCTGATGCGCCACACCGGCCAGGTGGTGACGCGCACGATGATCCTGGAAGGGGTCTGGGACTATCACTTCGATCCGAAGACCAATGTGATCGACGTACACATCAGCCGCCTGCGTCAGGCAATCGACAAGGGCTTCGAAAGCCAGCTGCTACATACGGTACGCGGCGCCGGCTACACGCTGACCGAAGACCCGTGACAGGCGCCTGAGCCGTGGCGCTGGTCGCTTTCGCGCGTTCGTCGATCGCCCGCCTGGCGCTGCTGCACGGCCTGATGCTGGCGGCGTCGATGGTGGCCGTACTTGGCGGCGTCTATCTGGGCACCTCCCGCATCATCGCCAACGAGAGCGATCAGCTGATCACACTCGAGGCACAGAGCCTGGTCGAGGACTTCCGCGAGAAAGACCTCGACGCCTTCGTCACCGAGATCGTCGACCGAGCCGAGGACCCGTGGGTGCGCGGCGGCGTCTACGAACTGCGCGGCCCAAGCGGCGACTTCCTCGCCGGCAACGTCGTTGTACTGCCCGAACTGGTCCTTGAGCGCGGTGGCTGGGCCGAGTTCGACGTCGCGGTAACCCATGGCGACGCGAATGCAAGCCGTCGTATTCGCGCGCATGTCACGGCGTTACCAAGCGGATTCCAGCTCATGATCGGCCACGACGTGCAGGACCGACACACGTTCCGCGAGGTGATGCTGCGCAGCCTGGCGTGGGCAGTCCTCGTCACGCTGCTGTTCGGCGCGCTCGGCGGCCTATGGCTGGGACGGCGCATCTCGCGTACCGCCCAGGCGATCAGCGCGAGCGCCGGTCGGATCGCTGGCGGCAGCCTGGGTGAGCGCCTGCCGGTCAGTGGCAGCGGCGATGAGATCGACGCGCTGGTGATGCGCTTCAACGACCTGCTCGGCCGGGTCGAAGTGCTGACGACCACGATGCGAGCGGTGCTCGACAGCACTGCACACGATCTGCGTGGACACCTCAACCGCATCCGCGGTGCCGCACAAGACGCACGCCACGGCGCCACCAGCGAAGCGCAGGCCAGCGCCGCAGATACCGTGCTGGCGGAGATCGACCGACTGAGCGCGACCCTGCAGGGGCTGCTGCGCATCGCGCTGGCGGAATCGGGTACGGCACCACTGGAGAACGTCGACCTGAGTGCAGTGACCGCGGACCTGACAGAGTTTTACCTGCCGGTCGCGGAACCCGGCCAACTGCGGGTGGAAATAGAGCCGGACCTGCGCGTCCGCGGTCACCGGCAGCTACTCGCGCAGGCGTTGTCGAATCTGCTCGACAACGCGCTCAAGTACGGCCACGGCACGCCGATCACTGTGACCCTGCGCCGCCACGCGGGCTGCGCCCGACTGGCGGTCAGTGACGCGGGACCTGGCATACCGGCAGAACACCGGGAGCTCGCAGCAGTACGCTTCGGGCGCCTGCCCGGCAGCTCCGGGCTGCCAGGATCAGGGCTAGGGTTGTCGCTGGTCGCAGCCGTCGCAAGGCTACACCAGGCACAGCTTGAGCTCGGCGACGCAGGTCCCGGGCTGAGCGTGGTGCTGGAAATTCCGCTGGAGCGCACTGCGACGCCCTGAGGGGCCGAAGCGCAGCGCTGGCGCCCTAGCCCTTCTTGGGCAGGTACAGGTCCGTCAGCGTGCCCTCGAAAGCCTCGGCCGCGAACGCGACGGTCTCCGACAGCGTCGGGTGCGCGTGCACGGTCAGCCCAACATCGTGCGCATCGGCGCCCATCTCGATGGCCAGCGCCACCTCTGCAATCAGCTCGCCAGCATTAGTGCCGACAATGCCGCCGCCAAGCACGCGATGCGTCTCGGGGTCAAATAGCAGCTTGGTGAAGCCATCCTCGCGATTGAGGGCGAGCGAGCGTCCTGAGGCGATCCACGGGAAGGCGCCCTTGCCGAAGCGGATGCCGTTGGCCTGCGCCTCGGTCTCCGTCAGGCCAACCCAGGCGACCTCGGGATCGGTGTAGGCCACCGAGGGAATGACGCGCGCGTCAAACGCGCGCTTGAGTCCTGCTGCGACCTCCGCAGCCACCTTCGCCTCGTGGGTGGCCTTGTGAGCCAGCATTGGCTGACCGACGATGTCACCGACTGCGAAGATATGCGGCACATTGGTTCGCTGCTGGCGATCCACGGGCAGGTAACCGCGCTCATCGAGCATCAGCCCGGCGGCGTCCGCGCCGATCAATCGCCCATTCGGGCGACGGCCGATCGCGACCAGCACGCGGTCATAGGCCTGCGGCGGCGGCGCATCAGGACCTTCGAAACTAACGATCAGCGCCGCGGCCTCCGCCTTGATCCCGGTCACGCGCGTCGAGGTATGGATCGCCTCGTAGTGTCCGCGCAAGCGCTTCTCCAGCGGGCGCACCAAGTCGCGATCGCAACCTGGAATCAGGCCCGGCGCGAGCTCAACGACCGTGACGCGGCTGCCCAGCGCACTGTAGACGGTCGCCATCTCCAGTCCGATGATGCCGCCGCCGATCACCAGCAGGCGCGCCGGCAGCCCATCGAGCGCGAGCGCTCCGGTGGAGTCCATGATTCTCGGGTCAGCGGGCACGCCGGCCATCGCGATCGGCTCGGAACCTGCAGCAACGATGCACTGCTCAAAGCCAACGATCTTCGTACCCTCGGGACTGGTCACGGCTAGCCGGTGCGGGGACACAAAGCGCGCCTCGCCACGCAGCACCTCGACCTTGCGCTGCTTGGCCAGCGAATTCAGGCCAGAGGTCAGCCGACTGACGACCCTATTCTTCCAGGCCGACAGACGGACAAGGTCCAATTGCGGTGCGCCGAAGGACACCCCGCAAGCCGCCATCGACGCGGCCTCCTCAATCACGGCCGCCGCATGCAGCAGCGCCTTGGAAGGGATGCAACCGACGTTGAGGCAGACGCCACCTAGGGTCGGCCAGCGCTCGATCATTCCAACGCGCAAGCCGAGGTCGGCGGCGCGGAACGCCGCCGTGTAGCCACCGGGGCCGGCACCGAGCACCACCAGCGGGAAGCTGATGTCGGCCGCCGGCTCATCGCTTGCAGCCACCCGCAGGACTTCAACCACCGTGGGCATCGGCGCAGTGACCGCGGCCACCGCCGCTGCAGCCGCGCTCGCAGCAGCAGGCTCCAGCAACGCCAGCAACGTGCCCTCGGCAACTCTATCGCCGAGCTTGACCTTCATCTCGCGGATGCGGCCGGCGATGGGCGTTGGTACGTCCGTCGTCGCCTTGTCGCTCTCGACGGTCACCAACGCATCGTTTTCCTCGACCCACCGCCCCGCCGAGGCAAGCACCGCGATGACCGGAACGTCCTTGAAGTCACCGAGTGGCGGAACCCGAATCTCGACCAAGCCGTCGTTGGGCCCGGTCACGGCACCGCCTCGAGCAACCTGTGCACATCGGCAAGTGCCGCGCCAAGCGCGGTGGTGAAACGCGCCGCCTCCGCCCCATCGATGACGCGGTGGTCGTAAGACAGCGACAGCGGCAACATCAACCGCGGCACGAACTGCCCATCCACATAGACCGGCTTGATGGCCGAGCGCGACACGCCGAGAATCGCCACCTCCGGCGCATTGATGATGGGCGTGAACGCCGTTCCACCGATACCGCCGAGGCTCGACACCGTAAAGCAACCACCCTGCATGTCAGCGGCAGTGAGCTTGCCGGCGCGTGCCTTATCGGAAAGCACCATCAGATCGCGTGCAATTTCGTAGACGTCCTTGCGGCCAGCGTCACGCACCACCGGCACCATCAGTCCATTGGGCGTGTCGGCGGCAAAGCCCAGATGCAGGTACTGCTTGAAGACGAGGTTCTCGCCGGCAGCATCGAGCGAACTGTTGAACCGTGGGAACTGCCCCAGCACCTGCGCGCAGGCACGCAGGATGAACGCGAGCGGCGTGAGCTTGATGCCATCGTCGAGCGCCTTTTGCTTCAGACGACCGCGGGTCTCCTCGAGGAGCGTGATGTCCGCTTCGTCAAACTGCGTGACGTGCGGCAGGTTGACCCAACTGGCGTGCAAGCGCGGTCCGGAGATGCGTTGGATGCGCGTCAGCGGCCGCACTTCCACCGGACCGAACTTCGCGAAATCGACCTCGGGAACACGTGGCAGCCCAGTGCCGCCAGTTGCGCCAGCACCACCGGCAAGCGCCTGCTTGACCCAGCCCTTGACGTCGTCATGAGTGATCCGGTTCTTGACGCCAGAGCCACGCACACGACCCAGATCAACGCCGAGTTCGCGCGCCAGCAACCGCACCGAGGGGCTGGCGTACGCACGGGAAAAGCCGATGTCCTCGACCGGGATGCGGCCAGCCACCAGCTGCGATCGAGCGGCCGACGTTGTGGTCGGGACGATGAAAGCAGGCACCGGCGCCGCCACGGGCACCTGCACCACCTTCGGCGCCACAGGCGGCGGCGCTGCCGCTGCGGGCGGCGGCAGCGTTTGCCGAGCAACCACGGGCGCTGCAGCCGCGCCGACGGGCTCCAGCTCGATCAAAGCGCTGCCGCTTGCGACCTTATCGCCCTTCTTGATCAGTACACGCGTGACCTTGCCGGCAACGGTGGAGGGCACGTCCATCGTCGCCTTCTCGGTCTCGAGCGTCGCGAGCGGCGTGTCAATTTCCACGACATCGCCCTCGCGAACGAGTACGTCGACGACCTCAACGGACTTGAAGTCGCCGAGATCCGGCACCAGCATGGGAATGCTCTGTGCCATGACTCAGGCCGTCGCGGGATTGGGCGAGGCGGGGTCGATGCCGAACTTCTGCATCGCCGCGTGCACGGTCTTCACATCGAGCTTGCCGTCATCGGCCAGCGCCTTCAGCGCAGCGACCGCGATGTGATAGCGATCGACCTCAAAATGGCGCCGCAACGCGGCGCGCGCGTCAGACCGGCCGTAGCCATCGGTACCCAGCACAACGTAGCGCCCCGGCACCCACTCGCGAATCTGGTCCGGCACGATCTTCATATAATCGGTCGCCGCGACAAACGGGCCCACCCGATCGCCTAGGCACTGGCGCACGTACGGCACGGCCGCCTTGTCAGAGGGATGCAGTCGATTGCTACGCTCTACATCAAGCGCCTCGCGCCGCAACTCGGAGAAGCTGGTCACGCTGTAGACGTCAGCCGGCACACCGAAATCCTGCTCGAGAATCTGCGCCGCGGCGCGGCACTCGCGCAGGATCGCGCCTGAACCCAGCAGCGTCGCACGCACCATGCCACGACCGCCAATGTCCAGCAGGTACATGCCCCTGAGGATGCCCGCCTCCACGCCGGCCGGCATCGCCGGCTGGACATAGTTCTCGTTCATCACCGTGAGGTAGTAATAAACGCTCTGCTCCTCGACGTACATGCGCCGCAGGCCGGCGTGGATGATCACGGCGAGCTCGTAGGCGTAGGTCGGATCGTAGGAGATGCAGTTTGGAATCGTGCTCATCAGCAACGGCGAGTGCCCGTCCTGGTGCTGCAGGCCCTCACCCGCGAGCGTCGTGCGTCCGGCCGTGGCGCCCAGCAGGAAGCCGCGCGCGCGCATGTCGCCGGCGGCCCACATGAAGTCGCCCACGCGCTGGAAGCCAAACATGGAGTAATAGATGTAGAACGGCACCATGTAAGTGCCGTGGTTCGAGTAGGCCGTCGCCGCCGCGATCCACGAACACATCGCGCCGCCTTCGTTGATGCCTTCTTCGAGAATCTGGCCCTTCTTGTCCTCGCGGTACGACAGCAGCTGATCGGCGTCCTGCGGCGTGTACAGCTGGCCAACCGAGGAATAGATGCCAATCTGGCGGAACAGCCCTTCCATGCCGAAGGTACGCGCCTCGTCCGGCACGATCGGCACGATGTGCTTGGCGAGGTTCTTGTCCTTGAGCAGGATGCCCAGCAGGCGCACGAACGCCATGGTCGTGGAAATCTCACGATCGCCGGTCGACTCGAGCAGTGGCTGGAACGCCTCCAGCGGCGGCACCTGCAGCGGCGGGGCGCTCTTGCGCCGTGCCGGTAGCGAACCACCAAGACTGGCACGTCGCTCGCGCAGGTAGCGCATTTCCTCACTGTCTTCTGCCGGCCGCTTGAACGGCAGGTTGGCGATCTCCTCGTCCGAAACAGGGATATTGAAGCGATCGCGGAATGCGCGCAGCGCCTCGTCGTCGAGCTTCTTCTGCTGGTGGGTCGGGTTCAGTGCCTCGCCCGCCTTACCCAGGCCAAAGCCCTTGACGGTCTTGGCGAGGATCACCGTCGGCTTGCCCGTCGTTGCGGTCGCCGCAGCGTAGGCATTCCAGACCTTGACGAAGTCGTGACCACCGCGGTTGAGACGCCAGATCTCCTCGTCGGACATGTTCGCGACCATCTCGCGCAACTCCGCGTACTTGCCGAAGAAATGCTCGCGCGTATACGCGCCACCCTTGGCCTTGAAGTTCTGGTACTCGCCGTCGACGCACTCTTCCATTAGCCGCCGCAGCAGACCCTTCTGATCGCGCGCCAAAAGCGGATCCCAACGCGAGCCCCAGACCACCTTGATGACGTTCCAGCCCGCGCCGAGGAAGGCCGCCTCCAGCTCCTGGATGATCTTGCCGTTGCCACGAACCGGGCCATCGAGGCGCTGCAGGTTGCAGTTGATGACGAAGACGAGATTATCGAGCTGCTCGCGCACGGGCATGGTCAGCGAACCCATCGACTCCGGCTCGTCCATCTCGCCGTCGCCCAGGAAGCACCACACTTTGCGATCGGAGCTCTTCACGATGCCGCGGTGCTCCAGGTAGCGCTGGAAGCGCGCCTGGAAGATACCCATCATCGGACCTAAGCCCATCGACACGGTCGGGAACTGCCAGAAGTCGGGCATCAGCCACGGATGCGGATATGACGACAGGCCGCCACCGCCTACCTCGCGGCGGAAGCCGCGCAGTGCCTCATCCGACAGGCGGCCCTCCATGTAGGCGCGCGCGTAGATGCCAGGGCTCGAGTGGCCCTGCATGAACACCATGTCGCCCGGGTGCTGCTCGCTCGTAGCGCGCCAGAAGTGGTTGAAGCCGACTTCATAGAGCGTGGCGGAGGACGCGTACGTTGCCAGGTGGCCGCCGTACTCGGAACTCTCACGGTTGGCCGCCACCACCATGGCCATCGCGTTCCAGCGGATGTAGGCCTCGAGCCGACGCTCCAACGCCCGATTGCCGGGGTACGGCTTTTCCTGGGCAGCGCTGATCGAGTTGACGTAGGCCGTGTTGGGCTTGAACGGCAGGTACCCACCGGCCCGACGGGTATGGTCGATCAGCCGCTCCAGCAGGAAGTGGGCCCGTTCTGGGCCATGCGCAGTCAGGACCGAATCGATGGATTCGAGCCACTCCTGCGTTTCAAGCGGATCGGCGTCATCGACTACTGGGGAATTTTCGGCCATTCGCGTCTTCTGTCCGTGAGGGAGCAACTCGCCCCCCGTGCGAGTCCGATATCATCGGGGTTGGATATGGGTGGGTCAAGGTAAGGTCCGACCGTGAAACTACTGCCGACAAACGCTGCTTTTGAGCTGTCGCACGGGCGGGGGCGGCCAACCGCCGCCTGGCTCGGGCGGCTCGACGCGCTGCTGCTACTTTTGCGCGAGGACCAGTTCGCGGAGCTGGACAAGTTCCCGGGCGGCGCCGCGATCCGGCGCGAACATGCGCGGTTGCAGTGCAAGATCGGCAGCCATTTTAGCGTCGAAATAGGTGCCAAGCGGCCACTACGGGCGGTGGTTGGCGTATTGCCGCCCGATGCCGCCGCGTTCCGGGTCCTGAGCCTCGCCGCCAAGATGGTGCAGCAGCTCGCCCCCACACGACCCGCATGCGTAGGCCTGGCGGCGTTCGAGGGAACCACAGAAGCCAGCGGCACCTCGGCGGCCGAGGCGCTGCTCGCCGCTCTGCTCGCTGCGACCGAGTCGCAGCCGACCGCCAAGCAGTCGCCAGCGCCGGCCTGGCAGCTGCGACGGGTGCAGGTCAGCGGCCCGGGCGACCTGGCCTCGACGGTCGTGGTTGAATCCGCAGCCCATCTTGCCCGCTGGCTGACACAGCTGCCCGCCAGCACGCTCTACCCGATGAGCTACCGACGCACGCTCACGACCCTCGCCCGGCGCCACGGCTGGCGGATCCGCGTGCATGACGAAGCGGCACTGCGGCGACTGGGCGCCGGCGCGTTCCTCGCCGTCGCGCGCGGCAGTGCGCGACGCGACGCGGCCCTCGTACACCTTGAATACCGCCCACCCGGCAGCGCGCGCCGTGCGCCGATCGCGCTGGTCGGCAAAGGCCTGTGCTTCGACACCGGCGGCCTGAACCTCAAGACACCCCGCTCCATGCTGGGCATGCACGGCGACATGGCCGGCAGTGCGGTCGCGCTAGGCGCGCTGCGCGCGCTGACGGCGCTGGAGTACCCGCATCCGGTGGATGTCTGGCTCGCGATCGCCGAGAACCGCATTGGGCCGGACAGTTACACCCAGCAGGACGTCGTCACTGCCGCCGATGGCACGACGATCCAGGTCACGCACACCGATGCCGAGGGTCGCATGGTGCTGGCCGACACCCTGGCGCTTGCCTCGCGCACCAAACCTGCCTGCATCATCGACTTCGCGACGCTGACGGGTGCCTGCGTGACCGCGCTTACCGAGCGCATGTCCGGCGTATTCACCAACCTATCGACGCTGCGCGAGGTGCTGGAAAAAGCCGGCCGCGACAGCGGCGAGCGGGTCTGGACGATGCCCATGCCCGACGACTTCGACGAGGAGCTGGACAGTCCGAGCGCGGATATCGCCCAGTGCCTGCTGGATGGCAAGGGCGACCACATCTACGCCGCCCGCTTCCTGTCGCGCTTCGTCGGTGCCGGCATCCCGTGGGTGCACGTTGACCTGTCGGCCGCGGAGCGCACCGGCGGCCTGGCTCACGTACAGACACCGGTCACCGGATTCGGCGTACGCTTCGCCACCCGCCTGCTTTCCAGCCCCGCGTTCCTCGCCGCGCTGCCGCCGCACAGGGTCCACCGATGAAGCTTTCGATCACCCGCCCCGACGACTGGCACCTGCATCTGCGCGACGGCGCAGCACTTGCCGCCGTCGTCCGGCATACGGCCGAGCGCTTCGGTCGCGCAATCGTGATGCCAAACCTCAAGCCGCCGGTCACCACGACCGACGCGGCCGAGAGCTATAGGCGGCGCATTGTCGCGGCGCTGCCGCAGGGCTCGGCCTTCGAGCCGCTGATGACGCTTTACCTGACCGACCGGACCAGCGCCGCGGAGATCGCCCGCGCACGCGCCAGCGGCTTCGTGCAGGGCGCGAAGTACTACCCGTCCGGCGCCACAACGAACTCTGACGCGGGCGTCACTTCGATCGCCAACATTCACGCCGCACTCGCCGCCCTCGAGGAGCACGACCTGCCGCTACTGATGCACGGCGAGGTCACCGATGGCAGCGTTGACATCTTCGATCGCGAGGCCGTGTTCATCGACCGCGTACTGACGGACGTCGTGCAACGGTTCCCACGGCTGCGGGTCGTGTTCGAGCACGTCACGACACGCGAGGCGGTTGCATTCGTCAATGCGGCCGGCCCACGGATCGGGGCGACGATCACGCCGCAGCATCTGCTGCTAAACCGCAACGCGATGCTTGCCGGCGGCATGCGGCCGCACCACTACTGCCTGCCGGTGCTCAAGCGCGAACAACATCGTGAAGCGCTCGTTGAGGCGGCCACCAGCGGCAGCCCGAAGTTCTTCCTGGGCACCGACAGCGCTCCACATGCGCGCCATGCCAAAGAAGCCGCCTGCGGCTGCGCCGGCGTTTACTCGGCGCACGCGGGCATCGAACTGTATGCTGAGGCCTTCGAGCAGGCCGGCCGCCTCGATCAGCTGGAAGCGTTCGCGAGCTTCCATGGCGCAGACTTCTACGGGCTGCCGCGCAACCGCGACACCATCACGCTGCTCCGGGAGCCTTGGACGGCACCTGCGTCCTACGCGTTCGGAGACGATGCCCTGGTCCCGTTCCGGGCAGGCGAACAGATTGCATGGCGCCTAGACGCGTCGCACACGGGTGAATGACAGATGAGTACGCCGTATCAGATCCGGGACCGGTTCCGGGGCTTCCTGCCGGTCGTCGTCGACTGCGAGACGGGCGGCTTCAATTGCGCGACGGATGGCCTGCTGGAGATCGCAGGGGTGATTCTCTCGCTCGATCCAGACGGCAACATGCGCCGCATCGAGACCTGGCGCTTTCACGTCCAGCCGTTTCCCGGTGCGCGCCTCGACCCGGCCTCGCTGGCGGTCAACGGCATCGATCCCCACCATCCGCTGCGCCCGGCGCTACCGGAACGCGACGCGCTGGGCCGCCTGTTCAAGGAAGTGCGTAACGCCCTCAAGGAGAGCAACTGCACCCGCGCCATCCTGGTCGGGCACAACGCGGCCTTCGACCTTGGCTTCCTCAATGCCGCCGTCGCGCGTACGGGCATCAAGCGCAACCCGTTCCACCCGTTCAGTTGCTTCGACACGGCCACACTCGGCGGTGTCGCACTCGGACAGACGGTGCTGTCGAAGGCCGTGCTGGCGTCAGGAATGACGTGGGACAAGGGCTCGGCCCACTCGGCGCGCTATGACGCTGAGCAGACGGCCGACCTGTTCTGCGATATCTGCAACCAGTTCAAGCCGATCTTCGAGTCGGCACGCCGGCGGATCGCAACGCTGGTAGAGGCCGGCGAAGGTCCGGACGAAGCCGCCAGCGAACTGGAGCCGACGCCGCTCGAGCCCGAAGAAGGCTAAGCGGCGCGTCCAGTACTGACTGAAGTCAGGCGCCGACGGCGCCTGATTCCTTGAGGACCTGCGCGAGTTCGCCGCTGTGGTACATCTGCAGCACGATGTCGCAGCCGCCCATCAGCTCGCCCTTCACGTAGAGCTGCGGGAAGGTCGGCCAGTTCGAATGCACCTTAAGTGCCTCGCGCAGCTCAGGATCTTCGAAAATATTGACCGCGTGAAAGCCGGCCTTGCAGGCCTGCAGCGCCGCGGCCGTCTGTGCCGAGAAGCCGCACTGCGGAAAGTCCGGCGTGCCCTTCATGAACAGCACGACCGGAGCCGCGGTGAGATGCGCGCTGATGCGCGCGCTGACGTCTGACTCACTCATCTGTACGAACCTCGCAATGAAAATTCGACTCTCAGGGACCGTCGGCGCCGGGCGCCTCGACCTTGCGGCGTGCATCGCAGGCCCGCAGCACCGCCAGGCGGGCCGCAGGCTCCAGACGCATCCAGCCGGCTATTTCCTCCAGCGTCCTGTAGCAACCGGCACACCAGCCACGCGGGCCGATACTACAGAGGCTGATACAAGGGGAGTTGGGGACGGTAGCTGACATCTGCAAGCGGGCGCCTGGCTCGGCGAAACGACCGAAGCGGGTTGAAAACAACTGTGGCTAACCCCTATCCTACCCGACTCAACTGCCGCCGGCGCACACTAATGCGACCGCCGCAGACTCGACCGGCATCCTATGAGGACAACTCGAATGAATCCACTCACCTCCGTCAAGGGGTCCATCACGACCGGCTTCGTGCTGGCAATCCTGATCAGCATTGCGCTCACCACCGTCGCCGGCGGCGACGTCGGGATCCATCACGCACAGGTCGCGCGCTGGCTGCACATCGTCGCAGGCGTGATGTGGATCGGCCTGCTGTATTACTTCAACGTCGTGCAGGTTCCGGGCCTCGCGGCCGCGGCCGCTGACAAGGGCGGCCCGGGCGGCGCCGGCGTCACCAAGTACATCGCCCCGCTCGCGCTGCTGTGGTTCCGCTGGGCGGCCGTGGCCACCTGGGTCACCGGCGCCTACTACCTGATGATGTTCTACGGCTCGATCCACAAGGCGTTCATGCTGGCGCCGGACATGCGCACGATCGGCGTCGGCGCCTGGCTTGGCACGATCATGCTGTTCAACGTCTGGGTACTGATTTGGCCGAACCAGAAGAAGATTCTGGGCCTGGTCGCGGCAACGGACGAGGAGAAGGCCAAGGCGCGCAAGGTGGCCCTGTACGCCTCCCGCACGAACTTCATCCTGTCGATTCCAATGCTGATGTGCATGAGCGGCCACACGCACACGCTGCCGTTCTGATCCCGGCACGGACGGCCGGCGGCGACCATCAGGTCGCCGCCGGCTCTGGCCGCAACGCTCGCGGTGGCTAGCCGCCGACGATGCAACTAACCGTGGTGCCGCCACCGAGCGCCGAATGGATGCTCAGTTGCCCCCCCAGGCTCGCAGCCCGCAGGCGCATCATGCGCAACCCCTTGCCTACCAAGCCCTCGCCGACCTCGAAACCTCGACCGTCGTCGACGATGCGCAGCTCTAACCCCTGACCGCAGGCTTCAAGGGAAATCGCCACGCGCTGCGCATGCGCATGGCGAGTCGCGTTGGCCACCGCCTCCTGACAGATCCGATAGAACTGGTCGGCCCGATTGCCAACCGGAATACGCTGAACCCCGCAGACGACCCCGACACTGACCACGCCCGGGATACCCATCGCCTCGGCGAGCGCTTCCAGAGCAGGCAGCAGCGGCGTACCTGCCTGCAGCGGCACAATCGCGTGCGTGATCGAACGGGCCAAAGCGGCCGCGCGCTCAATCGCACTCTCCACTCGCAGCAGCAGCTCGGTATCCATACCGTCCGCTTCGCAGCGGCCCACCGCCATGGACACCAGCAGGCGCGCGGCGGTCAACTCCAGCCCCAAGCCGTCGGCAACCTCATGCGCCAGCGACTGGCGCTCCTCGTCGGCAACCGTCGCCACCGCATGCTCCAGATGACGACGCTCGGTGACGTCGGTCAGCGTAGCGACGAAGCGCGCCGGCTGGTCGCCGCCCACCACCGGCTCGACGTGCACCTCGACCATCAGCACCTGACCGTCATCCCGTAGCACCGGCACCGTCGCGGCCTGCTCGCGCGGCACGACAATACCCGCGTGAATAGACTCCAATAGCGCCGCCGCAATGGCCTGATGGGCCAGCACGTCAGTAAGCAACCGGCCGATCGACGCCTCGCGACGCAGACCGGTCATTCGCAGCAGCGCATCGTCGAGCCACTCGATCCTGCCCGCGGCGTCGATAATCATGATCCCTTCGATCGCGTGCCGCGCCAAAAGCGACAGCGTCTCGCGATCCGCCTTAGGGACAGTGATGTCTTCATGCGTGATCAGCACGCCGCGACGGTCGCCGGCGTCGAAAGGCACCAGACGCGCCCTGAACCAGCGGGCGCCGACACTGCTATCGCAGCGGTAAGGAAACTCCAGGGCCTCGCTGCCGTCGGTGAGTACCTGCGCAACAGCGTCGAAGGCAGCGGCGGCGCCGGGCGCGCCGGCGGCAGCGGACGCACGACAAGCCTCAAGGTAATTGACGCCCACGCAGCTGGCCGCCTCGGTTCCCGCGGCGGCGATTGCGAACTGGCGCCAGTGCTGGTTCACCGCGCGAATGACGCCACGCTCGTCGAGCAGGGCAACATGCGCGGCGAAGCCATCGAGCGCCGCGAGCACGAGGCTCTCACGCTGCGGACACTCGCTGAATTCGCATGGCGGCCACTGTGGCAGTGGCCCCAGCGCCCGACGTAGCCCGTCGGCAGCTCGATTTTGCATAGCACACCCTGTTAAGGAAGCGCGCCACTCGACGGGAAGCGGCCGGCGGCCATCCTGACCTTGCCTCACGTTAGTACGGCCTGCCGCAGTCACCATCCGGGATATCCCTGACCGGGAAACGATCAGTTCCCTTTTTCGTCGGTGCGTGTAACGCTTTTGCCATGAACAACCCGATACCGGCCGACTTGCGCCAATCCGTCGCCGCCGCCCTTGCCGAAGACATCGGCTCAGGCGACCTGACCGCCCTGCTCGTACCTGCCAGCGCGCGCGGTCAGGCGCGAGTGATCAGCCGCGAGGCCGCCATCTTGTGCGGCACCGCCTGGGTCGACGCCGTGTTCGCAGCCCTCGATCCTGAAGTGCGGGTGACCTGGCATGCGCACGACGGCGACGCGATCACACCCGAGCAGTTGCTGTTTGAGGCGGTGGGACCGGCGCGGGCCTTATTGACCGCAGAACGCTCGGCGCTGAACTTCCTGCAGTTGCTGTCGGGCACAGCAACGACCGCGCAGCGCTACGTGCGCGCGATCGAAGGCACGGGCTGCCGGATCCTGGATACCAGGAAGACATTGCCTGGCCTGCGTCTGGCGCAGAAATACGCGGTCCGCTGCGGCGGTGCCACGAACCACCGGCTGGGGCTGTACGACGGCATCCTGATCAAGGAAAACCACATAGCGGCGGCAGGCTCGATTGCGGCCGCCGTCGCGGCAGCGCGCAAGCTCGCGGACCACGTGCCGGTGGAAGTCGAGGTCGAGACGCTGGACGAACTGGAGCAGGCGTTCGCCGCAGATGCGGATCTGGCGCTGCTGGACGAGTTCAGTCTGGCGCAGCTCGGCGAGGCGGTCGGCCGCAACCGGCGCCGCGCACGACCGCTGGGGCTTGAAGCCTCCGGGGGTATCAACCTCGCTACGATCCGCAGCATTGCGGCGACTGGCGTCGACTTCATTTCAGTGGGCGCGATCACCAAGCACGTGCAGGCGGTAGACCTGTCGATGCGGCTTACCGTCGGACCCTGAGCCCGACACGAGCGCTTATTAGGTATCGAGGACCAGACTGCGGTCCTGGCTGCCGCGCTGGATGCGCTGCGGGCGCGCCACCCCGTAGCCCTGCGCGTAGTCGACACCGAGGTTGCGCAGCATCGAGATGATGTCCTCGTTCTCGGCGAACTCGGCAATCGTACGCTTGCCCGTCAGGTGGCCGATCTCGTTGATTGACCGCACCATCTCGCGATCGATCGGGTCGTGCAGGATTTCCTTGACGAAGCTGCCGTCAATCTTGAGGAAATCCACCGGGAAATGCTTCAGGTAACCGAACGACGACAGGCCCGTGCCAAAGTCGTCGAGCGCGAACTTGCAGCCGAGTTCTTTCAGCGCCTGAATGAAGCGATTGGCCTGCGAGAAACTCGCGATGGCGGCAGTCTCGGTAATCTCGAAACAGATACGTCGCGCGTCCAGCCCGGTGCGATGGAACTGCTCGATCACGAACGGCAGGAACTTGTCGTCGCCGAGGCTCTGGCCGGACAGGTTGATCGAGCACATCGCCAACTTGTCTCGCTCATCGGCCTCGGAGACGAGCCAGCGCAGCGTGTTCTCCACGACCCAGCGATCGATCGACGGCGTCAGGCCGTAGCGCTCGGCCGCGGCAATGAAATTGTCGGGCGTAATGATCTTGCCCTGCTCGTCGCGCATGCGCAGCAGGATCTCGTAGTGCAGTCCCGGCTCGTCAACCTGCAACGGCAGGATTGTCTGCCGGTACAGGTCGAAGCGACCTTCCTCCAGCGCCGTGTTGATCCGGGCCGCCCACTGCATTTCGCGGCGACGCCGCATCAGGTCGAGGTCGTTCTCCTCGAAGCAATGCACCCGATTTCGTCCCTGTTCCTTGGCCGCCTGCGAGGCGCTGTCGGCGGCCGACAGCACCGAAGCGACATCCTCGTTCTCCGGCGTGATCGGCACGACGCCGATGCTGACGCCGAGGCGAAACGTCCGATCTTCCCACTGGAAGCGGCAGTTACGCACCGCTTCACGCAGCGATTCCGCGGTCCGCAGCGCGTCGTCGAGCGAGCACGCCTCGAGCAGCACGCCGAACTCGTCACCGCCGAGGCGCGAGAGCGTGTCACGCCAGCGAACCTTGGATTTGAGCAACTGGCCTACCTGGCCGAGTAGCGCATCTCCCGCGCTATGGCCGCAGGTATCGTTGACCATCTTGAACTGATCGAGGTCGAGGTAGCACAGCGCGTAGGAGGTCTCACGCGCCTTGGCGCTGCGCAGTGCGCGCTCGAGGCGGTTCTCGAACTCGCGCCGATTGACCAGCCCGGTGAGCACGTCGTGGCTTGCGTGGTAGCTCAGGCGACGGTTGAGTTCACGCGACTCGCTCACGTCATGGAACACGAGCACGCCGCCGGTCACGGTGCCGGCGCCGTCACGGATGGGCGAGGCCGTGCTCTCGATATAGATCTCATTGCCGTCACGGCGGATGAACAGCATCGGGCGGATGGACTTCACCGGCCGCAGGCGACGAATCGCCGAGGCCAGCGGGCTCTCCAGCGGCTCGCAGGTCTCCTCGTGGAAGGCGCGGAAAATCTCGTCGACATTGCGACCCATCGCATCCTCGACGCGCCAGCCGGTCAGCTCCTCGGCCACCGGGTTCAGGTATTCAACACGCGACTGCTCATCGGTGGTGATGACGCCGTCGCCGATCGACTGCAGCGTGATCTGCGCACGTTCCTTCTCGCGAAACAGCGCCTCCTCGTAAAGCTTGCGTTCGGTAACGTCCAGCTCGACGCCGATCAGTCGCTTGAGACTGCCCTGCTCGACGTGCGCCTTGGCGCGCGACACGACCCAGCGCCACTCGCCGTCGCGGTGGCGCATGCGGTGCATGCTCTCGAACAGCGGGGAGCGACCGGCAACATGCTCGCGGATCATCTGCGAGACACGCGGCAGATCGTCGGGGTGGACGAGCTTGTTCCAGTCCGGCGCGCGAGTGAGCTCGTCTTCCGCATAACCGAGCATCGCCTTCCAGCGGGGCGAGAACCAGGTGCGGTTGCTGCCTGCGTCGTAATCCCACAGTCCCTCGTTGGTGCAGGGCAGGGACAGCGCGTTGCGCTCCTTCAGGTCTTCAACCTCGCGCTGCAGGGAAACGCGGTCGAGGCCGCCGGCGAGGCTGTTGCCGACCAGCTTGAGCAGCAGGTGGAAATTCACGTCCCAGCCGGCGCACGCCGCACCGGTGGCCAGGCCGAGGAACCCGTAGGGACGGCCGCGCACAGCCAAGCCAACCAGCAGCAGTGCGCGCATGCCCAGCTCGCCGAAACGCTGTGCTTCGCCGGCCAGTTCCTTGCGCGCAGTCAGCGTGTCGCGGATCTCGAGGATTCGGGTATGGGTGAGGCGCTCGCGGATCCACGGGAACTGCGCCAGCGGCTCGCCACGCAGCACCTCGGGCGAACACGCCACGAACAGGCCCTTGGAAACCTCGATCGTCTGGATCGAGCTCATCGACGCATCGAAGGTCGCGAGGAATACAGCGTCGGTAGCGGTCGCCTCGCGCAGCAGGTCGAGGTTCTGACGGACCGTCACATCAGCGGTCAGCGGCTCCAGATTTTGGAAGTCGACCGCGATCTTGGTGCAGGTGACGTCCAGGCCAAACGCGAGCCGGCTCGCCGCAGGCGCCCAGCGCTGCGGCGAGAGTATGTCGGAGGCCGTGAAGCCCCGATCATCGTCTCCGGTCACGATCGGCATGTACGCAAGCCCCACCCCGGCACGTTCGGCTAGTTTCGCAGCCCGCCATCAGCCGGTTCCGGACCTGTCGCACAGTTCGCGGAATGACGCGGCATAGGCAGTTGCGAGTCATTCTGTCATGATTTTCGAGGATTGCAATATAACCTACTGCCCCCATTGATTTTTTGTCCAGGATTGCCCCGTGGCGGCCAGGCCTCTAAAGTGCGCCAATGCACACCGACTCCCCGCCCCTGAACCCTCCTGCCGGCCCTCCGGGCCACCATGACCCTCACCATGACCACGGGCACGGGCACGACCACTCGGCAGGTGGCGCGAGCCTCGGCACGGCGTTCTGGCTGATCGGACTGTTCACGATCGTCGAGGCGGTCGGCGGCTACTGGTCGGGCTCGCTCGCGCTGATGGCCGACGCCGGCCACATGTTCGTCGACACGCTGGCCCTCGCACTCGCCTTCTTCGCCCATCGGCTGGCGCGCAGGCCCGCCTCGCGCGCCCGCTCGTTCGGCCATACGCGCCTGCAGGTGCTCGCCGCCTTCGTGAATTCCCTGCTGCTGCTGGCCATCGTAGTGGCGATCCTCGTCGAGGCGGGCGACCGGCTCATGCATCCGCACGCGGTGAACGGCCCACTCGCACTGGGCGTCGCCCTGGCGGGCCTCGGCGTAAACGTGCTGGTCGCGTGGCTGCTGCACGGCGACGAGCACGACCTTAACGTTCGCGCCGCGTACCTGCACGTACTGAGCGACCTGGTCGGCTCCGGCGCCGCGGCACTGGCCGCAGGGATCGTGATTGTCACTGGCTGGTATGCGGCAGCGCCGTGGTACGGCGCCGACGCCTGGTTGTCGCTGGTGGTAACTGCACTGATCGCGCGCGGCGCGTGGCAACTACTGGCGCACTCGGCGCACGTGCTGCAGGAAGGCTCGCCGGAGGGCTTCGACGCCGCAGGCCTGGTGCAGCGACTGCTCACCGCGGTGCCTGCGGTGCTCGACGTACACCACCTGCATGCCTGGTCGCTGACGCCGCGCGAGACGCTGCTGACGATGCACGCCAGGCTCGCCCCCGGGGCAGATCCTGCCGCCGCACTTGCAGCGCTCAAGCAGGTGCTCGTCGAGGAGTTCCGAATTACCCATTCGACGATTCAGGTGGAGCCGGACGACTGTGCGGACGGCGACCAGCACTGCGGCGACGCCGCGATGCTGCCTCACGCCCCGTCGAGGGCTCGCGCGCGGCGGTAGAGCGTGCGCAGTTCGTCGGTGACTTCCTGCTGCAGCCGCAGTACCTCGGTCGCATCCACCCGCTTGGGCACGTAGCGCGGCTCGCCAACCACGATCGTGATCCGCGCGAACGGCCACGGCAGCACGAACCGATCCCACGCCCGGAAAAGCCAGGCGCGGTTGGCGTGGAAGGTCATCGCCACTATCGGTCGGCCCGACAGCTGCGCCAACAGCACGGCGCCCTGCTTGCACTCGAAAGCGGGGCCGTAGGGGCCATCAACCGTGATTGCCGGCGACACGCCAGCCCGCAGGGCCTGATAGTAATCGCGCAGCGCCCGAGCGCCGGTATGGCTCGAAGAGCCACGGATCACGTAGGTTTTCTCGCGCTTGGCGATCATCGCCGGGATCTCGCCGTCCACCGATGGACTGATCAGAAATCCCGGCGACAGACCGTGCCTGCGCTGGTGCAGCAGGAAACGGGTACAGAACAGCTGGTGCTGATGCCAATAGACCGGGATGAACGGCCCACCCTGCAGGCCGGCGACGATGTGCTGTTCGCCCTCTATGCGCACCACGCGGCAGGTCAGCCACCAGAACCGCACCAGCAGCATTGCGATCGGGGTGCCGAGCCAATACAGCAGCCGCCGCGAGCGGGTCAGCTCGCGACCGCGATAGGTCTGGGCCTCATCGGCGGGGGCGCTTGCGCCGGTACTGTCGGGCGTCTCGGGCATGGGGGTCCTCGGCAGCGCCGGATTCTGACGATTAGTGCCGGTCACGGCAACGGCGCGAACTCGGCCGGCTCGTGCGCGACCAGCCTGAGGCCGGCGGCGACCTGCTCGTGCGCAACCCAGGCCACATACGCAGGACCCAGTGCTGCCGGCCGCAGGTGGAGCGTCCGCCCGTCAATCGTGGCGGCGGCCAGGCTCCGGCCAAGGCGAACCCGGCTCGCCGCGTCGATCCCCAGACCCACGGCCTTGAGCACCGCCTCCGTCATCACCCAGGCGGCGGTCGGGTCGAATTCGCCAGCGGCGACCCTCGCCCGCTCCGCCGCGCCCAGCGCCAAGCGCAGCGACCCGGCGCCCACCGCACCGGCTGGCTCCAGGTCGACGCCTACGGCGCCGAGGGGCCAGCACAAGCACGCCGCCAGCCCGCCGGCGTGGGCGATGCTGAAATCCGGGCCCAGCGGCAGGGTCGGCTTGCCCCGCGGGGGGTAGAGCAGGGTCGCCGGATCGAACGCCAGCCCCCGCTCGCGACAGGCCGCCTCGAGCAAGGCAATGCCCAATAGCGAGGCGTTCCGGTCAGCCGGCTCGCGCCGCCGCAGCAGGACATCCAGCCGCCCCGGCGGCAGGCGGGAGTCCCACGCTTGCTCAAGCGCTTTCCAGGGCTGCGCCGGTACCGCAACGTAATGTAAACTCAGGAATTGTTCCGAAGTCTTCAGCAACTGACGCGCCCGCATGTCCCGAATCAACGATCAGCATAGCGCGAGCCGTGCGCTCCCGCCGCTGGCGCAGGACCGGTTCGACGTCGGTGACACGGCGGACTCGCTGGACCGGCTCGTGGCCGCAGCGGCCGCCGGCGACGACCTGTTCCGCATCCATGCACCAGGCCGCGGCGCCGACACCTGGATCACGAACAATCCGGCCGACATCAAGCGCGTGCTGGTGACCAATCACCGCAACTACACCAAGGGCATCGGCCTCGACCGCATCAAGATCCTGCTCGGTAACGGCATCATGACCAGCGAGGGCGATCTGTGGCGGCGGCAACGGCGCATGATCCAGCCCTGCTTCCACCGCCGCGCCACCGAGCAGTTCGGCGCGATGATCGAGGGCTGCATCGCCGCCCAGATACCTGTGTGGGAAACCCATGCGGCGAGCGGGACCTCCCTCGACGTGACCGCACAGATGAGCGAACTGACGCTAAGCGTCATCCTGCGAGCGATCTTCGGTACCGACCTTGAGTGGTTCAACGAGCGCCTAGGCGCCAGCCCGTTCGCAATGGTGGCGGAGGAGTCGGCACGTGACCTGCAGTTCGCCTACCGCTTCCGGCAACTGACCCGCCAGGTCGCCGAACTGATTGAGATCCGACGCCAGCGCGGCACGGAGCAGTTCGACTTCCTCGATATGCTGATCGGCGCGCGCGACAAGGGCAGCGGCGAGCCGATGCCGGAGCGCGTGCTGATCGACGAGGTGATGACCCTGATCGTCGCCGGGCACGAGACGACGGCAAGCGCGCTCAACTGGACCTGGTACCTGCTCGCGCACAACGCCGAGGCCGATGCGCGCCTCGCCGCCGAGGTCGCCTCGATTCCCGCCGACGGCGTGCTGAGCTTCGCTGACGCCGAGGCACTCACCTATACCCAGGCGGTCATCAAGGAGGCGCTGCGCCTCTACCCGCCGGGCTGGGTACTGACACGGCGCACGCTCGAAGCGGACGTACTGTCGGGGTTCGAGGTCCCGGCAGGCACCGACGTGATATTCAGTCCGTACCTGATCCAGCGGCATCCGCGCTACTGGCAGGATCCGGAACGCTTCGACCCCGACCGCTTCCTCGGTGCAGCCGCAGCAGAGCGCGACCCATGGACATACATCCCGTTCGCCGCCGGCCCCCGTCACTGCGTCGGCGAAAACTTCTCGATGTACGAAATGACCGTGCATCTGGCGCGCATGGCGCGCCGCTGGCGCATGGAGTACCTCTTCGAGGGACCGCTCGAGATCGAAGCGGCGATCAACCTGCGCACCCGCGGCAGCCTGCACATGCGGCTGATTCCGCGCCACTGACCCACGCGTAGCCCGCCCTCACTGGCAGGCACCAAGGACCCAGACGACATGCCACATGACACTCTGATCGACATCCTCGAGGCGAACCGGGACGCGGACCGGTCGATCCACTACCTCGAGGGTGAACATGACGAACGGGTCGTGCCGTTCGGGTCTTTGTACGACCGTGCCCGCGGTATCCTCTGGCACCTGCAGCAGGTCGGCGCCCGCTCAGGCGACAAGATGATCGTCTTCCTGAGCCACAACCAGCAGTTCATCGAAGGCTTCTGGGCAGCGCTCAGCGGCGGCATCGCCCCCGTCCCGCTCGCGGTCGGCATCTCCGACGAACACCGCCACAAGCTGCTGCGCATCGCAACGCTGCTCGGTGACCCGCTGCTGTACACCGACCGCAAGAACCTCGAGCGCATCGGCGCGTTCGCCGCCAGCGTCGGCGAGACCGCCGTCTACGAACGCCTCAAGCGCCGCGCGATCCTGGCGGACGAGCTGACCGACCTGAGCCGGCCAGGCGACACCGTCCGCCCGGCGCCGGGCGATCTGGCCTTCATCCAGTTCTCATCCGGTTCCACCAGCGACCCGAAGGGCGTCGTGCTCACGCACGGCAACGTCGTCGCCAACCTGCGCGGCGCGACCAAGGCCGCGGGCTTCAACAACCAGGATGTGGGCCTGAGCTGGATGCCGCTGACCCACGACATGGGCCTGATCGGCAAACACATCTTCATGTTCTCGAATCAGATCGAGAACTACCTGATGCCGACGGAACTGTTCATCCGCCGGCCTCTGCTGTGGCCAAAGTTCGCCAGCGACAAGCGCGCGACGATCCTCAGCTCACCGAACTTCGGCTACCGGCACTTCCTCAAGGTGCTCGGCGACCGCAGTCTGGAGGGCATCGACCTCAGCGCGACGCGACTGATCTTCAACGGTGCCGAACCCATCTCGGTCGAACTGTGCGACGAGTTCATGGACCGCATGGCGCCGTACGGACTCAAGCGCAGCGCCATGTTCCCGGTGTACGGCCTGGCCGAAGCCACCCTCGCGGTCACGTTCCCGCCACCGGGCAGCGCCTACGCTGCGCGCCACTTCGATCGCCACCGACTTTCGATCGGCGCGCCTGCCGGCATCGTCGCGGCCGGCGCGCACGATGCACTGTCGCTGATGAGTGTCGGCCGGCCCATTCCCGGCACCGAAGTGCGCATCGCCGATGAGGCGCATGCAGCGCTCCCGGACGGGTCGGTCGGACACCTGCTGATCCGCGGCGGCAACGTCACTCACGGCTACTACCAAGCGCCGGAGATCAATGCGCGCACGATAAGCGCCGACGGCTGGCTCGACACGGGCGATCTCGGTGTCGTCGTCGAGGGCGAGCTATACGTCACCGGACGGGCGAAGGAGATCATCTTCGTCAACGGCCAGAACTACTTCCCACACGATCTCGAGGCCATCGCGCAGCACGCCGCGGGTCTGGAACTGGGCAAGGTCGCCGCGGCCGGCTGCCGCCCGAGCGGCGCCGAGTCCGACGAGCTGACCTTGTTCATCCTGCACCGCGGCTCGGCCGCAGAGTTTCTGCCGATCGCGGCCGAGGTAACCCGCCTGGTCAACGAGCACGCGGGACTGGAGGTCGCGCACGTCGTGCCGGTCAGGCGCATTCCCAAGACGACCAGCGGCAAGATCCAGCGCGTTGCGCTGGAAAACGCGTTCGTTGCCGGCGAGTTCGCCGCGGAGATGGCGGAACTGGCGCAGTTGCGCGCCGCGCCGCACGCTCACCGTGACGCAGATGTGGGCGTCGAGACCCGCATCCAGGCAATATGCGATGCGGCCCTGCCGGGCAAGCAGGTCGCCGTCGATGACAACCTCTTTGAGATCGGCGCCAGCTCGCTGACGCTGATCCAGATCCACGAGGAGATCGACAAGGAGTACCCAGGCGTGATCGACCTGACGGAGCTGTTCGACTTTCCGACGGTAGCGGAACTCGCGCGTCACATCGACGCCAAACTCGGTACCGCGCATGCCTGATCCGTCTCGCAGCGACTTACCGAGCGACACGGCGCCAGCGCCGGCGCCGACCTCGGCGCTGGACGTGATGCACCTGCGCGCGGTGCAGCCGCAGCTGCTGATCGCGGTGATGGTAGCGCTGGCAGGCCTGGTGCTGCTCGGCGAGCTGCCCGGTCGACCGTTGATCCTGCACACCCTGCAAAAGCTCGCCCACCCGACCGTATTCGGACTAATCGCGATCGGCGTGCTGGCGCTGGAGCAGCAACGCATGACGGCGGCACGGCCGCTGTGGCTGCAGTATCTGCTGGCGTTGCTGGTCGCCACCGGCATCGGCGCGCTCACCGAACTGGGCCAGTTGTTCACGCATCGCGACCCATCGCTCAGGGACATGCTGCTAGACGCGCGCGGCACCACCTGCGCGCTCGCCTATGCAGCAGTGTTCGACAGCCGCTGCCGTGCAGGTGTGCGGCCAGTGCTGCGCCGTCGCGCAAGCTGCATCATCGCCCTCGGGATGACAGCACTGATCCTGACGCCGCTGGCCTGGACGGCGGCCGGTTACGCCCAACGGGCATGGCGCTTCCCGATCCTGTTTGCACCGGCCTCGCGCCTCGACCTGCTGTTCGTCGGACTCACCTCGTCGGCGCCGGAGCTCAGCCGAGTGCCAGGCGCTATCGCGCGCACAGCGCAGGAGACAGGTCTGCGCGTCCCGCTGCAATCCCGCCCCTACGCCGGCGTGACGCTGGACGAGCCACGCGCTGACTGGCGCGGCTATCGGATACTCGCGGTCGAGGTCGGCAACAACGGCCGCACAGACCTTACGCTGCGTCTGCGCATACACGACCGGCAGCACGACTGGACGGCGACGGATCGCTACAACGGTGAACTGCGCCTGGCGGCGGGCCAGCGCAGGACGTTCGAAATCGCGCTTGCCGACGTCGAGCACGGACCGCGTGGGCGCTTGCTGGACCTCGGTCACGTCGCGGGCGTCTCGCTGTATCGAGCCGGCCCTGAAGGTCCGGGCAGCTTCTGGCTACACCGGATCGCGTTGCGCTGACAGCCGACCGGCGCGGCAGCTAACGCCGCAGCGCCATCCCGCCGTCTGCCCGAACACAGACCCGTGCGGAGCAGGTGCCAGACAGCTGGCTGATGCAGAGCGCCAGAGGCGCATCCAAGCCCTGGCAACAGCAGGCGAAGAGTCGTCGGTGGACGGGCTCCTGGCGGGGCGTTAGCGAGCCGCTGGAAGCGTCAGCTGCTGGCGCGCCAGAGCCGCGCACAACCGCCTGATTTTGATGGTGCCGGTGGAGGGAATCGAACCCCCGACCTCTCGCTTACGAAGCGACTGCTCTACCAGCTGAGCTACACCGGCATCAAAGGGCTGCGAAGTATACGGAAACTTGCCCTCGAGCGGCAATGAATCCCTCAGAGAACTGCGTCTCAGCCGTGACGAGCAACTCCCCTAAGCGGTCGCGGCAACGCGAAAACGACGTGTTCTGCGCGGCCGGGCACCTCGACGGCCGCCTCACCGCCCCACGACTGCAGTCGCTCCACGACCTCGCGCACCAGCACCTCGGGGGCTGAGGCACCGGCCGTGACGCCGACGTTGGCGACCCCTTCCAGCCATTCGCGGCGCAAATCAGCGGCACCATCTACCAGATAGCCACGACCGCCCTGCTTCTCGGCAATCTCGCGCAGGCGATTGGAGTTGGAACTCGTGCTCGAGCCGACCACGATCAGGACCTCGCACGAGGCCACCAGCGTCTTGACCGCGTCCTGGCGGTTTTGAGTCGCATAACAGATGTCTTCCTTGCGCGGCGAGGCCAGCGCCGGGAAACGTGCCTGCAGGCACTCTACGATCCGGGTCGTGTCATCGACCGACAGCGTCGTCTGCGTCACAAAGCCCAGCCGCGACGGGTCACGCACCTCGAGTCCGGCCACGTCGCGCTCGTGCTCGATCAGGTGGATACGCCCGCCGCCGGAAGCATCGAACTGCCCCAACGTGCCCTCGACCTCCGGATGGCCCTCGTGGCCGATCAGGATCACCTCGTAGCCCTCACGGGCGTAGCGGGTGACTTCCATGTGTACCTTGGTGACCAATGGGCAGGTGGCGTCGAACACGTTCAGGCCGCGCCGGGCAGCTTCCGCCTGCACCGCGAGCGAGACGCCGTGGGCACTGAAAATCACCGTCGCGCCGTCCGGCACCTCGTCGAGCTCCTCGACGAACACCGCTCCTAGCGCCCGCAACCGCTCCACGACGTAGCGGTTGTGCACCACCTCATGGCGAACGTGGATGGGCGCGCCAAACAGGGCGATCGCGCGCTCGACAATGTCGATCGCGCGGTCGACCCCGGCACAGAACCCACGCGGATTGGCGAGATGGATCTTCACCACTAGCCCCGCTGAGGCACGCGCCCGGACTCAAGCAGCGAGTCCAGCACAAGCAGCACCGCGCCGATCGTGATCGCCGCATCGGCAACGTTGAAGGCCGGGAAATACCACGCCTGCCACCAGTGCACGTGGATGAAGTCGACCACATAGCCACGCGCCACGCGATCGATCGCATTACCCAGGGCACCGCCTGCGATCAGCGACAGCCCCGCCGGCAGCAGCACCGACACCGCCCCCTTGAGCCGCGCGAGCCACACCGTGATGCCGGTCGTAACCACAAGGGCGAGACCGAGGAAGAGGTAGTGCTGCCAGCCGGAGGCGTCGTTGAGGAAACTAAACGCGGCGCCACGATTATGCAGGCGCGTTATCTCCAGCACCGGCAGCCACTCGCGCCGCTCGAACAGTTGCAGCGTCGCGACGATCAGCGCCTTGCTCGCCTGATCGGCCGCGATGACCACCACGCTAAGCCACAGCCAGTGGAGCCTGCCGAAGCGGGAGCCCGCAACCTGCGCCGGGGTGACGGCGCTCATGCGTACCTCCGCGTCTCGCCCGGGCCCTCGACGTTGCCAGCGCAGCGAGTACAGATTTCCGGGTGCTGTGGATTGCCACCAACGTCTGCACGCAGGCTCCAGCAGCGCACGCACTTGCGTTCAGTACTGGGCCGCACTGCGATCCAGACGCCCTCCTTCGCGACGCTGGCGGCCGGCAGCGCGTCGGCCGGCCGGCCATCGGCCGGGTGCAGGTGCGCCTCGGACGTGATCAGCGCGAAGCGCAGCTCGTCACCGAGCGGGGCGAGCTGCGCGTGCTGGATCGGATCCGCCCAGACCTCGACAATGGCGTCGAGCGGACCGCCGATCTGGCCTTGGGTGCGCAGCACTTCCAGCGCACGGCTGACCTCACCCTTGAGCGCGACCACCGCCTCCCAGTTCACGTCTGTGGCCGCGGCCGGCACCGGCAGCACATGCCACTGCGCGAACAGCACCGAGGCAGGCCGGTCGGCAAGCGCCGGTAGCGAGTGCCAGATCTCCTCGGCCGTGAAGCTCAGGATCGGCGCGAGCCAACGGACCATCGCCTCGGCAAGGTGCCACAGCGCCGTCTGCGCGGAGCGCCGGCCGCGGCTGTCACTACCCATCGTGTACAGGCGGTCCTTGAGCACATCCAGATAGAACGAGCCGAGATCGACCACGCAGAAGTTGTGGACCTTCTGGTAGATCAGGTGGAACTCGTAGTTGCGATAGGCCGCCAGCAGCTCCTCCTGCAGCGCCGCGGCACGACCGATCGCCCAGCGATCGAGCTCGACCAGCTCGTCGACGGGCAGCGCATGCGCGGCCGGATCGAAGCCGGCGAGGTTGCCGAGCAGGAAGCGCACCGTGTTGCGCATGCGGCGATACGAATCCGCCATGCGCTTGAGGATCTCGTCCGAGACGCTCATCTCGTTGGCGTAATCGGTCGCTGCGACCCACAGGCGCAGCACGTCCGCGCCGAGCGAGCTGATCACCTTCTGCGGCACGACGGTGTTGCCGAGCGACTTGGACATCTTGCGTCCCTTGTCGTCGACCGCGAAGCCGTGAGTCACCACGCCACGATACGGCGCATGCTCATGCATCGCGACCGAGGTCAGCAGCGACGAATGGAACCAGCCGCGATGCTGGTCGGAGCCCTCGAGGTACAAGTCTGCCGGCGAGCGCAGCTCGGGACGCTGGTCGGTGACGCACCAGTGGCTGACGCCGGAGTCCACCCAGACGTCCATGACATCGGTGGACTTGTCGTAGTCGGCCGCCTCGGCGCCGAGCAACTCGGCAGGATCCAGGTCGAACCAGGCGTCGATGCCGCCCGTCTGCACACGCATCGCCACCGCCTCGATCAGCTCGAGCGTGCGTGGGTGCGGCTCGCCGCTGTGGCGATTCAAGAACAGCGGTATCGGCACGCCCCAGGTGCGCTGACGCGAGATGCACCAGTCGGGGCGCGTCTCGATCATGCCCAGGATGCGCTGCTCGCCCCAACCCGGCAGCCAATTGACGCGCCTGATCTCGGCGAGCGCGTGCGCGCGCAGACCCGCCTTCTCCATGCTGATGAACCACTGCGGCGTCGCGCGAAAGATCACCGGGCTCTTGTGACGCCAGCAGTGCGGGTAGCTGTGCCGGTATGGCGCATGCGACAGCAGCCGGCCGGCAGTCGCCAATACCTCGACGACCTTGGGATTGGCGTCGAATACCGCCACGCCCTCGAACAGTGCCGTCCCCGCCACGAAGCGGCCGTCACCCCCCACCGGGTTGTCCACCGGCAAGCCGTAGCGCTGGCCGACGATGTAGTCGTCGAGGCCGTGACCCGGCGCGGTGTGTACAACGCCGGTGCCGGCGTCGAGCGTGACGTGCTCACCGAGGATGACCGGCACCACCCGCTCGTAGAACGGGTGGTGAAGCTGCAGCCCCTCCAGCGCCGCACCCTTGACGCGCCCAAGCTCGGTCGTCGACTCAAGCCCCGCGCGGCTGACAACCGCAGCCGTCAGGTCCGCCGCGACAATCAGCACCTCGGTGCCGGAGGGACCTGCGGCCGACAGCACCGCGTACTCGAACTCCGGATGCACGGTGACCGCCTGGCTGGCAGGCAGCGTCCACGGCGTGGTCGTCCAGATCGCGACGCTCGCGCCACCCAGGGCGGTAACAGCAAGCCCGGTACGCCGCGCAAGGTCCGCCAGGTCAACCGCTGCGTAACGCACATCGATGCTGGGGCTGGTGCGCTCCTCGTACTCGACCTCAGCCTCGGCGAGCGAGGAGCGGCAGTCGAGACACCAGTGCACCGGCTTGTAGCCCTTGATCACGTGGCCGCGCTCGTAGATGCGCGCAAACGCCCGCAGCTGCGCGGCCTCATAGCCTGGCGCCATCGTCAGGTACGGGTCATCCCAATCACCGATCACGCCCAGCCGGATGAAGTCCGCCTTCTGGCCGGCGACCTGCTTGGCCGCGAACTCGCGACACGCGGCTCGGAACGCCTTCGCGTCGAGCTTGCCGCCGACGCGCCCGTAGGTCTTCTCGACCTGATGCTCGATCGGCAGCCCATGGCAATCCCAGCCGGGCACGTACGGCGCATCGAAGCCGTCCAACGTGCGCGACTTGACGATAATGTCCTTGAGGATCTTGTTGACCGCGTGGCCGATATGGATCGAGCCGTTGGCGTACGGCGGGCCGTCGGCGAGGATGAACTTCGGCCGGCCGCGGCCAGCCACGCGCAGCTGCCGGTAGGTGTCGCGACTGCGCCAGAACTCGAGCCAGCGCGGCTCACGGTTAGCCAGATCCGCCTTCATCGGGAAGTCGGTCTGCGGCAGATTGATCGTTTGCTTGTAGTCCACTAGGGCTCTCGTCAGGCGGCGCGGGCCGCAAGGATCTCACGGGCGCGGGCTGCGTCCGCGTGCATCTGTATCACCAAGGCCTCCAGCGACGGAAAGTGTTCCTCGTCGCGCAGGCGCTCGACGAACTCGACGGACAAGCGCTGCCCATAGAGGTCGCCCTGGAAATCGAAGAGGTGTACCTCAAGCAGCGGCTCGATGCCGCCGACAGTCGGCCGCGTGCCGAGCGAGGCGACCGCTGCCGCCGCGGGGCGCCCGGCGATGCCCTGCACCCGCACCGCGTAGATACCGCGCAGCGCGATCGCCGAGGGGTGCAGGCGAAAGTTCGCCGTCGGGTAGCCCAGCTCCCGACCCAGACGCTTTCCTGGCACGACCCGGCCGGTAATCGAATAGTCGCGGCCGAGCAGCCTGCGCGCCGCTTGCAGGTCGCCGGCCGCGAGCGCGGCGCGAACGCGCGTGCTGGAGACCCGACCCTCGTCGACCTGCACGCTGGGTAAGGCGATAACGCCAAAACCCAGCGCCGCGCCGGCGTTGCACAACGACTCAACCGTGCCCGCCCGGCGGCAGCCATAGCGGAAGCCCTCGCCGACCACCACGTGACGGGCGCCCAGACCCTCGGTGAGCACCTCGCGCACGAACTGATCAGGACTCTGGCCTTGCAGCCGGGCATCAAACCGCATCACCACCAGCTGCTCGACGCCGAGCGCCTCGAGGGCGGCGACCTTCTCGGACAGGCGCATCAGCCGCGCCGGGGCACCGGCGGGGTCGAGGAACTCGCGCGGATGGGGCTCGAATGTCAGCACGCCGACGCGGGCACCGCTCACGGCGGCCTGCGCGCACGCAGCCGCCACCAGCGCCTGGTGGCCGCGGTGAACGCCGTCAAAATTGCCGATCGCGACCGCGACGCCGCGATCGTCAGCTCGGCAGTGGGAAAGTCCGCGAAAAAGTTGCATCAGTAGCCGGATCCGGCGTGCCCAAAACCTTGAGATTATACGGCCCGGAGATCCCGAAGCCGCAGCCCCGTGAGCCACAGGACGGCGGCATAGACGCCGCCGCCGCCAGCAACACACAGGGCCAGCCGGAAGATCCGCGCAGTGGCCCGCCAGGCAACCCACTCGGACCAGCCGCCAGACGCCCACCACAGAAAGGCCGCCATCGCGAGGTTGGCGGCCAGCATCTGCCAGGCGAACTGCCGCCAACGCGCTGTAGGGACGTAAACCCCCGACTTAACCAGCCCGCGGTAGAGCAGCCAGGTGTTGACGTAGGCGCCAAGGCCCGTTGCCAGCGCCAGCAGCGCATGCGGGGCCGGGAAGCCGAGCCGACTGGCCGGCACGACCACGACCAGGTTGAAGGCGATGTTGACCGACAGGGCAATGATCCCGATCCGCACCGGCCCGCGGGTGTCCTGGCGGGCGAAGTAGCCCGGCGCCAGCACCTTGACCAGGCTAAAGCCCATCAGGCCCAGCGAATAAGCCATCAGCGCGTAGCTGGCCATGTCCACGTCGCGGGCGCCGAACTTGCCATAGCCATAGATGGCGGCAATCAGCGGACCTGCCAGCATCAGCAGGCCCACGGCGGCCGGCAGCGAGACGAGGCACGTCAGTCGCAGCGCCCAGTCCAGCGTCGCGTTGAAGCGCTCCGGCGAGGCCGCGGCATGATGGGCCGACAGGCCGGGCAGAATCACCGTCGCCAGCGCAATGGAGAAGACGCCCATCGGGAACTCGACCAGCCGGTCGGCGTAGTACATCCACGAAAAACTGCCGGCCAGCAGGAACGACGCCACCCAGGTGTCGAGCAGCAGCGAGACCTGCGCCACCGAGGAGCCGAAGATCCCCGGCAGCATCAGCTTGCCGATCCGGCGTACGCCCGGATCACGCCAGGCCCAGCGCGGCCAGCTGAGCAGCCCGAGTCGCGACAGACCGCGGAACTGCGCGATCAGCTGGATGACGCCAGCCACGAAGACGCCGACCGCAAGCCCGATGCCGGGACGCGCGAAATGCGGCGCAATCCAAGTGGCGAACACGATCATCACGACGTTCAGGATCACCGAATTGAAGGCTGCGGTGCCGAAGCGCCCGTAGGTGTTGAGCACGCCCGCGCCAAGCGCCGTCAGCGAGATGAAGAAGATGTACGGGAACATCCAGCGGAACATTTCGACCGCGAGGTCGTGGCGGTCACCGCTGGATTCGAAGCCCGGCGCGTACAGGAAGATCACCACCGGAGCCGCCAGCACGCCGATCGCGGTCGCCACGAACAACAACAGGCCCAGGGTGCCGCTGACCCCGGCCACGAGCGCATTGACCTCGGCATGCTCGCGTTTGAGCTTGTACTCGGACACCACCGGAACGAAGGCCTGCGAGAACGCCCCCTCACCGGTGATCCGGCGCAGGAAATTGGGGATCTTGAAGGCGACCAGGAACGCCTCCATCGCGGGACTGGTGCCGAACATGCGCGAATACATCATGTCGCGGACCAGGCCCGAAACGCGCGACAGCAGGGTCATGGCCCCTACAATCGAGGTACTGCGGAGGAAGCTGCCCTTCATCTTTTAGGCGATTCCAGAGGGGTTCGGTCGGGCACTATACCGGCTGGCCGGACCGTCGACGGGGGCCGCTGCAGTCAAAATTGACAGAAAATCCAATAATCATCAGAATAGCGGGCTTAGTTTCGACATCCCTATTCTCGGAGTTCCGCCTTGGCCAACATCAAGTCCGCAGAGAAGCGCGCCCGTCAGGCTGTCGTGCGCCGTGCGCACAATATGACGCTGCGTTCGAAGATGCGTACCGCCATCAAAAAAGCGCGTAGCGCCATCGAGACCGGTGAAAAGACCGGCGCCCAGGCAGCGGTCACGGCCGCCACCCCGGTCATCGACTCGATGGTCAACAAGGGCATCATCCACCGCAGCACGGCTGCCCGCCACAAGAGCCGCCTGTCGGCGCTCGTGAAGGCGCTCAAGTAACAAAGACTTGGGTGGCACCCTCCCCGCTCGCGGGGAGGCTGCGCTGAGCGTACGGGCCGGTCAATGACCGGCCCGTTGCTTTTTCAGGGGGCGTCAGCGGCCTCAGCCGCCTCTTGCGCTGCCTTTTCCTCGATCCGGCTCATCAGCGCCTCGCACAGCTCGCGGGTGCCGGCACCCGTCGCTGCCGAAATCCTGAACAGCGGCCCCCTCCAGCGCAGTCGCCGGACGATGTCCTTGCACAGCGCATCGCCCTCGGCCGGCGGCAGCAGGTCGAGCTTGTTCAGCACCAGCCAACGCTCGCGCGTGGCCAGTTCCTTACTGAACTTCTTGAGCTCGGCAATGATCGAGCGGGCATCCTTGACCGGGTCCGCCGCCGGATCCGGCGGCAGCACGTCGACCAGGTGCAGCAGCACGCGGGTGCGCTGCAGATGCTTGAGGAAGCGGATACCCAGACCCGCCCCTTCTGCGGCGCCCTCGATCAAACCGGGGATGTCCGCCATCACGAAACTGCGACTGATGCCGATACTGACCACCCCGAGGTTCGGGTGCATGGTGGTAAACGGGTAGTCGGCGACCTTGGGACGGGCGGCGGAGACCGCACGGATCAGGGTCGACTTGCCAGCATTCGGCAGGCCCAGCAGGCCGACATCGGCGATCACGCGCATTTCGAGCCGCAACAGGCGCTTTTCGCCCGGCAGACCGGGCATCGACTTGCGCGGGGTACGGTTGGTGCTCGACTTGAAGCGCGTATTGCCCCAGCCGCCCTTGCCACCGCGCGCGACGAGCACGATGTCGCCGGCGAGCCGCAAGTCGCCCAGCTGCTCCTGCGTCTCGTCATCCATCACGGTCGTGCCGACCGGAACATCTACAAAAAGGTCGTCGCCGCCCTTGCCCGTGCAGTCGTTACCGCTGCCTGCGGTACCGACCTGCGCCTTGAAGGTGCGCTGGATGCGGAAATCCGCGAGGGTATTGATACCCTCCTTGGCGCGCAGGTAGACCGTGCCCCCGAGGCCGCCGTCGCCGCCATCGGGACCACCGAAAGCGACGAACTTCTCGCGCCGGAAACTGGCGCAACCGCGCCCGCCGTTACCGGCCTGGACACGCATCAGGGCTTCGTCAACGAATCTCATGGGGGCAGTCTACCGCTAGTGGCCAAAATGCAGGCCAGAAACAAAAAACCCCGGCCAGGGCCGGGGTTTTTCAATCGCCGCAAGGCGGTCGGTCACTCGGTGACGACGCTCACGAAGGTGCGCTGCATGGCGCCCTTCTTGGCGAAGGCCACCTTGCCGTGGGTCAGCGCGAACAACGTGTGGTCCGTGCCGACGCCCACGTTGTGGCCCGCCTTGTAGAGCGTGCCGCGCTGGCGAACGATGATGTTGCCGGCCAGGCACACCTGGCCGCCGAACAGCTTCACGCCGAGGCGCTTGGAATGGGAATCGCGGCCGTTCTTAGTACTGCCGCCTGCCTTTTTATGTGCCATCTAAAGTAACTCCGGATCTGAATTCAGTTCAGCCAACGATACCGGTCACCTTGACCTCGGTGAACTGCTGGCGATGATTCTTCTGGCGCAGGTAGTGCTTGCGGCGACGGAACTTAACGATCCGTACCTTGGCAGCCTTACCGTGCGACTGGATGGTCGCCGTAACCTTGGCACCGTCGATAAAGGGCTTGCCCAGCTTGACGCTGTCACCCTCGCCGACGAGCAGAACCTCGCCGAACTCGACCGTGGCGCCGGCATCGGCGGGGAGCTTCTCAATGCGAAGGACCGAGCCTTCACTGACGCGGTACTGCTTACCGCCGGTTTGAATGACCGCGAACATGTGCGAAAACACCTCGAAACGGGGGCCTCAGGGGCCCCGGGGGCCGGCCGAATGGGCCGGTCGTAAAGGAACCGCGAATTCTAGTGACACCAGAGGGTTGCGTCAAACCCCCATTTAAGGTCGTTTGCCGCGACCCGGAATGCCGGATAGGATGCGGGCTCTATATGGCGGCGCAACAATCCTCCCTGATCCAAGACCTCCGGCTGACCATCCAGGACGATCTGGCTGCAGCAGACGCCACGATTCGTCGGGAACTCGCCAGCGACGTCCTGCTGGTGAATCAGGTGTCGGAATACATCATCGGCGCCGGCGGCAAGCGGCTCAGGCCCCTGATGGTGCTGCTGGCGGCCCGGGCCGCAGGCGCGCCAGCACTCGGGCCGCAGGTCCTAGGCTCGGTGGTCATCGAACTGATCCATACCGCGACCCTGCTACACGACGACGTCGTCGACGGCTCCGCCCAGCGGCGCGGCCGCCACACGGCAAATTCCGTCTGGGGCAACTCAGCCAGCGTGCTGGTCGGCGACTTCCTGTATTCCCGCTCCTTCCAGATGATGGTGCGGCTGCAAAGCGTGCGCGTCATGGAAATTATGTCCGACGCGACCAACGTGATCGCAGAAGGCGAAGTCCTGCAGCTGATGAATGCAGGCGACCCGGATACGAGCGAAAGCCGCTATCTGGAGGTCATCTATCGCAAGACCGCGCGCCTATTTGAGGCCGGCGGCACCGTGGCGGCCGTGCTGTGCGGCGCAAGCCCCACGATAGAGCAGGCCCTGACCGACTACGGCCGGCATCTCGGCAACGCCTTTCAGCTGGTCGACGATTCGCTCGATTACTGCGGCGATCCGGCAGAACGTGGCAAAAACGTCGGCGACGACCTTGCCGAAGGCAAGCCGACGCTGCCGATCATCCATGCCATGCGCAACGGCACCCCTGCCCAGCAGGCACTCCTGCGCCGCGCCATCGAGCAGGGCGGGCTGGAAGATCTGCCCGCCGTCATCGCAGCGATTGAATCATCCGGGGGGCTTGCGTACACTGCGCAGCTCGCTCAACGCGAGGCAGACCAAGCGCTCGCCGCTCTCGAGCCGATACCCGAATCGGTTCACAAAGAGGCGCTGAGGCAGCTGGCGGGGTTTTCAGTCAGTCGTTCGTACTGATCTGATAGTTCCGGTGCAGATAAGGACGGGGTGTAGCTCAGCCTGGTAGAGCGCTACGTTCGGGACGTATAGGTCGCAGGTTCGAATCCTGTCACCCCGACCAATATAAACAGGGGGATAGGAGCCAATCGGCCCATCCCACAACCCAGACCGACTCCGCTTAAGTGCGCAGTAAGTGCGCCGGGGTCAGTTTGGACCCCGAAACCGTCCTCGGGACGGCCTAGTTCCGCCTCGGCTCAAGTGACAGACGCGGAACCACCAAGGAACGCTGAAGCTCCGAGAACTGGTGCTCATGCCGCCGCCCCGACACGCGCTTTCCTTAGCCTTGCGCGGACGAGGTGTCCGGCTTGCCCGCGCGTGCCGTGGCGATGACTCGTTCCCGTGCACGGACGAGGGACACCCCCTCGCGGTTAAGGATGGCTTTCGCGGCGTTGCCGTCGCGGTCGTGAGCACACCGGCACTCACCACACCGCCAGCGACCTGACCCGCAACCCATTGACACCGGCGGGG
>SESH01065131.1_pt1 | contig 75068 bp, 58 predicted proteins | sample 3171561 | NCBI WGS metagenome assembly SESH01 (sample SAMN10866947, study PRJNA518727) | freshwater metagenome | biome: subpolar coniferous forest; feature: holomictic lake; material: water; isolation source: holomictic Lake 442 2011 16.5 m and 2014 13 m | place: Canada: near Kenora, Ontario
GAGAAGCTCCAGGAGCGCCTCGCCAAGCTCGCCGGCGGCATCGCCGTCATCAATGTCGGCGCCTCCACCGAGGTCGAGATGAAGGAAAAGAAGGCCCGCGTCGAAGACGCCCTCCATGCCACGCGCGCCGCGGTGGAAGAGGGGATCGTCGCCGGCGGCGGCGTCGCTCTGCTCCGCACCATCAAGGCCATCGAGGCCCTCAAGCTCGAGGGTGACGAGGCCTTCGGCGCCCAGATCGTGCGCCGCGCCATTGAACACCCGATCCGCGCGCTCTGCGCGAACGCGGGGGTCGACGGTGGCGTCGTGGTCAAGGAAGTCCTTGGTTCCAAGGGCAACGTGGGCTACAACGTCGCGACCGACAAGTTCGAGGACCTCGTGAAAGCCGGTGTGGTGGACCCGACGAAGGTCACCCGGACCGCGCTGCAGAATGCGGCCTCGATCGCCGGCCTGTTGCTCACCACCGAGTGCATGATCACCGACCTCCCGGAGAAGTCCTCTCCTCCGGCTGGTGGCGGTGGCGGCCACGGCGGCGGCATGGGCGGCATGGACTACTAAAACGCCTTCGTCCCGCCCCGCGGGACTACGGCGCGGCAAGTCCGCTGAACACTTCAAGGCGCGCTCTTCGGGGCGCGCCTTTTTTTGGCCGGCGCTTTTCCCGGCGGTAACCCATCTCAAGTCGCCAACGACACAACTCATGGCCGAATGAGCGAACTGTGGTATTATTGGCGATATCGCACCGCTGCGTACCTCCGTGAAAAATTTCATCGTCAGCCCTGGCCGCATTATCTGCCTGTTTCTCACCCTGCCGATCAGCGGCATAGCCCAAAGCACCACCCTCGCCGTGGATGCTGCCAAGGTGGTGCGTAAGGTGGATGAGCGGGTCTTCGGCCTAAATGCCGTCATGTGGGATGGGCAGACCAGCAGCGCCCAGACCATCACAATGCTAAAGGCGGCAGATGTCCGGGCGATCCGCCTGCCGGGCGGTTCACTCTCGGACGAGTATCATTGGCGCACCAATACGACGCTCGCCAACACCTGGACCTGGGCCTCGGGGTTCAACTCCGGCATGGCACTCATCACCGGGCTTAGCGCGCAGGCCATTGTCACGGTGAACTACGGCACCGGCACACCCGAGGAAGCGGCGGCCTGGGTGGCCTACGCCAATGCCGCCGCGAGCAGCACGGTCAATATTGGCACCGATGCCAAGGGCTACAACTGGCAGACGGCGGGGGTTTGGGCCAATCTCCGGGGCGCTTCGCCGCTGGCTTCGAACGACGGCATGAATTTCCTGCGCGTCGGCCGGTCCGCCGCGTACGGCATCCAATACTGGGAGATCGGCAACGAAAATTACGGCACCTGGGAGAGCGACGAGCAGGCGGTGAAAAACGACCCGACCACCTATGCGAACCGGGCGCAGGTATATATGGCCAAGATGAAAGCGGTGGACCCGACGATCAAGATTGGCGTCGTGGCGGTCACCACCCGGGAGAATGCGTCCTACAAAAATTGGACCCCTGTCATGCTGGCCCGGCTGAAGGTGCTCGGGGTCACGCCGGATTTCCTCATCTATCATCGTTACGAGCAGGCCCCGGCGGCGGATCAACCGGGCAATCCCGAGAGCGACGCAAGCCTGCTGCAAAAAGCCAAGACCTGGCCGGACGACGCGGCCAACTTGCGCCAGCAACTCACCGACTATCTCGGAGCCACCGAGGGGGCCAAGGTCGAGATTCTGGTCACAGAGAACAACTCCGTGTACGCCAAGCCGGGCAAGCAGACCACCAGTCTGGTCAACGGGTTGTTTTATGCCGACAGTGTCGGCCACCTCCTGCAGACGGAAATAAACTCCCTGATGTGGTGGGACCTGCGCAACAGCACGGATTTCACCAACAACAATAGCGCCTCGCTCTACGGCTGGCGCAATTACGGCGACTACGGCATCCTCTCGTCCCAGGCCACCGGCGGGCCTGCGACCTCTTACGAGGGTTTTCCCACCTACTACGCCATGAAGCTGCTGGCGAAGTTTGCCCGTAAGCTCGACACCGTGGTGTCGGCGACCAGCAACAACAGCCTGCTCACCGTGTTTGCGGTCAAAAGCATCGAAGGGCCGTTGAACCTGCTGGTGATCAACAAGGATCCGGTCACTTCGCTCAATGCGGGCATTACCCTGACCGGCTACACTCCTCCCGCGGCGGCCTATGTCCATTCCTATGGCAAACCGCAGGACGACGCGGCCCGGACTGGCACGGGATCAGCCGATATCGCCACCACCACGATGGCCGTCTCCGGCTCGAGCTTCTCGGCTACATTTGCCCCTTACTCGGTCACGGTGATCTCACTGGATAGCACCGCCACGCCGCCGCCTGCACCGGCACCCCCACCGCCGGCGCCTGCGCCGACACCTCCGCCGAGCTCCAGTGGTGGTGGTGGCGGTGGCGGAGCGCCTTCACTGTGGTTTGCGGGTGCGTTGGTGATCTTGAGTGCGATGCGCTGGCGGCGAATTCGCTGAAGGACAGATGGCTGATTTGTTGCAGCCCGACACACCCCGCCCTGCCGGGCACCCCTCTCCTGAGGGGATTCAGGGCAGCACCAACAAATGATTGGGTCCCCTCTGGAGAGGGCCTCGGCCGTGAGCTCGGCCGAACGGGTGGCGCACCGCGCCGGGGTGTGTTGGCTTTGAGTGCACACCTTTAAAACTGCCGCCCCGGCTTTCGTCATCACTTCCCTGGGTTCTGCGCCTGCCCTCCGAAGCTCTTGCCAGAGAGCGAAGGAGGGTGTTGCGTGGTTGCTTAACCATGGAAGTCATCTTTCTCGGCACCGGCACCTCGCAGGGCGTCCCCATGATTGCGTGCGATTGTCCGGTTTGCACCTCGGCTGATCCGCGCAACAAGCGCACCCGATCCTGCATCCACGTCGTCATGGACGGGCTGCATATCCAAGTGGACGCCGCACCCGAGTTTCGGCTCCAGTGCCTGCGCGAGAACATCCGGCAGATGGATTTCTTCATTTTGACCCACGGCCATGCCGATCACATCAACGGGATGGATGACCTGCGCCGGTTTTGCGATTTGCTGGGTGGGACCGCACTGACGGTCTACAGCACGGAAGAAGGCATGCGCCGCACCCGCGCGATCTTTCCCTACGCCATCGCCGACAAGCCGATCTCCATGGGCTATGCCGCCTTCAAATTGTTGTCCATGCCCCCGGTGCTGGAACTGCCCCAAGGGACAATCCGCTCCACGCCCCTGCCGCACGGCGGGCTCACCACCCTGGGGTTGATCTTTGAAGAGCGGTCATCGGGCAAAAAATTCGTGTATTACAACGATTGCAAGGAAGTGCCCCCGGAAGCTGTCGCCCTGGCTCAGGGGGCGAATGTGGTGGTGCTGGATGGCTTGCGGGTGGAACCGCACCCGACGCATATGAGTATCACCGAAGCCTGTGCCGCCGCCGCCACAATCGGGGCTCCTATCTCGTACCTAACCCACCTGACACACCGCATAAGGCATGAAGAATGGAGCGCCAAGCTGCCTACCGGGGTGCAGTTAGCCTACGACGGGTTGCGCTTAAAGTTGTAGGTCAGACTTTATCTCCGACCGACAGTAGTTGGGGTGCTCTGGAAATATATTACAAATTCCTCAATTAGAGCTTGCTCTAATTCAGACTAAATTAATGTAGATTAAGTCGGTCGTCTAAAAATGAAGCTCTCCAAACGCGGCGAATACGCCCTCCGCTCCATGATCAACCTTGGCATAGCCACCAAGGTGGGGCGCTCGCTGCTGCGCGTGACCGAGCTAGCCAAGGCCGAGGACCTGCCCGTGAAGTTCCTTGAGCAGGTCATGCAGCAGCTGCGCGAGGCCGGGTTCGTCGCGAGCGTGCGTGGCAAGCACGGTGGCTACCGCCTCGCCAAGCCCGCGGCCCAAATCGCCATCGGCCAGATCGTCCGGCTCATTGATGGCCCGCTCGCCCCGATCGGTTGCGTCAGTCAGACGGCATATAAGCCCTGCAATTGCCCGGATGAGGCGCATTGTGGCTTGCGCATGCTGATGCTCGATGTGCGCAACGCCATCGCCGCCATTCTTGATCGCTACACTTTAGCTGACGTGGTCGAGGTCACCACCCGCAAGATGGTCAGCAGTGGTCGGCCGCTGCCGTTCAGCCCGACAGTCGAATTGCCGGCTACAGGACGAAGTAAGGGCAAGCCGGGGCGAAGCCGGGTCTTCCGTGGCAGTCCCACGGAGGGGGTCATACACCAACTTCTGGGGGACTACGCCATATGAGATCCCGATTCCACGGGCTGCTGCTATTGGCGTTTCTGGTGATCGGCAGCACCGCGCTGCGGGCGGAAAAAATCACCGTGCGAGTGGGCTATTTCCCCAATATCACCCATGCGCAGGCGATTGTGGGCAGCCAGACGACACGCGAGCGGCATGGTTGGTTTGAGCAACGGCTGGGCCCGGATGTCACCATCGAGTGGTATCCGTTTAATGCCGGTCCGAGCGCCATGGAGGCGATTTTTGCCGGATCGATCGACCTCACTTATGTTGGGCCGAATCCGGCGCTCAACGCATATATTCGTTCGCGTGGGGACGAAATCCGCGTGCTGTCCGGCGCGGCCGAGGGTGGCGCCGCGTTGGTGGTGCCGGGAGATGGTCGGATCGCCCGGCCGGCTGACTTTCGCGGGCGGAAAGTGGGGACACCCCAGCTGGGCAACACCCAGGACGTGGCCGCCCGGGCCTGGCTGAAAAAACAGCATTTCAACATTACCCTGACGGGCGGCGATGTCTGGGTCGTGCCGACGGCGAACGCCGATCAATTGTCACTTTTTCAGCAGGGCAAGCTGGATGCCGTGTGGACCGTGGAACCCTGGGTCTCCCGCTTGGTGCAGGAGGCGGGCGGCCAGATCTTTCTGGAGCAGACGGAGGCAGTCACCACCGTGCTCGTGACCAGCGTAAAATTTCTGCGCGCCCAGCGCGAACTGACGGAGAAGTTCCGTGCGGCGCATATCGAGCTCACCGCTTGGTTGAACGCCGAGCCGGATCAGGCGCGGGCGCTCGTCCGGCAGGGTCTCAGTGCCGAGGCCAGACGGGAAATACCCGCTGCCCTGGTGGCTGGCGCATGGCGGCGGCTGGTCTTCACTGAGCGCGTCGCGCCGGCGCGTTGGGCTGAGTTGGTGGCCGATGCCCAGGGAGCAGGTTTCTTGCGCAACGCCATTCCCCTTGATCGCCTTTTCTCACTCGAGCCATGACCGTTGCACAAGAACTTACCGCCCTGCCTCCCGCGCGGCTGGCGATCGAGCAGGTCTCCAAATGGTTCGAGACCTCGCGGGGGCGCGTGCAGGCGCTCGCCGACGTCAGCTTGCAGGTAGCGGAAGGGGAATTCGTCTGCCTGGTCGGGCCCAGTGGCTGCGGGAAATCCACGCTGCTGAACATCATTGCCGGTCTGGAGTTGCCGGGTCGGGGCAGTGTCGTGGCCGCCGGCCAGCCGGTAAAAGAGCCGAGCCGCGAACGCATGATGATGTTCCAGGAATCGGCGCTGTTCCCGTGGCTCGATGCCTTCGGCAACGTGATGTTCGGGCTCAAGCGCAAGCCTGGATTGAGTGATGGCGAGCGGCGCGAGGTTGCCGAGTACTACCTCCGGCTGGTGGGATTGGAAAAATTCATGCACGCCAACATCCATGAGTTGTCCGGCGGCATGAAGCAGCGGGTGGCGTTGGCCCGGGCCCTCGCGCCTAATCCTCGGGTGCTGCTGATGGATGAGCCCTTTGCGGCGTTGGACGCTTTGACGCGCGAGCAGCTTTACGGTGACTTGCAGCGTATTTGGGCCCAGCGGCATGTCACCATCGTGTTCGTCACGCACAATGTGCGTGAAGCGGTGAGCCTCGGCGACCGGGTCGTGCTGTTTTCGCCGCATCCCGGGCGCATTCGCGAGGAATTCAAGGTAACCTTGGCGCGGCCACGCGACATCAACAGCGTCGAAGTGGCGGGCTACGCCACGCGCATCACCCGGGCCCTCAAGGAACACATGGAGCACGGGGCCGGCATCTGATGAAACGCTTCCTGACTGCCTTCATCTTCTTCGTGCTGCTCATTGCCGCATGGCACTGGGTGTATGTCCGGCGCATCTGGTCACCCGTGCTGGTGCCTTCGCCGGAAAGCGTGCTCCGCTATATCTGGGAGATCACCCTCGATGGGTCGCTGTGGTCCAGCACCGTCGTAACCATGAAGCGCCTGCTGGCGGGTTATTTCATCGGCTTGCTGGCCGGCGTGCCATTGGGGTTCCTGACGGCACGAGTCCAGGCCCTGCGGGATACCCTGGGGGTGCTGGCCCTGGGCTTGCAGGGTCTGCCGAGTGTCTGCTGGGTGCCGCTGGCCCTGCTTTGGTTTGGTCAGACTGAGGGTGCCATGCTCTTCGTGGTGGTCATGGGCACGCTGTGGTCGGTCATCCTCGCGACGGAGACTGGCGTGCGGAACGTGAACCCGATCTATATCCGGGCCGCCCGCACGATGGGTTCGCAAGGCGTGCACACCTGGGCAACCGTCATGCTCCCGGCCTCGCTGCCGTTCATCGTCAGTGGCATGAAGCAGGGCTGGGCCTTTGCGTGGCGTTCGCTGATGGCGGCGGAAATCTACGTCACCATCCTGACCGGCTTCGGTCTTGGACACTTGCTGCACTACGGCCGGGAATTAAACGCGATGGAACAGGTCGTTGCCATCATGCTGGTCATCGTCCTCATCGGGCTGCTGGCCGATAAGATCTTTTTTTCCCCATGGGAGAAGTTCATCCACCGCCGCTGGGGCACGGAAAAATGACCGTTTTTAGGACATGCCCGGAGATTGCTTTACGGACTAATAGAGTAATGTAATCAAGTAACCATCATTCCTTCATCCAACCCCGCTGATACCATGGCCAAAATCTACAACGACATCACTGAAACCATCGGCAACACGCCGCTCGTGCGCCTCAATCGCACGGCCGCCGCCCACGGGGCCCAGGCGGAAATCCTGCTCAAGCTCGAATTCTTCAATCCGCTCTCCAGTGTCAAGGACCGCATCGGTTTTTCCATGATCGATGACGCCCTGAAGTCGGGCAAGATCACGAAGGACACGGTCCTCATCGAGCCGACCAGCGGCAACACCGGCATCGCGCTGGCATTTGTCGCCGCGGCCAAGGGGCTCAAACTGATTCTGACCATGCCGGAGACGATGAGCACCGAGCGGCGCAAGCTGCTCAAGATCCTCGGCGCGCGCCTCGTCCTCACCGAGGGACCGAAGGGCATGAAGGGCGCCATCGCCAAGGCCGAGGAGCTGCAGGCGAAGATCCCCAACAGCGTCATCCTCCAGCAATTCGCCAACCCGGCCAATCCGGCGATCCACCGCAAGACCACGGCCGAGGAAATCTGGCGCGATACGGACGGCAAGATTGACATCCTCGTGGCCGGCATCGGCACGGGCGGAACCATCACCGGCATCGGCGAGGTACTCAAGGCCCGCAAGCCCGGCATCAGGATCGTCGCCGTCGAGCCCGATGCCTCCCCGATCCTTTCGGGTGGTTCGCCCGGCCCGCACAAGCTGCAGGGGATCGGGGCCGGTTTTGTGCCCGGGGTGCTCAACACCAAGATTTACGACGAGATCATCCGGGTGAAGGAACTGGACTCCGGCCCGATCTCCAAGCAGGTCAACCAACTTGATGGTATCCCGGTTGGCATCTCCTCGGGGGCTGCCATCTGGGCCGCCATCCAGCTGGCGAAGCAGCCGGAAAACAAGGGCAAGCAGATCGTGGCCATCATCGCCTCGAGCAGCGAACGGTACCTGTCCACCTGGCTGTTTGCCGATATCAACGCCGAGAGTGATTCCGTGGAAGACCTGTTTGCGCCGGCGGGAGCCTGAGCTGGGTGGGTCTGGCTGCTAGGCGGGGCGGACGCAGATCCGCCCCTAATTATTTTCGCCCCGCTGCTCTCCGACCTGATACCAGCGGTAAAAACTGTGGCCAAAGGCGATCATGGCCACGGCCATGCCGATGAGCTTCATCATGGCCCCGGCCAGGAGCTGGTCGCTGGCGGCGCTGAGGCTCGTGATCCGCGGGGCGTATTCATAGGTCGGGTAGAGCACGTCGGTTGAAAACATGATGTAGGCGAAGACCGGGGTCATCCCGATGATCACCGCCACGAGGTAGAGCATCTGGAGGGCATGGCTGGCGGGCGGGAATTCCTTCGACGGGCTGAGGAGCGGCCACCAGTAGAACAGCGCCGCCCCAAACATCGTGAAATGCTCCGCAATATGCACCACGCGGTTCTGCAGCGCCCAGTCGTAGAGGTAAGGCAGGTGCCAGCCGGAGTACACGGCGGTGTAGACCACGCCGCAGACGAGCGGATTGGTCAGGACGCGCAGCAAGCCCTGCAGGGCGGGCTGCGCCGTGACGGGCCGCACCATCCAGTCGGGCAGGCCCAGTAAAAACAGGATGGCCGCGGGGTAGATGATGATCTGATGCTGCAGCATGTGGGCGCTGAGCAGGAAACGCTCGGCGATCTGGTCAAGGGGCGAGCCCACGCCGAGATAGAAGCAGAGCAAGGCGGCATAGAACTTGATCGCGCGGCCGCGTGGGTAGGGGACGCCCGGGGCCAGGCGCTCCCGTAGCGGACCGGCGAGGATGGCATAGAGCCAGCCCAGAAAGATGAGCCCGCCGATGAGGAACGGCTCGTTGTGCCAATGGGTCCAGTCGATCATGGAAACCTAGGGTACGTCTTCAAATTGAAATGTCATCCTGAGTGTAGCGAAGGATCCATCCATGTGGGCGTGGCGCCACCTCCGCAACCGTGGATTCTTCGCTGCGCTCAGAATGACAAGCTTTGGAATGAAATTATTTTGCAGACGTGCCCTAGCCATACCCGGGCGGGACGGAATGGCCACAATATGCACAAAAGGTACAAAGGGGAGAAATGTAGCCGCCTTGGTCACACGGCTGCCACCGTGGATGGCCGATAAAAAAGCCGCGGGGTGAGCCGCGGCTGGGATTCTGGCGGTGGTTATTCTTCAAACCAGCGCCGCCCGGGCGAAATCCAGCGCCGCCGCGGTGAGCGGCTTGCCGGCCTCGCTGCCGAACAGGTGGAGCAGGGCAAACATCGTGAAGCCCGCCAGCACCAGCCCGATGAAGAACAGAATGGTGCAAAACACCTTGTCCCACCGCAGGTGCATGAAGAAGAAGATAACAAACATGAATTTCACCGTGGAGAGGACGATGAGGGCGGTGACCACGAACCACTTCACGATGGGCAGGTAGACCAGCACGACCTCGACGCCGGTGATGACGGCCAGGATCATCGCGATCTGGATGTAGAAATGGAACTTGCTCGGCTCGTGGTGGCCAGCGGCGGGAGAGGGGGCGGCGGGAGCGGACATGGCAGAGAGTTGAGAGATGAGAGTTGAGGGTTGAGAGCCGAAGGGCTTCAGCACCAACTCAGAGATACTCGAGGAGGTAGACGGCGGTGAAGATGATGATCCAGACGATGTCGACGAAGTGCCAGTAGAGGCCGATGGCCTCGACATCGATGGCGTTTTTCTCGCCAAACTCGACCACCGGGGAAGCGCTGCGGGCAAACCACGCCATGGCGGTCAAGGCGGCGACCCCGATCAGGAGCGGCTTGGCGTCATGGTGCAGCATGGCGCCGAAGCTGGCGCCTTCGAGCACTTCCAGCAAACCGGGGACCAAGATGATGAAAGCCACGCCGGCGGCGGCGGCGACGGCGAGCAGGTGGAGGATATTCATGAGCAAACCCCCGCCGGCGGCCGGCTTGAAGGTCCGCACGTACATCATGCCCAGCAGGAGCACGCCGATGGCGACGTGGGTGCCGTGCGTGCCCGTGAGGGTGTAGAAGGTGGAGCCAAAAATGCTGTTCGAGAGCGTCATGTGCTTGTCCTGCACAAAGTGCGTGAACTCGAAGACCTGGCCGCCGAGGAAGATGCAGCCGAAAAACATGGTGCCGAGCAGCATGGTGCGGGTGCTCTTGACGTTGCCCTTCTGGATCGCGTTGACGGCGAGCGCCATCAGCAGCGACGACATGAGCAGAATGAACGTCGAGAAGGAGGTCAGCTCGATGTTGAAGACCTGTGTCGGGACCGCATTGCCCGGGGGCGGGTTCAGGCGGTAGACGAGGTGGGAGGAGATCAGGGCCCCGAAGAACATGCAGTCCGAGGCGAGGAAGGCCCACCAAAGGAGCTTCTTGTTCGGGATGCCCGTCGAGGTCGTATGATCGTGATGATGGTCGAGGTGACCGGTGGCCGCGTGGCTGCTCATGATGGAAGTTGAGAGTTGAGAGCTGGGGATTGAGCGCCGGTCAGCTTAGTGGTGGTCGCCGCGGGATTCGGTGACTTTGCCGTCAGCGGCAATGTGGAGATGATAGCCGCCCGGGCCTTCGAGCGCCCAAAGATAGCAGGAGGCCAGCAGAATGCCGAGCCCGCCGATGGCCGGGAGCAGGTGGGAGCCCAGCACTTGATTGCCGGCGATCACGAGCGGGTGATGCAACTGGGCGAAATTATAGGCGCCGACGAGCAGGCCGAAGGCCGCACAGAGCGGATACCAGGATTGGTCCGGCATGTGGATGCCACCGTGGGATTCCTCGGCCTTGATATGCTCGGCCTTTTCCCGGGCGATCTCCTCCTGGTGGGTTTTTTCGTACCACCAGGCGTCGCGGGCATGAACGGTGGGGATGGCGGCGAAGTTATGCTCCGGCGGCGGCGACGGGATGGACCATTCCAGCGTGCGCGCATCCCAGGGGTCGTTGCCGCATTTCTGGCCCTTGAAGAGCGAATAGACGAGCACGGCGAAGTAGGTGAAGATGCCGATGCCCAGCAGGTAGGCGCCGCAGGTGGCGAACAAGTTGCCCTCGTTCCAGCCCATGTTGGAGTCGTAGGTCCAGGTGCGTCGGGGCATGCCGTTCAAGCCGAGGAAGTGCATCGGGAAGAAGGTGGCGTTGAAGCCGACGAAGATGAGCCAGAAGGAGACCTTGCCCCAGAATTCCGGCACCATCCGGCCGAAAAACTTCGGGAACCAGAAGTGGATGGCGGCGAGCAGCGCGAAGGTGGCGCCGCCGATGAGCACGTAGTGGAAGTGGGCGATGACGAAGTAGCTGTCCTGCTGCTGGGCGTCGGCCGGGGCTGCGGAGTGCATGACGCCGGACAGGCCGCCCATCATGAACATCCAGATGAAGCCGAGGGCAAACATCATGGGCACGCGGGTGACGATGCGGCCGCCCCAGAGGGTGCCGATCCAGTTGAAGACCTTGACGCCCGTGGGGACGGCGATGGCCATCGTGGCGAGCGAGAAGGCCGCCGTAGCGACCGTACCCATGCCGGTGGTGAACATGTGGTGGCTCCAGACGCCGAAGCCGATGAAGCCGATGGCGACGCCGGAGAACACCACGATCGGGTAGCCGAACAGCGGCTTGCGCGCAAACGTGGGTAGGATTTCCGAGACGTAGCCCATTGGCGGCAGAATCAGGATGTAGACTTCCGGGTGACCGAAGACCCAGAACAGATGCTGCCACAGGATGGGCTGGCCGCCGCCGGAGACCTCGAAGAAGTTGGTGCCGAAGTTGCGGTCCATCATGACCTCAACCAGCGCGATGGCGATGGCGGGCAGCGCGAGCACGAGCAGGAAGCTGGTGACCAGGGCCATCCAGGTGAACACCGGCAGGCGCATCATCGTCAGGCCCGGGGCCCGCATGTTGATGATGGTGACGATGAAGTTCAGCGAGGCGACGATCGACGAAACGCCGAGGACCTGGATGCCCAGCACCCAGAAATCCGTGGAGAGATCAGGCGTGAACTGCTTCGAGGTCAGCGGGGCGTAACCAAACCAGCCGATGTCGGGGGCGCCGCCGAATTTCCAGCTCGGGACGAAGTGCGAGATCCAGCCGACATTCAGCAAAATGGCTCCGACGACCCAGACCCAGAGGGAAAACGAATTCAGGCGGGGGAAGGCGACGTCACGCGCCCCGACCTGGATCGGGATCAGGAGGTTGAAGAACGCCGCGTTCAGCGGCATGACCGCGAGGAAGATCATCGTGGTGCCGTGCATCGTGAACAGCTCGTTGTAGAGCTGGGCGCCGATGAAGTGGTTGTTCGGCACGATCAGCTGGGTGCGGATCAGCAGCGCCTCGAGGCCGCCGATCAGGAAGAACAGGATGGCGAAACCGCCATAGAGCATGCCGATCTTCTTGTGGTCGACGGTGGTCAGCCAGCTGACGAGACCGGTCTTGGCCGTGGGGCGGTTGAACAGGGCGAAGGACTTGGCCGGATGGGCGGCGTCCTTGCCGGTAAAGCCGGACTTGGCGATTGCTTCTGCCATAAAGTGGGTGGGTTGGAAATTGGGCCGACGAATTATTTGAGACTGTGCAGATAGGCGACCAGGGCATCGATTTCCTGGTCCGTGACCTGGAAGTTGGGCTTCCAGCCGTCACCATCCTGCACGTTGTAGCCCCCAAACCACATCTTGTTGCCCGGTTTGAAATGATTCGGCTCCTTGATCCAGGCGTGCATTCGCTCCCGGGTGTTTTCCAGCACGCCGGCGGCGATGGTGGTGCGGGCGCCGACGCGGGTCAGGTCGGGGCCGGTGATGCCCACGCCCTCATGGCCACGGATGTTGTGGCAGCTGATGCAGGTTTTGTCCGAAAAGAGCTTGCGGCCCGTGGCGATGAGCTGGGCGTTCTCCCCGGCTTCCGGCTGCTGCATGGCATGCCAGGCGGCCAGGGGATCGGCTTCAAACGAGGGCGAACCCGCCAAAGCGTCACTCGGATTTACCTTCATGCTGGCAAACTGCACGGTCGCGGGGCTGGTCGCGGCCGCCAGGGACTGGGCGGTGACGGTCCGCGCGGGCTGTTTCTGGTTTTCCAGCCACAGCGAATAGTCGCGCGGGGAGAGGGCGATGACCCGGAAGCGCATGATGGCATGGGACTCGCCGCAATATTCGGCGCACTGGCCGTAAAAATAACCGGGTTTGTCGGCCTTGAACCACACGAAGTTGCCGCGATTGGGCATCATGTCGACCTTGCCCGCGAGTTTCGGGACCCAGAAACTGTGGATCACATCGATGGTGCGCAGCTGGACGCGGATGGCAATGCCGGCCGGGACGACGAGCTCATTGCTGGTGACGAGGGGAGCCTCACCGCCCGAGGGCAGCTTCACCATTTCGGAGGGATATTCGAACTTGAACCACCACTGGTAGCCAGTGGCGGTGACTTCTATGGCGTTGCCCTTCTCACTCTCCGGCACGTCGTGGGTGTACCAAATGTCCCGCAGCGTGGGGATGGCAATGATGACGAGCAGGGCGACGGAGCCGGCAATGAGGCCGATCTCGACAAACGGATTGCCGTGCCCTTGGGGCGGCGGCTCCGCGTGTTCATCCGCCTCGGATTTGGCGCGGAACTTGATCTGGGCGTAGGCGAGGACGGTCCCCACCACGATGAAGATGAAGGTGGACACATAGACGGTGACCATGAACAGGTCCCACTGGGCCTTGGCCACGGGGCCGGCGGTCACCATGGTGGACTGGTTGCCGCTGAGGTTGAAAACTTCCGCCAGTTTGCAACCGGACAAAAATACCAGGCCAAGCCCGGCGAATAGCGCGCTGGTAAGGCGCAATAATAGGCGATGATCTAAGCGTGGGCGGGTCATGTAGGGCAAAGGCGTTGCCGGGTCGGTTTGCGCGACGGCAAGGCTCGCGCCAAGATTCGGACTAAATTCCACATTTCAATCATAAAACCGATGAAAATGGGGCCTCGTAAAAAGAAGGATGGAACGACGGATTTGGGGCATTTTTAGGGGTAGATTTCAGCCTCCGTTATTGCATCTCGGCTGAACCTGTGAATAGGTACGTTCTCATGAATAAATCCGCCATCCTTTCCCTGCTCGCCAGCACCCTGCTCCTCGCCGGTTGCGGCCAGAAAAACGAGTCCACCGCAGCCGCCCCCGCCGCCACCGCGGCGACGAACGTCTTCGAACTCACGGCCAACGACAGCATGAAATATAACCTCACCCGCCTCGAGGTCACCGCGGGCCAAGAGGTTACGGTCAGCCTGACCAACATGGGCAACATCCCGAAGGCGGCGATGGGCCATAATTGGGTGCTCCTGAAGAAGGACGCCGACGTGAAGGCCTTCGATGATGCCGCGGTCATGGCCGCCGCCACGGAATACTTTCCGACCGCCTTGGCGGGTCAGGTGATTGCACACATCAAGTTGCTCGGGCCCAAGCAGACGGATGAAGTCAAGTTCAAGGCCCCGACGGAGCCCGGCGAATATCCCTTCCTCTGCACTTTCCCGGCGCATTATGCCGCCGGCATGAAGGGTGTGCTGGTGGTAAAGTGACTTAAGCGATAGCGGCGGTCTGTGACCGCCGGACGGTGCAATTACCAAGCCGGACCTGCGGGTCCGGCTTTTTCTATTAGGAGGGGAGCATGCCCCAAGCGCCTGCCGCAAGGCCGTTGGGGGCAACGGCCCCGACCGTCTTCAGGTCGCCGGAACCGCCGGCCACCAGATGTAGTTGCAGAGATAGATCAGCACGCCGGTCACAGAGACATAGTACCAGATGGGAAAGGTGAAACGGGCCCATTGCTTGTGCGTTTCATAGTTGCCCTTGATCGCGAACAGAAATGTCCGTGGCACCAGATACGCGATGGCCATGGCCAAAATGATGTGCGTGGTCAGCATCGTGTAGTACAGGGCCCGCAGCGCCGCCCCGTCACCGTTGAAAGGCGTGTGCATCCCCCGCACCAGTATCTTGTGGGTCACATAGCCGACGAGAAATACCGCCGAGACCACCCCCGCGGTCAGCATGCAGGCGCGGTGGTTTTCCTTTTTGCCCAGCTTGATGAAGATGAACCCCAGGGTGATCAGCACCGTGGCGGTGGCGTTGAGCGCGGCATTCAGCGTGGGGATGTCGGAGACGGTCATGGGGAGTTAATAAAGCAAATGTGGAACTCAGGAAATCAGGACAAGGCCCGGTCAGAGAGCGATCTCATACCAAATTGCTGATTGGTTTAGGACTATTCGCGCCCTCAACCGCAGGTAGGGCGAGTCGTCCCCGACGAGCCGCGGCTCATCCGGAGGATTCGCCCTACCCAAAGTCCCAAAGCTTATAGTAATTGGTATCATTCCTGATTTTCCCATTCAAAGTTTGAAGATGTACCGGTCGGCGACGAGCAGCCCGAGCAGCAGGGGCAGGTAGGCGATGGAGATGAGGAACAGCCGGCGGGCCTCGGTCTCGCGCTTGGCCGGGTTCATGAAGGTGATGGCGGACCGCAGGATCCACCCGCCCAGGGCCACCGCGCAGGCAAAATAATACCAGGTGCAATAACCAAGCAGGGTTGGCAGTCCGCTGGCGGCCACCAGGAGAACGGTCCAGATGAAGGCCCGGCGCGCCACCCGCCGGCCGCTCGGGTCGACCACCGAAAGCACGGGGAAACTCGCGGCGGCGTAATCCTTCCGGTAGGTCCAGGCGAGGGAGAAGAAATGCGGCATCTGCCAGGTGAAGAGGATCGCAAAAAGGGTCCAGCCGAGCGCCGGGTTGGACCGTCCCGCCGCCGCCCAGCCAATCATCGGGGGAAGGGCCCCGCTGACGGCGCCGATCTCGGTCGACCAGCGCGACCACTTCTTGGCCGGCGTGTAGATGGCGAGATAAGCGACCATGGTAGCCAGGCCGAGAAAGGCCGACGGACCGTTGACCTGCTTGAAGAGCAGGCCGAGCCCGACGATGCAGAGCACCCAACCCAACACGAAGGCCGAGCCGGGGGCGATGATGCCCTGGGGAATGGGGCGATCCTGGGTGCGCTGCATCAACGCATCCCGGTCGCTCTCCATCCATTGGTTGAGCGCCGCCACGCCACCGGCACACAGGGCCGTGCCGAGCATGAGGAAAATCGTGCGCTGCCACTCCCAGTAGGCGACGGCTGCCAGGTAACCCACCATCGCCGTGGTGACCGACAACATGCTCAGGCGCGGCTTGGTCAGCTCCAGATAATGGTGCCAGGTCGCGTCGGCGTAGTGCGGAACGGGGGCGATTCCTGGCGTTGTGGTGGGCTGGCTCATGCGGCTTTGGACCCTAGCGAGCCGTGATACATGAAAAAGGTCAGTAGAAATGTCGTCGCCAGCGTCAGGGCCCCGATCACGACATGGCCCGTTGTCATGTAGACACTGCGGCCGGTCCAGATGATCTGGGCGCCGAGATAGATTTGCAGGGCAATCAGGCCGATCACCCCCAGACCGAGCCAGCGCAGGGAGCGGGGGACGGCGGGCTCGCGCCAGAGCTGCCCAACGAAGGTGACCAGAACGATCGCGATCACCCCGGCGATGACGCGGTGGGTGAATTGAATGCCCACCCGGAAATCCCACGCGGCGGGCAGCAGCCCGCCTTCCGGGGTGGATAGCGGAAAAGTGGGGATGGCCAGCCCGGCAAAACTGTGCCGCACCACGGAAGCCACCGACAGCTGGATAAACAACAGCACCACGCACCACGTGCCCAGCCTGCGCAAGCGGGCCTGCGTCGGCCCGGTCCAGCGGCTGGCTCCTTCGATCCATGGTCGGGAACTGGCGATCGCGATGCAGAATAGCGTGCACATGAAGGCCTGGGCGAGAAAGGCATGCAGCATGGCAAACAGCCGACCGAGGCTGGTGTTGACCAGGTCGACCTGCAGGTTGTCAAACAGCACCCGCAGTCCGCCGACCAGGGCTTGGGTGAGCACCAGCCCCACGGCGAAGTAGGCGACCCGGCGCAGCCAGGGGCGCTCCTCCGTCAGCCACAGCCAGGCGGCCAGCATGATGGTGATGGTGCTCATCAGGCTGGCACTGAGACGGTGGGAATGTTCCGCAAATTTGTCGATCTCGGTCAGCCAGCCGTTGGGGTTGACCGAGCCATTGGACAGCGGCCAGTCGGAGAACGCCATGCCGGCACCGATGCTGGTGGTGAAGGCGCCCAGGGCCACGAGCACGAACACCCAGCCGCTGCCGATCGCGGCGAAGGCGGCGAGACCGGGCTTGTACTGGGCGGTGCGGTTCATGCGGGGGTTGGCGGCGGGAAATTGGAAGGGATACTTTGGCTCAGGGGAGCGCAAACCTTTTGACAATTTTCCGCTTTGGCAAATGGGTGGAAGGAATAATGCACAGGTATTCGCTCATCCCGCGCCTCGCCGGTTGTTTGCTAATGGCTTTGGCGGCCGGCGGAGCCGGCTGCTCCAAGCCGGCCGACCCGGTTCCGCCGGTGCCGGTCGTGACCGCCCCGGCGGAAAAACGCTACCCGCTCACGGGCGAGATTGTTTCCGTCAATCCGACGCAACGGTCTCTCCTGGTGCACCATGATGAGATCAAGGGGTACATGCCGGGCATGACGATGGAGTTCAAGGTTTCCCCGGGCGACCTGACCATCGCCCAGCCCGGCCGCCGCATCCGGGCCGAACTGGTCGTGCGCGGCGATGATTTCTATCTGGAGAAAATCTGGCCGGACGACGCCGTCACGACGCGCGCCGTGGCCGCCGCCACCAATGCCCTGGCCCAGGACACGGCGCGGCGCGGCAAGGAAGCCTACCGCGAAATTGGGGAGACGCTGCCGGAGTTCACCCTGCTCGACCAGGACGGGCGCACGGTGTCACCCAGCCGCTTCCGGGGCAAGCGGGTCGTGCTCAACTTCATCTTCACCCGCTGCCCCATCGCCACGATGTGCCCGGCGTCCACGCTGCGCATGATGGCCCTGCAAAAGGCGGCGCGGGAAGCCGGCGTGAAGGATTTCGAGCTGGTTTCGATCTCCCTGGACCCGGAGTACGACACGCCCGGCGTGCTCAAGGATTATGCGGTGGTGCGCTCCATTGATACGGCCAATTTCTCCTTTCTCACCGGCCCGGATCTCGCCGTGCGGCACCTGCTCGCGCAGCTGGGGGTCATCCGCGAATTCGAGGGGGCGACGATCAAGCACACGTTGGCCACCGTGCTCATCAACGAGGAGGGCAAGATCATCCACCGCGTTGACGGCAGCGTCTGGCAGGTCGACGACTTTCTCCAACGCCTGAAGTAGAAATGACTGACTCGAAACAGGGTAGGGCGGCCAGTCCCTTGGCCGCCGAGGCGCGGAGGGACTCCGCGCCCTACCTGTCTCATACCCAGCGCCGTTCGTTGGCCATCATCACAGCGACCGCGCTCGGACTCTATCTCGTCGTCCGCCTGCTGCCCACCGGCACCAACCTGAACCACATGGATTTCCGGGTGGACGAGAAGAAAGGCGCGCTGGAATTCTGCGACCCGGCCAATCCCCAGTTCATACCCGTGGTGCAAGTGCGCTCGCCGGTCGTGCTCGGGCTGAAGGCCGACCGGGATCCCGTCCAGCACCAGTCGGTGACTTTTGTGCTCACCCTGCGCACCGCCAACGGCAAAGCCATCGCGCCGGAGGACCTGCTCGTGGCCCACACGAGCAAGCTGCATCTCCTGGTGGCGGATTCCACCCTGGCGGACTACCAGCATTTGCATCCCGTGCCGGGCAAGCGGCCGGGGGAATGGATTTTCACGATGCAGCCCGAGCGCGCGGGCATCTACCGCGTGTTCGCCGACTTTACGCCTGTCGCCACCGCTCGCGGGTTGTATGCGGTGACGGAGTTTGCTGTTCCTGGGGCGGTGGCCCGGGTGGCCCGCGGCACTAATTCAACGTTTGCGGCGGGCGAGTACCACTTCGAGCTGGACGCCCTGCAGCCCTTTCGGGCGCGCCAGCCAATCGACCTGCGTTTTCGCCTCAGCCGGCAAGGGGGTCTGCCGGTTCCGCTGCAACCAGTCATGGGTGCGCTCGCGCACCTGGTGGCCTTTGATGAGGCGCGCAGCGGATTTGCCCACCTGCACCCCAATCAGACCGACCTGACGCAAGCGCCCGACCCGGTTAAGCCCGAGCTGACCTTTAAGGTCACCATTCCCCAGCCCGGCCGCTATGTCATCTGGAGTCAGGTGAATCTGGCGGGAACGGAAGTATTCGCCCCGTTCTGGATCGACGTGCTGCCGTGAGGGGTCGCGCGGTCGGGTGTAGGGCTGGCGCTAGTCGCCAAGCCGGACTCGGCGTGCCGCTGAGCAGCGGGCCCTACATTCTACTCCTAGGGAAAGCTCTAGAGTCTGAGTTGTAGGAGGGGCTTTATGCCCCGATGCTTGGCGCTCAAGAGCGGCGCAGGTTGCGAATCGGGGCATAAGCCCCTCCTACAGCCCTGCTTCTTCCCGTCACAGGCTAAACGCGTTTTGCGGCCGAGACTGCATCGTCCCAGCATATGGGCTTCACACCGCCTCCCCCGACAATTCCATGACCTCGCCGGTGTCGGTGGTGAGGAACCGGCCGAGCTCCTTGCCGGGAAACCCCCCGAAGTGACCGGGGTGACAGCGGAGCAGGCCTTCGCGGGCCAGCCGGACAATGCTGCGGGTGTTCAATTCCGGGTCGTTGCAGAAAAAATGCGGGCTGGCCTTGTTCGGCCAGAGCATGCTCCCGCGGAGCACATCGCCGATGAGGGCTTCGCCTGAGCCGAGGAGGACCGAAGCGGAACCCGGCGTATGTCCCGGGGTGGCCAGCACCCGGCCCTTGACGCCGTGGGGCTCGAGGGAGAAGCCATCGCGAAAGAGCAGGTCGGGCTCGAAGGCCTCGAAGGGTTCATTCACAAAGGGGCGCACGATCCGGCCCATCATGTCCTGCGCGGCCAAAATGCCGTTCTCCCCGCTGCGGGCCAGGGCGGCGTCGCCGCTGTGCAGGGCAATATTCGCCCCGCTGCGGCGCTTCAGCTCCGCGGCGCAACCGGCGTGGTCGCTGTGGCCATGGGTCAGCAGGATGAGGGCGAGCTGCTTCGGCTCAACGCCGTGCCGCTTCAAGGCGCTGAGAATGCGGCCCAGATCGCCCGGCGCCCCGGTGTCCACCAGCACCGGCCGCTCGCCCAGCAGCAGGTAGCAGTTGGAAATGGCGCACTTTATCCGGATCAGCATTTATTTGGTTGGGGTAGGGCGGGACCGCTGGGCCCGCCGTTAGTTGGGTTCCCAGACAAATTTCCATTCTTCCGGATTAGTCACAAGGCCTTTCCGGACGGGATTCTGCCGAATGTAGTGGGATTTCTCCTCGTGGCTTTCGTCACTTCTCAGCCGATGATCAAAGTAATCGCGCTGCCAGCTGATGCCGGTCTGCTTGGCGATGATTTCTTTCAAATTGGCCATGACTTTTGCGGGAACTTTGTCGCGCGGAAAAGAAATCAAGGCATGGAGATGGTCAGGCATCAAGAGGCAGATGAGCACAGGCCAGTCATGACGTTTTTGACGGAACTCGATTGATTCCCAGATGCGTGCAGCGATGGCGTCGAGACAGAGCTGATTGGCGCCGCGTGGTGCACAACAAACCGTGATGAAGAAAATAGCTTCGTCGCGAACCCACGGGGAGTCGTGTGAGGGAGAAACTTCCTTTGCGGGGATTTTGCGGGACCCTCTTTCATGGTGGTCGCGGCGGGCCCAGCGGTCCCGCCCTACCATAAAACCATCTCTAGAACTTCAGATGTTTCACCGTCACGCCCTTGTTGATAAGCTGCTTTAGGGAATCGATGCCAATGCGGAGGTGCATCTCGACGAAATCCTTGTCGACCTTCTGGTCGCTGGCGTGGGTTTTCACCCCCTCGGGCGTCATGGGTTGGTCGGATACCAGCAGCAGCGCACCCGCCACGGTCCCATTGGCGAAGGCGGTGATGAAGATCGTGGCGGTTTCCATGTCCACGGCCATGACGCGGATCTTGCGCAGGTATTTCTTGAAGCCCACGTCGTGCTCCCACACCCGGCGGTTGGTCGTGTAGACGGTGCCGGTCCAGTAGTCGCGCTGGTGGTCCCGGATGGTGGTGGAGATGGCCTTCTGGAGGGCGAAGGAGGGCAGGGCGGGCACCTCGGGCGGAAAGTAGTCATTGCTCGTACCCTCGCCCCGGACCGCGGCGATCGGGAGAATGAGGTCGCCGATCTCCGCGCGGTGCTTGATGCCCCCGCACTTGCCGAGGAACAGCACCGCCTTGGGGTTGATGGCGCTGAGCAGGTCCATGACGGTGGCGGCGGTGGCGCTGCCCATCCCGAAATTGATGATCGTGATGCCATTGGCCGTAGCGCTGGGCATCGGTTTGTCCTTGCCCATGACCGGCACGCGATGCCACTGGGCGAAGAGCTGCACGTAATGCTGAAAGTTGGTCAGCAGAATGTAGCGGCCGAATTGCTTGAGCGGCACGCCGGTGTAACGCGGCAGCCAGTTTTCAACGATTTGCTTTTTGGTCTCCATGGGGGGCTTTGCCCTCGAAAAAATAGGCCCGTCGGCCGTCTTGGCGAGGTAAATGCGGATGACAGGTGGCGCAAAGAAAAGACAATCCCTGCGTAGCAGGACGTGCGACATGGAGTAACGTCACCCACCATGTCGGTCGTCGGCATCAGCATCGGGGCCCTGACGGTTAAGGCGGTGGTCCTGCGCGACGGTGGCCCGACGGCGGTGGTCGCGGCCCATCGGGGCCGGCCGGTCGAGGTGTTGCAGCGGTTGCTTGCCGGGTCGGCGTTCGGCGGCGCGGAATTCTTCGGTGTGGCCGGTCCGATCGGCCATGTGACGGAAGTGGAAGCGATCCAGCGGGCGCTGCGCGAAACCGGGGAGACATATGATGCGGTCGCATCCCTGGGCGGGGAGGCGTTTCTGGTGTACCGCCTCGCCGGGGGGCGGATGGCCGATGTGCTGTCCCACAACAAATGCGCCGCTGGCAGCGGACAGTTCTTCATTCAACAAATCGGCCGCATGGGCCTGGACCTCGAGGCGGCCATCCAGCGCTCGTTCGCGGGCAAGACTGTGCCGTTGGCCTCGCGTTGCTCGGTCCATTGCAAATCCGACATCACCCACAAACTCAACCGGCACGAGGCCTCGCCGGAGGATGTTTTGCATACCCTCCACGAAAGCATGGCCGCAAAGGTTGTGGCCCTGCTGGAAAAAGGGGGGGATGAACTCGGCCGCGTTCTGCTGATTGGCGGGGTGGCCCGGAATGCCGCCATGGTTGCCGCACTCCGCGACAAACGCCCGGATATCGAGTTCATTGTGCGGCCGGAGAGTCCTTGGTTTGAGGCCTGGGGCTGCGCCCTGCTGGTGCAGGATGAGCCGCGCCATCGCCAGCCGCAAACCGTCCCGCTCCGGGGCCTTGAACGGCACCCGCCGCTCGCCGCCTTTGCCGACCGCGTCCGGGTGCTGGCGCCGCCGGCCAATCAGCCGTCGCCTGCCGGGCCGCTGGTGCTGGGGATTGATGCCGGCTCCACCACCACCAAGGCCGTGCTGATTGACCCGGTGACATGCGGCCTGGTGGCCTCCCATTACGCCCGCACCAATGGGGACCCGATCGCGGCCACGCGGCTGTGTTTGCGCGTGCTCGCGGACAGCACCGGCAATCATCCGGTAGGACTAGTGGCGACGACGGGGTCGGCCCGCGAACTGGTGGGCGCGTATCTGGGAACTCCGCATGTATATAATGAGATCTCGGCCCACGCAGCCGGGGCGGCGCATTACGACCCGGAGGTGGATACCATCTTCGAGATCGGGGGCCAGGACTCGAAGTATATTTTTCTGCGCAATGGGGTGGCCATCGACTACACCATGAACAACGCCTGTTCGGCGGGCACAGGTTCCTTTCTGGAGGAAAGCGCCCACGGCGATCTCGGCATCGCCGTCGGTGACATTGCCGCGATCGCACTCGCGGCCCCGGCTCCGGTCCAGTTCAAGACGACCTGCGCGGCCTTCATCAATTCCGACATTCGCATCGCCCAGCTGCAGGGCCATGGGCGCGACGACATTGTGGCCGGGCTCGTGTATTCGATCGCCGGCAATTACCTGAACCGGGTCAAGGGTCCGCGGCCCGTCGGGGCCAAGGTGTTTTTGCAAGGCGGGGTGGCGCTGAACGCCGCCGTCGGCCATGCCTTCGCGCATCTGGCCGGCCGGCCGGTCATCATACCGCCGCACCCGGAACTGCTCGGTGCACTCGGAGTGGCGCTGTTGACCCTGAGCCGGGCCAGCCAGTCGGGGGAGGGGCCCCGGGGCCTGCTGGCCTTGGCCGCACTCGAGATGCAATCGGCTGGCCGGTTCACCTGTCGGGCCTGCAAGATGTATTGCACGATTGACCGCTTCCGGGTGGACGGGAGGCAGTTTCCCTTTGGCGGACGCTGCAGCCTGTATGAACACGTCTGGAAGCGGCGGCCGGACAACGCGGTGGTTCCGGACCTGGTCGAACAACGCGCCGCCTTGCTGTTTCGCGCGCCGGCGCCACGCCTCGCCGTCCCCGACAAGCTCCCGCGGTGGGATTTTGGGCCGCAGGTGGCCGGGGCGCGAAACTTTCTTGAGTCCCGCCTCGGCCTCGAATCGGCGGGGAAAGCCTCCGGGGCTCGGGTATCGCGCCGGATTGGGCTGCCTCGGGCCTTGACGACGCATTCCCTGCATCCGCTTTACGCCGGATTCTTCGCCGGCATTGGCTTGGAAGTGGTCCTTTCGGGCGTTGACGGGGAGGGGGACTTGAAGGCGAATTCCGGGTTTTGCTTCCCGGCGCAGCTGGCCCATGGGGCCGTGCTCGACTTGGCGCGACGGGGCATGGAATTGGTCTTTCTGCCGCATATCACCCGCATGCCGCACCCCAATACCTGCCGGGATTCGTTGCTTTGTCCGATCACGCAGGCGAGCCCCTATTTCTTGGCCAAGGCTTTTCCGCAGCTTCGCCTGCTCTCGCCGGTGCTTGACTTCACGTTGGGCTATGGAGCGTGCTCCACGCTGGTGGAACTTGCCGTGCGTGAACTGGGCGTGGCACGGCCTGTGGCTGAAACGGCCTGGGTCACGGCTGTGCAAGCCCAACAGGACGCGGAAAGAGCCATGCAGGACCTCGGCCGGCAGGCCTTGGCCTCGGCCATCGCCCATGGTCAGCCCGCGCTGCTGCTCGCGGGTCACAGTTACAACGCCTTTACCCCCGAAGCCTCGCAATCCGTCGGACGCAAACTGGCCAGCATGGGGATCACGGCCATACCCGCTGACTGCCTCGTGACGGCGGGCCCGGGTCCCACGGCGTGGCATTTTGCGAACCAGATCATGAATGCGGTGACCCTGGTCCAACAGCATCCCAATTTGTTTCTGGTTTGCGTCAGCAATTTCAGCTGCACCATCGATGCCTTCACGCATGCGATGCTGTCGGCCAAGCTCGGCACCAAGCCGTATTTGCTGCTCGAGATTGACTCCGCCACCGCCGATGCCGGTGTGCAGACGCGGTTGGAGGCGTTCCTTGATGTGGCCCGGAACTACCAGTCCCCGACCGTGGTGCGCGCCCCCGCCTTCACCCCGGCGCGTTTGGCCAGCCGTGGGGTGGTGATCTCCTCCCGCGGCGAACAGGTGTCGCTTCGTGATCCACGGGTGAAGCTTTACCTGCCCAATTTCTCCCCGCACCACATCCAAGCGCTGGGCCTCGCGATGCACTGGCTTGGCCTGCACCCGGGCAAGGTGGTGCCGCTGGCCCGCCCGCAGTTGGAACGCGGGCTGCGGCACACCTCGGGCCGCGAATGCCTGCCGCTGCCGCTGTGCATCGGCCAGATCCTGCAGATCCACGAGAAACGCGCCCCGGGGGAGATTGTCGGCTTCTACATGGCGCGCGGCGGCGCCCCCTGCGTCAGCGACGCCTATGCGGGTTATTTCGAGCGGTTCATTGTGGAGCAGCGCCTGCCGGATTACTTTATTCTCAGCGCCACCGCGGAGAATAATTATCTTGGGTTTTCAGCCGACACCCTAGCCCGCCATATCGGGCCGGTGATCGTGCTGGCCGACATTTTGGTGGAGATCGAACACGTGCTGCGGGTGGTCGGCGCCCCGGGCAGCTGCCGGCGTTTCAATCAGGAATGGCTGCGCTTTGCAGCCACGGTCGATTCACTGGACGAGTTTAACGCCCGGTTGCCGGCACTGGTTGGCCGGATTGCGGCCCTGCCCCGCACACTCGATCCTCGGGGCTGTCCGCGGGTCGTGGTCACGGGGGATTTTTTCACGCGCTTCAGCCCTTTTTTCATGGAAGGCGTGCGCAACCTCTATGCGGCCCGGGGCATCATCCTGAAGCCGGTCGACCTCGCTGATCTGGTCCTCTACGGCACCTATGACGACATCGCCGGGGCGGCGAACAACTGGGGGCTGAAGCCGGGCAACCTGGCCTTGGCCAAGGCCTGTACGCGAATCTTCCAACCCGACGGCAAGCAGTACCTGCAAAACTGGCTTACTTACCAGGCGCAGCGGCGGGTGGAGGAATATTACCGGGATATATTTCGGGCGACTGGCCTGCTGGTGGCGGAAAGCAATGACGTGGCCACTTTGTTTGAAAGGGCAGCTGAGCATGTCTCGCCAACCCTTTTCAGCGAGGCGCTGCCCGCTGTGGGCAAGGGTATCGAGGCGGCGGAAGAAGGCTACGATGGCACACTGCTCATCGGCCCGTTCAATTGCCTGCCTTACCGCATTGCCGAGGCCATTCTCCGGCCGCTCAGCCTCCGCCACGGCCGGCCCATGCTGGTCTATGAGAGCGACGGGTATGCCGTCTCCCCGGCATTTCTGCGCCAAGTGGACGTGCATATCCAGCAGGTGCTTGATTGCGCGGCGCGGCGCCCGGGTCACTACGCCCCATGCCAAAGTCCGGCCCAGGGTTGACCGATCTGCCGATGTGCGCGGCGGGACTGAACGGGAGGCGCAACCACGGCCAGCGGATTAGGCGGGAATGGGACGTCAAGGGAAGGTCAAGAATAGACAAGAAATGCCGAGTGAGTACATCGAACGGGATTATGTTATTTTAGAGTAACGTATCAGTCGCTGTGCGGAAGGGCGCGTTCCTGCCCTCCCTATGGGGAATACGCCAAGCCGCTGGCTCCGGCGGGAAGATCCCGCCGTTTAACTCCGCCTACCCATGAAAAATTACCTCCTAGTGTTTTCCGCCGCAGTCTTGTTCGCATTGATTGTCGGCTGTGATCTCGGCCCGAAATCCGGCCGTGGCTTTGTCTTTCCGGAAGGGAACATCGCCCGCGGGCAAAAGGCCTTTGTCGAATTGAATTGTTACAAGTGCCATCGGGTTGATGGCGTGGCCGACCTCCCGGCTCCGGCCGTGGCCCCCGAAAAGGTCGTGTTGCTGGGGGGCAAGGTGCTCCACGTGAGAACCTACGGTGAATTGGTTACCGCCGTGATCCACCCGAATGAATCCCTGACCGTCAGACCCCCGGGGCTTGAGGTGAAGAATTCTCCCATGCCGTACGTCAACGAAACCATGACGGTCACCCAGATGCTCGACATTGTGACTTTCCTGCAGCCGCGGTACACCCAGCTAGAACCACTCTATCAGTCGACCTACGGCCGGTGATTTCCGGTCTAACATCGGGGGTGGCTTGCCCACCCCCCTGCTACGGGGCCAGGCGAGTCGTCGGCTTGGCTACCAGCGTCCGTTGACCTCGACCCCCCAGATCGCCGGCGCGCCGGGAGTGCCGTGGGATACGCCGGGTGTGATTGAGCTGTAATATTTTTCCCCGGTGAGATTGCGGCCGAAAATCCGCAGGCTGCACTGGGCGAAAGCGTAGCCGGCCCGGGCCTCGAGCAGGGTGTAGGCGGCCTGGGAGAATCCGGCGGTTTCCTGCTCGTCGTAGTACGTGCGCCCCGTCCAGGTCAGCCCGACCCCGCAGAAAAATCCCCGGACCGGCGCATAGTCGAGTTGCAAGGCGGCGTTCCCGCTGGGCGCATAGGGGGCGCGGTTGCCGGAGTAATTTGTACCAGTGAAGGGATCAGTGAAATCTTTCAGCGTCGCCTCGGTCAATCCGGCGACGGCCCGCAGGGTGACGTCCGCGCCGATCCGCCACGAGGATTCCAGTTCCAGCCCCAGGATCTGGGCCCGGGCGGCATTCACCACCAGATATTCGTCGGTGGAGGTGGCCGGGACCGCAAAGGACCGCTCGATCTGATAGCCGGTGACGCGGTAGGCGTAGGCCCGCGACGTCAGGGCCCAGCCGGCTTTCTGATCCGTGCTGGTCAGCGCCGCCTCCAGACCCCAGGTGCGCTGGGGATCGTAACCGGCGAGATCGGCGCGGCCGGTGTAGGCGGAATAGCCGCCGGCCTTGAAGCCGCGGGCCAGCGTGAACACGGCGGAGGTGGCGGCGTTGACCTGGCGCGTGACGGCCAGGCTCGGCAGCACCGCGGCCCAGCGATCGCTCTGCCGGTTGACCGTGTGGGCGGGGACGACCTCCGTGCGGACGAAATCTTTTTCAGTTTGTTCTATCCGCAGACCGGGCGTGATCAGCCACGCGCCGGTGGTCTTGAGATTTGCCTGGCCAAACAGCGCGATGGTCGTGCTTTCCAGCTGGAAGAGGGAGTCCTCCACGGTGAATCCGCTGAAAGTCCGGCGGGCGGCGCCGCGGGTGCGGGCTTGGGAGTAGAACAGGCCCCCGGTGAGCGGTCCGCTCGCATAGCGGATCTCCTCGTTGCAGGTGCGCTGGGACTGGGTCAGCACCGAATCGAAGTTGAACCCCCCAAAGACCACCAGGCGGTTGGAGTAGGGCGAGAGATTCCAGTCAGTGTAGCTGGTGGTGGCGGTGAGCGTTGCGTCCGCGAGATGCTTGGTCAGGCCCAGCGCCACGGCGGCAAAGTCGGAATCGGATTGCCCCTCCTTCCCGCGGCTCACGCGGTAGAAGGGGCCACCCAGGGGGACCAGCGCCTGGGCGCCGTCCCGGCTCTGCTGGCCCAGCACGTGAAGGGAAATTTCCCAGTCCGGCGCCGGCCGGTAGTGCAGCTGGAATCGGCCAAAAACGGCCTGTCGGTCATCCACCGTCTGCTGGAGACTGGTATTATAGATGTAGCCGTCGCGTTCGCTGGTGCCGAGACTGACCGAGGCGGCAAAGGGCCCGCGGCGGGCGGTTTCGGCCGACACCTTGACCGAGCGCTGGCTGGCCGAGCCGAGGGCGGCACCGAACCGGACGCTGGCTTGGTCGTCCCGGGAGGCGGCGGTGAAGCGGATGACTCCCGCGTCGGCCGCCCGGCCAAACAAGGCCGCGGCCTGCGGCCCGCGATAGATTGTCATCTGGCCGAAATCGTAGAGTTCGCTGGGAAAACTAAAGGCGGTGGCCAGGGGAATGTCATCGAGATAAACCGGCGCCGAGGCATCGCTGAAATAGGGCGTGTTGCCCAAGCCCCGCAGGGTGGTGGTGGTGCCGAAGCCGCGGGCGCCGGCCTCATTCAGCGACCAACTGGCGGTATGTCGCGCGAGTTCACCGAAAGCTGCCGCCGAACCCGGGCCGGCTTCGAGGAGCGTCACCGTGGCCTGGCCCGTGCCGGTGTTCAGATTGTCCCGGACAAGGACGGTGGGCAGCACCACCACATCCGCCGCCGTGGTGGCGACCGCCAGAAGCCAGGACAGGCAGAGGAAGACGAGGGGAGGGCGGAGGCGGCGGTACATGGAAAAATAAACTCCACGATGAAAATCGTGGAAGGGGGGCGCAAGGCCATGGCGTGGCTTAACGCAGATCCTCCGCCTTGATGTCCTGGGTCCAGCGCGTGACTCCCTGCTTGTCGATGCAGGCAATCGTCAGGACCCGGGCTTCCTTGGGGCCGTGGATCGCCAGGGTGCAGAAATTCTGGTCGCTCACCAGCGTGCCGGGAACTCGGTGGGGATCATTGAGGCGTTCGGTCTGGCCCAGGGTGGAGACGCCGGCGCTCATCGGGGAGGAGGTCAGCTCGTAGACCCAGCGGGTGCCGCCGATGTTTTTCTTGGCCAGCTCGGTGAAGTGCACGTCACCCGTCAGGAATACCACCCCCGTGATGCCCTGATCCTTGATGAATTTCAGCAGATCCTCCCGTTCGCGCTGGTAGTAGGCAAACGTCTCGCTGGCGCCGCCGAAGTCGGTGACGACCTGCCCGCCGGTGACGATGAACTTGAAGGAGTAAAACCCGAGGGTCTGGGCGTGCAGCAGCGACTGCTTGAGCCAGTCGAGCTGGCGGGCGCCGTACTGCGACTTCTGGGGGATTGAGGCGTCGAGCAGGTGGTCGTCGTCGCGGTACATGCGGTTGTCCATCACGAGAAACGCGGCGTCGCCCTGGTAGAATTTCTGGTACACGCCGGGGTTGCCCTCCTCGCCGTAGGTGGGATTGCCCCAGTAGGCCTTGAAGATGCGCAGGGTCTCGTCCTTGAACTCAAAGCTCTTGTTTGAGTCGTTGGAGCCGTAGTCGTGGTCATCCCAGGTGGCGTAGTGGGGCATGACGGCGAAAAGCTTCCGCAGCTCCGGCAGGGCCCGGGTGAGCTGGGCGCGATACCAGAGGCCGCTGACCGAGTCGAAATCCACCTCACGGTAATACCAGTTGTCGCCGCCCCACAGCATGAAGTCCGCGCCACTGTCCGCCATCAGCCGGAAGGTCTCCATCGTCTTGCCGTAGCCCGGGCCGGGCCGGTCATAGGCGGGCTCGTTGAAATAGGCGCAGGTGCCGAAGATGAACTTGAAATCTGACGGCGGACCGCGCCATTCCCACAGCGGGCTGGTCCTGAAGGTGGTGGGAAAAGGGAAGGTCTGCCGCACCCCGTCGATGCTGAGGGTGTACTCATAGTTGGCGCCGACCGCGAGCAGACCGGGCCGGAATTGCGCGATCTGTCCGCCGGCGGGGGTCGTGGGCCAGCCCGACTGGGTGATCGTCTGCTTCGTCTCGGGCTTGCCGGCCAGCCAGTAGTCGAGCGTGACCTGCTTGGCGTCCTTCGTCTCAAACCAGAGGAAGGCCTCGCGGTGGGCCCGGTAACCGAGCATCGGGCCCGAGACCAAGGTGCCGGCGGCGTGGGTATTCAGGGCCCAGCATAGGGCGGTCAGGCAAAAGAGAAGGCAACGGAAGGACAGCTTCATGTCCCCAGAAAAACAATCATGGGGGCGAACGCAAAGCTGCAATCGCCGCCGCACATCGGCCAACGGGTCGGGGGCATCCTCACGCTGAGCCGTGCGCCGCAGCGCGGAGGGACTCCGCGCTCTACCTTAAACCCGGGCCAGTGTATTCGCGTTATTCAGGTGCTCCACGCCGGTGTATTTCAACGATTGCTCATCCGCATGGTAGCTGGAACGCACCAGCGGTCCCGACTCCACGGTGCCCAGGCCGGCGGCGAGGGCGAACTGCTTCCAATGGGCGAATTCCTCCGGCGGCACCCAGCGGTCGATCTTCCAGTGCTGCGGAGTGGGCTGCAGGTATTGGCCCAGGGTGAGGATGTCCGTCTTGTCGCTGGCGATGTCGCGCAAGCACTGGGCGATCTCCTCCTGGGTCTCGCCGAGGCCGAGCATGATCCCGGTCTTGGTCGTGAAGCCGCGGCTCTTGGCGTGGCGCAGCACGCCGCGGCTGCGGTCGTAGCGGGCTTGCACGCGGACGGGCTTCTGCAGCCGTTCGACGGTCTCCACGTTGTGGTTGAAAATGTCGGGCTGGGCGTCGAGCACGATGTCCACCTGGTCGAGGTGACCCTTGAAATCCGGCACGAGCACCTCGATGGCGCAATGCGGGTTCAGGTGCTTGGTGGCCCGGATGGTCGCGGCCCAGACGCTCGCGCCGCCGTCCTTCAGGTCATCGCGGGCCACGGAGGTGATGACACAGTGCTTCAGGCCCATCTTGGCCACGGCGTCCGCCACGCGGGCCGGTTCGCCGAGATCGTACTCCGTGGGGCGGCCGGTCTGGATGGCGCAGAAATTACAGGAGCGCGTGCAGATGTTGCCCAGAATCATCACGGTCGCCGTGCCGCGCGACCAGCACTCGCCGATGTTCGGGCACTGGGCGCTCTGGCAGACGGTGTGCAGCTTGTTGTCGTCCACGAGACGGCGGGTGGCCTGGTAGGCCGGGCCGGCGGGCAGCTTGGCGCGGAGCCAGTCGGGTTTGCGTTGAGTGGGAGTCATGGGCCGGGCCCCAAGTTGGGAAAACTAACCGCCATTGCACACTAAATTCTCATTCCGCCGGAACCAGTCGCCGCGGTGATTCCGTTCATTAGTGATTAATTAGTGGAACTTAGTGGTTTCCAAAAATTCCGGCAACAGTCGCCAGAATTCGGCGGCGAGCACGCGTTGCACTTCGGCGAGGTCCAGGGCGCGGCCGAGCTCGGCCTGCAGGGAGGTGACGGTGCCGTCGGTGATGCCGCAGGGAACGATGCCCGCAAAGGGGGTGAGGTCGTTGTTCACGTTGAGGGCGAACCCGTGGAAGGTGGTCCATTTTTTGATGGCGATGCCGATGGCGGCGACCTTGCGCGTGCCGAGCCAGATGCCGGTCTTGCCGGGGCGGCGGTCGGCCGCCAGACCCAAGGTGCCAACGCTGTTGATCAGCACCTGCTCCACGAAACGCAGGTAGGCATGCAGGTCCTTGCGCGGGGCGAGGCTGATGATGGGATAGCCGACGAGTTGTCCCGGACCGTGGTAAGTAATGTCCCCGCCACGGTTGGTGGTCACGAGGGCAATGCCCCGCCGGGCCAGTTCGGCGGCATCCCACAGCAGGTTTTGCTCCGCCCCGCGCCGCACCCCGAGGGTGAAGACGGGCTCGTGCTCCGTGAAGACGAGGGTATCGGGGATTTCGCCGGCGATCCGTTGCGCCACGAGTTCCTCCTGCCGCTGCCAGGCGAGGGCATAGCCCGTCCGGCCCCAGTCGAGGGTGGCGGACGCGAGTGTAGCGGTGAAGGACATGGCGTTAGTGTATTCAGGTAGCGCCGCGGTGCAAGTGCGGGACCGGTGCGCGTTGGCGCCGATAGCCGGCCCGCTGTCCTTGCGGCAATAAGGGATGGACGAACGCGATTCATGCGTACATCGGTAGGCGACCCCGCAATCACGCCCCGTCTCGTCTCCCTGCTTTTTTCCCCATGGCCCTGCTCACCGCCCGCAAGACCCAGCCCCGTTATGATGTGATCGTGGTCGGATCCGGCGCCGCGGGCGGCCAGACCGCCTACACTCTGGCGATGGAGGGCGTCAAGGTGCTGATGCTGGAGGCCGGGCGGAACTACGATCCCGTGACCGAGACGCCCATGTTCGAGACGAACCATCAGGCCCCGCTGCGCGGCACGGGCACGCCGGACAAGCCGTTTGGTTTTCATGATGCCACCATCGACGGCGGCTGGCAGGTGCCGGGCGAACCCTACACCAACGCCTCCGCGGATCCGAAGCGCGAGTTCAAGTGGTGGCGTTCCCGCATGCTGGGCGGGCGCACCAACCACTGGGGCCGCATCGCCCTGCGCAACGGCCCCTACGATTTCAAGCCTTACTCCCGCGACGGCCTGGGTTTCGACTGGCCGATTTCCTACGAGGATGTGGCGCCCTACTACGACAAGGTGGAGATGCTGATCGGCGTCTACGGCACGAACGAGGGAAGGGAGAACACCCCCAATTCCCCGGCGGGTATTTTGCAGCCGCCGCCGCTGATGCGCGCCGGCGAACGCCTGGCCCAGCACCGCGGCAAAAAAATCGGCATCCCGGTCATTCCGATCCATCGGGCGGTGCTCAGCCAGCGGCTGGACGGCCCGGCCCTGGCCGCCAAGCTGCACCCGAAAAATCCCGCCGCCCAGCGCGTCCTCAGCCAGGCGATGAGCGAGCGCGCCGCCTGCTTCTGGGCCACGAATTGCGGCCGCGGCTGCGCCATCCGCGCCAACTACCAGTCCACCACCGTCCATCTGCCGCCGGCCCTGGCCTCCGGCAATCTCGACATCCTGACGGACGCGATGGGTTACCGGGTGCTGATGGACGACCAGGGCAAGGCCACGGGTGTTTCCTACATCGACCGCAAGACCCGGGAGGAGAAGCAGGTTTTCGGCCGCATCGTCGTGCTCGCGGCCAGCTCCGCCGAGTCGGTGCGCATGCTGCTCAATTCAAAATCCGCCCGCCACCCCGCGGGCGTCGCCAACTCCAGCGGACTGGTGGGCAAGTACATCATGGACACCGTCGGCGCCTACCTCGGCGGCCAGGTGCCCGCGCTGGAAAATCTCCCGCCGCACAACGAGGACGGCGCCGGGGGCGGCCATGCCTATGTGCCGTGGTGGCTGTACCAGGAGCAGCATGCCGGGAAGCTGGGTTTCGCCCGCGGCTATCATCTCGAATTTGAGACCGGCCGGCGCATGCCCGACGTCGATGTCACCCGCGGCCTGGCGGGGCTGAACGGGGGCAACTATGGCGCGGCCTTCAAGGCGGACGCCCGGCGCTACTTCGGCTCCTTTGTCGGCTTCGCCGGTCGCGGCGAGATGATCCCCAACGAGGATTCCTTCTGCGAGATCGACCCGGCCGTGAAGGACAAGTGGGGCATCCCGGTGCTCCGCTTCAATTGGAAATGGTCGGAGCACGAGACCCGCCAAGCCAAGCACATGCAGGAAGCTGGGGCGGCCCTGATCACGGCCATGGGCGGCAAGCTCTTCAAACCGCCGGTGGCCGATGGCGCCGAGGCCATCGCCAACGGCGGCTTTATCATCCATGAGGTCGGCGGCACCATCATGGGCGCGGACCCCAAGAAATCCGTCACCAACCAGTGGTGCCAGACCTGGGATGTGAAAAATCTATTCGTCACCGACGGCGGTCCCTTCGCCAGCAACGCCGACAAAAATCCCACCCTCACGATCATGGCCCTGGCCTGGCGGGCCAGCGATTACATGCTCGAGGAAATGCGCAAAGGAAACTTGTGAACCCCGCTCCCTTATCTCCCCGACCGGATCGCCGCACGGCGATCAAATGGATGCTCACGGCGGCCGCTTCGACGACACTGCTCCGGAACTTCGCCCCCGCCGCCACCCCGGCGACCGCGGCGGCCGTCACCGGTCCCGGCTACGGCACCGATCCGGTTTTGGCCCACACCTACAAACCGGGGGACGTCTGGCCGCTGACGATGACCGAGGCCCAGCGCCACACGGCGGCCGCCTTGTGCGCCGTCATCATCCCCGCCGATGCGACTTCACCCTCCGCTGCCCAGCTCGGCGTCTACGACTTCATCGACGAGTGGATCAGTGCCCCGTATCCCGACCAGGCCCTCGACCGCCCGATCATCCTCGATGGCCTGGGCTGGCTGGATGCCGAGGCCCGGCGCCGGTATGGCCGCGACTTCGCGGTGCTGGCCGCCGCCGAGCAGGCGGCCATCTGCGATGACATCTGCGCGGTGGGCAAAGCCGCCCCGCCGCACGCGGCGGCGGCAACTTTCTTCGCCCGCTTCCGTGATCTGACGGCCGGGGGATTCTATACCACGCCGGAAGGCATGAAAGACATCGGCTATGTTGGAAATGTGCCTTTGGCCACGTTTGACGGTCCGCCCCCGGAGGTTCTGAGAAAACTCGGGCTTGTCTGAACGACCTGCGCTCGTGTCATGGTAGCGACAGGCGTCCCTGCCTGTCGGGTTTGCGCTCTGATTCGACAGGCAGGGACGCCTGTCGCTACATCGACCGTGGCCCTCAATTATTGCTCAACCCCGGCCACGGCGTCAGCGCGTTGAGCGCGGGGACGATCGCGCGGCGCAGGGCGAGGAAGTCGATGCTGCCCGTTTCGCGGTAGAGCACCTTGCCGTCCGCGCCGATCAGCAGCGTGTGCGGCACAGCCCCCTGCCACTCGGGATCGAGGGCTTCCAGCAGGGCGTACTTGTCCGTGGAGCCAAAAATCAGGTTGCGCGTCGAGGCGCGGTGCGCGGTGAGGAACTGCCGTACCTTCGGCTCCTCGTCGGGAAACTGGGCGGCGAGGGTTACCAGCTCGAAGTCGCGGTGGCGGAAGCGCAGGTTCTGCTCAATCAGTTCGTCGAACTCCGAGACACACGGGCCACACCACGTCGCCCACACATTGATCAGCCGGAGCTTGCCGGTGCCGGCATTGGCCCGCAGCGCCTGGAGGGCGGGGGCATCGGCCTTGGTCAGTGAGACCGTTTCCTGCGCCACCTTTTCACGCCAGCGGATGTTGTCTTCGGTTTTTTCCGCCCACTTCAGCGAGCAGCCGAAGACCTTGGTGGTGCTGACCGCGGGCTCGCGGCCGGCGAGCAGGGCGGCGATGGCATCTCGGGTGTCGTGGTGCTTCACGTAGTCCGCTCGCTCGGAGTCATCGATCCGGCCCTGGAAACGCAGGCGGCGCGCCTGGTCGAAGATGAAGACGTGCGGCGTGGCCACGGCGCCGAACTTCGCGACCACTGTCTGGGTCGGGCCGTCGTCGGCATAGGGGAAATTGAACTGCTGGTGGGCGGCGCGGATCTTCATCTCGGCGAAGGTGTCGCCCAGGTCGGTGTAGCCCATCTCGTCCAGCCGCACGGCCGCGGCGTGGTTGGGATTGATGGCGAGGAAGGCCGCCCCCTGCGGTTGATACTCCGCGACCAGTTTCTTCAGTCGCTCCTCATAGGCCTGGGCGGTGGGGCAGTGGTTGCAGGTGAACACGATGACGAGCACCTTGGCCGCCTGGAAATCAGCCGGGGTGTAGTTGCGGCCGTCCACCGCCGGCAGCTGGAAGTCGGGCAGGGGGGAGCCGAGCGGCAACACGGGATGATCGGCGCCGGTGAGCCGGAGAACCGACAGCAGGCACCAGCAGAGAAGGGCGAGGGGGCGGCGCATGGGAAGGGGGGGTGAGACTAGGGTGTGTATTCAAACTCAGTTGTCATCCTGAGCGGAGCGAAGGATCCACGGCGTCGAAGGCCATATCGCGAGCGAAAGCATGGATGTCAAACCAGCCTGCTGGCTAGACTTCACTTCGTTCAGAATGACAGGAAACTCATATTGGGTGAGTTTGAATACACACCCTACGGCTTAAGGGCCGTCTGGTAGCGAACGTACGCGAGTTTGAGGCTGTCGGGCGACCACGAGGGCACGTTGATCGTGCCCTGGCCGCCGAAGAGTTTGGCGAGGACGGTGATCTCGCCGCCGGCGACCGGTTGCAGGCGCAGCATGACGTCCTTGTCCGCCGGGTGACCCTTTACATCCGGCGCATAACTGAGAAACACGAGCCACTTGCCGTCGGGCGACGGGTGGGCGAACCAGTTGTTGTGGTCATCCTTGGTTACCTGTTCCACGGCGGAGCCGTCGGGATGCATGCGCCAGATCTGCATGCGGCCCGTGCGGTCTGAATTGAAGTAGATCCACTTTCCGTCCGGTGAATAATCCGGGCCGTCGTCGAGCCCCTCCGCCAGGCTCAGTCGCTTCTCCGCTCCCCCGGCCGTGGGTATGGTGAAGATGCCATATTTCCCATCGCGCTGCGCGCAGTAGGCCAGCGTTTGGCCGTCGGGCGAGCAGCCGTGCCAGTAGGACGGGGCTTGCGGGGTGATCTCCTTTGGCGTGCCGCCGGTTGCCGGCAGGGTGTAGATGCGCGATTTTCCGTCCTTGGTCTGGTCGCTGATGATCAGGGTGGCCCCATTGGGGGTCAGGCCGTGGTCGTTGTTGCATTTCACGGCGAAGCCCGTGTCGATCAACTCCGGCATCGCCGTCCCGGCGAGGGGCAGGCGATAGATGCGGCCGCCGCCATTGAAGACCAGGGCCTTGCCATCAGGGGTCCAATTGGGGGCCTCGATCAGTTCATTGGTGTGATAAACACTGCGCCGGTCTTGGGAGGCGAGGGTGATGGTTTCCAGTGAGCTGCGCACGGCTTGCACGCTGGGGTTCGGCGCGCCGATTTCAACCTTGGAGAAGACCGCGCGCTCAAAGCCCTCCGCCTGGTGCGCGCAGACCCCGAGTCCGATGTAGAACGGGCCCTTGAACGGCAGGCGCACCGAGCAGCCCGAGGGGCGCATCACCCCGTCGGCTCCGGCGAGGGTCATGTAGGCAGTATCGCCGATTTTCATAATGCCGAGGCGAGTCGGAGCGGCGATGGCCGTCTGCACCTCCCGCGTCACGTCACCGGGTCCGCTCCGAAACTGCAGCGAGGTCAGGCCGTCGCCATGCAGGGCGGCGTCCACATAGGCGGAATCGGCCTCCAGGTTTTGGCGGATGACCAGGCAGGCCTTGCGGTGGGGTTCAGCGCTTTGCCCCACAAAACGGATGTCGGCCGACAGGGCGATGTCTCCCTCCACCTGCTGCCACACGTAGTGAAAGGAGTCGGTCTTGGACCACATGTTCACGCCACCGCCGCCGATGGTGTAGGTGCGCTGGGTGGCGTCATAGTCGACCGTGCCGGGATGCTTTGGTGCCCCGATGTCGGTGTGACCGGTGAACAGGCCGGTGGCGGCCATCAAACCGGCCGGCAGCAGCAAGGCCGCCAAGGCCAGGGACCAGAGCACCGGAGCCCGGCAAAACTTGAAAACAGGGTGATCGAGGGACGCGCGAGGGGTCGCAATCCCGGAAGCTGGCCGGAGTGGGGTAATCACGCGCCAAGAAAATCGGCCCAAGCGGGGCCACGCAAGGCTATCCTCCCCCCTTACTTTCCGTTTGCCCCCATCGCCGCCGCCGCCAAGCCTGCGCCGTTCCATGAGCGACATTCCCGAGGACATTTCCCACGACCAGTATGCCGTGCGGCTGAAGAAGCTGCAGGACCTGCGCGCGGCCGGTTCCGACCCGTTCCGCGCCAGCGTGGAGCAGACGCATTTTTCGGCCGACGCCATGCAACTTCATGTCGAGGGCCAGGACAACACCGTCACGGTCAAGGTCGCCGGCCGGCTCATCGTCATCCGCGACATGGGCAAGAGCCAGTTCGTCAAGATTCTCGACCAGCAGGGCCCGATCCAGCTCTACCTGAAGAAGGATGTCGTGGGCGAGGAGGCCTTCATGGCCTTCAAGAAGCTCGACCTCGGCGACATCATCGGCGCCGAAGGCACCCTTTTCAAAACCAAGACCGGCGAGATCACCGTGCGGGTGACTGCCTATACCCTCGTGACCAAGGCCCTGCGCCCGCTGCCGGAGAAGTGGCACGGGCTCACCGATGCCGAGCAGGTTTACCGCCAGCGCTACCTCGATCTGATCGTCAACGCCGAGTCGCGGGCCCGCCTGATGCTGCGCAGCCGCATCGTCGCCAGCGTCCGCTCGACCCTGGCGGCGCGGCAGTTCATCGAGGTCGAGACCCCGGTGCTCGAGGGCGTGGCCGGCGGCGCGGCCGCCCGGCCCTTTGTCACCCACCACAACGCGCTGGGGGCCGACTTCTATCTGCGGATCGCCCTGGAGCTGCGGCTCAAGCGCCTGCTCGTCGGCGGCTACGACCGCGTGTTCGAGATCGGCCGCATCTTCCGCAACGAGGGCGTCTCGCGGAAGCACAACCCCGAGTTCACCATGCTCGAGGTCTACCAGGCCTACTCGGATTTCCGCGGCATGATGCAGCTTATCCGCGCCATCTTCGACGACGTCTGCCGCAACGTCCTTGGCACCTCCGAAATCAAGCATGCCGCCAGCGGTCAGATGATCAACTTTGCCGGCGAGTGGCGCGAGGCGCGTTACTTCGACCTGATTGACGCGGCGGTCGGATCCAAGCTCAGCGCCCTGCGCGGCACCGACGGCTACAAGGCCGCCGCGACGGCGGCGGCGCAGCAGCTCGGGCTCGAGATCCACGCTGGCTGGGAGACTTTTGAGATCGTGAACGAGATTTTCTCCAAGAAGATCGAGCCCACCCTCATCCAGCCCACCTTCGTCACCCATCTGCCGAAGGAGCTGTGCCCGCTGGCCAAGCTGAACCTGCAGGACCCGGGCCTGATCGACGTGTTCGAGCTGTGCATCGGCGGCATGGAGGTGGCGCCCGCCTACTCGGAGCAAAATGATCCCTTCGTGCAGCGCGAGATGTTCGCGGCCCAGGCCGGCGAGGATCAGCAGAAGATGGACACCGACTTCCTACTCGCGCTCGAACACGGCATGCCCCCCGCCGGCGGCATGGGCGTCGGCATCGACCGGCTCTGCATTTTGCTCACCGGCGCCGAGAGCATCCGCGACGTGATCCTGTTCCCGTCGCTCCGCCCGGGTGGACCTGGCGCAGGAGCATAATCCAGTTTCACCGAGACCAACCGAGTATGCACAGAGATCACAGGAGAAAATCGACCTCAGTGACCTCGGTGTCTCGCTCAGTGTCCTCTGTGACGAAATAATACTCATGCCCTGGCCGATCTACCTCGCGCTGAAACAGCTGTTCCCCTCCGGGCGGCGACTGCCCTTTTTCACCCTGATCTCCGTCATGGGCGTGGGGCTGGGGGTGGCGCTCATGCTGGTGTCGACGAGTGTCATGGGCGGCTTCGGCTACCAGATCCGGACGATGATCATCGACACGCAGGGGGAGGTGCAGATCCGCGGGCGCGGCCCGATCGCCGCCAGTGCGCTGCTTGAGCAGGCCATCAAGCGCGTGCCGGCCGTTGCGGCCTCGGCCCCCTACGCGCAGGGGGTCGTCATGCTGGAATTCGACCGCCGCCCGGCGTTTCCCACCGTCCAGGGCTTCGACCTTGAGCGCATGCGCCGGGTGATCCCGCTGGATCATTACCTGATTGCCGGCTCGTTGGACGACCTCGACGACGATTCCGTGATCCTGAGCTCGCTGCTCGCCCGGGCTCTCGGCGCCGGGGTGGGGGACAAGGTCAGCATCTACTCGCCGCTGATGCTCGAGCGCATGAAGGCGCACGAGGTGCTGCTGCCCCGCGAGGTGCGGGTGGCGGGCATATTCCAGATCGGCCACCAGCAGCTCGACAGCTCGACCGTGCTCTGCTCGCTGCGGCTGATGCAGGATCTCTACGGCTTGGACAAGCTGATCCACGGCTATAACGTGCGGCTGACACCCGGAGCCGATCCCGATGCGGCGGCCGCCGCCCTCAACGAGGTGATCCCGCCGATGACGCATGCCTTGACCTGGTTCGAGGCCAATGCCGACTTCCAGGCGGTCATCAGCTTCGAGCGGAACATGATCTTTTTCCTACTCACCTTCATCGTGGTGGTGGCGGCCTTTTCCATCACCAGCTCGCTGCTGGTCACCGTCGTGCGCAAGACCCGCGAGATCGGCCTGCTCGGCGCCATGGGCGGCTCGGCCCGGCACGTGGCGGCCTGTTTTTGCGTGCAGGGCCTCTTCATCGGCACCGGGGGCACCCTCGTCGGGCTCGGCCTCGGGTTCGGCCTGCTGCATTACCGCAACGCCGTGGTGCAATTCATCGCCAGCCTGACCATGGGTCAGGAGGTGTTCGTGAAATTCTACCAGTTCAGCCAGCTGCCGGCGCACACCGAGCCGAAGGACGTGGTCATCATCATCGTGTTCTCCATGGCGGCCTCGACCCTGGCCGGCCTGATCCCGGCCTGGCGCGCGGCGAAGCTCAAACCCGTGGAGGCGCTGCGGAGCGAGTGATTTTGATGGCCACAAAAAGGCACAAAACTTCGGCCGCGTATCAAAGCGGCAAGGCGCCTATAGACGCGCGGAACATTACCGATATCGGGACTAACCCTCTTTGCGCCTTTTTGTGGCTAAGAGGGATTGGAGAAATCCCCCATGACTGAGACCGTGCTCAAAGCGATTGGTTTGCGCAAATCCTACCCGAGCGGCGACCGCACCCTCGCGGTGCTGCAGGGGGTGGACCTGGCCATCGCCGCCGGCGAGACCGTGAGCGTGCGCGGCGAGTCCGGCTCGGGCAAAAGCACGCTGCTCAATATCCTGGCCGGGCTGGATCGGCCTGACGCCGGTGAGCTGTGGTGGGGCCGGGAAGCCACTCATCAGCTGACCCTCGGCAATCTGACCGCCCGGCGGGGCCGTTATCTCGGCATGGTTTTCCAGTCTTACTACCTCATCCCCGAACTCGATGCCTACGCCAACGTGCTGATGGCCGCCCGACTGGTCGGGCGCAGCGGGGCGCCGGAGCGGGCCCGCACGGCGGCGTTGCTCCAGCGCGTCGGGCTGGGGGAGCGCGGCCACCATCTGCCCTCCCAACTCTCGGGCGGCGAACGCCAGCGCGTCGCCGTGGCCCGGGCCCTGATGAACCGGCCGGCCGTGATCCTCGCCGACGAACCGACGGGCAATCTCGACGAGCACACCGGGGACAGCATCATCGATCTCCTGCTCGGCGTCTGCCGCGAGGAGAATACCGCCTTGGTGCTGGTGACACACAATCCCGCCCACGCCAAGAAGACCGCCCGCCAGCTGCTGCTCAAGGACGGCCGGTTTGTCTGACGATTTATGGTTCCAATCCCGTCCACGCTTTGCCGGGTTTGGCTTTTGGTCCTGCTCCTTTTTTTCCCGTGCGCCGGGCGGGCGGCGGCTCCCGCCAGCAGCCTGGACGCCTTAGCCGAATCCTATGTGAAACTCGCCCTCGCGCTGGGGGTGCATGATGGCGATTACGTGGATGCCTATGCGGGACCTGCGGAATGGCAGTCGGCCGCAAGCGTGGCGCAACTCCCGGTGGCCGTCATCCAGGAGCGGGTGCAGGAAGAGCGGGCCAAGCTGGCGGCGCTGGATGCCTCCTCCCTCGCTGGGGACACCCGCCTGCGCCATGAATATCTGACCAAGCAGTTCCGGGCCATGGCGGCCCGCCTCGAGATGCTCGGCGGACGGAAGTTTCCCTTCGATGAGGAGTCGGCCTTGCTTTTCGACGCCGTAGCGCCGACGAACTCCGAGGAGCATTTCCGCGCGGTGCTCGCGGAACTCGAACTGGCTTTGCCCGGCGCCGGCCCCCTCCCCACCCGCCTGGAGGCGTTCCGGCAGCAATTCATCATTCCCCCCGCCAGACTCGACGCCGTTTTCCAGGCGGCGATCGCCGAGGCCCGCCGGCGCACGCTGCAGCATCTGAGCCTGCCGGCCGGGGAGAGTTTTGCGGTCGAATATGTCACGGGCAAGCCCTGGGGCGGCTACAACTGGTACAAGGGCGATTATCGCAGCGTCATCCAGATCAACACCGATCTGCCGATCTACATCGACCGGGCAATCGACCTGGCCTGCCACGAGGGATATCCCGGGCACCATGCCTACAACGTCCTGCTGGAGAAAAATCTCCGGCGCGACCGCGGCTGGGTCGAGTTCTCCCTCTATGCGCTCTTCAGCCCGCAGTCGCTGATTGCGGAAGGCTCGGCGAACTACGGCATCAGCGTGGCCTTCACCGCGGCCGAGCGGTTGGCCTTCGAGCGCGATGTCCTCTTCCCGCTGGCCGGGCTCGAGGCCGCGCGCGTCACCGACTATTACCGCGTGCAGCGCCTGACCAAACAGCTCGGCTTTGCCGGCAACGAGGCGGCCCGCCGCTACCTGAACGGCGAGATCACCGCCGCCGCGGCGGCCGAGTGGCTCACGCACTGGTCGCTCCAGGAACCGGCCCGGGCGCAGCGCTCGGTGCGCTTCATGGACAAGTACCGCAGCTATGTCATCAACTACAACCTCGGCGAGGAACTCGTGCGGCACTATATTGAAAGTCACGCCGGGACAGATCCGGCCGCCCGCTGGCGCGTGTTCGGTGAGCTGATTTCGTCGCCGCGCCTGCCGTCGGGGCTGAAGTGACTGCGGCGGACCGGTTACAAATGGCAGGGTAGGTGATCGATGGGCATGAACCCTTGCGCGGCCTGCCACACCCCGCCCTGCGGGCACCCCTCTCAAGAGGGGATTTTATACCGGTATGGGTCCCCTCTCGAGAGGGGTGGCGTGCAGCGCCGGGGTGTGTTGTGGGCGGACTGCGGGTCGATCGCAATACGATCCAAAACAGTCTGGCCGTCCCGTGCTCGCCCGCTACGTTCAGGGCATGGCTAAACCCAAGATCAAGTGTGGCGTCGCCGGCGTCGGCTCGCTGGGCCAGCATCATGCCCGCATCTACGCCGCCCTGCCCGGGGCCGAGCTCACGGGCATTTTCGAGACCAGCGACGCGCGGGCGGCCGAGATCTGCGCCAAGTACAACTGCCAGCGTTTCGCCACGATCGCGGCCCTCGGCGAGGCCTGCGATGCCATCAGCGTCGTCGTGCCGACCGATAAACATGCGCAGGTGGCCCTGCCGCTCCTGGCCCAAGGTTGCCATTTGCTGATCGAGAAGCCGCTGTGCGCCAGCCTGGAGGAGGCCGAGCAGGTGTTGACCGCCGCCCGGCAGCACCACTGCCTCGTGCAGGTCGGCCACATCGAACACTTCAATCCGGTGATGAGCTACCTCGAGAAGCACACCGGCCGGCCGCAGTACATCACCACCGAGCGCCTCGCTCCCTATCAGACCCGCGGCACCGAGGTCGGCGTCGTGCTCGACCTCATGATCCACGACATCGGCATCGTGCTGGCCCTGGTCAAGTCCCCGATCCGCAAGATCGACAGCGTGGGGATCAGCGTGCTGTCGAAGACCGAGGACATCGCCAACGCCCGCATTGAGTTTGAGAACGGCTGCGTGGCCAACCTCAGTGCCTCGCGCATGAGCCTGAAGAAGAACCGCGAGATCCGCGTCTTCCAGGACAACGCCTATCTCTCGCTGGATTTCATGAACCAGAAGGGGCACCTGGTGAAGAAGAGCGACATCATCGCCTACGGTTTGAAACTGAAGATCGGCCTCGCCAAGGCCGGGGAGGACAAGGTGCCGGTGCATGAGATCCCGATCGAGAAGGGTGAGCCGCTGGCCATCGAGCTCGCGCACTTCATTGAAAGCGTGCAGGAGGCCAAGCAGCCGAAGGTCGGTGGCGCCCTCGGCAAGTCCGCCCTGGAGGTGGCGATCACCATCACGGAGCAGATCCGGAAGGCGCAGAAATGAAGCGACGAAACACCCAGCATGTCTGGCAGGTAGGGGCGGTTGCCCTCAACCGCCCGGGCGACGTACCCCTCAGCAGGGCGGTTGAGGGCAACCGCCCCTACCGATCATGAGCCAGTCGTGCCCGACGGATGCCCTGCCGGCCCCCACCCCCGGTCGCGTCGACCTCCTGATCGTCGCGGCCGAGCATTCGGGCGACGAGCATGCGGCGCGGATGCTGCGCGAGCTGTTGGCGCAGCAACCCGGGCTGCGGGTGTGCGCCTTGGGCGGGCCGCGGCTGGCGGACGCCGGGGCGCAGCTCCTGCGCGACCTGACGGCGAATTCCGCGATGGGCTTTGCCGTATTGGCGAAGATTTCCCACTACCGGGCGCTGATCGCCGACATCGTCCAGTGGGTCGGCCGGCACCGGCCCCGCGCGGTGTGCTTTGTCGATTCATCGGGGCTGAATCTGCGGATTGCCGAGGGGCTCTGTGCCCAGGGCTTTTCCGTCAAGGGCGGCGGACCCACCCGGGCGCTGTATTATATCAGCCCGCAGATCTGGGCCTCGCGCGCGGCCCGGCGTTTCCTGATGTCCCGGCACCTGGACAGCCTGGCGGCGATTTTTCCCTTCGAGCCCGCCTGTTACTCCGACACCAGGCTGCCGGTGCAGTTTGTCGGCCATCCGTTCGTGGCGGCGGATTACGTGGCGCCGGTGGCGTTTGATCCGGCCGGACCGGTCCTCTTGCTTCCGGGCAGCCGCCGCTCAGTGGTCGAACGTGTTTTCCCGGTCCTGCTGGAGGCCTACCGCCAATCGGGCACCACCCGGGAGGCGGTGGTGTTATACCCGAGCGATGAAATCTGCGCCGTGCTGCAGGCGGCCCATCCGCCGGCGAATGTCTCGTTGCGGGCGATTGGGGGTAGGGCGGCGACTCCGCTCGCCGCCGGGACCGAAACGGCGCGGCACGGAGTCCGCGCCCTGCCGCAACCCGCCGCGGCCGTCCTGACCGCCAGCGGCACCATGTCGATGCACTGCGCGCTGGCCGGCATTCCCGGGGCGCTCACCTATCGCACGGATCCGCTCACTTATTGGCTCGGCCGTCTGCTGGTCCAAGTGGAGTACATTGGCATCGCGAACCTCCTGCTGGACGAAGCCATGTACCCCGAGTTCATCCAGGGTGCCGCCACCGCGCCGGCCTTGGCGGCGGAGTTGCGCCTATGCCTCGACGATCCGGCCCGCCGTGAGCGGACCCAGGACCAGGCGCGGCGCTTGCGGGCGATGCTGGCGCGGCCGGCGCTGGGCACCGCCGGCGACTGGCTTGCTCGGCAATTAAGTGACCATGATTTGTGCCTGTCTTCGCGTCCGCGGGGGTCAAGCCAATGACCACCCCTCCTGCCGCCAGCTTGCGGTCTGGCCACGACAGCCGCTCGTGGCGCAGTCGGGTTTTGCCTTGGGTTGTGCTTTTGACCTGCTTGATCCTCAGCCTGGTGGGCTGGGGGCTGGTCCGGCGCGAGGTGCAGCGCACGGAACGGGCGCGATTTGAGCGCTTGAACGAGCGAATGCTCTCCACCCTGCGGTCGCGTTTTGAGTCCGCCGCCCAGGCGACGACCGGGGCCCGGGCCCTGGTTACGGCCAATGAGTATGTATCCCGCGCGGAATGGGTCACCTATGTCGACTCCATCCAGGACTACTTCGGATTCGGCGTGATCGGGCTCGGTTATGTCGAGCGCATCCCGCGCGCCGGCATCGCAGCCCTCGAGGAGCGGATCCGCGCCGAGGGGCCGGCGGACTTCAAGGTGGAGCGGACCGGCGACAATCCTTTTCTCTACGTCGTCACGCGGATCGCCCCGGAAGCGAAAAACGCCATGGTCCTCGGCCTGGATATCGGCTCGGGCAACACCCGCCGCGCTGCGGCGGAAGAAGCGATGCGGACCGGCCGGCTCGTGCTCAGCCGGCGGATCCGGATCATTGAAGGCGACCAGCAGATCCCGGGTTTCCTGCTGATTCTCCCGGTGTACCGGCAGGGTCCGGCGCCCACGACTCCGGACGAGCGCATCAGCGCGTTGCGCGGCTGGGTTTATGCATCGCTGCGGATCGACCAGCTGATGTATGGTGTGATTGGGAGTGTCGATGGCCAGTTGGACCTGGATGTATTTGAAGGGGAGGAGATGCGCAGCTCGACCCTCCTCTTCGACACTGACGGGCATATCCGCCCGGACCCAAAAGATCGAACCATGGCCGACGCCGACCTGCCGGGTCGGGACTTCCATCGGCTACAATCACTGGACGTGTTCGGTCGGCGCTGGACCATTCAAACGAGCACGCTGCCGCTGTTCAACCAATCCGGTGAACGCCGGCTCCCCTGGTTTGTGCTCGGCGGCGGTCTGGGCATCTGCGCGCTGGCCACGTTGCTGACGTGGGCGCTGGTCGGCGCCCGGGCGCGGGCGCTCAGGCTGGCCGAGGACATGACGGCCGATTTGCAGCGCACGCAGAAAGAATCGCGGGAAATGGCCCTGATCGCGCGGTACACGGCCAATGCGGTGGGCCTGGCCGATGCCACGGGCCGCGTTACCTGGGTGAACGAGGGCTTTACCCGGATGTTCGGCTACACGCTGGACGAGGCGCGGGGCCATTTCGGGCCGCATCTGATCCGCGGGGCGAAAACCAATCCCCGGCAGCTGGTCATGGCCGCCCGGGCCGCCCAGCACGGCCGGGATTTCCGGGGCGAAATGCTGAGCTACGCGAAGGATGGTCGCGAAGTCTGGTGCGACTTTGAGCTGCAGCCGCTCCGCGACGAGACGGGTCGCGTCAACGGTTACATGACCATCATGCTCGATGTGACCGAGCGCAAGCGGATCGCCGTCGAGCTGGCCCGGCAGGAGGCGCAGATGCGCTTCATGCTGGATCACACCCCGGTGGGCATATCCCTGATCGCCCGGCGCGATGCCTCGACCCGGTTTGTCAATACGGCGCACGAGCGCATCACCGGGGTGCCGGCCAGCGAGCGGTTTGATACCAACCGCTATGTCAATGCCTCCCATCCGGAGGATCGGGCCCGCCAGGCCGAGTTGATGGAGAAACTCTACCGGGGTGACATGGCCAGCTTCTCGATGGAGAAGCGCTACGTCCACGCCGACGGCCGCATCGTTTCGGCGGTGCTCAGCATGCACTTGTTGAAAGAGGCCGCCTCGGGTGAGGTGCAGGAGGTCACGACCCTGGTGGATGTCTCCGAGCTCAAGCAGGCCCAGCGCGAGCTGGCCCATCGCGAGGCCCTCTACCGGTTCATTTTGAACGCCCAACCCATCGGCGTCAGCTGGGTGTATTTCGGCGACCGCAAGGAATCCTTTGTGAACGATGCGGTGCAGCGCATCACCGGCCTCTCCCACACCGAGGCCTTGTCCGACGGCGCCTATCGCGCGATCACCCATCCCGACGACCTGGCCCGGCAGGAGGCCGAATCCGCCCGCCTGCGCGGCGGGGAGATCGACCGGTATACACTGGAAAAACGCTACCTGCGCCGCGACGGCCGCACCGTCTGGTGCCGGCTCGATGTGCAGGTCTTTCGCCAGCCGGACGGCCGCATTTTGCAGGAAGTCGCCACCATCGTGGACATCACCGAGAAGAAGCAGCAGGAGCAGGAATTGCAGGCCGCCAAGGAGGCGGCGGAGCAGGCCAATGTGGCCAAGGGACAGTTCCTGGCGATGATGAGCCACGAGATCCGCACGCCGATGAATGGCGTCATCGGCATGACCAGCCTGCTGCTCGATTCGCCGCTTTCAGCGGAACAGCGGGAGTATGCGGAGACCATCCGGGTCAGCGGCGACGCGCTGCTCACCGTCATCAACGACATCCTGGATTTTTCGAAAATCGAGTCCGGCCGGTTCGAGCTGGAGAAAACCGAGTTCTCCCTGCGCGACTGCCTCGAGGGCGCGCTCGACCTGCTGGCGCCGCGAGCGGCGGAGAAGCATCTCGACCTGCTTTACGAGATCACCGACGGCACCCCGGGCCTGATTTGCGGCGATCCGACGCGACTCCGCCAGGTGCTGGTCAACCTGCTGGGCAATGCGGTCAAGTTCACCGCCCAGGGCGAGGTTTTGCTCTCCGTGGCACCGGTCGCGCTCGATGGCGACAGCATCGACCTGCTCTTCACCGTGCGCGACAGCGGCATCGGCATTCCGCCCGAGGCCATGGACCGGCTCTTCCAGTCCTTCAGCCAGGTGGATGCCTCCACCACGCGCCGCTTTGGGGGCACCGGGCTGGGGCTGGTCATCAGCAAACGCCTGGCAGAAATGATGGGCGGGCGGATGTGGGTGGAAAGCACGCCCGGCCAGGGGTCGACCTTCAGCTTTACGATCCGGGTGGAGATCATCCCCAGCAAGCCGCGACTCTACACGGGGGGGGCGCGGGCCAGTGTCGAGGCCCGGCGCCTGCTGATCGTCGACGACAACGCCACCAGCCGCCGCATTTTGGGCGACCTGGCCCGCAATTGGGGCATGGTGTCGCACGCCGTCGAGACCCCCGCGGAGGCGCTGGCCCTGCTCAGCCGCGGGGAGAACTTCGATGCTGCCATCCTCGACATGCAGATGCCGGAAATGGACGGGCATATGCTGGCCCGGGAAATCCGCCGGCTCCGCCCTTTGCCCCTGGTGCTGCTTTCTTCGCTCGGCCGCGTCGCCGATCCGGAGGGCCTGTTTGCCGCCAATCTCACCAAACCCGTCAAGCCTTCGCAGCTGCAGGATGCCCTGGCCCGGCTGTTATGGGATAAACATGATGCCGCCGTCGTGGCCTCTGCCGGGCCGGTCTCCGCACCCCGCGTGGAATACCCGGAACGCATTTTGCTGGCGGAGGACAATACCGTGAACCAAAAGGTCGCCCTCTACATGCTGCACAATCTCGGCTACCGGGCCGATGTGGCGGCCAACGGGCGCGAGGTCCTCGCAGCGGTGCAACGCCAGCCCTACGATATCATCCTCATGGACGTCCAGATGCCCGAGATGGATGGGCTCGAAGCGTCCCGGCGGTTGGTGCAATTGCGGCCGGCGCCGGAAACCCGGCCGTGGATCGTGGCCATGACCGCCAACGCCATGCAGGGCGACCGGGAGAACTGCTTTGCCGCCGGCATGGACGACTATCTCAGCAAGCCGATCAAGCCCCATGAATTGAAAGCCGCCATCCAGCGCGCTCGTCCGCGGGTCAGCGGCTGAGCGAGTGGGCTGGAGGCGGGGTGCCCTCACCCCGCAATCGCTCACCCCAAGAGCCGCGGCGGCAAATCATGCAGCATGCCTTGAAAAGGCCATGCGGTGGATTGCTGGCACAGTCCCTGACGCACGGGATTTTGCTGAACATATTCCCATTTTTGACGGTATGCATCCGGGTTGCGCACAAAGTGGTCGAAGTAATCATTCTGCCAAATCGGCGGAATGAATGCACCACTCGCGGTCAGCCTGCGGGATGAAATTGATTTCCAGCTTTTCATCCAGACAGCGAGCGGTTTGGCCTCAAGTGAGGGCACGGCGAACAAGTGCACGTGATCGGGCATGAGCAGATAATGCCCAACAAACCATCCGTCGATGATGGCAGATTTCATCCATACTGCTTCCAGTATGTCTTGGGCAATCCTCCCGGCCAGTATGGGTCGTCGACCGGCGGTACAGGTGGTGACAAACAACAGCGGTTGCTTGTTGTAGGGCGCTAAATGCGGGAGGTGCATGATGCCTCGCGGGGTGAGGGCACCCCGCCTCCAAGCAGATAATTATTTTCCGGGTGCCTGATTCAGCGAATGGGCGACCTGCGGCCAGAGCGCGGCGGTGCGCTCGGCGAGAATGGCGTGACACTTTGCCACCTCGGCCTCGCGCTGCGCGAGGTTCTGCTCGGCGATCTCGGCGAGGTCGTCCAGGTTGTAGAGAAACACATTGGCCAGCTGGGCCGTGGCCGGATCGACATCGCGGGGCAGGGCCAGGTCGATCAGGAACAGCGGCCGGGCAGGCCGGCGCCTGATGCCCGCGGCCACCATCTCGAGCGTGAGGATAAAGTCAGGGGAGGAGGTAGAACTGGCGATGATGTCAGCCCCGGCCACGGCCTCGGGGAGGTCGGCCATGCTCATGGCCCAGCCGCCGGCGAGGGCGGCGGCTTCCTCGGCCTTGGCGAGGGTGCGGCTGGCCACGGTGATCGAGGAGGCCCCGCGGCTCTGGAAGGCCTGCACGGTCTTCAAACCGATGTCGCCGGCGCCAATCACGAGCACCTTGGTGCTGCCCAGTTCGCCGAAAATCCGGCCGGCGAGGTCCACCGCCACCGTGGCGATGCTGATCTGACCGGCGCCGATGCCCGTGTTCGTGCGGATGTGCTTGGCGGCCTGGAAGGTTTTCTGGAAAACCCGGTTCAGCACCGGCCCGGTCCAGCGTTTTTCCAGCGCGTCGTCGTAGGCCTGCTTGACCTGGCCGAGGATTTCCGTCTCGCCGACGATCTGGGAGTCCAGGCCCGAGGCCACGGCAAACAAATGGGCGATGGCGTCGTGATTCTGGCGCAGGGAAACGGCTGAATCCAACTCGGCCGGCGTGCAACCGGTGACGGCGCATAGGGCTTCGCGCATGGCGGCGAAGATCTCGGGTGACTGGGCCACCCCGTAGAGCTCGACGCGGTTGCAGGTGTTGACCAGGGCGAACTCGCGCACCCCGGTGGCCTGGCGCAGGCGGGCGGCGAGGTCGGCGGCGCGGGGGGCGTCGATGGCCAGCTTTTCCCGCACCGCGAGCGGGGCGGTGTGATGGCTGGCGCCAATTTGGAAAAGGACGGCCGGATGCGTTTCCATCGGTCAGCGCGGCGTAAGGGTGACCGGCCGGTAGCCGTGACGGTTGGAATTGACCGGGCCCAAGGAGAGCAGGGCCAGGGCGAACATCACCACGCACACCCAGGCGAAGCGGACCGAGACCAGCCGGCCGCGCCAGCGCAGGAGCAAGATGGTCAGGTAGGCCAGCCACACGCCGATGGTCACCACCAGCTTGGGCAGGTTGACCGATTCGGTGTTGCGCAACCACCACGAGGCGCCGACGCACAGGGAAAAGCTGAGCAGCGACACCCCAAGCAGCACGAGGCGGTAGTTGATCTGCTCCAACTGGACCACCGAGGGCAGAAACCAGAAAAGGCCGTTGAGCCGCTTGTTTTTCAGGCTCCAGTTCTGGAGCAGCTGCATGAGCGCCGTCAGGGCCAGCAGGCCGAAGACGCCATAGCTGAAGACAGCCAGGGCGGCGTGCGCCTCGATCCAGGGATTGTTGCCGAAAAATTTCTGGCCGCGGACCAGGTCCCATTGCGGGATCAGCAAGGAGAGGAGGGCGAGGGTCGCGGCATAGCCGGCGGTGAAGAGGCCGAGCAGGCTCATCCGGAAGGCGGTCCCGACGAAGAAATACAGGAGCATCGCCGACCACGCCACGAATTGGACGATCTCGAAGGTGTTGCCCAGCGGACAGCCCCGTCCGGCCATTCCCCGCTGATAAAGCCCCAGCCACTGGAAGGTCCAGCCGCCCACGAGGAGCGTATTGAGGATGGTCCGGAGGCCGGCGGGCGATTGGCGCCGCGTCAGCCCGATCAGGCCGATGAGAAACCCCGCGAAGTAAAGCAGGGCTCCCAGCCAGAGCAGGGCACGGTCAGTAAACAGCGATGACATGCGGGGAAGTTGGCGACCTCCGGTGCCCGCCGCAAGGCTGACTGCGTACTATTAATTCCGATACCGGGCAGGCGTGCTGGGACTGATTCTAAATCGCGCTGTCCAAGCATTGTCACAGAGAGCACAGAGCCCCGAGAGAGTTCACGGAGAAATACCTCGGGATAAGGTCTTGGAAACCCGGGTTCCAGCGGCCAGGCGATTTCTGGCCCCGCGTCGATTCCGGTGCAAGCTCTGGGCCCTCCTTGTTTGCCTCTGTGGGCTCTGTGTCCAAGGGCGGTTCTGGACGGATTCAGGCTTGGGCTCGGCGCGACCGGGCCTATGGTGCCTGCATGCCGCCGGTTTTCGACCCCCGTCCCATCGTTCTCGTCGGTCGCCATGTTCGCCTGGAGCCGCTGGAGCGCCATCATTTGCCGGCCCTGCTTGCGGCGGCGGTGGATCCGGAGATATTTCAATGGTATGTCACGCCGCCCTTGGGCGATCCGGCGGAAATGACCAAGTGGCTGGAGGCAAGGCTGCAGGGGATGGCTGATGGGACGGAAGTAGGCTGGGCCACGGTGCGAGGCAGCGATAACCAAGTGGTAGGGGCGACAACCTACCTCGACATCCGCCGGGCCAACCGCGGCCTGGAAATCGGCAATACCTGGTTGGCCAAGGCAGCGCAACGCACGCCCCTCAACACCGAGGCGAAGCTCCTGCAGCTGACCCATGCCTTCGAGCAACTCGGGGCCATGCGGGTGCAGCTCAAGACCGACGAGCGCAACCTCCGGTCGCGGGAGGCGATCGCCCGCCTCGGCTGCACCTTCGAGGGCATTTTGCGCAAATACCAGGCTCGCTATGACGGTTTCGTGCGCAACACCGCGATGTTCAGCCTAACCGCCGAGGAATGGCCGGCGGCGAAGGCGCGGCTGGAGGCACGGCTCAGGCGGTGAGTCGAATTACCATTCTATGCTGTCCCCGAAATATCCTCCGATTGTAGGTCGGGCTTTATGCCCGACCCTCGACGCAACCTGTCGGGGATAAACCCCGACCTACAACACACGGTTTACGCAAAGTTATTTTCGGGACCTAGTTCACCCACGTCGCCGTGAAGGTGTATTGTCCCGAGGCAAGTTCACAGCTGACGCCGGAAGCGTCAGTGTGCACTTGGCTGACTCCCGGGCTTTGGGCCAAGGGCTGGGCGCCCTCACTGACCGTGGCGCCTGCCGGCACCGGCAGTCGCGCCGTGGCGGTCGTGTTCGGCGGTACGGTGACTTCCCAGGTAAAGCTGCCGGGGCCGCGCTGCCAGGAGCTGACGATTTCTCCGTGCGGCGAAAGGTGGGTGCCGCGCGCCGATGTCAGCGGTCCGCCCGGCTGGGGTTGCAGCCGGAAATGTTTGTAGCCGGGCGACTGCGGGTCGAGTTCGATCCCGGCCACCACACGGTAGAGCCAATCACCCACCGCGCCATAGGCGTAGTGATTGAAGGAATTCATGCCCTTGTCTTGGAATCCCTTTTCCTTGGTCCAGCCATCCCAGCGCTCCCAGATGGTGGTCGCGCCCTGGGTCACGGCATAGAGCCACGAAGGCCAGTCCTTTTGCATCAGCAAGTCATAAGCCACATCGAGGTGACCTTCCCGGGCTAGCTCGTGCAGGAGATAGGGCGTGCCGATAAATCCGGTGCTGAGCTTGTTGCCGCGTTTTCGGATGTCGCGGACCAGCTCGTCGGCCAGCTTCGGTCGCAGCGCCGGCGGGACGAGGTCGAAATGCAGGGCGAGGACATAACTGGTCTGGGTGTTGCCGGTGACGAGCCCGTCCGACGTGACAAAGCGGCGTTGGAAGGCCTGGGTCACCCGTTCGGCGACCGCCTCATACTTTGCGGCCTCCGCCGGCCGGTCCAGCACCCGGGCGATCGCCCCCAGCAGTCGTGCGTCGTGTGCATAAAATGCCGTTGCGATCAGATCCTTGGGCGTGCCGCCGTCGGTCAGTCCGCTCCCATCCAGGGCCAGCCAGTCGCCGAATCCGCCCCACTTGCCCAGCTGGGGATGCAGCCGGATACCCTCGAGTGATTGGGTCGCCAGGTAGTCGACATATCCGCGCAGGCTGGCGAAATGCTGCTCCAGGAGGGCGCGGTCACCGTAGCATTGGTAGATCGTCCACGGGCAGATGATCGCAGCGTCCGCCCAGCCGGGTCCGCCGTCGCCCGGGGCGAGATCAACCGCGGGTACCACCGCCGGCACCGAGCCGTTCGGCGCCTGCGCGTCCGCGATGTCGCGTTGCCATTTGGTGAAGAAGGCCGCGACGTCCCGGTTCCAGGCGCCGGTGCGAATGAAGGCCTGCGCGTCGCCGGTCCAGCCGAGCCGCTCATCCCGCTGGGGGCAGTCCGTCGGCACCTCGAGGTAGTTGCCGCGCTGGCCCCACTGGATGTTGTGCTGGAGTTGATTCAGCAGCGGCTCGCTGCAGGAAAAGTCGCCGCTGGGCGGCAGTTCGGTATGCAGCACGTGAGCGACGAGGGTTGCCGGAGTGGGCGCCAGTTCGCGCGGCAGGCCGCTGATCTCGGCGTAACGAAAACCGTGAAAGGTGAAACGCGGCGTCCACGACTCTCCGGCGGGATCACCCTTGCAGGTGTAGAAGTCGGTGGCGCGCGCCGTCCGGAGGTTGTCGACGTAGAGCTCGCCATCGGCGCCCAGCATCTCGGCATAGCGCAGCTTGATGGTGGTGCCGGCCGGGGCCGTGACGCGCAACGTCACGTTGCCCACCAGGTTCTGGCCAAAGTCGTAGATGAAGCGATGGCTGCCCCATCCGGGAAGTTTTCTCGGTGCGGCTGGCGCGACCAGCGTCTCGTGCGCTTGCACGGTGCCGGCGAGCATCGGGGAAAGCTCGATGGCCGGAGTGGGGAAGAGGCGGGCCGGCTGCCAGTCGCCGGCGGGCCGGCCCCCGGACAGCCACCCCGGCAGTTCCTGGCGTGCATCGTAACTTTCCCCCATCAGCAGATCGTTCTCGAGAATCGGACCGGAGGACACCTGCCAGCTCTCGTCGGTCGCGATGACCACGCGGCGACCGTCTGCCAGCGTCAGTTCAAGCTGGGCGAGCAGTTTGGGCCGGTCGCCGTAGACTTCGCGGCCCTTTTGGGCGACATGGCCGCAATACCACCCGTCACCCAGTATGGCGCCGAGGACATTTTCGCCCACCACCAGCTGGGCCCCGACATCGTAGACCTGGTATTGCACCCGCTTGTTGGTGTCGGTCCAACCCGGGGTGAAGCTGTCCTGTCCGATCCGGGCCCCGTTGAGGCAGGCTTCGTACAGGCCCAATGCGGTGACATAAAGCCGGGCACTGGCGGGCTTCTGGTCCAGCGTAAACGATCGTCGCAGATAAGGCGCGCGTGCTCCCGTTTGACCGGCCCCCTGCCAGGGCGCGCCAATCCAGCGCGCCGTCCAATCGCTCGGCGCCAACAGACCGATCGACCATTGCGCCGGCTCGCTCCAGGCCGATGCTTCCCCGGCCTGGTCCCAGACCCGGACTTTCCACCAGCAGGACGCGCGGGACGCCAGGGGCCGGCCCTGATACACCACGGGGCCGGTATCGTCCGAAGCCACCCGGCCGGAGTCCCAAAGGTCGCCTTGGTCGCGGGCCAGAGCTTCGGGTGATGCGGCCACCAAAATCTGCCGGGCCGATTGGGCCAGCCCGCGCGCCGCAGGATTGACGGCCGTCAGTTGCCACGAGAGCCGGGGCTTGGTCTCGCCGAGCCCAAGCGGGTTCAGGCGATATTCGCAGCGCAGGTGGGCGGGATGGATCCCCGCCGTCGCACCGGCGGTGCTCAAGAGCAGGAGGTACGGGAGCATGAATCGCATGGGGTGAGGGCCGTTGACGGGCCGGTTAACGAATGCCGACAAAAACCCACGCTCGGGGATTTTCAGCCCAAGCGCAAGTTTACCCGTGCGGCGCCAGCCGGGCCGCGAGCATGGCTCAAGTCCTAAGCGCCACCCAGAACCGGCAGTTGTCGGAAAAATTCCTGACCTTGGGCGTCTCGCTGGCGAGCTCGTTGCGGGTGCGGTCATGGACGTGGCGCCAGCCGGTCGCCGCCAGGTCCTCGTAGATCTCCTTGCGGTCAGGGAGGTGCATGAAGGTGTTGCCGGTCTCGTCCGTGAAGTAGCGGTCGCCGAATTCGAGCAGGCGCGGGTTCTGCTCGCCGCGGGCCCAGCGCTCGGCCTCCTTGGCCCATTCCTTGAGATCGGCCGGGTCCTCCCGGTCGTGGGTGGTGAAGATGAAGTGCGCGCCCGGCCGGCAGACGCGGTGCAGCTCGCGCATCGCCGTGCGCCGATTCTCCCGTCCCGGAATCTGCATCAGGCCGTTGAACATGAAAAGGGCCCCGTCGAACAGGTAACCAATTGGGTTACTTGTGGCCGGTGGCGGGGCGAAGGGGGGAGGCAGGGGCGTGGTGTAACCCAATAGGTTACTTGTGCTCAGGCAGGTGGCGTCGGCCTGGAGGAAGGTGATGCCGGTGATGCCCTGCTCGTGGGCGAGGTTGACGGCCTGATCCACCAGCTCGGAGGCGAAGTCGAAGGCGGTGATGTTCCGGTAGCCCTGGTGCCAAAGTCCGACCGCGACGCGCCCGGCACCACAGCCGGCCTCGATGAGGCGCGCGTTTTTATCGGGGAGGTAGCGCTCGATCAGGGACAGCTCGGATTTCCACAGGCCGATGAAATGCGCGGCCCGCGTGTAGTGCAGCACCGTGTTGATGGCATTGAAGTCGTCGCGCACGGTGGCGCCGGTGACTTTGGGTGGGGGCGGGTTGTCCAAGGTTGGTCGGGGTAGGGCGGCGAGTCCCTTCGCCGCCGCGAAGGCGGCGCGGCGCGGAACGGAGTCCACGCCCTACCTTTTTTTCCAGGCCGCGATGAACATGCCGTTGGCGTTGAGCTCGTGGGGCCAGAGGAAACCAGTTGAAAGTTGAAGGTTGAAAGTTGAAAGAGGGGCGGGCTCCAGCTCGGGATGGGCGGCGGTGAAGGCGGCGGTGACCCCGGTGGTCTCGGCGCGGGTGAGGGTGCAGACGGCGTAGATCAATTTTCCGCCGGGTTTGAGCGAGCCGGCAACATGATCGAGCAGCTGGCGCTGCACGGCGGCCAGTTCATGGACGTCCTTAGGCAGGGTGGTCCAGCGGGCATGGGGGTTGCGCTGCCAGGTACCGACGCCGCTGCAGGGGGCATCCACCAGAATGCCATCGAACTTGGTCTTGGTCGGCGGCTTGGCGGCACCTTCCCAGGGGACCGTGCGAAAATTGAAAACCTTCGCCCGGGCGGCGCGCTCCTTGAGCTTGGCGAGCCGGCGCAGCGAGCGGTCGCTGGCCCAGAGCAGGCCCTTGTTTTGCATCAAATCGGAGAGGTGCATCGTCTTGCCGCCCTCGCCGGCACAGGCGTCCCACCAGGTCTGGCCCGGCTGGGGTGCGGCGGTCAGGCTGACGAGCTGTGAGGCCAGGTCCTGGATTTCAAATTCGCCGGCCTGGAATTCGGGGGTGCGGTAGAGGTCGGTGATACCGGTGTAGCGCAGCGCGTCCGGTGAATGCGCCGCCGGGAAGAAATGACTGAGCTTCTTGGTCAAGGCGACGCCGGTGCCCGCCTTGGCCCGGATCCACAGGGCCGGTTCGCGCTGCCATTGGACCAGCATGGCGGGTGGGATCACATCCATTTCCGCTTTCAGCCAGTCGGGCACGGCGCGGGCGGCGAGGGTCTCGGGCTTGAAGCTGGCGGGGGTTTTATCAAACCGCGCCTGCAACTCGAGCGCGGCAGCCAGCTGGGATTGCGGCGAATCCTTTTCATTCAGCCAGCGCCACCAGCGGTAATAGGCAAAGACGGCCCGGCTGATGCCGCGGCGCTCGGCCGGTGCCGTGTAGTGCCGGTGCTGCGTGAGCGACTCGCGCAGCGCCTGGTCCGCGGGCGTGCCGGCGGCGACCAGCTGGAGGACGTGGGCGGCATTGTTGATGATGGAGGAGTCGGACATGGGGGACCACGGAATACACAGAATACACCGAAGTAAAAATATTTGGGCCTAATTCTGAGTTTTCGGTGTGTTCTGTGGTTAACTCCTCTTCGACCAGCGGCGGGTTTCCTTGATTTCGGGGCGGCGGGCCTCGACCTGGGTGCCGGCGACGGCGGGGTGGGAGCGCAATTCATGGAAAGCCGCGGCTGAGACCCGCCAGTTCAGGCTGCCCGGGGCCTCCGCGATCGGGGTCGCGCGGTCCTCGAACACAAAACCCAGCTTGATCCGGGTGTCCCCGCCGGCGGCGGTGATGGTGGTGCGGAGCTGTTGCAGAAAATCCGGCAGCGCGGGATGCTCCGGGTGGAGCAGCCAGGTGATTTCCCGGATGGCGCCAGGCAGGTGGGCGTCGAGGGGATAGCACTCCTTGATGTTGAGCCGGGCGCCGTCATCGCCGCGCATGACGTTCCCGAGGAGCACGACCGGCTGGTTCTCCGCGAGGTTCTTGCCGTAGTTCTCGTAGGCCTCGGCGTACATGTTCACGGCGAGCGTCGCGCGTTTGGTGGCGAGGTTGAAGAACGCCCAGGGGCGGTTGTCCTTGCGCGAAAGTTTCTTGGTGATGCCGGAGGCGATGCCGCACAGGCGGAACTCCACGCGGTCGCCCTCGGCCAGCACCTGTTCCTCGGTGTGGGTGGTCAGCGCGTCGGCCAGGCCGAGGTAGGCGTTCATCGGGTGGCCGGAGATGTAGAACCCGAGCAGCTCCCGTTCGAACTGGAGCTTTTCGGCGGAGGTGAAGTCGGGGTGGCGGCTGGCGCCGGGGCGGGAGGCGGGCGCACCGCCCGCCGCCGGGGCCTCGTTCAGTTCGTCGAGGAAGGAGTGCTGCCCGGCGGCGACATCGCGGGCGCGGGCGGCGGAGGCGGCGAGGGCCTCGTCGATCTGGCTGAAGAGGGCGCCGCGGGCTTCGCCGGCAAAGTCGAAGGCGCCGGTCTTGATGAGGTGCTCCAGCACGCGCTTGTTGAGGGCTCGGGCGTCGACCCGGGCGATGAAGTCGTGGAAATCCTTGAACGCTCCCCGGGCTTCACGCTCGGCGATGATCTTCTGGGCCGCCTGTTCGCCCACGCCCTTGATGCCGGCGAGGCCGAAGCGAATGGCGGCGGGGCTGCCCTTCGCAGTTGAGAGTTGAGGGTTGAGAGTTGAGAGGGCTGCGGTCTTGGCCTTGGTCTGACTCTCAACTCTCAACTCTGAACTCTCAACTTTCCTCGCCACCGGCGTGAACATGTCCCGGGACTCGTTCACGTCCGGGCCGAGCACCTGCACACCCATCGCCTCGCACTCGGCGACGAAGTGGGCGACCTTGTCGGAGTTGCCGAGCTCGGAGCTGAGCATGGCGGCCATGAACTCAACCGGGTAATTGGCCTTCAGATAACCGGTCTGGTAGCTCAGCACGGCGTAGGCGGCGGAGTGGGACTTGTTGAAGCCGTAGCCGGCGAATTTGTTGAGGATGTCGAAGATGGAATTCGCGGTCTTCTCATCAATCTGGTTCACCCGCTGCGCGCCCTCGACGAACTTGGCGCGTTCCTTCGCCATGGCCTCGGCGTCCTTCTTGCCCATGGCACGGCGCAGCATGTCGGCGCCGCCAAGGGTGTAGCCGGCGATGATCTTCGCCGCCTCCATGACCTGTTCCTGGTAGACCATCACGCCGTAGGTCTCGCGGCACACCTCCTCCAGCAGCTTGTGCGGGTAGGTCACCGTGCTGGGCTCCTTCTTGCCGCGGACATAATCGGGGATCCACTCCATCGGGCCCGGGCGGTAGAGGGCGATCAGGGCGACGATCTCATCGATGGAGGAAAGGCCAATCTGCCGGCAGAGATTCTGCATGCCGCCGGACTCCAGCTGGAACACGCCCGTGGTGCGGCCGGAGTTCAGCAGGACATAGGTCTTCGGGTCCTCGAAGCCGACGGCTTCCAGGTCGAATTTCGGGTCGGAGGTGCGCCGCACGTTGTCCACCGCATCGGCGATCACGGTCAGGGTCTTGAGCCCCAGGAAATCCATCTTGAGCAGGCCGAGCTTGCCGACCGCGTTCATGTCGTACTGCACCGTGACGTCGCCCTCCTGCAGGGTGAGCGGAACAAATTCCTCCAGCGGCCGGTCGGTGATGATGATGCCGGCGGCGTGTTTGCCGGTGTTGCGCACCATGCCCTCGAGGACCAGGCCCTGGTCGATGATTTTCTTCGCCGCCGGGTTGGTCGTGTATTCGTTGCGCAGCTCGGCGGATTTTTCGATGGCGGTCTGCAGCTCGATGTTGAGCTCGTCGGGGATCATCTTGGCCAGGCGGTCGGCCTCGATGTAGGGCAGGTCGTTCACCCGGGCGACGTCGCGGACCACCATCTTCGCCCCGAGGGTGCCGTAGGTGATGATGTTGGCGACGCAGTCGTTGCCGTACTTCTGGCGGACGTAGTTGATCACCTCGCTGCGGCGGCGCATGCAGAAGTCGATGTCGAAGTCCGGCGGCGACACGCGCTCGGGATTCAGGAAGCGCTCGAAGAGCAGCTTGAAGCGCAGCGGGTCGAGGTTGGTGATCCCGAGCAGGTAGGCGACAATGCAGCCGGCGCCGGACCCGCGGCCGGGGCCGACCGGGATGCCCTGCCGGCGGGCCCAGTCAATGAAATCCCAGACGACGAGAAAGTAGTCGATGAACCCGGTCTTGCCGATGATGGAGAGCTCAAAGTCGAGGCGCTCGACGAGCGTCCGGGCGAGCGTCGGGTCGGCGGCTTGGCCCGGCTGACCGTAGTCGACGCCGTAACGCTGCTGGAGGCCCGCGAGGCAGAGTTCCTTGAGATAGCCGGCACGGTCGGTCTTCACCTCGGCTGGCAGCGGATATTTCGGATAGCGCTCCGAGCCCTTGGGGAAGGGGATGGTGAGGTCGCACATCTCGGCCACGAGCTGGGTGTTCAACACGGAGTCCGGCACCTCGGCGAAGAGGGTGGCCATCTCGTCGCGCGACTTCAGGTAAAACTGCGTCCCGCTGAACTTCATGCGGTCCGTATCGGCGATCTTGGCGCCGGTCTGGATGCAGAGCAGGGCGTCGTGCGGGCCGGCGTCAGCATGGTTGACGTAGTGGACGTCATTCGAGCAGATGACCTTCAGGCCGAACTCCTCGCCGAGCTTGAGTAACCCGGGGATGATCTTGCGCTGTTCCGGAATGCCGTGGTCCTGGATCTCGACGAAATAATTTTCTCGGCCAAAGATCTCCACGAATTTTCCGCAGGCCTGCCGGGCCTCCTCGAAGCGGTCGTTGAGCAGGTGCTGCGGCACCAGCGAGGCGAGGCAGCCGGTGAAGCCGATGAGCCCCGAGGCATGGCGGGCGAGGGTGTCCAGGTCCGTGCGCGGCTTGTAATAAAAGCCCTTGAGGTGGGCATCGGAGACCAGCTTGAGCAGATTCTGGTAACCCGTCAGGTTACGGGCCAGCAGGCCAAGGTGAAAGATGCTCTTGCCCTCGTCGGATCGGCCCAGGCGCTCGAGCCGGGATCCGGCGGCCAGGTAGAGTTCGCAGCCGACCAGTGGCTTGATGCCCTTGGCCTTGGCCTGATTGTAGAATTCGATCGCCCCGTACAGATTCCCGTGGTCGGTGAGCGCCAGGGCCTTCATGCCCAGCGTCGTGGCGCGTTCCATCAACCGGTCGATGCGGCAGGCCCCATCCAGCAGGCTGTAGTCGCTATGGACATGGAGATGGACGAAATTCTGGTCGGGTGAACCCACGGAGTCTGATGGGAAAGCCGCCGCCCTGAGCTATCAAGCAGTAAAGTGTAAGGTTATTCACCGTCGAAGTTTAGCTTGGGCTGGCCGGGCGGGGGCATCCGCCTGCGCCATGGCTACGGCGCGATCAGATCTGTCCAATGGGACAGATCTGAAAATTGGGGTTGACGGTGGCATAACCGGCTGGCTTGTTGCTCCTTTTCTACACCGCCAACCTCTCCCTTTCCCATGTCCATCGAGATCAAAATGCGTAAAAACGAGCCAATCGATCGTGCGCTGCGCCGCATGAAGAAGAAGCTTGAACGCGAGAACATCATCAAAGACGCGCGGATGAAGCGCTATGCCGAGAAGCCGTCGGAGCGCCGCCGTCGCAAGGAGAAGGTCATGGCCTTCACCTGCATGCTCCGCCGCCGTTACGCCGAGTAAGCCCGGAACGCTTCTCCTCTGCTGCCGGCCGTGTGTCCTCGGACGCCCGGCCGTTTTTATTGCCGGCAAGGCTGCGGATTGTAGGTCGGGGTTTATCCCCGACTTGTCGGGCCTTCCGCCTTCGCCAAGGCTATGGCGGACAAGAAAGCCCGACCTACAGACCATTCACTGCCTTGCTTGATTAAACCGGTCTCTGCTGTCCTAGTGGCAGGGCCCATGAAGCCCACCGTAGCCCTATCGACCTGCTGGTGCTCCCACCGGCATCAGGATGGTTACGAAATGCTGCAGGAGATGGCCGGCTTGGGGTTTGAGTGGGTTGAATTGAGCCATGGCATCAAGATCACTCTCGTGCCCGGCATACTCCGGGCGATCGAGGTGGGGTTGATGAAAGTTGCCTCGTGCCACAATTTTTGCCCGTTGCCGACGGGCGTGTCCCATGCCGCACCCAATCTCTACATGCCGTCCTCGGCCGACGCCCGCGAGCGCGACATGTGGCAGCGGCAGAGCAAACGCACCATCGACTTCGCCCACCAGGTCAAAGCGACAAAGGTCGTCATGCACCTGGGTTCAACCGAGTTTTTCTGGTTCAACCCCGCCCGGAAGGTCGACCAGTACCTGGAAGATCATGCCGGGGCCGACCTGACCGCCGATCCCGCCTATCAGAAAATCCTGAAGAAGGCCTTGGCCAAACTGGCGCAACGGATGCCCCCTTACTGGCAGAATACCAAGGATGGTCTCGTCGGACTGCTGCCCTACGCCGAACAAAAGGGCATCAAGCTGGGCTTTGAAAACCGGGAGAAATTCGAGGAACTGCCGCTCGACGCCGATCACCCGGCCCTGATCGAGGCGATGGCCAAGCCCGCGGCCTGCGGCTACTGGCACGACACCGGCCACGCCCAGATCAAGCAGAACATGGGCCTGCTCAATCACCGCGAACATCTCGAGAAAAACGCGCCCAACGCCATCGGCTTTCACCTGCACGACGTGAGTGTCGAGGGCCGCGACCACCAGCCGATCGGCTCGGGCCAGATCGACTTTGAGATGGTCAGCCGCTTCTGGCGCCCGGAGCACACCCTCGTGATCGAGCTCAGCCCGCGCCTGACTGCGGAGGAAGTGCTGTCATCCCAAAAGCACGTCGTGCAGCTGGTCGAGGCGCGGTTCGGGCGGTAGGATGGATTGTTGTAGGCGGGGTGCCCTCACCCCGCATGTTCGTGATGCCTCGCGGGGTGAGGGCACCCCGCCTACAAATGAACCCACTCACCGCGGCGCCAACTTTACCGTCAGCGACTCATAGCCAACCACGCGTTGGTAAAACGCCTCCGTCTCGACGTGCTTCTCCGCGGCCAGCACGGTGACCCGGCCGACCTGGGCGACACATTTTTCCAGCAAGGTGCGGATCAGCAGCCGTGCGTGCGGCGCGCCGAGGCAAACGTGCGGGCCGAAGCCGAAAGCGACGTGCGGGTTGGGCTTCCGGTCGAGTTTCACCTCGCCGGGGACGGCGAACACCGTCTCGTCCTGATTGGCTGAAGCCCAGTTCAGGGAGATGCGTTCCCCGGCCTTGACCGTCACGCCGTGGACGTTGGTCTCCACCGGACACACCCGGCCGATATGGGTGAGTGGGGTCACCACGCGAAAAAATTCCTCGCTGGCATGAACGATCCGCGACGGATCCTGCCGGAGAAACTCCAGGGCCACGGGATGGTGCGCGAAATGGGCGAGCACGGACGATACGGTGTGGATGATCGTGTCGCGCCCGCCGGCAAAGGTCAGGTTGGCGAAGCCCATCATCTGGTTCCGATCGAGGGGTTGCCCACGAAATTTGGCCCGGACGAGGGCGCTGAAAAAATCTTCGCCGGGGTTGGCTGTCGCCCGGTCGAGCTGCGCGTGCAGGTATTCCTCCAGGGCCGCCCCTTTCTTTTTGCCGTTGCCGCCGTGGTGGAAGACATGGATGCCCCAGCTGATCCAGGTCTTGGCCTCCGTCTCAGGCACATTGAGCAAATAGGTCAGGGCATGGGATTGCAGCGGCAGGGCAAACTCGCGGACCACCTCGATGGATTCGCGGGCCAGGGCGGCCCTCAGCAAGCCATCGATCAACGCCTCCACCTGCGCGATGACGGCGGGATCCTTGGCTCGCTTGAAGAACGGCTCGACGATCTCGCGGTACTCGGTGTGGTCGGGCGGATCGGTCTCGATGGGCAGCTGGCGCATCGTCCGGACGCCTTCCTCGGAGGGAATCGGGACGCGGAAGGGCGCATCCGAGCTGAAGGTTTTCCAGTCCTTGGCCGCCTTGCGCACCTCCTCATGACGGAGGATCATGGGGATCGTCTCCCCGTGGAAGGGACACTTCAGGACGCCGGTTTCGGTGCGGGGGGCCTTAAAGGGATCGGTTGGGTTACTCATGGGGATCGTTTGAGTGCGGGTCGGAAGTCAACCAATGGGTTGAACGATAAATGGAATGGCAGGGTTTCAAGCAAGGGGACTAAGGCTGGGCACTTGAACTGATCTTGTCCCGATCCAAGCGGAACGCGGGCCGAGGTTCAATGAGCCAGATACGACGAGCGCGTCACGCAGCTGCAGTGCCGGGTGCCATGCGGTTGCAACTGGATCCAGTTCGAGGCGGCAAGAAATGTTGCCGAAGTTAAAGGCCACCAGGACGACATCCTCGCCATGCTGACGGCGCACATACAGGACAGACTCGTTGGTGATGAGAGGCTCAAACGAGCCCCAGCGCAGCGCCGGATGGGCGTGGCGCAGGGCCAGCAGTCGGCGGGTCAGCTGCAGAGAGGAAGCCGCCTCTGCTTCCTGCCGGTCAACCGCGAGCGGGCGATGAGCGGGGGCGATGGGCAGCCACGGGTGCCCGGTCGTGAAGCCGGCACCGGGCAAACCCGCACTCCACGGCATGGGAGTACGACAACCATCGCGACCCTTGTTGCGGGGCCAGTTCGCCTTGCCAAAAGGATCCTGCATGTCGGCCAGCGCGATATCCGCCTGCGGCAACCCGAGTTCCTCGCCCTGGAAGAGGAAGATCGTTCCGCGCAGGCAGGCCAGCAGCGTCAGCCAGAGCTGGCTGGACGCCGGATCGGCATTCGGTCCACCCCAGCGGCTGGCCACACGCGGGGTGTCGTGATTGGAAAATGCCCACGACGGCCAGGCGGCCGCGCCGTCGCCCTCCTGCCACGGCGCCATGTTCTCCACGATGAAGTCCGGGTCGTGCCGCTCATTCAGCAGTTGAAACGAATAGGCCGTGTGCAGGCGATTATGGCCCCGGGTATATTCAATCATGCGCGCCAGGTTGTCGTCGGCCGAGCCGATTTCGGCGACGGTCATGCGTCCCGGGTAGGCGTCCAGCACGGAGCGCAGCTTTTCGAGGAACGCGATGTTCTCCGGCTGGCAAATATTGTGAATGTGGCGCATCATCATCACAGGAGAATCGCCGCGCCGGGCCGGCGTTTGGGCCGGGTTGTCCGGCAGGGCGCGGTTATGGAAATAGTAGTTCGCGGTATCGAGCCGAAAGCCGTCCACGCCTCGATCCAGCCAGAACCGAGCCACGGCGAGAATCGCCTCCTGCACCGCGGGACAATGGAAGTTCAGGTCCGGCATCTCGCGCAGAAAATTGTGCAGGTAGTATTGCCCGCGGCGCGGTTCCCAGGTCCACGCGGGGCCGCCCATCCAGCTTTGCCAGTTGTTCGGGGCCGAGCCGTCGGGTTTGGCCTCAGCCCAGACGTACCAGTCGGCGCGGGCATTGTGCCGGTCTTCGCGGCTCTCGAGGAACCAGGGATGCTCCAGGGCCGTGTGCGACCAGACTTGGTCAATCACCACCTTGAGGCCGCGGGCATGCGCGGCCGCCAGCAGCACGTCGAAATCGGCCAGGGTGCCGAACATCGGGTCGACGCCGCAGTGGTCGCTCACGTCATAGCCGAAATCGCGCATCGGGGAAGGGAAGAACGGCGACAGCCAGAGACCATCGACGCCGAGACTGGACACGTAATCCAAGTGCGCGGATATCCCCGGCAAGTCACCTATGCCATCGCCGTTGGAATCGGCGAAACTGCGGGGATAGATTTGGTAGAGTGCTGCGCCGCGCCACCACTCGGGGGAATGGGCAAAATTCATTGAGCGTGGGCGGTGAGTTACTGTCCGAGGTGAAGCGCGTAGACTCCTACTCCAAAACCAGCAAGCGAGATGGCCCACTGGCCCTGGGTTGCCAGCGGCCCGGGCCCGCCGCTGAGGATGTCGCGCCCGATCTCGGCCGCCGTCACCGGCAGGCTGGGGTCCTGGTTGAGGCGCACGGTGACCGGAGCCGCCGCCAGGTTTACCACGACCAGAATGCGCCGGGCCCCCTGGGAGCGGACGAACGAGAAGACTTGGTCGCTGTCGTTTCCGACGACGTGCTGGTCACCATTGGTCAACTCGGGATACGCCCGGCGGATGGCCAGCAGTTTTTGGTAATAGGAGAACAGGGAATCGGGTCTGCCCCATTGGGCTTCGAGTGAGGTCCCACCGCCTTGGGCCAGCGGGCTCTGGTCCCACCAAGGCCCGGTGTCCTTGTACCAGACCGCCATGCCGGGGCCCACCTTAGCCGTCCAGGGAAATGCCTCCCGCACCGGGATATCGCCACCATCCGACGGGGTATGGGGGATTTGCTTGCCCGTCAGGCCGAGTTCCTGGCCGTAGTAGATCAGGGGAATGCCCTTGAGCAGCAGATTGAGCGTGGCGCCAATTTTTCCCCTCCGCACGTCCCCTCCGGTTTCGGAGGCAAACCGATTGGTGTCGTGGTTCTCAATGAAGACGACCTGCTGCTTGCCGGCACGAGTTTTCTGCGCGGTCTCGTTGATGGCGGTGGTCAACTGCTGCTTGTCGAATGAAACGATCGCCTTCCGGATGGGAAAGGCGAACACCATGTCCGCCTGACCGCGATCGAGCCAATCATCGCCATAGCCCCAATCCGCCTGCTCCGCCAGAATCCTGAGTCCAGGTTTCGTGCCTTTCAGCTCCCGGAAAAGGGGCGCCCAAAAGCGGGCGAATAAATTCACCAATTTACCGTGGTTGTCCAAGTCGTCCTGCATGTGATCAATCCGGAATCCGTCGACCCCGTCGTCCAGGCCCGCGCCCGTCGGATTCATCCAATGGACGAACAACCCGGTCTGGTATTTGAGCACCGCCGGTTCGTGGAGATTGACCGTCGCAATGCGCACCCGCTGGCCATCGTAGGTCGGAACATCCGGACTTTCCCAAAAGCCAGTCTCGTACTTGGTGTTCCCTGTTCCCTCATAGTACAGATAGCGGCTGTACTTCGACTGGGGGCGGTTAAAGGAATCACGAAACCACTCGTGGTTGCCAGTGACGTACTGCATCTCCTGATCAAGAAAGATCTTCATGCCCCGTTGGTGGATCGCGGCCACCATCTGCCGAAATTCCTTTTCGGTGCCAAACGTCGGATCAATCCGGGAGAAATCGTCCGCGAAGTAGTTGTGGTAAAATGGCGACGGATACAGGGGCGTCAGCAGCAGGGTCGTGACGCCAAGATCCTGCAGATAGCCGAGTTTTTCCTCGATGCCCTTGAGGTCGCCCTTCGCATCCCCGTTGCTGTCCCGAAAGCTCCGGACAAATATCTGGTAGAAGACCTCATCCGCGGGCGGAGCCGGGATGGAAGAAGCGGGAGTCGCAGCGAAAGCTGGACTCAGGAGGCTCGACGCAGCGAGGAGGAGGACCAATCGGCGTGGGGTGTTCATGGGAGGGCCATAAGCTAGAGGAATGGCCCGCGCACGTCTTCTACTTGCAAGGCAGATGCTGATACTTTTTTAACCATATCTGCCATGCGCGCTTTCCCCGAACCCCGACGATCCCAGCCGGAAGGACAATCCTTCGTCGCCTTTGCCTACGCCGCCTCCTCGTTTCGCTTTGGTTGGCATTATCATCCTCAAGTCGAACTCACCCTGATTGAGGCCGGATCGGGCACGCGATTTGTCGGGGACAATATCGCACCCTTCGGCCCCGGCGACCTGGTGCTGCTCGGGGGCAATTTGCCCCACACCTGGTCCTCCGAAGGCCGCCGCGCCGGACCAGTGTCGCACCGCACGATCGTGGTGCATTTCCCTCGCGATCTCTTTGCCTTGGCGGCGACGGAATTCGGCAAAATCCAAGCGCTGCTGCAGCGTGCCGAGCGGGGCTGCTATTTTCCGGCGGCGGCCGCGACGCCAGTCGCCCGTGAACTCAAGCAGCTGGTGAAACTGCGCGGTTTCGCGGCCTGGTGCCGGCTGGCCTCAATCCTCGATTATCTTGCCGGACGACCGGATGCGACGTTGCTGGCCTCCGCCGGCTATGCCCCGACGATTCGACAGGGAGCCCAGCGGCGCTTGGAGCGCGCCTTGAGTTACATCGAGAAGGAGGCCGGTTCCGACCGGCTGTGTTTGCGCGACATTGCCCGCACCGTGCACCTCAGTCCTGCCGCTTGTTCGCGATTTTTTCGACAAATGACCGGGAGCACACTCGTCAGCCATGTTAACCAGGTGCGCATCGGCCTGGCTTGCCGCCGGTTGAGTGAGTCCGATCAGAGCGTGACTGAGATCGCCTATGCCTGCGGTTATCGCAACCTGGCCAACTTCAACCGGAGGTTTCGGGAGATCAAACATATGACGCCGACGGCCTTTCGCGAACATTTCAAACCAGCCACCGCTTAAGATCGCGGTAACCTCACGGGCTCGACTAACCCGGATCTTTTCCGCGCCGGTCGCCCAACTCTTGAATCCAGCGTCGGTGCGGGCCGGAAAGAGTGATATGGCCGATTTGTTCCAGTCCCATCCATTCCATCGCCGCAATCCTGGTGATGCGCCGAAGGAGTTGCGCGGTCGGCTTCACCGCATAGATCGACTCGGTGATCTGAAAGCGGGTGATGGCGCGGCGCTTTACCGCGAGGAGTGATTTTTTGTCCGGTGGTTCCATCCCGAGGTCGGATGCCTCTGGCAGTTCATACAGCCCGGCGAGGCGCTTGGCCTGGGCGTGGCCGCGCCGGAGGAGAAGGTTTCCGCCGTGCTGGCACCAGATACGGGTGACTTTCCGTTGCTCCGTCAGCTTGGGCTTGAGCCGCGGCAGCCGCTCCGGCCGGCCGGCGGCGCGGGCGGCGCAGAAGGAGGCGACAGGGCAGATCTGGCACTGCGGGTTCTGGCGCACACAGACCGTGGCCCCGAGTTCCATCATCGCCTGGTTGTGATCGCCCGGGGTCGAGCCGATGATCAAGGCATCGGCCAGCGGCGTGAAAAATTTCACGGCGGCGGAACCGTTGGCGAACAGCCGGCTGGTGCCGGCCAACCGGGCGAGGATGCGGACGACGTTGCCGTCGACCACCGCGGCGGGTTCCGCAAAGGCGATGCTCGTGATGGCCGCGGCGGTGTAGGGTCCGATGCCGGGCAATTCACGCCACTCGGCCGGGGTGCGTGGGGGAGCCGGCATGGCGGTGATCGCCTGGGCCAGTCGGTGCAGGTTGCGGGCCCGGGAGTAGTAGCCGAGTCCCTCCCAGAGCTTCATGACCTCCGCTTCGGACGCCGCTGCGAGGGTGGCGAAGTCGGGCAGTTCGCGCAGCCAGCGGGCAAAGTAGGGGAGGACAGTCTTCACCTGCGTCTGCTGCAGCATGAATTCCGACACGACCGTCTTGTAAAGCGAGGGCGAGGCTCGCCAGGGCAGAGGGCGCTGGTGGACACGGTACCAGGCGTGGAGGGCCTGCTGGAACGGTTGCCGCTGGGCGATGAGCTGATCGGAATTGGCCACGAAAAGGCACTAAGAGACACAAAAACTACAGAGTGTCCATTCGCAGCCAGCCCGAGGCCCAAGTAACCCAAAAGGTTACTTGGGCCTCAGCCGATACGGCATTATGCTGCTTCGGCCACAAAACGCGTTTTGCCCGTGCGGGGAATAAACGGGCTGTAGGAGGGGCTTTACGCCCCGATTCATAACCTGCGCCGCTCTCGAGTGTTTAGCATCGGGGCATAAAGCCCCTACAGGTCAAACTTCTGAGCTGTTAACTAGGAGTTTAATGTACGGGCGTCGAAGGATGGAGCGGACTGCTTTCCGGGCGCTTGGCCCTCTGCGTTTTTTTGTGTGTTTTTGTGCCTTTTTGTGGCCATCTAAACCCATGCCCAAACGGTTCGACGACGCTGAGGAAGAGAAACCCAAGGCGATCACCTCCTACACCATCAAGCTGGACGACGCGCAGATGAAGAAGCTGCAGGCGGCGTGCGCGGCGAAGCACTGGGAAACCGCCGAGGTGCCCTATGCGCGATTCGCCTTCAAGGGGCCCAAGGTCAACGTGACCGCCTATACCAGCGGCAAGGTGGTGGTCGCCGGCAAGGACACCGAAGATTTTGTGCAGAATGTCATCGAGGCCGCGGTCACCGGTGCGCCCAAGCTGGGCTACGACGAGGTGCTGCACCCGGACTGGTATGAGCCGCATGCGGGCCTCGACGAAAGCGGCAAGGGGGATCTCTTCGGCCCGGTGGTGGCCGCCACCGTGATCGCGGACGGTGACGCGGTGCGGACGTGGCAGGCGGCCGGGGTCCGGGACAGCAAGACGATCGTCGACGCGCAGATCCTGAAACTAGACGAGTTGATCCATAACACGGCGGGCGTCGTCGTCGAGGTGCGCCACCTGGATATGGCGGAATACAACCGGACGATGCTGCGGCCCTTCGCCAGCCTCAACCGACTCCTCGCCCAGCATCACGCCGATGCCCTGGATGCGGCCCTGCAGAAGAAGTGGGTGCCGCGCGGGCTGCTCGACCAATTTTCCAAGGAACCGCTGGTGCAGCGGGTGATGAAGAAGAAGGGGCTCGAGCGCTTCGACCTGCAGATGCGGACCAAGGCGGAGGAGGACCCGGTGGTCGCCGCTGCCTCCATCGTGGCCCGCGCTGAGTTTGTGCGGCTGATGCATGCCCTTTCCCGCGAGTTTGGCGACAAGCTCCAGAAGGGCGCCGGCGCCCCGGCCAAGGCGCAGGCGGCGTTATTGATCGAGAAATTCGGGGCTCGGGCGTTGGGGCATTTCGCCAAACTGCATTTTCGCACCTGCTATGAGGTCGTGTCAGCCGCGGGCAAGCTCGACGAACTGCCGCTGAAGGAGCCGCCCGAAAAAACGGAATGGAAGCGGTGAGGATGCTGATGCGGCCAGTGGTAGGTCGGGCTTTATGCCCGACTCCGTGTCCCTCGTGTCGGGGATAAACCCCGACCTGCCGCTCGCATAATTGGCAACATTGTTTCCGGGACACCACGCTCCTCAGTTTTTGGGGCTCACTGCCTGCAGCTGCTGCCGAATGTATTGGGTGAACTCCTCGTCCTCCCCCTCGAGATGTTCCGTCAGCGAGTCGCGGAAATCCGCCCGGCGCAGCCATTCCCGGATATAATCCTCCCACGACTGCCACATGCGGCGCGCATGCTTGTCCATCTTGTCCTCGTAGACGAGCAGGTAGGCCCGCTCAAAGAGCGAGACGAGAATGCCAAAGATCGCATGCCGGCGTTCCTGCTGCTCCTCGGTCAGTTCCAGGCGGGCGCCGTCCCGGCGCAGCAGCTTCAGGTCGGCATTGTCGAGGACGAGCTTGAGAAACTCGCGGTACTCATCCGAGAGCCGCTGAAAAATCTCCTCCTCCTCGTTGCGCCGCTCCGCCCGCTGTTCGAGGGCATAAACAATGATCGCAAAGGGCAGGCCCACCACGGTCACGACATAGCTGAGGAATTCCATGATCTCCATCAGGTTCATGAGGAACAGTGAATCCCTTCTGGGCCTAAAAACCAGCCCGGGCCGGTGACAATTTCGAGCTTGCACACGCGCTTGCCAGACAGGGGGTTAACCTTACAAGCATGCCATGGCAAAACGCCGCCAGCTCCGCGGGTTCGACCTGAAGCAGCTCTTCGGCTTCGGGAGCCTGATCGGCGTGGACGAGGCGGGTCGCGGGGCCTTGGCCGGACCGGTGGTGGCGGGGGCCGTGCTGGTCACGCAGGAATTTCTGGAGGGACGCTGGGCCGTCAGCAAGTCCGGCCGCGTCAATGATTCGAAGCAGCTCAGTCATGCCGAGCGGGCGGAGCTTTGGGCGGAGTTCGATACCCTCGCGGGACAGGGACAGATCCATGCCACCTTCGGCACCGCCAGCGTCGCGGAGATCGAGACAGTCAACATTCTCGGCGCGACCAAGCTCGCGATGCGCCGGGCCCTGGAAGGTATTTATCCCCCGACGGCCTTTGACCGCAAGACCGAGCCGGATCTTTTCGCCAGCGAGGCCGAGAAGGCCGCGTTCCAGCCCACGGTTTCGTGCCAGATCCTCATCGACGGCCTGCCGCTGCGGCATTTTCCGTATCCCCACCAGGGCATCGTGAGCGGGGATGCCCGCTCGCTCTGCATCGCCATGGCCTCGATCATCGCCAAGGTGACGCGGGACCGGCTGATGGATGAGTTGGACAAGGTCCACCCCGGCTACGGCTTCGCCCAGCACAAGGGCTACGGCACGGAGGAGCACCGGGAGGCGATCCTGAAGCTCGGTCGCAGCGTGGCGCACCGCGACAGCTTCCTGCGCAAGCTCTACGCGCAGCCGCGCGACCTCGAGGGGCAGATGATACTGTTTGATTGAACCCAACCGGGCGCCTAGTGCTCATCTGAACATGTCCGGCAAGAAACCCAGTCCCCTCGACAAAATCCTCGGCCGCATCGACCGGCTGGACGCGGCGGCGCTGCAGACGCTCGTGCAGCGGCTGGCGCGCGAGCGCTCCCTGCTGGATTCGGTCTTCAACATTTTGCAGGAAGGCGTGCTGGTGATCACGTCCGACGGGGACATCGAGTACGCCAATGATGCCGCGGCCCGCATGATCGGCTTCAAGGCGGAGTCGGGCGGGGCCGCGACCCTGTGGCGGCTGGTGCCGGGCCTGCGGGCATCGCTCGACTCCGAGAATCCGCCCGGCCGGCAGGATGGGCGGCCCTTCGTGACGCGGGAGTTCGAGCTGACCTATCCCGAGCCGCGGGTGGTGCGGTTGTACATGGTGCCGTTCCACGAGGGCGAAGGCGGCGAGGCGCGCCACGCCATCATCTTGGCCGACATCACCACCGAGAAGAAATCCACGGCGGAGCTGATCGAGAACGAAAAAATTTCCTCGATCCTCCTGCTGGCGGCCGGCGTGGCGCATGAGCTCGGCAACCCGCTCAACTCGCTCACCATCCACCTGCAGCTGATCGAGCGAAAATTGAAGAAGCTCCGGGAATCGAAGGAGACCGACTCGCTCGCCGAGTCGATCCAGGTCTGCCAGGGCGAGGTCACGCGGCTCGATGGCATCATCCGGAATTTTCTCGAGGCGCTCCGGCCCAGCCCGCCTGATCTGGCGGAGGTCAACGTGGTCGAGGTCATCGAGGACGTGCTGCGTTTCCAGGGCACGGAGCTCACCGATCGCGGCCTCAAGGTGGAAGGGGAGTTCCCGGCCGCGACCCCGGTCATCATGGCCGACCGCAACCAGCTCAAGCAGGTGTTTTTTAATCTCATCAAAAATGCGATGGAGGCGATGCAACCCGGCGGCAATCTGAGCATCCGGGTGCGCGCCGATGATGACTCGGTCTACATCCGTCTGGCCGACACCGGCGCGGGCATCAGGCAGGACGACCTCGCCAAGCTGTTTTCCCCGTATCACACCACCAAGACCGGCGGACACGGTCTGGGCCTGATGATTGTGCAGCGCATCATGCGCGACCATGGCGGCCACATCGGCCTGGAGAGCAAGGAGGGCACCGGGACCGTGGTGACCCTGCAGTTCCCGCAGAAACATCGCCGAGTGCGCATGCTTAAAAGTTAGCGGGTTGGGGTTTGGTTCATGGCGGGGTTGGCAGGTTTTCCGTGTAGCAGCAGGCGTCCCTGCCTGCTGGGTGTGGCTTCAGGGTTCAATTCGCCGCTATAAAACCAAATCCGACAGGCACGGAGGCCTGTCGCTACTCATCTCAATCAGAACAAGTTATTTCTGTTTGGCCTGATAGTTTCTCGAGCTGGCGCAACCCGTGCGCGGATTTGGCCAAAAACCGCCGAGCGAAGTTGGCCGCCGTCGGGCATGCTGGACGGTGGGGTCGGATCTGCCGGGAGGGATTCGGCGCCGACTCATCCACGCCCATGTCATCCACCAACAACCTGCAAAAATCAAAATACGCCTGGTCCCAGATCGGACGGGCGGCTCCGCCGAAGCGTTCGGCCGATGAGCGGGTGGGGGACTTTCGCGAGATTTACAGCGAGTTCGACGAGGCGACCGCGCGGGCCCAGGCCGCCCGCTGCATCCAGTGTCCGAATCCGCTGTGCATGGGGGGCTGCCCGCTCGCCAACCGCATCCCTGAGTGGCTGGCCTTGACCGCGCAGGGCCTGTTTCTGGAAGCCGCCGCCCTCTCTCGCGCCACCAGCAATCTGCCCGAGATCTGTTCCCGCGTTTGTCCCCAGGAAAAACTTTGCGAAGGCGCCTGCATCCTCAACGCCCGCACCGACCCGGTGGCGATCGGCGGGGTGGAGCGGTTCATCAACGAATATGCCTTCGCCCACGGCGGGGTGGAGGTGGTGCAGGCTCCCGCCAACGGGCGGAAGGTCGCCGTGATCGGCTCCGGCCCGGGTGGTCTGGCCTGTGCCGATGAACTCGCCAAGCTGGGGTACGGCGTCACGATCTTTGAATCCCAGCTCATTCCCGGCGGCCTGCTCGTGAACGGCATCCCGGCCTTCAAGCTGGAGAAGCACATTGTTGAGCGCCGCATCGATCTGCTGGCCCGGCACGGGGTGGAGTTCCGGCTGGGCGTGCGGGTGGGCTGGGATGTGTCGCTGGAGGGTCTCCGGGACAAGTTTGATGCGGTGTTCCTGGGCATCGGCGCCCAGAAGCCGAAGCCGCTCGACATTCCCGGAGCGGATTTGCGCGGGATTGCGGAGGCGCTGCCGTTTCTGACCCAGAAAAATGTTGATTCACCCCTCGTCGGCGGCGAGCCGATCGCGGTGCAGGGCCGGCGGGTTGCCGTGCTGGGCGGCGGCGATACGGCCATGGACTGCCTGCGCACGGCGCTGCGCAGCGGTGCCAGTGCGGCGGTCTGCCTCTATCGGCGCGACCTTGCCAACATGCCCGGCAGCCGCAAGGAATACGCCAATGCCCTCGAGGAGGGCGCCCAATTCGAGTTCCTCACCAATCCGGTCGGATTGCTGGGGGATGATTCCGGTCAGGTCACGGGCGTGCGTTGCGTGCGCATGGAACTCGGCGCTCCTGATGCCTCGGGCCGGCGTTCGCCACGGCCGGTGCCGGGCTCGGAATTCGTCGTACCCGCCGACCTCGTGCTGGTGGCCTACGGATTCGACCCGGTGCCATTTCCCGCGAATAGTGACCTGGCGCGCGTCGCCACCGACAAATGGGGCGGGTTCAAGGTGGATGAATTGCAGCAGACCAATGTGGCCGGCGTCTTCGCGGGCGGCGATTCCGTCCGCGGACCGAGCCTCGTGGTCCATGCGGTGCGCGATGCCCGCAAGGCTGCGCTGGGCATCCATCGCTACCTGGCGGCGAAGAAATCCGTGGCGCCGTTCCTAGTCACCAGTTGAGTCAGCCGGTCCTTTCAGGCGGGTTCATGCTCGGCTTGGACTTTGCGGGCATAGCACTCGGTGTGCTGCTCCACGAGGCCATTCATCTGTGACTGGGGCAGGTTGCCCAGCCAGCGATAACGATCGCGCAGCGGTTGCTGACGCAGGTCAT
>SESH01064450.1_pt1 | contig 72878 bp, 59 predicted proteins | sample 3171561 | NCBI WGS metagenome assembly SESH01 (sample SAMN10866947, study PRJNA518727) | freshwater metagenome | biome: subpolar coniferous forest; feature: holomictic lake; material: water; isolation source: holomictic Lake 442 2011 16.5 m and 2014 13 m | place: Canada: near Kenora, Ontario
TCGGTTGGCGCGCCCGACAGGATTCGAACCTGCGACCACCGACTTAGAAGGTCGGTGCTCTATCCAACTGAGCTACGGGCGCTCGTGCTCCCGACTCGAGTTACCTACCGGCCCCGTGCAATACCAAGGCCCTTATACGCCTTCCAGAAATCAATGGTCGGGGCAGAGGGATTCGAACCCCCGACCCTCTGGTCCCAAACCAGATGCGCTACCAGACTGCGCTATGCCCCGCCGGTCCGTATCACACGGGCGCGCAATATTACGGGCACCCCCCTCCCCCGTCAAACCCAGTCTGATTCCCGAGCTCAGGATCGCATGCGATAATGGTGAGTTGACTGCACAAATACAGCTCTGGGGGACCGCGAGTGACCGCAACACTTATTGATGGCAAGGCGATTTCCAAGGCCCTGAAGGCCGATGTCCGCGTCGCCACCGACGCGCTGGTCGCCCGCGGCGGCCGCCGGCCGGGACTTGCGGTCGTGCTGGTGGGCAGCGACCCGGCCTCCGGCATCTACGTCAAGAACAAGCGCATCGCCTGCGAAGAAACCGGCATCCACTCGGTGTCCCACGACCTGCCGGCGAGCACCTCCGAGGCGGACCTGCTCAGCCTGATCGACCGCCTGAACGCGGACCCTGCGATCGACGGCATCCTGGTACAGGCGCCGCTGCCCAAGCACATCTCGGACCACGCGGTGATCGAGCGCATCGATCCGTCCAAGGACGTCGACGGCTTTCACCCCTACAACGTCGGCCGACTCGCCATCCGCCAGCCGCTGATGCGCCCGTGCACGCCGTATGGCGTGATGATCATGCTGCAGAAGATGGGCCTGGAAGTGCGCGGCAAGGACGCGGTCGTCGTCGGCCAGTCGAACATCGTCGGCCGGCCGATGGCGCTGGAGCTACTGATGGCGCAGGCCACCATCACCGTCTGCCACAGCAAGACGCGCGATCTCAAAGGTGAGGTCGGCCGCGCCGAGGTGCTGGTGGTCGGCACCGGCAAGCCGAACATGATCCCAGGCGAGTGGATTCGTGAAGGCGCGATCGTGATCGACGTCGGCATCAACCGCATGCCCGATGGCAAGATCTGCGGCGACGTGCACTTCGCCAGCGCCGTCGAGCGCGCCGGCTACATCACGCCGGTGCCGGGCGGCGTCGGCCCAATGACCATCGCGGCGCTGATGCAAAACACGCTGGAGAGCGCGCTGGCGCGGCAGGGACTCAAGGGCGCCTGACGGCGCCCTTGCCCGGCGCTATTCCTAGCGGTAGCGCCAGCTCGTGCCCTGCGGCCCGTCCTCCAGGACGATGCCGCGGGCCAGCAGCTCATCCCGGACGCGGTCCGATTCCTTGAAGTCCTTGTTGCGACGCGCCGCGGTGCGCGCCGCGACCAGCGCCTCGATCTCGGCGGCACCGGGCTCCGCTTGCGTCGACTCACCCTCCTCGCCCGGCATCCGCTCGGGACGGGTCTGCAGCCAGAGCTCCGGGTCTAGCCCCAGCACGCCCACGACCTCGGCCAGCGCCTTCAGCTCAGCGGCGAGCAGCGCGGCCTTCGCGGTATCGCCTACGCTCTTGGCGACATTGAGGTCGCGCGCCAGCGCCTGCAGCGCGGCGAGCGCCTCGGGCGTATTGAAGTCGTCGTCCATCGCCGCCTTGAACTTCTCGGTCGCCGCGCCGTGCACGACGCTCGTCGCCGGCGTCACGCCACGCAGCGCGACGTACAGCCGCTCCAGCGCCGCATCCGCCTGACGCAGGTTGTCGTCGGAGTAATTGATCGGGCCGCGGTAGTGACTGGAGAGCACGAACGCGCGCATCACTTCCGGTCGCAGGTGCGGCAGCACCTCACGCACGGTGAAGAAGTTGCCGAGTGACTTCGACATCTTCTCGGCGTTGACGTTGACGAAGCCGTTATGCATCCAGGTGGTCACGAACGGCGTGCCGCAGGCCGCGCAGGTCTGCGCGATCTCGTTCTCGTGGTGCGGGAACTTCAGGTCCATGCCGCCGCCATGGATGTCGAAATGCCCGCCCAGCAGCGCCACCGACATCGCCGAGCACTCGATATGCCAGCCCGGACGCCCCGCGCCCCACGGCGACTCCCAGGCCGGCTCGCCGGGCTTGGCCATCTTCCACAGCACGAAGTCGAGCGGATCGCGCTTGCCCTCGTTGACCTCGACGCGGGAGCCCGCGCGCAGGTCCGCGAGGCGCTTGCCGGACAGCCGACCGTAGCCTTCGAACTTCGCCACCGCGTACAGCACGTCGCCGTCGGCGCCCACATAGGCGTAATCCTTGGCGACCAGCTGCTCGATCATCGCGATGATCTGCGGCACGTACTGGGTCGCCCGTGGCTCGTGCTCGGGACGCTCCACGCCCAATGCTGCGCAGTCTTCGTGCATCGCAGCGATGAACCGCTCGGTGAGAGCCGCCATCGACTCGCCGTTCTCGGCGGCGCGGGCGATGATCTTGTCATCGATGTCGGTGATGTTGCGCACGTGCGTGACGCGGTAGCCACGGTGGCGCAGGTAACGACGCACGACGTCAAACACGATCAGCGAGCGCGCATGGCCGACATGGCAGAAGTCGTACACGGTCATGCCGCAGACATACATCCGCACATGGCCGGGCTCGAGGGTCTGCAGCGGCTCCTTGCGGCCGGTCAGCGAGTTGTGAATTTCAATCATCGAGGTCATTTCCTTCGGGTCTACAGACTGCCGGCGGGGAGCCGGCGCGCGGCCTCGAGCCGCGCGGTCAACAGGGATCGTGACATCACCGCCATCAGGCGGGCGAGCTCGGGGCCATCGAGGCGGCCGGTCAGCGCCGCGCGCAGCGGCTTGAACAGAGCCGCGCCGGACTTGCCGGCCGCCTTCAGCGCCGCGACCAGCTTGGCGTAGTCGGCACCAGCTGCAACGGCGCCTAGCGCTGCGTCCCAAAATGGCGTGCCGGCAGCGGCCAGCAGCGCAGCCAGCTCCGGCGCGGGGCACGGCAGCTCGCCGTAAACGACCGGCGCCCACTCAGCGACGTCCGCCGGCAGCAGCAGGTTCGCACGCAGCGCAGCGACGAAGTCCGCTTCCCGGCCCGGCGGCACACGCCCCGTGGCCCAGGCCTCGAGCACACTGGCCGGGGCGTGCTGCACGGCCTCCTTCTGCCAGTGGCGCAGCTGCGCCTCATCGAAGTGCGCCGGTGCCCGGCCTAAGGCCCCCAGATCGAACCCTGCCACGAGCGCGGCGAGCTCGAGCCAGCCATCCTCGCCATAGCGGTGGCCGAGCCGCGCGAGCAGGTTCAGTACCGCGCCAGGCAGGTAACCGGCCTCGGCAAGGCTCGCAAGGCTCGCCGCCCCGTCGCGCTTGGACAGCGGCGCGCCGGCGGCACCCACCAGCAGCGGCAGGTGGCCGTAAGCGGGCGGCGTGGCGCCCAGGGCCTGGATCAAGAGCATCTGGCGCGGCGTGTTGGCGACATGGTCCTCGCCGCGCAGCACGTGACTGACCTGCATCAGCCCATCGTCGACCGCGTTGGAGAACAGGAAAGCGGCACTGCCATCGGCGCGGCGGATCACGAAGTCGCCGAGGTCGCCGCCCTCGAAGCGCTGCGGCCCGCGCACCAGGTCGGTGTACTCGATCGGCCCTGGCGTGACCCGAAAGCGAAGCGAGGGGCTGCGCCCCTCGGCCAGCCTGGCGGCCCGTCCGGCGCCATCCAGACCCGCGCAAGGACCTGAATAGCGTGGCGGCCGGCCGGCCTGCAATGCGGCCTTGCGGGCAAACTCCAGCTCCAGCGAACTGCAGTAACACGGGTAGGCCTGGCCGCCCGCCTCCAGGCGCGCGTAGGCCGCCGCGTAGACCGCACCGCGCTCGGACTGGCGATAGGGGCCTGCCAGGTCATCCCGGCCGGGGCCGGCGTCCCACTCCAGCCCCAGCCAGCGCAGGGCCGCGACCAGCGACTGCTCGTGGGCGGGATCGGAGCGCGCCCGATCGGTGTCCTCGATGCGCAGCACGAACCGCCCGCCGTGGCGGCGCGCGTACAGCCAGTTGAACAGGGCGGTCCGGACGTTGCCCAGATGCAGGGCGCCGGTCGGGCTGGGGGCGAAGCGAGTGATAACAGGTACAGACATGGGGCCGAAGTATAATGCGCTCCCCCTCCACCCCTGCCGGGAATCCAATGCCGAACCACGCCCCTGCCCGCCGCCTTCGCCTCGCCCTCCTCGGAGCGCTGGTCGCGCTACTCGGACTCGCCCCCCTCGCCCACGCCGACGACAGCTCGCCCAGCCAGGTACGGATCGAGACCAACCTCGGCAGCTTCACCATCGAGCTTGCGCTGGCACGCGCGCCGCTGACCTGCGCCGCCTTCATCAACAACGTCCGTGCCGGCTACTACACCGGCACCGTGTTCCATCGGGTGATCTCGAACTTCGTCGTGCAGGCCGGCGGCTACGACGACAAGTTCCAGAGCAAGACTCCGAGCGCGACCGTCTCCAACGAATCCGGCAACGGCCTGTCGAACAAGCGCGGCACGGTCGGGCTCGCGCGCGGCGATTCGCCGCACTCCGGCAACGCGCAGTTCTACGTCAACCTGACCGACAACGACGACCTCGACCCGACGCCGCTGCGCTGGGGCTACACGGTGTTCGGCAAGATCATCGAGGGCATGGACGTAGTCGAGAAGATCGGCCACTCGCCGACCGGCTCGATGGGTCCTTGGACGCGCGACGCGCCGCTGGACATGATCGTGATCCAGAAGGCGGAGATCGTCGGCGCCGCCGCGACCGCGCCGGCCACGGCGCACTGAGCCAGGTGACCGCGCTCGTCGTCTCTGACCTGCACATCGACGCGGCATGGCCCGCGATCGGCGCGCAGTTCATCGCCTTCCTCGAAGGTGAAGCCCGCGGCGCCGAGGCGTTGTACGTGTTGGGCGACCTGTTCGAGGTGTGGATCGGCGACGACGACGACGACCCGCACCGGCGCGGGGTCGTCGCGGCGCTGCGCAGATTGAGCGCGTCCGGCGTCGAGCTGTATTTCCAGCACGGCAACCGCGACTTCCTCTACGGGTCGCGCTTCGAGCGCGATACTGGCGGCCTGCTGCTCGCGGACCCCGTCATCGTCAGTCGCCACGGCAAACGCGCGCTGTTCGCGCACGGCGATGCGCTGTGCACGGACGATGTGCCGTACCAGCGACTGCGGGCACTGGTGCGCGATCCCCCCTGGCAGCGCGCATTCCTCGGCCTCGGCCGCGCGACACGACAGCTGCTGGCAGACGAAGCGCGCAGCGGCAGTCGCGCGCACACCGCCCAGCAGCAGACGATGCTGATGGACGTGAACCCGGCAACCGTCGAGGCGCTGCTGCGCGCCGCCGGCGTCGATACGCTCGTTCACGGCCACACGCATCGTCCGGGCGTACATGCGCTGTCAATCGATGGACGGGCCTGCACGCGCATCGTCACCGGCGACTGGTACACGCAAGGCAGCGTGCTGTGCTGGGACAATGCGGGCCTGCGCCTGGAGACGCGACCGCGCTGAGACTTCAGGCCGGTGGGCCGGAATGAAAGCGGAACAAAGGGTCAGGACGGGTAGCAAGATCCGCCTCAACCGTCGCCAGCGCCGCGAGCCGCGCGGCGTAGTCGAGCCCCAATGCTTCCGCATGGCGGCGGGCAAGATCGCTGTAGAGACTGCGATGGCGCGCCTCGGCCGCCTCGAGGCCCGCGTAGAACCGAGCGATGTCCTCAGGCAGCAGCGGAATGAGGCCGGCGAACCGCTCCGAAGAGCGCGCCTCGATCAACTGCCCGGCGATCAGCAGATCCAGCCGGCGGACCGGCTCGTGGGCTGTGACCGCACGGCGCAGTTCGCCGGCATAGCGCCCCGGCGGCAGGCGCGCGTAGCGCAGCTCGCGCTTCGCCATCAGCCCCAGCACCTGTTCGTAATGGCGCAGCTCCTCGCGCGCGAGCCGCGCGAGGCTCAGTCCCAGCGCCGTGTCATCGGCATACTGGAACATCAGCCCGAGCGCCGTGGACGCGGCCTTCTTCTCGCAGTTGGCGTGATCGACCAGCAGCACCTCGAGCGACTGCAGCGCCGCCTCGTACCAGCCAGGCGGCGTCGCGGCCAGCAGCCCTGTCTGGAGCGGCCCGCTCACCCGCCCTCCGTCACCGGCATCGCGCCCGGCGGCACCAGCGGCGGCGGTGGCGGCAGCGCGTCGATCGCCTCGCACAACTGATCCGCTGACTGGTAGCGATCGCGCGCCTCCTTCGCCAGCATCCGCTCGAGCAAGCCCTGCCAGTGCGCGTACTGTGCCGGCAGTAGCGGGATCGGCGTATGACTGTGCTTGTAGATGACCGCCATCGGCGTCGCGGCGAGGAACGGCTTCTTGCCGGTCAGCATCTCGTAGAAGATCACGCCGAGGCTGTACAGGTCGCTGCGCTCATCCGCCTCCCGGCCGTGACCCTGCTCGGGGCTCATGTAGTACGGCGTGCCGAAGATCTCGCCGGTCGCGGTGATCTCAGCCTCCAGCGACAACTGCTTGGCCAGCCCGAAGTCGATCAGCGCGATCGTGCCATCGGCCCGCAGCATCACGTTGCCGGGCTTGAGGTCGCGGTGCAGAACGCCCGCAGCGTGGATCGCGGCGAGCGCGCCGGCCATCTGCCGCAGCATGTCGAGCGCATCCAGCGGGGTGATGCCGCGGCGCATGCGGCTGCGCAGGTCGCCGGCGGCGAAATACTCCATCTGGATAAAGGCGTGATCGTCGGCGACCCCGAGCTCGTAGATGCGCACGACGTTGGGATGATCGATCTGCCGGATGATCTCGTATTCCTGCAAGAAGCGATCGAAGGTGCCGGGTTTGTCGGTCAGGTCGGGGATCTGGCGCAGCAGCTTGAGCACCACCAGACGCGCCTCGCGCTCGCTCTCGGCCAGATAGACGGTCGACATCGTGCTGTTGGCGAGTGCACGGATGCAGCGCAAGCCCTTGATCGCGGTCTGGCCGAAGCGGTAGGCCTTCGCCGCCGCCGCACTGGCGCGGAAGGAGGCTAGCGTGCGTCGCTGCAGGCTGGCGGCATCCTTCACCAGCCCGACGAACTGACGGTGGCCGATCTTCGCCTTCGCGATGCAGCCGTAGGCACCAGCGGCGAGCGCCGCAGCGGCTGCCGCATCGTCGCGCTCCGGCAGCAGAAAGATCACCGGCGGGAACAACGGCCGGGCGCGCGCGTCGGTAAGCCAGCCAAGGCCGTCCTCGTCCGCGGGCCGCGCATCGAGCAGCACCACATCGTAGCCGGCCGCATGAAACTCGGCCGGCAGCCGGCCCAGCTGCCGCGGTTCGTGCTCGACGACGACGACATCGCCCAGACCCGTGGCCAGGTGCTGACTGATCAGCCGGCGATAGTCCGGGTCGTCCTCGATCAACAGCACACGCATTGTCAGGCCTCCTTGCCTTGCACCGCAGCGTCACCCGGCTCGTCATCGTCCGGCGGCAGCGGCGCCCGGCGCAGACCGAGCATCAGGTCACCGACGTTGGTGCCGGTAGGACCGGTATACAGCAGATCGCCGGCCGCCTCGAGGAACGGACCGGCATTGGCCTGCGCCAGCGCGGCCTCCGGATCCAGCCCTGCGGCGCGACCGCGCGCGAGCGTGCCGCCATCAACGATGGCGCCGGCGTCGGCAGAGTTGCCATCGCTGCCGTCGGTGCCGGCGGCGAGGATCAGCAGGTCGTTGTGGCCGGCAAGCAGTCGTGCGGCGGCGAGCGCGAACTGCTGGTTGCGACCGCCCCGGCCGGGCGTCGGTGGCAGACACACGGTGGTTTCGCCGCCCCACAGCAGCACGTCCTCGGTGCCGAGGGCGAGCTCGTGCGCGAACCGGTTCGCGCACGACTCCACCTCGCCGTCCGCACGCGATGCGAGCCTGCGGCACAGCAGCCCCTGCTGATCCGCGGCCTGCGCCACCGCCACGAAGGCGTCCTCGAGCCGCGCGACGATGCGCGCCGGCATGCTTGCGCCCGCGGGCAGTCCGCGCTCGGCCAGGACCAGCTCGCGCACCCACGCCGGCAGGTCTGCCGGCAGCGTCTCGGCGGCAGCTGCGGCGACCAGCCCCGAGCCGATCACCGCCGGATCATCACCGGGCACATCGGAGATCAGCAGCGCCTCGGCGCGGTGCAACTCAAGCAGACGCGCGAGCCTGCCGCCCTTGAGCCGCGACACGCGTCGGCGCAGACCGTTCAGGGCCGTGATCGGCAGACCCGAGCCCAAGCCCCATTCGTTCAGCCGGGCAAGCTCGGTCGCGGTGACTCCCGCCGCCAGGGATTCCACCAGGCTCGAGGCGCCGCCGGAGACGAGCACCAGCACGCGGCTGCCGGCCGGTGTCGCGGCAATGAACGCCTCCAGTGCCGCGCCCGCGGCGAGACTGGCCGCCCCCGGCACCGGATGGTCGCCCTCCAGGCACAGCAGTGCCGGCCAATGGCCGAGCTCCGCCTCCAGGTGTCCGGCACGGCTGATGACCAGACCGCGGTGAATGCTGCGACCGTGCAGGTCGCAGGCGCCAAGCGCCATGCTGCCGGCCGCCTTGCCGATCGCGATCAGCGCCAGCGGCTCGTCCGCTACCGGCCCCGCCAGCGCGCGCGCGACCGCACTGCGCCCCTCGACGGCGGCGGACGCCACGGCATAGAGCTTGAGCAGCGCTGCTCGGCGCCGGTCCGCGCCGACTCCCATGGGATCACGCACGGCAGTCGGGTCAGACGACCCGGACGGCCCGCGGCTTCGATGCGGGCGCCGGCGGTATTTCAGCGGCATCACGACGCCGTGCCTTCGCCGCATCCGAACGCTCGCGCTCGAGGGCCGCCAGATACTCCGGGGTCACATCGCCGGTGACGTATTCGCCCGAGAAGCAGGACGTGTCAAACGACTCGACCCGCGCCTTGTCGTGCCTCACCGCCGTGACCAGATCCTCGAGATCCTGGTAGATGAGCCAGTCCGCGCCGATCAGCTGCGCCACCTCTTCGTCGGTGCGGCCGTTGGCGACCAGCTCGCCGACCGCTGCCATGTCAATGCCGTAGACATTGGGGTAGCGCACCGGCGGCGCCGCCGAGGCGAAGTAGACCTTGCGCGCACCGGCCTCGCGGGCGAGGTCGATGATCTGCGCCGACGTCGTGCCGCGCACGATCGAGTCGTCGACCAGCAGCACGTTGCGGCCCCGGAACTCGAGCGGAATCGCGTTCAGCTTCGAACGCACCGACTTCTGGCGTTCTTCCTGACCCGGCATGATGAACGTGCGGCCGATGTAGCGATTCTTGACGAAGCCCTCGCGATACTCGAGGTTCAGGTCGAGCGCGAGCTGCATCGCGCTGGTGCGACTGGTGTCGGGAATCGGGATCACGACGTCGATGTCATGGTCCGGCCGCAGCCGCTTGATCTTCTCCGCCAGCTTCTCGCCCATGCGCATGCGCGCCTTGTGGACCGAGATGTTGTCGATGATCGAATCGGGGCGCGCGAAGTAGACGTACTCAAACACGCATGGGGTGTGCGCGGTCACCTCTGCACAGCGGGCGCTGTGCAGGCCGCCGGAGACGTCGATGTAGACCGCCTCGCCCGGCTCTACGTCGCGCACGAGGTCAAAGCCGACCAGGTCCAGCGATACCGACTCGGAGGCCAGCATCCACTCGGTACCGCGCGGCGTGATGCGCCGACCGAGCACCAGCGGGCGGATGCCGTTCGGGTCGCGAAAGCCCACCACGCCGTGGCCGATGATCAGGGCCACGACAGCGTAACCGCCGCGCACGCGACGATAGACATTCGCCAGCGCAGCGAACAGCTCGTCAGGCTTCAGGTGCGCGGCGCCCTTGCGCTGCAGCTCGCTCGCCAGGATGTTGAGCAGCGCCTCGGAGTCGGAGCTGGTGTTCAGGTGGCGACGCTCGTCGCGCCACAGCGCCTCGGCGAGCTCCGCGGCGTTGGTCAGGTTGCCGTTATGCGACAGCCCGATGCCGTAGGGGGCATTGACGTAGAACGGCTGCGCCTCGGCGACGCCGTCGCAGCCGGCGGTCGGGTAGCGCACGTGGCCGATACCGATGTTGCCCTTCAGCTGCAGCATGTGCCGCTGCTGGAACACGTCCCGCACGAGGCCGGATTCCTTGCGCAGGAACAGCTCCTCGCCGTCGCACGTCATGATGCCAGCGGCATCCTGGCCGCGGTGCTGCAGCACGGTGAGCGCATCGTAGATGCGCTGATTGACGGGCGACTGCCCGACGATGCCGACGATGCCGCACATGCTCCTACTCCCCGTCGGTGGCGAGTGCGCGGCGCGCAAGCGCCTTGGACTCGCCCGCAAAGCTTTCCAGCCAGCTGGCCACGTGCAGGGTGTATGGCGCGAAGTGCGCACCGGTCCACCACGGCTCGTGCTGCAGGTTCATCGTCACCCCGAGCATTGCGCCGAAGCCGACCAACACCACGCCGCGCGTGACGCCGAAAAAGAAGCCGAACAGACGGTCAACGACGCCAAGGCCAACGGCGGTGTGCGACAGCCACGCCAGCAAGTGGCCCACGATGGCACCGAGCAGCAGTACGCCGATCAGCACGATGCCGCGCGCAAGCCACGCCTTCTGCACCGCATTGAGCATGCCGCCCAGGTACGGCTGCAGAAAACCGGAGAAGTGCCAGGCGATCCAGATCGCGAGCAGCCAGGTGATCAGCGCGACCACCTCGCGGATGAAGCCACGTACGGCACCGAGGATGGCGGAAGCGCCAATCACGGCGAAGATGATGTAGTCCGCGCCTTGCATCCGGGTTGCCACTAGAGGCGGCTGCGGGTGTGCAGCCTGAGCCCGTGATTTTATCTGAAACGCCCCGCGCTCACACGACGCCGTCCGGGACGGCGCGGATGGGCGTGTCAGCGCGGCGCGACCGAGCCTTTATGGCCGTCACGCGCCAGCCGCGCGGCGATCGCGTCGGCGCGCGCGCGGTCCTGCTCGGGCCCGACTCGCACCCGAAACAGCACCCGCCCGCTGCCACGGTACTCGCTGACGAAGGCCCGGTAGCCCTTGGCGCGCAGCTGGGTGGCGAGCTTTTCGCCGTTCTCGCGACTGGCGAAACTGCCCAGCTGCACCACCCAGGCCTCGCCACTGGCGCCGCGCGCAGCGGACTTGGCCGCTGCCGGCTTGGCGGCGGTGGGGGGACGCTCGAGCGAGGCGGCAGCGTGGCGCGGCGGGGTCACCGCAGCCACCGGCGCCGGCGAGGTCGGCGGGGCGGCCGGCAAGCCGGCCGAGCTGGTGCCCATCGGGGCGACAGGCGGGGCCTGCACCCCCTTCGCGGTCGCGCTAGCCGGGGCGGTGGCGGCAGGGGGCTTGGCCGCCGGCGTCGTGACGAGGGGCGGCGGGCTGGAGGGCGGCGGGGACGCCATCGGTGGGCTCCTGGACGCCGCTGCCACCGGCGCCACGGCGACGACGGCTGCCGGGGCCGGCGTCGGGTCAGCCACCGGCGCCGTCGGCGGCGGGTTCATCACCGCAGCAGCGGCCACCGGCGGGGCGACCCGCACGGCGGGCGCGTCGGCCGGCGCTCCGTTTGGAGCATCGGCAGCCGGACGGGCGACCAGCGCGGGGCTGGAGGCGGTCAGGTCGACAACGACGGTACGCACGGGATTGGGAACATCGGAGGCCGGCGAGGGTACCAGCCGCTTCGGGCCGGTCAGCAGCTCTGGCACGACCAGCACGACGATCAACACCAGGGCGGCCGCGCCGACCAGTCGTTCTTTGAGGCGGGTGTCCATAAGATCGCTCAGACGGGGGGCGAGGCGGAGTATAGACGATGCCATTCCAGTGCCGGCGCGGCGGTGTGGAACGACCCAAATACCACCACCCTATCGCCCGGCTCCGCCGCATGCGCCGCGAACGCACAACCCGCTTCGACCGACATCGCGGTCGTCAGGGAGCGGCCCAGCAGCGGTTCCCAGAGCGCGGCGAGCGACTCGGCCTGACGGCCGCGCTCCCCTTCGAGCGTCACCGCGCAGACCACATCGCGCGCGCCGAGGGCGCGCGCCAGCTCCCGGCCGACAGCAACCGCATCCTTGTCGCCGAGCAGCCCCGCGACGACCAGCGTGCGGCCGCTGCCGCGCCGCTCGATCATGATGTCCGCCAGCACGGCCGCACTGCCGGGGTTGTGGGCCACGTCGAACACCCATTCAACCACTCCCGGCACCACCTGATAGCGCGCCGGCAACGACACGGCGGCCAGCCCCCGCGCAACCACCGCGGACACAGGCAGCAGCCCAGCCGCGTCGAGGGCGGCGAGCGCGGTTGCGGCGTTCGCATACTGGGCGCTGCCGGCCAACGCCGGCGCCGGCAGCCCCGACAGGCGCGTCACGCCGCGCGCAAAGGCAAAGCCAGCGGCTTGGATCTCGACCTGGAAATCCGTGCCAAAACGCTCAAGGCGCGCGCCGATGCGGGCGGCCTCCGTCGCAATCGACGCCGGCATCGCCAGACTGCCGTAGATGGCCGGCCGGCCGGCGCGGAAGATACCCGCCTTCTCACGGCCAATGGCCTCAAGCGTATCGCCCAGGTACTCGGTGTGGTCGATGCTGATCGAGACCACCACGCCGACGTCGGCATCGATCGCATTGACCGCGTCGAGTCGCCCGCCGAGCCCGACCTCCAGAATCGCAAGCTCCACGCCTGACTGCGCGAATGCCATCAGCGCGGCCAGCGTGCCGTACTCGAAATACGTCAGCGTCGTGGCGCCGCGCGCCGCCTCGATACGCTCGAACACCGCCACCAGCGTGGCAGGATCGATCTCGGCGCCGTTGATGCGAATGCGCTCGGTGTAGCGAAGCAGATGTGGCGAGGTGTAGAGGCCGACCTTGAGGCCGGCGGCACGGGCCACTGACTCGAGCGTCGCGGTCACCGAGCCCTTGCCGTTGGTGCCGCCGACGGTAATGACCTTTGCAGCAGGCCTGCCCAGACCCAGAGCGGCCAGCAGCGTGTGCATGCGATCGAGCGTGAAGTCCATCGCGTGCGGATGCACGCGCTGCTGGTAGTCCAGCCACTCATCAAGCGTCCGCCCGGCCACGCTCAGACCGCCTGCGGCGGCGCTTGCATCAGGAGGCGCAGGAGGTTGGCGATCCGCTCGCGGTGGTCGCGGCGATCAAGAATCATGTCGATCGCGCCATGCTCGAGCAGGAACTCGCTGCGCTGGAAGCCTTCCGGCAGCGTCTCGCGGACGGTCTGCTGGATCACGCGCGGACCGGCGAAGCCGATCAACGCGCGCGGCTCACCAATGTTCACGTCCCCGAGCATCGCCAGGCTCGCCGACACACCGCCCGTGGTCGGGTCGGTCAGCACCGACACGAACGGCAGCCGGTCCTTGGCCAGGCGCCCTAGCGCCGCACTGGTCTTGGCCATCTGCATCAGCGAGTAGAGGCCTTCCTGCATGCGCGCGCCGCCGCTCGCCGAAAAGCACACCAGCGGCATCCTGAAGGTGCGGCAATGTTCAACCGCGCGCACGAACTTCTCGCCGACGACCGAACCCATCGAACCGGCCATGAACTTGAACTCGAACGCGACGGCGACGATCTCCAGGCCCGTCAGGGTGCCGGCCATGACCGTCAGCGCGTCGCGCTCGCCGGTGTCCTTTTGGGCAGCGGCGACACGATCGCGGTAACGCTTGGAGTCCTTGAACCGCAGCGGGTCCTCGGACTGCATGGCGGCGGCAAGCTCACTCGCCGAACCCGGGTCGAGGAAGCGCTTGAGCCGCTCACGGCCGTCGATACGCATGTGGTGCGAGCACTTCGGACAGACATTGAGGTTGCGCTCGAGCTCGGCGCGGTAGAGCACCGAATCGCAAGCCTCACACTTGATCCACAGCCCCTCAGGGACCGAACGCGTGCGGCGCTCGGTCTTGATCCGCGAGGGCATGATCTTCTCGAACCAGGTCATCCGGGAGCTTCCAGGGAGTGCGAGGCGCCGATGATAGCGGAAAGCCCGGCCGGCGCCTCGGCTGGGATGCCCGCGGCCTCCGGGTAGCGGACCTTGGCGAAGTACAACCCCCCGGCCGGGGCGGTGATGCCGGCGACAGCCCGGTCGCGGCCGGCGAGCACCTCTGCGATCCAGCCCACCGGCCGGGCGCCCTCGCCGACCGCGAGCGCTGAGCCTGCGATGTTGCGAACCATGTGATGCAGGAAGGCGTTGGCGGTCACCGACAGCAGCAGGAAGTCGCCGTGGCGCTGCACGCCGATCCGCTCCAGCCGCCGAACCGGGCTTTTCGACTGACACTCGGAGGCGCGGAACGCGGAATAGTCGTGCTGACCGACCAACGGCTGCAACGCCGCGTGCATGCGCGCCGCGTCCAGCGGCGAACGCCACAGACAGACCCGGTTGCTCAACAGTGGCGCGCGGGTCGGCGCATTCAGGATCACGTAGCGATAAGTGCGCGCCAGCGCCCAATAGCGGGCACTGAAATCCTCTGCGACCGGCACGATCCAGCGCAGCGCGACATCCTGCGGCAGGTTGGTGTTGGCACCGAACAGCCAGCCGCGCAGCGGCCGCACGGCGTCAGTCTCAAAATGGATGACCTGGCCGAGCGCATGCACGCCGGTGTCTGTGCGCCCGGCGCAGACGACCTTGACGGGATGATCGGCGACGAAGCCGAGCGCGCGCTCGACCTCCGCCTGCACCGACGGAGCCGAGTTCTGCCGCTGCCAGCCCGCGTAGGCGGTGCCGGCGTACTCGATGCCTGCTGCGAACCGCACGCGCTGTGTGCGCTCAGTGCGGCAGCGTCTCTATGAGGCGCTGCGCCTCCACTTTCTGCGAGGAACTGCCCTCGCTGAGGACCTCCTGCAAGATGCTGCGCGCGCCATCCGGATCGCCCATGTCCATGTAAGCGCGCGCCAGATCGAGCTTGGTACCTACCTCCGACAGGGTCACCGGTTCGAGTTCGGGCAAATCCAGATCGTGCGGCATGCGCTCGGTCACAGTGGGCTCTCGATTTTCAATCAGCGGTGCCCCGACATCCAGATCCATCCCGCTGCCAGGCACCTTATGGATTCCGGTCGCGAACACATCTGTCGAGAACCGGATTTCGTCGCGCCTCGGTTGCGCAACCGTATCGTTTTCGAGGGCCCGGGCGAGTTCGTCCAGGTCCAGATCCAGATCAGAGCTCGACAGCTCGATCTCGCTCGTTTCGCCGACGGCGTCGGGGTCGTACACCGGCAGCAGCTCGGTGGCGGCGCTGTCGACTAACCGCGGCGAGAGCATCGTCGCCGCGCTCGCCGCTTCGTCCGCCTGCGGGGTCGGCGGCGTCACCGCGTAGCTCGACGCGAAGTCGGCGTGCGGCACGTATTCCATCTCGCGGGTGCGATCGGCATCGGCAGCGGCGAGCAACGAGCGCGACTGCGAGTCCAGACCCGCCACCAGCGTCGCCCCGTCCGCCGGGTACAGCGTCTGATGGTCGGTCTCGTCAAGCGACTCGACGTCGAAGCCAAGATCCTCGATCGAGATCTCGGCAGTCGCCTCCGGGGCCCGCGTGGAACCCTGCTGCAGCGCAAGATCCAGCCGGTCAAGCAGCGCCGCATCGTCCTCGAGGTCGTAGACCGGGGTCTCGACAGTCGGCGACTCCTCGAAGGCGCTGCTGCGCAGCGCCGGCTGCTCCACGGTCGATGCGTCGGCGCGCGCGGCCAGCTCGCGAGTTGTGGCACCGCTGTCATCCGCATGCTCGGGCTCGAGCAGCAGGTCGAAGCGGTCCGGGTCGAGGGTCGGCGAATTGCCGGTATCGGAGGCAGCGTCGCTGCCAGCGAGCGCATGACCCAGATCGAGGTCGACGCCACCCTGAGCCATCATTCCAATATTCAGGTTCAGGCTGGAGTCGCCCAGCAGGTCGAGGTCGATTCCCTGCGTGCCGGCAGCGTCCAGGTCAAAGTCGATGTCGACATGCGACGAGCTCTGCGACTGGCCGGCAAACAGCGCGTCGTCTGGCGCGATCTGGCGTCCCATGATCGCAACCTTGTCCCACTCGCCGGCAGGTGCCGCATCACGACCGCGCGCCAGCGTACGGGCGACGTCGATGAACGCGTCCTTGTTGCCCCAGACGAAAAAGACTTCCAACAGCTTCAGCTGCAGGTCGCGACGTGCCGGCTCGCGCTCAATCGCCTGCTTGACGATGTCGGCGGCCTGGTCATACAGACCGTAGGCCATGTGGAAATCGGCTTCCGCCAGCGAGTCGGTCTGGTCGAGGCCGAGCCCGGCGTCCATGGCTGGGAGATCGTCCACCGGCGCACTGTCGCGGAGCGTCGAGCGAGCGATCGACGCGGTCTCAGAGGGTGCGAACGGCGGCGCCACGAACTCGCCACTCGCGTCTTCAGCGGACTCTTCGACAACGATGTCGTCCGCTGCGCGGGTGCCCATCTCGGCTGTGGACAGAGACTGGGTCGTGACCTCCGGCGCGGGTTCGGCCCACGTCGGCTGCATCGAGTCATCGAACTCTGCGTCCGTGCGGCGACGGCGCCATGCGTTCAGGCCGATCAGGCCCCCTATCAGGGCGACCAGCGCCGCGATGCCGCCGTACAACAGGTTGTCGCTGGCACCTTCGAAAAAGCCCGGCGCGGCCGGGACGGCCGGCGCATTCGACTTGGTCGGCGCCGGTGCGGGCGGCGACGGCACCGCGGCAGGGGCGGCCTGGACTTGCGCCTTCGCCTTCGCTTCAGCCTCGGCTTCGGCCTCGGCCTTAGCCTTGGCCTGTGCCTGTGCCTGAACCTGAGCCTGAGCCTGCGCGGACTGAGCCTGCAGCCGCGCGAACTCGGCGTTCTTCAGCTCGAGCAAGCGCCGGGCATCGGCGAGTTCCTTTTCCAGCGCGGCGGTCTTGCCGTTGGCCGGCGCCGACGTCTTGGTGGCAGCGTCGGCGGTAGCGCCGGTGTCCGTCGGCACGACCAGGCGCAGACGCGCCCCGCCACTACTGCGACCACTGCCGCCCAGGGTCGTCCGCCAGGCCTCGACCTGACGCCTGACTTCGGCGACCGCCTCGTGTTCATCCATCGCCGACCAGTCGGACTGTGGCGGCAGGCGCAGCACGGCGCCGCGCCGCAGGCGATTTATGTTGCCGTCGAACGCCGCGGGATTGGCGCGGAAGGTCGCAATCATCAGGCGATTGACGTCGGCCGGCGCGGACACGCCGCCCTCACGACGCACAATGACCGACAGCGAGTCGTTCGGCGCGACGGCGTAATCGCCTGCCCGGGCGGCAGCGCCGGCAGCCGGGCTGCTGGGCGAACGCACCGCTGCAGCCGGTGCGCTGGCTGCCGAACTTGCCGGCGCAGCGCGCTCGACGGCACCCGACGCGGCGGCGCTTGAAGTGCCGGTGACGGGCGCGGCCATCGGGACGGCGACGCTGGGCTGCTTCTCGAACACCGGCGGGTCGAGCAGCACGGTGTATTCGCGGATCAAATGACCGCGCGGCCAGCTCAGCTCGACCAAGAAGGTCACGAACGGCTCGCTGATCGCATCGCTGCTGCGCACTGACAGCACGTTGTGGCCGGCCGCGTCCTTGGTGACCTTGAACGTGAATCCGCTCAGGAACGCCGGATGGTCGATGCCATAGCGGGTGAAAATGTCGCGCGAGGCAACCCCAGCGCGCAGCTGCGTCAATTCCTCGGTGGTCGCCCCCAACAGATCAATGTCGGCGCTCAGCGGCTGATTCAGCGCAGAGCCGAGATGGATGTCACCCAGTCCGACGGCATTTGCCAGGCCCGGCGCCGCAAGCAGCAGACCGAACAGCAGGCGGGATTTCATTGTCATCGACTTACCCCGAGTGCGCGGGAGCCTTGAGCCGGCAGCGTAAAGCCGGCTCGAAAAGCTCGTCAAAATCCGTGAAATAATCCACAAGTCTCTGATTCGCAAGTCACAGATTACGCGTGATTTGACGAAATATAGCTTAGTGAAGAGTGCCATACCAAAACTTCGACCCGCTCCACACTCCTGGCAAATCCCTGCCCGGCCTGCTGACCCACCTCGCGCGGGCGAGGCTTGAGTTTGTCATAACCGGCGGGTTTGTCACTAATGCCACGCCGGCCCGGGCCATCTGGCGCGTCCAAGCGCCGCCACCGAGCCTCCTAGCCTACCGACTGCTGCGCCCGGATGCAGCATCTACGGCGGGGAAGCCCAGACTGAGCACGAACGCCAGCAACGCGAGCCCCGCCGCCGCAACAAAGAGCGCGCGCGGCCCCGCGGCCGTCCATAGCCAGCCGGCCAGCAGACTACCGGCGATGCCGCCCGCGCCCCAGCTGACCCCGGAGATCAGCGCCTGCACGCGGGCCGCGCGACCCGCCGGCACCAGCCGGGGGGCGATCAGCACGGTCACCGCGTGGAACAGCGCAAACCCGGCCAGATGCAACGACTGCGCCGCAAACATCACCCAGCGCGAGCCGGGGAAGGCGGCACACAAAGCCCAGCGCAGCACGGTGGCGCCCAGCGCCACCGGCAACAGCCGCCGGGCGCCTATACGGGCCAGCAGCGCGGGCGCCGCGATGAACATGCCCACCTCGGCCGCGACCGCGAAGGCCCAATAGGCACCGATCGTCGCCGGCGCATAGCCGTAGTGGGTCAGGTAGAGCGTGTAGAAGCCGTAATAAGCGCCGAACCCCGTCAGGTGCAGGAAGGCGATCAGCAGCAGCCGCAGCAACGCGCGGCGATCGCCCGTCTCAACGCTCAGCGCCGCCGCACGCGGTGCCGGCCGCGCCACCCGCGGCAGGCACAGCAGCAGCAGTAGCGTCACCGCGAGCATCGCGGCAATGGCCCACGGCACGAGCGCTGGCCCCCAGGCGCCGATCAGCGCGCCCATCGCGGCGGCGCAGACGACGTAACCGATCGAGCCCCATAGCCGCAGCCAGCTGTAGCGGTGCGCACCGCCGGCGAGCCGCTCGATCGCAACCGTGTCGACGATGGGCATCAGACCGTTGCAGGCAAAGCTGAACAGCGCGAACACCAGCGCAAGCCACAGCGGCGTCCGCACCTGCGTCAGCAGCAGGCTTGCGACCAAGGCGCTCAGGCCGAGCGTCCACAGCACGCGCCGCCGGTCGACTATGGCGTCGGCCGCGCGCGCGCTGACGTAGGGGCCGGCGACGCGCACGGCGTTGAACAGCGCCAGCATCCCGCCGATGGCACCGGCCGTGAGGCCTAGCGAGGCGAGGTAGGCCGGCCAGTACGGCTGGAAGACGCCAATCGCGCCGTAGTAGCCGAAGTAAGTCGCCGCAAGCGCGACATCCCCGGCCCTCACGTCCGCGGCGCGGTAATCACCGGCGTGAACGACTCGACGTCGGCATTCTGGCCGCGGTGGCGCAGCCAGTGATCCATCAGCACGATCGCGAGCATCGCCTCTGCGATCGGCGTCGCGCGCAAGCCGACGCAGGGGTCGTGCCGCCCGGTCGTGACGACCTCCACCGGCTCGCCGTCGAGGTTGATCGTGCGTCCCGGCACCTGAATGCTGGAAGTCGGCTTCAGCGCCATGCTGACGACGACGTCCTGGCCACTGGAAATGCCGCCGAGCACGCCGCCGGCATGGTTGGAGGTGAACCCGGCTGGCGTCAGTTCGTCGCGTGCCTCGCTGCCGCGCTGCAGGACGACGCCGAAGCCCGCGCCGACCTCGACGCCCTTGACCGCGTTGATACTCATCATTGCGTGCGCCAGATCAGCGTCGAGGCGATCAAAGACCGGCTCGCCCAGCCCCGGCGGCACGCCGTGCGCGACGACGGTAATGCGTGCGCCGACCGAGTCGCCCGCCTCGCGGATCTTCCACATGAACGCGTCGAGCTCCTCGAGCCGCGACGGGTCGGGACAGAAGAACGGATTGGTGTAGGCGAACGGCGGATCGACCGGCTCAATCGTCAGCGGGCCAATCGCGGCAAGGTAGCCGTAGATCGACACGCCAAGCCGCTCGGCGAGGTACTTACGCGCGATGGCGCCCGCTGCGACGCGCATCACCGTCTCGCGTGCCGAGGAACGCCCACCGCCGCGGTAGTCGCGAAAGCCGTACTTCTGCTGGTAGGTGTAGTCGGCGTGACCGGGACGGAAACGATCCTTGATCTTTTCGTAGTCACGCGAGCGCTGATCGAGGTTCTCGACCAGCAGCCCGATCGGACTGCCGGTGGTGCGCCCTTCGAACACGCCCGAGAGGATACGGACGCGATCCGGCTCCTTGCGCTGGCTGGTGTGGTGCGAGGTGCCGGAGCGACGCCGCTCGACGTCGGCCATCAGCTCATCCTCGCTGATCGCGAGCCCCGGCGGGCAACCGTCGACGATCGCGCCAAGCGCCGGCCCATGGCTCTCGCCGAAGGTCGTCACCGTGAACAGCTTGCCGATCGTATTGCCCGACATCCGTGCTTACTCCAACGTCAGCAGAAACACGCCGCCGCCACCGTGCTCGAAGTCGAGCCACAGGAACGGCAGCTCGGGCCATGCCCGTTCGACCGCCTCATCCGTGTCGCCGACCTCGACCACCAGAATCCCCCCCGGGACAATGTGGCGGCGAGCCCCGTCGAGGATCCGACGCACCGCGTCGAGTCCATCGGCTCCCGAGACCAGGCCGAACTCGGGCTCATGCCCGTACTCGGGCGGCAGGCCGTCGACGACCGCCTGCGGCACGTAGGGCGGATTGGACACGATGATATCGTACCGGGCCCCCTGCAGAGCCGCGTACACGTCCGACAGACGAGGCTGCACGCGCCCCTCGAGCCCGTGGCGGCGGATGTTATCGCGCGCGACCTCGAGCGCCTCCGGCGACAGGTCGACCGCATCGACCTCGGCGGCAGGGAACGCGTGCGCGCAGGCGATCGCGATGCAGCCCGATCCGGTGCCGATGTCGAGGATCCGCCGTACGCGCTCGGGCGCGATGAAGGGCCGGAAGTGCGTCTGGATCAGCTCGGCAATCGGCGAGCGCGGCACGAGCACGCGCGGGTCGACATGGATCTCGTGGCCGGCGAACCAGCTGACCCCGGTGAGGTAGGCCACCGGGATGCGCTCGTCGATGCGCCGGCGCACCAGCCCGCGCAGCTCGCGCCGCGCGGCCAGCGGCAGGTCCCAGCCGTAGGCGTCGGGAGCCGCCGAGTGGGGCCAGCTGGCGACATGAAAGACCAGCGCGGCGGCCTCGTCATGCGGGTTGTCGGTACCATGACCATACGCCAGCGGCGCGCGCGCAAAGCGGCGAGCCGCCCAGCGAATCGCATCGCCGGCAGGAATCGGGGGCAGGCGCTCGGTCGTCATCGCCCAAGTCTAAAGCAGCCGGGCGCGCAGCGAGTCATGGGATAATGGGCCATGTCCGAGCCCACCCGCCCACTGCGCGCGCCGACCCGCCTGCCGCTCCTGCTGGTGCTGGGCCTCACCGCCGTGTTCGCCGGCATCGCCGCCTACCGCACGCTCAATGGCAGCGGCCCGCCCGGACTCGCCGCGGTCTATCCCGAGCCGCGGCCGTTGCCCGCGATCGCGCTGCTGGCCCAGGATGGTTCGCGCTTCGACCGCAGCCACCTCACCGGGCACTACACGCTGCTGTTCCTGGGTTACACCAACTGCCCCGACGTCTGCCCGACGACACTGATGGAGCTCGCCGGCGCGCGGCGCGCGCTGGCGAGCCTGCCGGCGTCGCTACAGCCTGCCGTCGTGATGCTGTCGGTGGATCCGCTGCGCGACACGCCCGCGGTACTCGCCCGCTACGTGCCGCACTTCGACCCGACCTTCGTCGGCGTCAGCGGCACAGACGCCGCGCTGCAGGCCTGGGCGCGAGCGCTCGGCGCGATGTACGCCGCAGAGCCTGCGCAGGACGGCGCTTACCGCGTTGATCACAGCGCAGCGCTATTCCTGATTGACCCGTCGGCGCGACTGCTCGCCGTCTACCCGGCCACCCCCTCGGCCGCCTCGCTGGCCGCCGACTACGCGCACCTGGTGCGCACACGCAACGGAACCCCATGACCCTCCGCGCACGCGCTTTCATCCTGATGCAGCAGCTGCTGCCGCAACACCTGCTCACCGCAGCGGTCTACTGGCTCGCGCGGCGCCGCTCGCGCTGGCTCAAGAACGCACTGATCCGCGGCTTCTGCCGACTGTTCCCGATCGACCTCACCGAGGCCGAGTTCGGCGACGCCGAGGGCTATGCCGACTTCAACGCGTTCTTCACCCGCGCGCTGCAGGACGGTCGCCGCCCTCTTTCGACCGAGCCCAATGCGCTGCTCAGCCCCTGCGACGGCACCGTCAGCGAGCGCGGCACGATCGACGGCTCGCAGCTGCTGCAGGCGCGCCTGAGCGCGAAGTGCCACAGCTACTCGCTCGAGGCCTTGGTCGGCGATGCCGGCCGCGCCGCGCCATTCGTTGGCGGCGAGTTCGCGACGATCTACCTGGCACCCTACAACTACCACCGCGTGCATGTGCCGATGGCCGGCAGGCTGAGCTCGATCCACTACGTGCCGGGCGCGCTTTATTCGGTCAACGCCACGACCGCGGCCGCCGTACCCGGCCTGTTTGCCCGCAACGAGCGCGTCGTGTGCCACTTCGACACCGCGAGCGGTCCGCTGGCGGTGATCTTCGTGGGCGCTTTGAATGTCGGCAGCGTAAGCCTGGTCGGAACCGGCGAGGTGACGCCACGGCGGCCGCGCACCCCGTGTCAGATCGAGCTGCCCGCGACGTGCGACTTTGCCGCGGGCGCGCAGCTCGGGCACTTCAACATGGGCTCGACCGTGATCCTGCTGCTGCCGCAAGGCCGCGTGTCGTGGCTCGCGCCATTCACACCCGGCGCCAGCGTGCAGGTCGGTGCGGCGATCGGTCAGCTCGCGTCGGCCGCCCCGCCATGAGCGCGGAGGTGGTACGCGAGCGGCTGGTCGCGCGCGCGCGACTACTGGAGCGCTGCCGCCATTTCTTCGCCGAGCGCGGCGTGCTCGAGGTGGAGACACCGATCCTGTGCCAGACGACGGTCACCGACGTCCACCTCGCCTCGCTCGAGACCCGGCTGGCGGGCCGACCGCGTCCTTACTACCTGCAGACCTCGCCCGAGTACGCGATGAAGCGGCTGCTGGCCGCTGGCAGCGGCGATATCTACCAGACCTGCAAGGTGTTCCGCGACGACGAAAGTGGCCGCCACCACAACCCTGAGTTCACGCTGCTCGAGTGGTACCGGCTCGGCTTCGACCACCACCAGCTGATGGACGAGGTGCAGGCGTTGCTGCAGACGCTGCTGGCCGAGAGGCTGAACGCGCCGGCCGAGCGGCTCAGCTATCGTGATGCATTCCTGCGCGAGCTGGCGGTCGATCCGTACACCGCCTCGCTGGCGGCGCTCGCCGAGATCGCGCGCGAACGCCTCGGCGCGCGCGAGTTCAGCGCCGAGCGCGACACGCTGCTCGACCTGCTGATGGGGGCGCTGGTGGGACCGGCGCTCGGCGCCGAGCGGATCACGTTCGTGCACGACTATCCCGCCTCGCAGGCGGCACTGGCGCGTTGCCTGCCCGGCACGCCTGCGCTCGCGGCCCGCTTCGAGGCCTACGTTGGCGGCGTTGAGCTGTGCAACGGCTTCCACGAGCTCGCCGATGCCGCTGAACAGCGCCGGCGTTTCGAGGCCGACCGCGCCGCGCGTGCGGCGCGCGGTCTGCCGCTGCCGCCCTTGGACGAGCGTCTGCTGGCCGCGCTAGCGCGCGGCCTGCCCGACTGTGCCGGGGTCGCGCTCGGGCTCGACCGTGTGCTGATGCTCGCCACCGGCAGCGACTCGCTGGCCGGCGTCCTCGCCTTTACCATCGATGAGGCCTGAGGGGAGACACGCCATGAGCCATCCGACCACTCCGCTGCCGAGCGGCGCTGACGCCGCGACGCTCTACGCCCACCTGCTGCAGTCGCTCGACGGGCTGCTGGCAGGCGAACGTGACCCGATCGCGAACCTCGCCAACGCCGCGGCGCTGCTATGGGCAACGCTGCCAGAGCTCAACTGGGCGGGGTTCTACCTGCTACGAGGCGATGAACTGGTGGTGGGCCCGTTCCAGGGCAAGCCCGCCTGCGTACGAATTTCCCTCGACCGGGGCGTCTGTGGGGCGGCGGCGCGCGAGCAGCGCACGCAGATCGTCGCCGACGTGCACGCGTTCGCAGGCCACATCGCCTGCGATGCGGCGTCGAACTCGGAAATCGTAGTGCCGCTGGTGCGCGACGGCCGACTGCTCGGCGTCATGGACCTGGACAGCCCGGTGCCCGGCAGGTTTGCCGACGAGGACGGCCGCGGGCTGGAAGCCTTCGCGGCGCGTCTCGTCGCGGGGTCCGACCTGTAGCGGCCGGACGTGCGCCTTATCGGGCGCGCGAGATGTAGTCGCCGGTGCGGGTGTCGATCCGCAGGATCTCGCCTTCGTTGATGAACAGCGGCACGCGCACCACCGCGCCGGTCTCAAGCTTGGCCGGCTTCTGCCCGCCGGTGGCGGTATCCCCGCGCAGGCCCGGGTCCGTCTCGACGACCTTCAGGTCGACGTGCGCCGGCGGGGTCACGGTCAGCGGCTGGCCGTTCCACAGCGTCACGATGCACTGCACGCCGTCCTTGAGCCACTGCGCGGAGTCACCCATCGCGGCCTTGCCGGCCATGTACTGCTCGAAGGTGTCCGGCGACATGAAGGTCCAGAAGCTGCCGTCCGTGAACAGGTACTGCATGTCCATGTCGACGATGTCGGCGGCCTCGACCGTGTCGCCCGACTTCCAGGTGCGCTCGACGACCTTGCCGTTCTTCAGGTTGCGAATCTTCACGCGGCTGAAGGCCTGGCCCTTGCCTGGCTTGACCATCTCGTTCTCAACGATCGAGAACGGCTCGCCGTCGATGAGGATCTTCAGGCCGGTCTTGAATTCGTTCGTGCTGTAATTCGACATGGGTCAATCGCTCCAGAGGCCAACAGGGGCACAAAAGGGGTGCCGCTCGGCCGTCCCAAAAGGCCCGATATAATACCGGCAAAGGGCTCTGCCGGCCAGCAACGGCCCCCGGCGCAGCCGCGCGGGCGATGGTCAGGCCTTTGAAAAGTGTCGAGTTGATCGCCGGTTCGGGGTCCCGGGCGGTGTACGATTGGCGCGGTCTCCCCAGCCACGCCCGGGTCCAGCGCCGTGCCTCAGTCTGCCGCAACGCCCTCGCCCTCCAACGGCACCCCCGTCCCCGTTCTGGTGCTGACCCGTCAGCAGGACCACGTGGAGTCGATCAACTCCACCCTGCGCCGTGCCGGCCATGCGGTGCACTGCACCTGGCTGCCGGATGCCGCCGACCTTGGCGACGCGATGATCCAGATCAACCCTGAGCTGCTGGTGGTGTTCGCGGACGAGCGACTGCTGCCACTGGACACGATCGCCGACCTGCGCGCCCGCAGCCAGCCACCGGTGCCGGTGATCCTGGTCAGTGCCGAGATCACCGAGATCACCGGCACTGCGGCGCTGCGCGCCGGCGCCCAGGACATCGTCTCGCTGTCCCACCCCGAGCGCATACAGCTGGTCTGCTCACGCGAACTGCGCGCGTTCCGCCTCGAGCGGGCGCTGAACCAGACCGTCTCCTCGGCCCGCGAGTACCAGCGTGCTCTGGCCGCGTTCATGGAAGGCTCAGCGGACGCCATCGCGCAGGTGCAGGAAGGCATCGTGGTGGATGCCAACCCCGCCTGGCTGGAACTGTTCGGCTTTGCGGACGCCGATGCCGTACTCGGCCAACCGGTCATGGACTTCTTCGATCGCGACTCGCACGCCGCGCTGAAAGGTGGCCTGTCTGCCTGCGCCACGGGCAAGTGGGCCAATCACCCGCTGCGCGTCTCTGCACGCCTCGCAGACGGCTCGCTGCTGCCGCTGGAAATGGTGCTCGCGCAGGGCGAGTTCGGCGACGAAACCGTCGTCAACTTCTGCATCCCGAGCCGTCGCCGCGACTCTTCCGACATGGAGCAACGCCTGACCGAGGCGGTGCGCAAGGATCCGAGCACGGGCCTGCTGCACCGCGCCTACCTGCTGGAGGACCTGCGCACACAGCTGGGCCAGCCAGTACCCGGCGGCGTGCGCTATGTCGCCATGCTGCGTCCCGACCGGATGGACACCGTCGTCTCCCAGCTCGGCCCGTTGCTGGCGGAAGAGTTCATCGCCCAGCTGGCCGCCATTGCGCGCGACGAGGCCGCGCCCGGCGACCTGTGCGGCCGCTTCACCGGCTCCAGCTTCCTGTTCCTGGTCGCTCGCGGCACGGTCAAGGACGTGGAGGCCTGGGCGGAGAACCTGCTGGCGAAGATAGCCGCGCATATCTACAAGGTCGGCACCCGCACGCTGAGCGCGACCGCCACGGTCGGACTGGGCCTGGTGGCGGCCAAGGTCACCGACCCGAGCGGGCCGGTCAACGACGCCATGGCGGCGATGCAGCTCGCGCGCGAGGCCGGCGGCAACGCCGTACGCCTGCTCGACCACGTCGACAACGACGCGCGCGTCGAGGCCAACGACAAGCTCTGGGTACATCACATCAAAGCGGCGCTGATGGAGAACCGCTTCCGCCTCGTGCAGCAGCCGGTCGCGAGCCTGCTCGGCGAGGACAAGGGCATGTTCGACGTGCTGGTACGCATGCTCGATGAGACCGGCAAGGAAGTGCTGCCCTCGGAGTTCATCCCGGCGGCTGAGCGCAACGACCTGATGGAAAACATCGACCGCTGGGTCATCGGCGCGGCGATGTCGTTCTGCTCCACGCGCAAGTCAGGCGTGATTTTCGTGCGCCTGTCGAAGGACACGGTGGAGGACCAGTCGCTGCCGACGTGGCTGTCGAACCAGCTGCGCGGCAATCGCTTCGAGCCAGGCCGGCTGTGCTTCCAGGTCACCCAGGAAGTCGCCGACCAGTTCCTGCTGCCGACCCAGGCGCTGCGTGAGCAGCTGGGCCGACAAGGGTTCAAGTTCGCGATCGAGCATTTTGGTGCGGGGGCCGAACCACGGGTGCTGATCGAGCACGTCCGCCCCGACTTCGTGAAGATCGAAGGCTCCCTGATGCAGGGCCTGGCGGGCAACCCCGCGCTGCAGACCCGCGTGAAGCACCTGATCCTGCTGGCCAAAGCCGTCGGCGCGCAGACCATCGCCGAGCGCGTCGAGGACGCGAACACGATGGCCGTGCTGTGGCAGCTGGGCATCGAGTTCGTACAGGGTTACTTCATCCACAAGCCCGAGGACGTGGTGCTCGGCTGACCGCCGGCGGCACGCGCGCAGGCCTGCCCTATGGACTGTAGAGCCCGCTGCGGCGCCTGCTGTATCGCCCCGTCGATTTCAAGCCCCATTCCGGGCATGCCACAGGGCAAACGCGCCGGTGAGCGCTGCGTCCAGCTGCGCGCGGATGAATCCTGCGCGATCTTCGGCCGGCCGGAGCGACCGGCCGTCTGCGCGCAGCTGCGCCCGAGCGACGAGATGTGCCGCGGCTCGCGCGCCGAGGCGCTGGCGGCACTGACAGCGCTCGAACACGCCACCCGACCGGACCCGGCCGCAAAATCCTTTCGCTAAGCGACGCGTCTCGCGCGCCAGTGGATCATTGCGCCGGGCATCACGCAGGCCGCCTCAACGAAACCCCGGCGTCGCACGCAGGCGCGCGAGCCATGGCGTCGCCAGCGGCACACTCAACATCGTGCTGCCCACCGCCATCAGCAGCAGCGCGGTGAACGTCTCGCTGCTGATAATCGCCTTGTCGAGCAGCACGTTGACGAAGATGATCATGATCAGCGCCTTGGTCTGCAGCAGCCAGCCGATCAGCGACGCCTCGCCCGGCGCCCAGCCGAGAATGCGACCAGCTATGCGCAGGCCCAGCAGCTTGCCGCTGACCGAGGCGACCAGCAGTACGCCTGCCAGCAGCAACACGCTCGTCCCACCCAGCGACCAGTGGGTACGCAGGCCCGTGCTCAGAAAGAACACCGGCATCAGTACCAGCAGTACGTTGTGGCGCAGCATGTCCATCTCGCGCTGCTCGAACCACTTGCCATCCAGCAGCACCCCGGCGAGGAACGCGCCGACCATGAAATGCAGGCCCGACCAGTCCGCCGCCAGCGCCACCAGTGCAAGCCAGATGACACCCGCGTACCAGCGGTCGCGTTGCGCCAGCTTCGGCACCAGCCAGCGAATGAGCGCGCCTGCCAGCGCAAGCGTGATCAGGAACACGCCCTGACGGCCGATCCGGTTCCAGTCCAACAGGATCAGCGCAAGCACGCCCCAGATCGCAACGTCGTCGAGGCTCGCATAACGCAGGATCCGCTGACCGATCGGCTCGCGCAGGATGGCGAGCTTCTCCATGAACAGGATCAGGATCGGCAGTGCAGTGACCGCGCAGGACATCCCGATACCGAGGGTGAACTGCCACGCCTGCGCCGCCGGCCCCATCCAGCCGGGAGAGCGCAGCAAGCCGAGCGCGACCAGCGCGCCGAACGCGAGCGGCGTGGCGAGCGCAAGGCCGGCGGTGATGGTCGTCTGGCGCCGGTCGCGCCAGACGCCGGTGAGGTCGAGTTCTATGCCCGCGATCCAGACAAACAGCATCACCGCCCACCAGGCGATGCCATTGAGCGACTGCACCACCGTCGGATTGAAGACAAACGCGTAGTAGTCGGGATAGGCGGCACCCAGCACGCCCGGCCCGAGCACGATACCGAGCAGGATCTGCACGACGACCAGCGGGGCGTAGTACTCGGTCCGGCCGAGTCGCCAGACGAGGTATGGGATCGCGAAGATCATCAGCATCGCGAGCAGGAAGATTTCGGTCGTGGACATAGCCCCTCCATCCCGGTCAGGCCCGGATGCTGAACGACACCACCTCCACCCGTTGAGCCTGGCCGGCAGTTGCGCAATTGTAGGGGGTCTGGCTGCCGATCGCTCAGCGGGCGGCTGCGCCGCTGCATGGCAGCCGCTCCAGTATCAGCGACGCGCGGCCAAGCAAGCGCAGCGGTAGCGCCAGTGACAGCGTCGCCGCCGCGTCCGGCAGCACCAGCAGGGCGGTGTCGACCAGCAGTCGCCAGCTACCGGCCGCGATCGCCGGCGGCAGCCTGAACTCGACTTCCGCGGCGCCGGGGTTGAACAGCATCAGCAACGGGCCCGCCCCGGCCTGCGACGTATCGAGCAGGACGCCGATCGCGCGGCCTTGTGGATCGCTCCAGTCGCCATCGCTCATCCGCCTGCCCGCCGGATGCAGCCAGCCCACATCGTGGTCGCGGCCGCTGCGACTGCCCTTGAGAAAGGTCTCGCGCCGCAGCTCCGGCCGGCGTCGACGCAGCGCGATCACGCCGCGACAGAACTCCTCCAGCGACGCCGGGACCGTGGCGAGCGACCAGTCCTGCCAGCTGAGCGGGTTATCCTGGCAGTAGGCGTTGTTGTTGCCCGCCTGCGTACGCGCGAACTCGTCGCCCGCCTGCAGCATCGGCACGCCCTGCGAGAGCAGCAGCGTGAGCAGCAGATTGCGCATCTGTCGCTGACGGATGGCGACGGTCGTGGGGTTCTCGCTCGGCCCTTCCTCGCCGCAGTTCCAGCTGAGGTTGTCGGCATGACCGTCGGCATTGCCCTCGAGGTTGGCCTCGTTGTGCTTGGCGCCGTAGCTGACAAGGTCGGCGAGCGTAAAGCCGTCGTGGGACGTCACGAAATTGACGCTGGCGGTCGGCTTGCGGCCATGGTGCCGGAAAATATCGCTCGAACCGGCCAGCCGCTCCGCGAAGGCGCCAAGCACGTACGGATCACCGCGCCAGAACGAGCGCAGTGTGTCGCGATAGCGATCATTCCACTCCGACCAGCCGGAGGGGAACTCGCCCAGCTGATAGCCGCCCGGACCGATGTCCCACGGCTCGGCGATCAGTTTGACGTAGGCGAGGATGGGATCCGCGCGCAACTCGGCAAACAACGGCGCGTGACGATCGAATCCTTCCACGCCGCGGCCGAGCACCGGCGCAAGGTCGAAGCGAAAGCCATCCACGTGCATCGCCTGCACCCACCAGCGCAGCGAGTCGAGAATCAGGGCGCGAGTCGCGGGCTCGTCGCAGTTGACCGTATTGCCGCAGCCGGTGAGGTTGTCGTAGCGGCTTGGGTCATCGACTGCAGGCCGGTAGTAGGCCGCATTGTCGAATCCCTTCAGGGACAGCGTCGGGCCGTGTTCGTTGCCCTCCGCGGTGTGGTTGAAGACAACGTCCAGGATGACCTCGAGGCCCGCCGCATGCAGTGCCTTGACCATCTGGCGGAATTCCGCCACCGGGTCTGCAAGTGCGTACTGGGTGGCGGGTGCGGACCAGGCGAGCGAGTTGTAACCCCAGTAGTTGACCAGCCCGCGGTCGCGCAGGAACCCTTCCGTGGTGAACGCCTGCACCGGCATCAACTCCAGCGCCGTCACGCCCAGACGCAGCAGCCGTTCGATGACCGCCGGCTGCGCGAGGCCCAGGTAGGTGCCGCGCAGCGGCGGCGGCACCTCGGGATGCAACGCGGTGTAGCCCTTCACGTGCAGTTCGTACAGCACCGTGTCGCGCCACGGGGTGCTCGGCGCAAGATCGTCACCCCAGTCGTAGTGATGATCGACGACCCGGCAGCGCGGCATCACCGCACCGCTGTCCAGCTCGAAAGCCTCCGCCGTCTCAAACAGCGCGCGATCGTGTTGCGGCTCGCCGGTGAGCGCGCGAGCGCAAGGATCCAGCAGCAGTTTGCGCGGGTTGCAGCGCAGGCCGCGGGCGGGCTCGTAAGGTCCGTGCACCCGGTAACCATACAGCGTACCGACGCCGGCGAACGGCGCGGGCAGGAAACCATGCCACGTATCGCCGCTGCGCCCCGGCAGCGACACACTGCCCAGCGGCGTGCCGTCGTGCGTATCGAACAGACAAAGCTCCACCGACTGTGCGGCAGCCGAGTGGACCGCGAAATTGACGCCACGACCGGTAGGAGTCGCGCCCAGTGGCGATGGCGCCCCCGCCTCAATCGCCGCGGCAAGTCGCTGCAGGGTAGGCACCGGCATGCTCAGGCCAGCCGCAGGATCAACGCACCCAGCGGCGGCACGGGCAGGCGCAGCGCATAGCGCCTGCCCTGCGCACCGCCGTCAACGGCGACGAACTCCATGGCCGTGCAGTAGCCCGAGCCGCCGTAGCGCGGATCGTCCGAGTCGAACACCTTGAGGTAACGGCCAGGCGCGTCAACGCCTATCCAGTAGTCGGCGCGCGGCACTGGGGTTGCGTTGAACACACACACCAGCGGACTGCCAGGCTCATCGCGAGTCGAACGCCGCTCGAACGCGAACACGCTCTGTGCGGCGTTGTGCAGGTCGATCCACGCAAAGCCATCGCCATCGGCATCTGAGCCGTGCAGCTGCGGGGCACCACGATAAAGCAGGTTGAGGTCGCGGTTCAGCTCGCGCAGCTGCCGATGGCGCTCGTGAGCCAGCAGCGGCCAGTCCAGCGCCTCGGCGTGCCGCCACTCGTGCCACTGCCCGAACTCCTGTCCCATGAACATCAGCTTCTTGCCCGGATGCGCCGCCATGTAGGCGAGCAACAGCCGGTAGTTGGCACGCTTTTGCCATTCGTCGCCGGGCATCTTGTCGAGCAGCGAGCGCTTGCCGTGCACCACCTCGTCGTGCGAGATCGGCAGCATGAAGCGCTCCGACCAGGCATAGACGAACGAGAACGTGACCAGGCGGTGCTCGTGCGCACGGTAGACGGGGTCCAACTGCCAGTAGCGCAACGAGTCGTTCATCCAGCCCATGTTCCACTTGAACGTGAAACCCAGCCCGCCGAGGTGGGTCGGCTGCGTGACCCCCGGGAACGAGGTCGACTCCTCTGCGATCATCAGCGCACCGGGGGCGTATTCGCGCACGGCCCAGTTCAGGTGGCGCAGAAAATCGATCGCCTCGAGGTTCTCGCGACCGCCATAGCGGTTCGCAACCCACTCGCCCGGCGCGCGGCTGTAGTCCAGATAGAGCATCGACGCCACCGCGTCCACGCGCAGACCGTCGATGTGGAACTCGTTGAGCCAGTACAGCGCGTTCGCAACCAGGAAGTTCTTCACCTCGTTGCGGCCGAAGTTGAAGATCTTCGTGCCCCAGTCCATGTGCTCGCCCTGACGCGGGTCAGCGTGCTCGTACAGGGCCGTGCCATCGAACTCGATCAGGCCGTGATCATCCTTGGGAAAGTGCGCCGGCACCCAGTCCATCAGCACGCCGATGCCGGCGGCGTGACAACGATCGACGAACACCCTGAACGCGTCAGGCGTCCCAAAGCGCGCAGTTGGCGCGTAGTAGCCGCCCACCTGGTAGCCCCACGAGCCGTCGAACGGATGCTCGGCGACCCCCATCAGCTGGATATGCGTGTAGCCCATGTCGAGCACATACGGGATCAGCTGCTCGATGGCTTCCTGCCAGCTGAGGAACGGCGGCTCGCGGCCCGCCACCTGCCGCCATGAGCCGAGGTGCACTTCGTAGACGGCAATGGCCTGGCGCGCCGGCTCGCTGCGGCCGCGCGCCGCGAGCCACGCCGCGTCCTGCCAGGGGAATCCGCCGAGTTCGCACACCAGCGAGCAGTTGTCAGGCCGCAGCTGCATGGCTGCGGCATAGGGGTCTGACTTCAGGCGCGTGTCGCCCTCAGCGGTGCGTATCTCGTACTTGTAGGCGGCTCCCACCCCCACCTCCGGCACGAACAACTCCCATACGCCGCTAGCGCCACGCGCCTGCATCGCGTGCCGACGACCGTCCCAGAGATTGAACGGGCCGACGACGCTGACGCGCGCCGCGTTCGGCGCCCAGACCGCGAAGTGCGTGCCGCTGACGCCCTCGAGCTGGGTCGGGTGCGCACCCAGCTTCGACCAGATGCGATGGTGGGTGCCCTCGCCGAACAGGTGCAGGTCAAGGTCGCTGAGCTGCGGCGCGAAGTAGTACGGGTCGGGCTGGCTGCGCACGTTGCCGTCCTCATAGCGCAGCTTGAGTCGATACGGCACCAACGGCCGCCGATACGGGACGCGACCCTCGAACAGGCCCGCAGGGTGCAGTCGCGTCAGCGGCCGCGCGACCGTGTCAGGCTCGTCGTCCCAGTAGACGGCGACCTCCACCGCATCGGGCTCGAGCACGCGCACCAGGCAAAGCGGCTGCTCATCTGGCCGCGACAGCTCGTGGTAACCCAGTACCGAACGCGGCTCACGATGGGTCACCGCCACGATCGCCGCGATCACCTCAGGCTCGAGCCCCGCCGCGCCCACCGCCGATGGCTTGCTGCTGGGCGGGCTGACCATCAGCTCACCGGCCGGATGTTCCAGATGTTCTCAGCGTACTCACGGATGCTGCGATCGCTGGAGAAGAACCCCATGTTGACGCAGTTGAGCACGGCCGAACGACTCCACGCGTCGGCGTCGAGGTACAGCGCATCCACCTTGGCCTGCGCCTGCAGGTAGGCACGGAAATCCGCCAGCACGAAGAACGGCTCGCCGTCGCTGGTCAGCCGATCGACGATGGACTTGCCGTCGGCGAGGTTGTCGGGGGTGAAGTAACCGCCGTCGATCATCGCCAGCGTCTCGGCCAGTTCGGGGTCGGCACGCACCAGATCGGCCGGCACGTAGCCGCGGGCGCGGAGCGCTGCGACCTCGGCGGCGCTCATGCCAAAGATGAACATGTGCTCGGCGCCAACCTGGTCGCAGATCTCGATGTTGGCGCCGTCCAGCGTACCGATAGTGAGTGCCCCGTTCAGCGCAAGCTTCATGTTGCCGGTGCCAGAGGCCTCCATGCCGGCGGTCGAGATCTGCTCCGAAAGGTCGCCGGCTGGCATGATTTTCTGCGCCAGCGAGACGTCGTAGTCCGGCAGGAACACGACCTTCAGTCGCCCGGCGACCAACCGATCGGCATTAATGACGCGGGCAACGTTGTTGATCAGGCGGATGATCGCCTTGGCCATGTGGTAGCCGGGAGCCGCCTTGCCCGCGAAGATCACCGTGCGCGGCACGACGTGCGCGGCCGGGTCGCGACGAATGCGGTTATAACGCGTCACGACATGCAGCAGGTTCAGCAACTGGCGCTTGTACTCGTGGATGCGCTTGACCTGCACGTCGAACAAGGACGCCTCGTCCACGTCGATGCCGGTGCGGGCGCGGATGGCCGTGACCAGCCGCTGCTTGTTGGCCAGCTTGATCTGGCGGAAGCGAGCTCGGAACTCCGGCTCGTCCGCGGCGTCGCCCAGCCGGTCGAGTTCCTCGAGGTCGTTCTCCCAGGCATGACCGAGACGCTCGGTCAGCAATGCCGACAGGCCCGGGTTGGACTGCTTGAGCCAGCGGCGCACGGCAATGCCGTTGGTGACGTTGGTGAACCGCTCCGGCCAGAGGGCGGCAAAGTCCGCGAAAATCGTCTCGCGCATCAGATTTGAGTGCAACTTTGCCACGCCGTTGACCCGTCGGCTGCCGACCACGGCCAGATGCGCCATGCGTACGCGGCGACCCTGGTCCTCGTCAATGATCGACATCCGCCGGCGGCGCTCTATATCGCCCGGGCAGCGCGCACTGACCTCATCGAGGAAGTTGCGGTTGATCTGGTAGATGATCGCCAGATGACGCGGCAACAGCCGCTCGAACAGACTGACCGGCCAGGTCTCCAGCGCCTCGGGCAGCAGCGTGTGGTTGGTGTAGCTGAAGACGCGTCGCATGATGCCGTGCGCCCGCTCCCACTCCATGTCGTGGATATCGACCAGCAGCCGCATCATCTCGGCAATCGCCAGCGACGGGTGCGTGTCATTGAGCTGGATCGCGACCGCGTCCGGCAGCTGCTCGAGGGTGCGGCCCTCGTCGAGCAAGGTGGCCAGCAGGTCCTGCAGGCTGGCGCTGACGAAGAAGTACTGCTGGCAGAAACGCAGCTCCTTGCCCTGCGGCGTCGAGTCGTCGGGGTAAAGCACCCGCGACAGGTTCTTGGCGGCGATCTGATCGGCGACGGCGGCAGGGTAATTGCCGGCGTTGAACTCCTGCACCTTGAACGGCTCCACCGCGCGTCCAGACCACAGCCGCAGGTTGTTGACCGTCGGGCTGCGGTTGCCGGGCACCAGGTTGTCGAAGCCGACCGCGAGCATCTTGCGCGTGTCGACCCAACGATGACGGACGCGACCGGCAGCGTCGGTCTCGGCGACGCAGCGGCCGCCGAAGTTGATCTCATAGCGGGCCTGCGGCCGCGTTAGCTCCCACGGGTCGCGCAGCCGCAGCCAGGAGCTGGCGATTTCGCGCTGCCCCCCCTCGGGGTCGATGACCTGCGTGAAGATGCCGTAGTCATAGCGAATGCCGTAGCCGATGGCCGGGTACTGCAAGGTCGCCAACGAATCGAGAAAGCAGGCGGCGAGCCGTCCCAGACCACCGTTTCCCAGGCCCGGGTCATGCTCTTCGGCCGCGATCGTGTCGAGCTCGAAGCCAAGGTCCTGCACGGCCGCGCGGGTTGCGTTGAGCAGATCACCGTCGAGGCTGGTGAGCGCATTGATGAGCGCCCGGCCGGGCAGGAACTCGACCGACAGGTAGCAGACACGCTTGACGTGCGCCCGCGCGACACGTCGTTGGGTCGCGACCCAACGCGCGGACAGCTCCTCGCGCACAGCGTTCGCCAGCGCCTCGTAGATGTCCCGCGGACCGGCGCGCTCGGGGTCACGGCCCAGCACCCGCACCAGATGGTCGAGAAGCACTTCGCGCACGTTGCCGGCGTGCAGGGTTCGGCCCGCCGCGCCGCCCAGATCACCACTCGCTACATTCACCTGACTTCCACCCATTCCACGAGAGCCACAGGACGATACCGCTTTGCAGGCCGGCTACACCATGGTGCAACGCGACGGAAGGCCCCATCGCCCGGTTTGGGGGCGGCGTTTTGCTCAGGCGCCGGAGGACTCGGCCTCGAGCATCGTGACCCGCCGGTAAGTCTTCGGCAGCATCGCGCCGCGCTGGGCGCGCTCGCCGCGGTAGGGGTCGAGCTCGGCGTACGAGAGCGTCATCGCCCGCTCGCCGCAGACGACGCGCAGGCGGCCACCCGGCGCGACGAGCGCGACACCGACCATCTGCTCGCCGAAGAAACCGCCCTTCGGCGCGTGCACGTTGAACAGCTTGTTGCCCTTGCCCTTCGCCATCTCCGGCACTTCGCCGACCGGGAACACGAGCAGTCGACCGTCCTGGCCGTCAACCGCCACCGCGACCGCGACCAGCGCCTTCGGGTGCTCCGGCACCGCCGCCGCACACAGCGCCTTCGCCCCCTCCGGCACGGTCAATACGGCCTTGCCCGCGCGGTTGCGCGAATACAGGTCCTCGAGCTTGACGATGAAGCCGTAGCCGGCATCGCTCGCCAACAGCCAGCGATCGGGCGGCTCACCGATCATCACGCTCGGGAACGAGGCGCCATCCGGCGGATCGACCCGCCCGGACATCGGCTCGCCCTGGCCACGCGCCGACGGCAGCGTGTGCGCAAGGATGCTGTAGGTGCGGCCGGTCGAGTCGAGAAACACCGCCTGCTGGGTGCTCTTGCCACGCGCCGCCGCCAGGAACGCATCGCCCGTCTTGTAGGACAGCGAGCGCGGATCTATCTCGTGGCCCTTCGCCTGGCGCACGAAGCCGGCCGTGGACAGCACGACCGTCACCGGCTCGGCGCTGACCAGCTCGGTCTCGTCGATGGCCTTGGCCGCCTCGCGCTCCACGATGCGGGTGCGGCGCTTGTCGCCGTACTTCAAGGCATCCGCGCTCAGCTCGTCCCGAATCAGCTGCTTGAGGCGAACCGGGCTCTGCAGCAACTTTTCGATGCCGTCGCGCTCGGTGGCAAGCTCCGCCTGCTCACCGCGGATCTTCATTTCCTCGAGGCGCGCCAGGTGGCGCAGCTTCGTCTCGAGAATCGCCTCGGCCTGCTCTGAAGACAGCGCGAAGCGCTTCATCAGCACGGCCTTCGGCTCGTCCTCGGTACGGACAATACGAATGACCTCGTCGAGGTTCAGGTACGCGATCAAAAGGCCGTCGAGGATGTGCAGCCGGGCATTGACCTTGCCCAGCCGATACTCGAGACGGCGCGTCACGGTGCGCGTGCGGTAGGCGAGCCATTCGACCAGCATCGGCCGCAGCCCCAGCACCTGTGGCCGGCCGTCGAGCGTGATCACGTTCATGTTGACGCGATAGGTGCGCTCAAGGTCGGTGGTCGCGAACAGGTGAGTCATCACCTGCTCCGCATCGACGCGGTTGGAGCGCAGCTCGAGCACGATGCGGGTCGGATCCTCGTGATCGGATTCGTCGCGCACGTTCTCGACCATCGGCAGCTTCTTGGCGCGGATCTGCGCGGCGACCTGCTCCTGGATCTTGGAGCCGGACACCTGGTACGGCAACGCGGTGATGATCACTTCGCCGTCGCCGACCTCATAGACCGCACGCGCCCGGAACGAGCCCGTGCCGGTCTCGTACATCGCGCGCAGCTCCGACTTCGGCGTCACGATCTCCGCACCGGTCGGCAGATCCGGACCCTGCACCGACTTGAGCAGCTCCTTCAGCGGCGCGTCGGGCTCGTCGAGCAGCTTGATGCAGGCGGTCACCACCTCGCGCAGGTTGTGCGGCGGGATGTCGGTCGCCATGCCGACCGCGATACCGGTCGCACCGTTGAGCAGCACGTTGGGCAGCCGCGCCGGCAGCAGCGCCGGCTCGTCCATCGTGCCATCGAAGTTGGGTGTCCACTCGACGGTGCCCTGCCCGAGCTCGGCGAGCAGCGTCTCGGTATAGGGACGCAGCCGCGACTCGGTGTAACGCATCGCGGCGAACGACTTGGGGTCGTCAGCCGAGCCGAAGTTGCCCTGGCCGTCGATCAGCGGATAGCGGTAGGAGAAGTCCTGCGCCATGTGGACCATGGCTTCATACGCGGCCGAGTCGCCATGCGGATGGAACTTGCCGATCACGTCGCCGATCGTGCGCGCACTCTTCTTGTGCTTGGACCCGGCCGCCAGGCCCAGCTCGCTCATCGCATAGACGATGCGACGTTGCACGGGCTTGAGGCCATCGGCAAGCTGCGGCAGCGCCCGATCGAGGATGACGTACATCGAGTAGTCGAGGTAGGCCTTTTCGGTGAACGTCTTGAGCGGCTGACGTTCGACGCCATCGAAGTTCAGGTCACCGGAGCTCACGGCACCACCTCGGCCATATTGCCCTTCGACTCGAGCCACTCACGCCGGTCGGCGGAGCGCTTCTTCGCCAGCAGCATGTCCATCAGCTCGTCGGTATTGTCAGCGGCCTCCACCGTCAACTGCAGCAAGCGACGCGTGCTGGTCGCCATGGTCGTCTCGCGCAGCTGCAACGGATTCATCTCGCCCAGGCCCTTGAAACGGGTGACAGTGATCTTGCCGCGCGTACCCTCGGCGGCGATGCGATCGAGGATGCCGGCGCGCTCCGCGTCGTCGAGCGCGTAGTAGACGTTCTTGCCCACGTCGACCCGATACAGCGGCGGCATCGCGACATGCACGTGGCCGGCCAGCACCAGCGGCCGGAAGTGCCGCAGAAACAACGCGCACAGCAGTGTCGCGATGTGAGCACCATCCGAATCCGCGTCGGCGAGGATGCAGATCTTGTGGTAACGCAGATCCCCCAGCTTCGGCGAGCCGGGCTCGACGCCGATCGCGACCGAGATGTCGTGGACTTCCTGCGAGGCAAGCACGCCCGCAGCATCGACTTCCCAGGTGTTGAGGATCTTGCCGCGCAGTGGCATCACGGCCTGGAACTCGCGCTCGCGCGCCTGCTTCGCGCTGCCGCCGGCGGAGTCGCCCTCGACCAGGAACAGCTCCGTCCGAGCCGGCTCCTGCGAGGTGCAGTCAGCCAGCTTGCCCGGCAGCGCCGGACCCGACACCACCCGCTTGCGGATGACCTTCTGCGCGGCCTTCAGCCGCGCCTGCGCGTTCATGATCGCAAGGTTGGCAATCTTCTCGCCGGCCTCCGGGTGCTGTGACAACCAGATACCGAACGAGTCCTTCACCAGCCCAGACACGAACGCCGCCGACTCGCGCGAGGCAAGCCGCTCCTTCGTCTGCCCGGCGAACTGCGGCTCGTGCATCTTGACCGACAGCACGTAGCAGAGCCGGTCCCAGACGTCCTCAGGCGCAAGCTTCACGCCGCGCGGGATGATGTTGCGCAGGTCGCAGAAGTCGCGCACCGCGTCGGTGATGCCGGCACGCAGGCCGTTGACGTGAGTGCCGCCCTCAGTGGTCGGGATCAGGTTGACGTAGCTCTCGCCGACCGACTCGACGCCGTCTTCGTTGAGCCAGACGAACGCCCACTCGGCGACCTCGCTGCCGCCCTTGAGCGAGGCGGCGAACGGCTCGTCCGGGACGATGGCCACCTTGCCCATTCGCTCCAGCAGGTAGCTCGACAGACCGCCGGTGTAGAACCACTCGTCACGCTCACCACTGGCTTCGTTGAACAGCGTGACCTTCAGTCCCGCGCACAGCACGGCCTTGGCACGCAGCACGTGCTTGAGCTTGGTGACCGAGATCTTGTCGGTATCGAAGTACTTCGGATCCGGCCAGAACCGCACCGAGGTGCCGGTGTTGCGCGCACCGACCTTGCCGACGGCCTGCAGCTTCTCGGTCAGGCGGCCACCGTTGAACGCAATCAGGTACTCGCAGCCGTCGCGCCGGACACGGCACTCGAGGCGCGCGGACAGGGCGTTGACGACCGACACACCGACGCCGTGCAGGCCACCGGACTGCTGGTAGGTCTTGTCCGAGAACTTACCGCCCGCGTGCAGGCGGGTCAGGATCAGCTCCACGCCCGGGATCTTCTCGATCGGGTGGATGTCGACCGGCATGCCGCGGCCGTCGTCGACGACCTCGACGCTGCCGTCCTTGAAGACCGTGACGTGAATCTCGCGGCAGTGGCCGGCGAGCGCCTCGTCGACGCTGTTGTCGACCACCTCGTGAACCAGATGGTTCGGTCGCGAGGTATCGGTGTACATGCCCGGGCGGCGGCGCACGGGGTCCAGGCCCGACAGGACCTCGATATCGGAAGCGGTATAGGACTGGTTCATCGCGGGCGCGAGGGTACTAGAAAATCCTGACGTTGGGTGAGGCCCGTGGTGGACGCCCGGGCCGACGCGTGAGGGTGCAGGGGCCCAATGCGATGCCGATCCTGACTGACCGCGCCGCGCAGCCCTCGCGCCGCCGCCACAAGTCGCAGCCGAGCCAATGCAGCGCCGAGCTCTGCTGCTGGCATCGCGCGTCCGGAGACTCGAGGCGCAGTGCCCCCTGGAGGCTGTTACCGCCCAGAATCAGGGAGTTGCAGGCGTCAAACGCGGCCGGAAGGGCGTCCTCGAGGAAAATCGGCGCGGCGCGCCGCAACTCCTGAAGCGGCACCTGAACAGTCAGTCGGCCCGCGACACGACCCGCCGCAGCCGGGCCGATCGCGATTCGCCGCGGCTACGGCTGGGCGCTGAGCTGCGCCCCGGTCCGTGGCTCACGGCCGGCGACCCCCAACGGCGCCGGCAACGTTGCATGCGGCGCGAAATGCCACGCGTTGACGCCTGCTTCCAGCGGCCGGTACTCTGCCTGCCTTCCCACTGGAACGACCATGCCCCGCGCCCCCCGCCCCGCCGCCGACCCGCCCCCCACCGCCGTGCCGTTCGACTTTGAAAAGTCGATGGCCGATCTCGAGGCCGTGGTCAGCCGACTCGAGCAGGGCGACGTGCCGCTGGAGGAGGCACTGGCGAGCTTCGAGCGCGGCGTCGGGCTCACGCGCGCCTGCCAGGAGGCGCTCACCAGCGCCGAGCAGAAGGTAGAACTGCTGCTGGCCCGACCCGATGGCAGCCATGAAGCCGTCCCGTTCCACGACCCCGAAGACGACGAGTGACGAGCGCCGCTGAACGCCACGCCCGACTCGAGGCCTACCGCTCGCGTGTCGAGGCAAGCCTTGCCGCGCACCTGCCGCCCGCCGATGAGCTGCCGTCACGACTGCACGCCGCGCTGCGCTACAGCACCCTCGGTGGCGGCAAGCGCATACGGCCGGCGCTCGTCTACGCCACCGGCGAACTGCTCGGCGTCGCGCTGCCCGCGCTCGACGCCGCCGCGGCCGCGGTAGAGATGATCCACGTCTACTCGCTGATCCACGACGACCTGCCGGCGATGGACAACGACGACTTGCGCCGCGGTCGCCCGACCTGCCACCGGCAATTCGACGAGGCAACCGCGATCCTGGCGGGCGATGCGCTGCAGGTGCTCGCGTTCGAGAGCCTGGCCATGGCCCCGGCGGGGGCGGAGCAGCGGGTTGCGATGATCCGGCTGCTCGCCACCGCCAGCGGCACGCGCGGCATGGCCGGCGGCCAGGCGATCGACCTGGCCGCGGTAGGCCGGGCCCTGTCGCCCGCCGAGGTCGAACAGATGCATCGCCTGAAGACCGGCGCACTGATCGAGGCCAGCGTCGGGCTGGCGATCAGCCTCGCGCCAGAAATTGCCGTGACGACCCGCGACGCGCTGCGCCGCTTCGCCGCGGCGCTCGGACTCGCCTTCCAGATCGTCGACGATATCCTCGACGTCGAAGGCGACCCCAGCCTGATGGGCAAGGCCGTCGGTGCGGACCAGGCGCGCCACAAACCCACCTACCCGGCCGCTGCCGGCATGCCGGCAGCGCGCGAGCGGGCCGCCGCCCTCAATGCAGAAGCGCAGGCGGCAATCGCACCGCTGGGCCCGCAGGCCGGGATGCTCAGCTGGCTGGGCGCGTTTATCACCGACCGCTCCTGCTGATGCCGCGTCCGGCTCTGCGCCGCGACGGTCGTTACAGGTAGACTGTGTGGATGGCCGGCCCGGAGCGATATCCCCACCTTGACCGCATTGCGTTGCCGGCAGACCTGCGCGCCCTGGCCGAGCACCAGCTGCCGGCGGTAGCGGCCGAGCTGCGGGCGTTCCTGATCGACACGGTCAGCCAGAGGGGCGGCCACTTCGCCGCAGGCCTGGGAACGGTGGAGCTGACGCTCGCCCTGCACTACGTCTACGACACTCCTCTGGACCGATTGGTGTGGGACGTCGGCCATCAGGCCTACCCGCACAAGGTGTTGACCGGCAGACGCGACCGACTGCACACGATCAAGCACAAGGATGGGCTCGCGCCATTCCCCAGCCGCGACGAGAGCGAGTTCGACACCTTCGGCGTCGGTCACTCGAGCACCTCGATCTCCGCGGCGCTGGGCATGGCGATCGCCGATCATCTCGCCGGCGACCGCCAGCGCGTCGGCGCGCGACGCCACGTCGCCATCATCGGCGACGGCGCGATGACCGCAGGTCTCGCGTTCGAGGCGCTGAACCATGCAGGCTCGCTCGACGTCGACATGCTGGTGGTGCTCAACGATAACGACATGTCGATCTCGGAGAACGTCGGTGCGTTGTCGAACTACTTCGCGCGCGTACTCTCAGGCCGGCTGTACGCCGGCCTGAAGGAAGGCGGCAAGCGGATCCTGCGGCGAGTGCCCGCCGCGTGGGAACTGGCGCGCCGCTCCGAGGAGCACATGAAGGGCATGATCCTGCCCGGCACCATGTTCGAAGAGATGGGCCTGAACTACATCGGCCCCGTGGACGGCCATGACGTGATCGGGCTGGTGCGCATGCTGCGCAACATCCGCCATCTGCGCGGGCCGCAGTTCCTGCACGTGGTCACCAAGAAGGGCAAGGGCTACGCGCCGGCTGAGGCCGACCCGATCAAGTGGCACGGCCCCGGCCCGTTCGACGCGGACAGGGGACTCATCTTCAAGGAAAGCGCGACGGGACCGAGCTACACACAGGTGTTCGGCCAGTGGCTGTGCGACATCGCCGAACGCGACCCGCGCATCGTCGCGATTACGCCTGCGATGCGGGAAGGCTCCGGGCTGGTTGAATACTCGCGCAGGTTCCCGAGCCGTTACTTCGATGTCGGCATCGCCGAGCAGCACGCCGTGACGCTGGCAGCGGGGCTCGCCTGTGAAGGCCTGCGGCCGGTCGTTGCGATCTACTCCTCGTTCATGCAGCGCGCCTACGACCAGCTGATCCATGACGTCGCACTGCAGAACCTGCCGGTGATCTTTGCCCTGGACAGGGCCGGCCTCGTCGGCGGCGACGGCGCCACCCATCAGGGGGTGTACGACCTGACCTTCCTGCGCACCGTGCCGAACATGACGATCATGGCGCCGGCGGACGAGAACGAATGTCGTCAGATGCTCTACACCGCGACGCTGCTCGACGGGCCGGCTGCCGTGCGCTATCCGCGCGGTACTGGACCGGGAGTGCAGACCGTCACAGAGATGACCGCACTACCAGTCGGTCGTGGCATCATCTGCCGCGAAGGGCGCTCGGGTCTTGCAATCCTCGCGTTCGGCACCATGGTTGCAACGTTGGCGCCGATCGCCGAGAAGCTCGACGCGACGCTTGTGAACATGCGCTTTGTGAAGCCCATCGACGAGGACCTGATACGACGTCTGGCCGAGCGCCACGAATCGTTCGTGACGGCCGAGGAAAATGCGCTAGCCGGTGGCGCCGGTGCGGCGGTTCTGGAGGTATTGAGCGCGCACGGCCACGTACTGCCGGTGCTGCAGCTCGGGATCCCGGATCGCTACATCGGCCACGGCTCGCGCACCGACAACCTCGTCGACGCAGGTCTGGACGCGGCCAGCATGACCAAGCGCATCGAGCAGTTTTTACAATCCCGCCAACGTCGCGCGTGAGCATGGCGCGGCGCCAGGCACACTTTATTCACCGCTGCGAACGACAGGACGAAATCTCGATGGACACGGGTACAACGGCGCCGACGACACAGCCGATCGAGGACGTGCAGAATCATGCTGACACGCGCCAGATAGCGATCGATAGGGTCGGCATCAAGGACATTTATCACCCCGTGCGCGTCCGCGACCGCTCGGGCGGCGACCAGAACACGGTCGCCAACTTCAACATGTACGTGTACCTGCCGCACAACTTCAAGGGCACGCACATGTCGCGGTTCGTGGAGATCCTGCATCTGCACGAACGCGAACTGACGGTCGACTCGTTCCGCGCGATGCTGCGGGAAATGGTCACCCGGCTTGATGCCGAGACCGGCCACATCGAAATGGCGTTTCCGTACTTCATCATGAAGAAGGCGCCGGTGTCGGGCGTGCAGAGCCTGCTCGACTACCGCGCGACGCTGATCGGCGAAGTCAGCGGCGAGCGCATCGACACCTGGATCAAGGTGGTCGTGCCGGTCACCAGCCTGTGTCCGTGCTCGAAGAAGATCTCTGACTACGGCGCCCACAACCAACGCTCGCACGTCACGATCACGGCCCGCATCAACGGCCACGTCTGGATCGAGGAGCTGATCGACATCGCCGAGAGCGAAGCCTCCTGCGAGGTGTACGGCATCCTCAAGCGCCCGGACGAGAAATACGTGACCGAGCGCGCCTATGACAACCCGAAGTTCGTCGAAGACATGGTGCGCGACGTTGCGGTACGGCTGAACGCGGACGAGCGGATCCGCGCCTATATCGTCGAGTCGGAGAACTTCGAGTCCATCCACAACCACTCGGCGTATGCGCTGATCGAGCGCAACAAGGACGCGCCGGCGGCCTGAGCCTGCGCGCGCCTGAAAACCCGCCGTGCCGCTAGGCGCTGGCGGGGTAGTCGGTGTAGCCGACGCGCGGATCGGGCAACCCCGAGCCGTAGAAGGTCTTGGGCTGCCACGGATTTAGCGGCAGCCCCTTCGCCAGGCGCGCCGGCAGGTCGGGGTTGGCGATGAAGTCCTTGCCGAACGCGACCGCATCCGCCTCGCCCGAGCGCAGCAGCTGACGCGCGGATTCCGCGCTGAAGCCTTCGTTGGCAATCACAGCCCCGCCAAAGCGCGCCTTCAATGCAGGCGCTATGCGCGGCTCGCGCAGCGACTCGCGCAGGCACAGAAACGCGATCTTACGGCGACCGAGCTGCTCGGCCAGGTAGCCGAAAGTCGCCAGCGGATTGGAGTCCCCCATGGAATGCGCGTCGCCACGCGGCGCAAGATGCATGCCCACGCGCCCCGCGCCCCACACCTCGATGGCAGCATCGGTGACCTCCAGGTGCAGTCGCGCGCGGTTCTCGATCGAGCCACCGTAGCGGTCGGTGCGACGATTGCTGCAGTCCTGCAGGAACTGATCGAGCAAGTAGCCGTTCGCGCCATGCACTTCGACACCATCGAAGCCGGCGCGTTTGGCGTTCTGCGCACCGCGGCGGAACGCCGCGACGATGCCTGGCATCTCGCTGCTCTCCAGTGCGCGTGGCACCACGTAAGGGCGCTCCGGGCGCAACTGACTGACCAAGCCGGCGGGTGCAATCGCGCTAGGAGCCAGCGGCAGTGCGCCGCCGAGCAGTTCGGGATCCGAGACGCGGCCAACGTGCCATAGCTGCAGCATGATGCGACCGCCAGCGGCATGAACGGCCTGGGTGACCCGCGCCCAACCGTCGATCTGCGCCTCCGACCAGATGCCAGGCGTGGCGTAATAGGCCACCCCATCGGCACTCACACTGGTCGCCTCGCTGAGAATCAGGCCGGCGCTGGCGCGCTGGCTGTAGTACTCCGCATTGAGCGCAGTGGGAACGCGACCGTCACCAGCCCGGCAGCGGGTCAAGGGCGCCATCACGACGCGGTTCGGCAGGTTCAGCTCGCCCATGCGGATGGGCTCGAAAAGGTCGCTCAAGTCACTCTCCTCGGACGCCCGTACCCGGGTGGAACCGACGGAAAGTTTGGCAGCGACGCCATGCAGCAGCAAGGCGGGGAATCCGTCCCCTCACCTGCCGCCACCAAGAGATCGGCGGCACTCAGCCCTGCGTGGGTGGCAGCTCGGTGCCTTGCAGGCGGCCGATCAGCGAGCGCAGGAAGACTTTGTTGAAGCGCAGCTGGCAGGATGCGGAGACCTGCTCGAGCAGCGTCGAGCTGACCTTCATCACACTGACCTGGCCACGCGCGCGGATCGTCGCCAGGCGCTTGGCGCCGTGCACGAAGCTCGTCTCGCCGAAACATTCGCCAGCCTCGAGGCTGCCGACCTTGCGGCCGAAGCGCTCGACCTCCACGTTGCCCGCCACGATGATGTAGAAGCGGTCGTCGATCTCGCCTTCCTTGACGATCTCCTCGGCTTCGGAATAGTCCTGCCACTGGCTGGCACGCAGGACCTCCCAGATCTCGGCATGAGAGAAATCGTGGAAAAACTTGAGCCTGCGCAGAATCGCAAACTGCTCATGGCGGTCTATCTTGTTCGACTCGACGCGCAGCCGCTGGTGCACCCGCGTGAGGTCGGCGGCGAAGTCCTGGCCGGTCGCGTAGCGCCTCGAGGCATCCTTCTGCAACGCCAGCGCAACCACCCGCTCGAGCTCTTCGGGCACGCCCTCGCGCAGCGTGTGGATCGGTGGTGGCGTCGCGTAGACGATCTGGTGCAGCAGCTTTGAAAGGTTGCCGGCACGAAACGGGCGGTAGCCGGTGAGCAGCTCGTACATCACCGCGCCGAGCGAATACAGGTCGGAGCGCTGGGTGATTTCGGCCGACTGCACCTGCTCGGGCGACATGTAGGAGGGGCTTCCCGCGATGCCGTCGATACGGGAGATTTCCGAGTCGGCAACAATCGCGATGCCGAAGTCGATGATGCGCACGTCGCTGTCGACGGTCAGCATGATGTTGGAGGGCTTGATGTCGCGGTGAATAACGCCACGCCCGTGAGCGTAGGAGAGCGCCTTGGCGCACTTGTAGACCAGTTCGACAACGTCATCGATGCGCAGCAGGTTGTCGGGCTTGCAGTAGGTGGCAAGCGTGCGCGCGCCATGCACGAACTCGGTCACCACGTAGTAGTGGCCGCCTTCCTCGCCCGCATCGTAGATCGGCAGGATGTTCGGGTGCTGCAACATGCCCACCATGTGGGCTTCGGACAGGAACATCTTGCGCGCGACTCGCGCCTTTTCCGGATCGTCCGTGGCCTCTATGTTGTAGACCTTGATGGCGACGTCGCGGCCGTAATACGGATCGTGCGACAGGTAGACGTTGCCGGTGCTACCGCGGCCGACTTCCTTGATGATCTCGTACTTGCCGATACGCTCGGGCACGGGACGGCCGCCGCGACCCGCCGGCAACCCTCGACTTCCCGTCATTGGAGTCAAATTGCGAATAAAGCACTCCCCGGCTGAGTCCGGTCGTGATCAGACCCGGCATCGACCGCCAGCATAGGGCGCCACCGCGACGGGGACCGTGAAGCACATCCCGCTTTGCCGCCCGCGCCTAGCCGGGCTGTCATGCGTGGAAGTGGTCCCAGCCTCGAGGGACGGGCAGCTCGCCCCGCTCGCCCAGGACGCGCACGCCCCGGCCCGCCACCACCTCGCCAATGCAGTGGCACGCAGGCGCCCCGGCGCTGGCCGCCAGCTGAAACATCTGCTGTCGGGCGCCCGGCGCAACGGTATAGAGCAACTCATAGTCATCGCCGCCGCCAAGGGCGAAGTCGCGCGCGCGCGCCTCGCCGGCCAACGCATAAAGGGCGCGCGACAGCGGCAGCTCGGCCGCGCGCAGCACCGCCCCGACACCGCTCGCCGCGACCAGCCGGCCCAGATCAGCGGCAAGTCCGTCGGAGACATCGATGCAACTGCTGGCAATACCCCGCAGCCGGCTGCCGAAGGCAACCCGCGGCTCGGGACGACGAAACTTGAACTCCAGCGCGCCGCGGTCCGCGCCGTGGCCCTGCAGGCGACCCTGCAGCAACGCCAGTCCCGCCGCCGCATCGCCAGGCCAGCCGGTCACGTAGATCAGATCGCCAGGACGCGCCCCGCTACGGCGCAGCGCCGTGCCCGTCGGCAGCAGACCCAGCAGCGAGACGCTGATCGAAAGCGGCCCGCGGGTCGTGTCGCCCCCGACCAGCGCGACGCCATGCTGCATCGCCAACGCGCCGAAGCCCGCGGCGAAGCCCTCGAGCCACTCCTCGTCGACGTCCGGCATCGTCAATGCGAGCATCGCCCAGGCAGGCGTTGCACCCATCGCGGCCAAATCAGACAGGTTGACCGCCAGCGCGCGCCAGCCGATGTCGTCGGCATGACTGTCGTGCGGAAAGTGATGGCCGGCGACGAGCGTATCCACGCACGTGACGAGCTGCTGGCCGGGCGGCACCGCGAGCAGCGCAGCATCGTCGCCGACGCCCTGAACCACGTCAGCGCGCTGCGCGCCGAGCTGGGAAAAGTAGCGATCGATCAGCTCAAACTCGCCCACGGCGTCCCCTGTGCTACAGCTGGCGCTCGTTCGGCCTGAGCTCGCTCGCAGCGCGGTCGAGCACGGCATTGACGTACTTGTAGCCGTCGGTGGCGCCGAAGCGCTTGGCGAGATCCACCGCCTCGCTGATCGCAACGCGGAACGGCACGTCGAGGCGATGCTGCAGCTCGTAGAGCGCCATCCACAGAATGCCGTGCTCGATCGGATCAAGGCGCGCAGGCTCGATATCGGAATAGCGCGCGAGCAATTCGTCGAGCGCGTCCCGACCGGTGGCAATGTTCATCAGCAACTCGCGGATGAAATCGGCGTCGGCGCCGGCCGAGTCCGGATCCTCGAGGTACTGGTGGTAGATGTCCTGCCAGGGATTGCCACTGAGCTGCAGCTGGTACAGCGCCTGCGCGAGCACCTTGCGCGCACCGCGGCGAGCGCGTGACAAGGCTCTCGAATCGCTTTGCCGTGCCATGATTCAGGTGTCCAGGCGCTTGAGCAGGTTGTGGGTCTCAAGCGCAGCCAGAGCGGCCTCCGCCCCCTTGTTACCCGCCTTGCCGCCGGCACGGTCAATGGCCTGCTCGAAGGTGTCGCAGGTGAGCACGCCGAAGCCTACCGGCACGCCGCTGTCGAGCGAGGCGCGGGCGACGCCGGACGAACATTCGCCGGCGACGAAGTCGAAATGCGCCGTATCGCCCTTGATGACGGCGCCGAGCGCAACGATCGCATCGTAGCGGCGCGTCAGCGCGAGCTTCTTCACCACCAGCGGCATCTCGTAGGCGCCGGGCACGCGCACCAACTCGAGGTTCTTCTCCGAAGCGCCGTGACGCACCAGCGCATCAATCGCGCCTTCGATCAGCCGGGAAACCACGAAGTCGTTGAAGCGCGCCGCGACGATCACTACGCGGATGTCGCGCGCCAGCAGGTCCGCCTCGAGGGTCTTGATCGTGGTCATGAACGAAGCTCTCCGGCCGGGTCTTGCTCGACGCCGGTGTTGACGTATTCGGTGATCGTAAGGCCGAAGGCCGCGAGGCCCTGCAGTTGCTTGGGTGCCGACAGCACGCGCATCTGCGTGACTCCCAGATCCTGCAGGATCTGCGCACCAATGCCGTAGGTTCGCAGCACCGGACCTTGCACGGCGCGCGGCACCGCGTCGCTCAAGCCGCGGATGGAGTCCACCAGTTCGCGCGGCCCCTCATCGCTGCGCAGCAGCACGACGATGCCGTTGCCGTCCTCAGCGATGCGACGCAACGCGTCGCGCAGCGGCCAGCCGAGCCCGTGGCCGCGGACGCCGACGACATCACGCAGGGTCTCGGCGAGATGCACGCGCACCAGCGGCGGATGAGCCGGATCGAGCGTGCCACGCAGGAACGCAAGATGAACGTTGCGATTGACGTGGTCCTCGTAGGCCAGCATCCGGAACGCGCCGAACTCGGTGTCGACCTGCGTGTCCTCGATGCGCTCGACCGAGCGCTCCTTGCTCAGCCGGTAACGGATCAGGTCCGCAATCGTGCCGATCTTCAGGCCGTGCTCGCGCGCGAATTTCTCCAGATCGCGCCGGCGCGCCATCGTGCCGTCTTCGTTGAGGATCTCGACGATGACGGCGGCGGCCTCGAAGCCCGCCAGACGCGCAAGGTCGCAGCCCGCCTCGGTGTGCCCGGCGCGCGTCAGTACGCCACCGGGCTGCGCCATCAGCGGAAAGATATGGCCGGGCTGGCGCAAATCCTCGGGGCCCGCCCCCTTCCTGACCGCAGCGCGCACCGTATGGGCGCGATCGTGGGCGGAAATCCCGGTCGTCACGCCTTCAGCAGCCTCGATCGAGATCGTGAAGTTGGTGCGATGGGTGAGGTCCGTGCTCGACACCATCAGCGGCAGCCGCAGCTCGCGGCAGCGCTCGGCGGTCATCGTCAGACAGATCAGGCCCCGGCCGTAGCGGGCCATGAAGTTCACGTCCTCGGCACGGACGCACTCAGCCGCCATCAGCAGGTCGCCCTCGTTCTCGCGATCCTCGTCGTCCATGATGACGACCATGCGCCCGGCACGCAGTTCGGCAAGGATGTCGTCGATGCTGTTGTCGAACGAGTTCATCGGGCGCGCCGCTCCCTAGAGGGCTAAAGGCGTAATTGTAGCAGGGACCGGTCAGCCCCCGGCCCGCTTGGCGGCGATCCCCCGGCGCACCAGCTCCGCCACCAGCGTGTCGCGGTGCTCGCCCTGGATCTCGATGACGCCTGCCTCGACCCGGCCGCCGCTGCCACAACGCTGCTTGAGCTCGCGGGCGAGCTGTTCGAGCTGTGCGGCCGGCAGCCCCAGACCGGTCACGACCGTCACGCCCTTGCCGCCTCGACCCTGCACCTGGCGGGCCACCCGCACCGGCCCCGCCGGCGCGGCCGGACGGCTGGCAGCCAGCGCCTTGCAGCGGCAGGCATTGGCCGGAAAGCCGCAGCCGGGGCAAACCCGCCCCGGGCCGGTGGAGTAGACGACGCGAGCATCTGGCCGGGACTTCATGCGGGCGAGTTTAGCGCGGCCTGCGCCGGCGCTCGACGGCAGAGGTGATGGCGGCCGACAATGGCGGATGGATGCAATCCAAATCGCCCCTGCCCGCCGCGGGGATGCCGCCCGCCTCGCCTCGATGTCGCGACGACTCGTCGAAGCGGGACTTGAGGCGTGCTGGACCGAGGACCGCGTCGAGCGCGAGCGCAAGAATCCCGACAGCGTCGTGCTGACCGCACGAGTGGCAGGCTCGATCGGCGGCTTCGCCATCATGCAATACGGCGACGCGGCGGCGCACCTGAGCGTGCTTGCGGTCGAACCGGTCCACCAGCGCCACGGCATCGGCCGCAAGCTGGTCGGCTGGCTTGAGGACACCGCGCGTGGCGCCGGCGTGTTTTGCGTCCGGCTCGAGGTCCGCGACACGAACCAGGTCGCGCGCCGCTTCTATGCCGCGCTCGGCTACGCCGAACGCGGCTGGGTCCGCGGCTACTATCAGGCGCAGGAAGACGCGCTGCGCTTCGAGCGTGACTTGCGCGTACGCCGCGACCCCTAGCGACTGAGCTCACGCGTCCGCGCTCGAACATGCCCAGTTAGGATCAAGCACAACGATGTCTGGCACCGACGATGAACCGGCCCTGCAGGCACGACTGGCGCAGGCACAGGCACGGCTAATTGCTGGCCAAGTGCGCGACGCGTCAATCGTGGCATTGGGGCTAATCCGCAGTCATCCAGACGATTCGCGACCCTGGGCCACAATGGCCTCGGTCCACCTGCGCGCCGACCGGCCCGATCTTGCGCTGGTCTGCCTGGAACACGCCGTGGAGCGCGCGCCCGCCGATGCCGCCCTGCGGATCCGGCAGGGCCAGTGCCTCGCCCGTCTCGGACGGCGCCGCGAGGCGCTCGCCGCTGCCGCCTCTGCCGACGGCATGCCCAGGCCCACCGCGGCGCTGGAGGATGGGCTCGGCACGCTCTACAGCCATTGCGACGAACCGGCCCGCGCACTGCCGCACTACCTACAGGCCGTGGCGATGGCGCCCACGGTAGCGGCCTATCTCTACAACCTCGCGACCGCCCAGCGGATGGTCGGCGAGCTCGCCGGCGCGGAGGGCAGCCTCGATCGCGTCATCGCCGCCTCGCCCTCCGACCACGCCGCCTACCTGACTCGCGCAGATCTGCGTCGGCAGACCGCTGAGCGCAACCACATCGCGGCGCTGCACGCACGCCTCGCCTCAGCCGGCCTCGATCGGGCCGCCGAAATCACGCTACGGTTCGCACTTGCCAAAGAACTCGAGGACCTCGGTCGCCACGCCGAATCGTTCACGCACTTACAGCGCGGCTGCTCGCTGCAACGTAGCGCGACCCATTACGATGTCCGCGCCGACATCGCGACCCTCGATCACATCATCGCCCGCCACGACGCGGCGACCCTGTTCACCGGACCGGCGGGCGATCCGAGTGAGGAGCCGATCTTCGTGATCGGGCTGCCGCGCAGCGGCACGACGCTGGTAGAGAGCATCCTCGCCGCGCATAGCGAAGTACTCGCCCCGGGCGAGCTGCAGGCGTTCCCGCAAGCCTGCGTCGAGATGGTTGGCGCGCTCACCGGCGGCAAGCCGGACAAGCTCGAGTTCGTCGAGCGCGCGCTCGAGGTCAACCCGGCAAGACTCGGCCAGCGCTACCTCACGGCGACCCGGCCGCAGACCGGCGAACGGCCGCGGTTCGTGGACAAGCTGCCGCTGAACTACCTGTACGCCGGCTTGATTCACCGCGCGCTGCCACGGGCGCGGATCATCGCGCTGGAGCGCGAGCCGATGGACAGCTGCTACGCAATGTACAAGACGCTGTTCACGGGCGCGTACCCCTTCTCGTACGACCTTGACGACCTCGGTCACTACCATCTGGCCTGGCAGCGCTTGATGCGCCATTGGCGCGAGGTGCTCGGCCCCGCCCTGCTCATGGTTCGCTATGAGGATCTGGTTGCCGACCAGGAGGGCGTGAGCCGCCGGCTGCTGGCGCACTGCGGCTTGCCCTGGCAACCCGCCTGCCTGGACTTCCATCGCCGCGCAGGAGCGGTGACCAGCGCCAGTGCCGCGCAGGTACGCCAGCCTCTATATGCAAGCTCCATCGGCCGCTGGCGCGCCTACGAAGCTGAACTGGCGCCGCTGGCGCGGCTACTCGCCAGCGCCTCCTGAGCCTCCCCCGTTGACCCGCCACAGCGCCCGCTTATAGTACGTTGACCTAAATATTCAGCCGCCCCAAGGGGACCGCCGTGCAAAACAACTATCGCGCCGCAGCAAAATCTGCCGCCATGACAATCACCTCGCACCGCTCGCTGGCGGCGGCCATCGGCATGATTCTCGCGGCTGCGCCCGCCGCGAACGCGCAACAAGCCTCGCCCGGCAAAGGCGAAATGCTCGAGGAAATCACCGTGACGGCACAGCGCCGTTCGCAGAGCGTGCAGGACATCCCCTACAACATCAGCGTCGTCGGCGCCGATGAGTTGACGCGTACGGGCACCACCAGCATCAACACCCTGTCGCACCTCGTGCCGGGCCTGACCAGCGTGGACGCAGGCCCCGCGGCGCGCGGCAACACCAACGACCTGACGCTGCGCGGACTGCGCACCGACGGCCCCGGCGGCGCAGGCAACAACGGCTCGGACGTGCCGGCACAGACGGTCAACTCCGTCTCCACCTATTTTGGCGAGACGCCGGTTTTCTTCCCGATCGCGCTGCACGACATAGATCGCATCGAAGTACTGCGCGGTCCGCAGGGAACGCTGTACGGCTCCGGCGCGCAGGCGGGCACTATCCGCTTCATCCCGAAACGGCCAACGTTCGACGCCTTCTCCGGTGAAGCCACCGTCACCGGCAGCAGGACACAGGACGCCAACGGCTCAGGCAACGCCAGCATCGACGGCGTGCTGAACATGCCCATCAACGATCGACTGGCGCTGCGGCTGGTCGCAGGCGATGAGCATCTGGCCGGCTTCATCAATCAGGTTGCCCTGTGGCAGCGCGACGGCGCCGCCGTGCTCGCACCGGCCACGCGCAGCGTGGCAGGCGACGTTACCAGCGGACCGCTGCTCGCGCCGGCGCGCAAAGGCACGAACTCCTCCGACCAGATGTATGCGCGTGCCGCACTGCGCTGGCAACCGGCCGACGGCTGGGACGTGCAGCTCGACTACCTGCACCAGCACACCCAGGTGGACGACGTGCAGACCTCGAACCCGACCTACCCCGGCTGCGTGGTGGACCTGAGCATAGGCCGCGACTGCGGCGGCAGCAGCGACGGCGCGATATTCCCGAACGCCTCTTTCAGCGTCCCGAAGGGCGGCACGTACGATGCGACCAACGCCGCGCTGCAGCCGTACGAGGACACGATGGACCTCGCCAGCCTGGTCGCCACCGTGGACCTGGGACTTGCGACCTTTACCAGCGCAACCTCGCTTTATCATGACGAGTCGAAGGCCACGACCGAGATCATCGGCAACTTCGTGCTGCCCGGCGCCAACAACTTCCTGACCTACCCGTATTACCAGAACTACCCGCGCGCGCTGGGACTCGAGATCACACCGGTCACCGAGAATGCGTTTACCCAGGAAATCCGGCTGGTATCGAACCACGGTCAGAAGCTCGACTACGTGGTCGGCGCGTTCTACCGCAACCAGCGCGTCTCGTCGGACACGCGCCAGTACCTGCCGGGCATCTCCCAGTACCTGTCGGACGTCGGCATGCCGCAGCCGCCCGAAATCGTCGCGGCGATGCCGGACCTGGAGTTCAACTATGACCGCAAGACGCGCTTCGTCGACGAGGCGCTGTTCGGCGAGCTGACCTTGCACGCTACCAGCCGCTGGCAAATCACCGGTGGTGCGCGCTTCTTCCGCCAGTCGTTCGACAACACCACCGTGCAGCAGATCCCGCTGTGCGGTGCTGGCTGCTCCGCGGACGGCACGGACCCGACCGGCCGCAGCATCGGCCAGGTGAATACCTCGATCAATGACCACGTCGTCAAGCTCAACAGCTCGTATGACCTGAGTGCGTCGACGAAGCTCTACGCGACCTACTCCGAGGGCTTCCGTCGCGGTGGCGCGAACGCGCTGCCAACCAGCGGCGCCTACGCCTCGCTGCCGGACTTCCAGACGTTCAAGCCGGACCTGGCGAAGAACTACGAGTTCGGGGTGAAAGGCACCGCGCTGGAGGGCCGCCTGCGCTTCAGCGCGGACGCCTTCCTGATCGATCTGAGCAACTTCCAGTTCGCCTTCAGCACGTTGTCCGGCATCCCGGCGACCTATAACGGCCGCTCGGCCCGCTCCAAGGGCACCGAGCTTGAGCTACAGGCACGGGTCACCTCGCGCCTGACCGCCACCTTCGGTCACAGCTACACCGATGCCACCGTCACCAAGGACGTGCAGCTGTACGATCTGGGCTTCTGCGGCGACCCGACCTGCCTGCTGGCATCATTGAAGTCCGGCGCACGCCTGCCGGGCGTGCCGAAGCAGACCGTCAGCGCGGCGCTCGATTATCTGCTGCCGCTCGCCCGTGGCGGCGACGATCCGTGGACGATGAACTTCCACGCCGACGTCGCCTACCGAGGTGCGTCGGGCTCGGTGATCGACAGCTCCTCGCGCAGCTACTGGGAAATCCCGTCGACCACCATGGGCAACCTGTCGGTCGCGCTGTCCACCGGCAAGTCGTTCAGCTACGACCTGTTCGTGAACAATCTCTCGAATGCCGCCGGTTACAGCGGCGGACGCGGCACTGCGCAGGACCCGGCAACGCTGCAGCCGCTGCCGAACTTCACCGCGACGCGCGTGGTCGCGCGGCCGCGGACGATCGGCCTGCGCGTGCATTACCGCTTCTGACGGCCCGCACGGCCCCGCCATGCGGGGCCGTGCCCGCGCCGACGAGCTCGACGAACAGGGGGCGGACAGCAGGCATTGGGTGTGTGGTGAGTGCCGGTGTGCTCACGACCGCGACGGCAACGTCGCGAAAAGCATTCACGCCGCGGGGCGTGTCCCTCGTCCGTGCACGGGAACGAGTCATCGCCAGGGCACGCGCGAGCAAGCCGGACACTTCGTCCGCGCAAGGCCAAGGACGGCGGGAGCCGTAGCGACGATGCGCTCTCGCGTCAGCTGCCCTTCGATACAGCAGCAGCCCCGGGCGGCAGACGACGGCGGATGCTCACCGCGTACGCAAGGCCGAGGCGGTCACGAGTCGCTCAACGTAGCGGGCGATAATGTCGATCTCAAGATTGACCGAATCGCCCACGACAAGCGCGCCGAGCGTAGTCACCTCACGCGTGTGCGGGATCAGATTCACGCCGAAGCGACGCCCCTCAACCGCGTTGACCGTCAGGCTGACGCCCTCGATCGTGGCTGAGCCCTTGGCGGCGACATAGCGCGCCAGCGACTCGGGCACCTCGAACGTGAGCCGCAGCGAACGCGCGTCATCCTGCGCTTCGACCAGCCTCGCAAGGCCGTCAACGTGACCGGTGACGTAGTGACCGCCCAGCGCGTCACCGGCACGCAGCGCCTTCTCCAGATTGACCCGGCTGCCCACAGCCCGCCGCCCCAGCGTCGTGCAGGCAAGGGTTTCGTTGGAGACGTCCGCCGCGAAGTGGCCGCCATCGAGGCGCGTCACGGTCAGGCAAGCACCGGCCACCGCGATGCTGTCGCCGAGCACGACGCCATCAAGCGACAGGCCGCAGGCATCGATCAGCAGCTCCACGTCGCCACCCTTGGGAGTCATCGCCGCGATCCGGCCGACGGCCTGAACGATACCGGTGAACATCACACTACCTCGCGAGCCACGGGAACGAGCGTCAGACGCAGGTCAGGGCCGATCTGGCGCACGTCGGTGTAGCGAAACTCCCAGCGATCGCCCAGGTCGTCGAGCATCGGCAGCATCGCCAGCGGCGCGCCATCGTGACCCAACAGGTGCGGCGCGAGGTAGAGCACGAACTCATCGACCAGCCCTGCGCTGATGAAGCTGCCGGCGAGCCGGGGACCGGCCTCGACCAGCACCTCGTTGAGGCCGCGCTCACCGAGCAGACCCAGCACCTGCGCAAGATCGCGCCCGCCACCGGACGCGACGACGACCTCGGCGCCGACCTTGGTCAGCGCCGCCTGCGCGGCGGCGTCTCCAGAGCCGGTGAGGATCAATACCGGGCCCGTCTCGCTGAACAACCGCGCAGTGGGCCGCAGCACCAGTCCCGGATCCAGAATCACCCGCAGTGGCAGGCGGCCGCGCAGCTGCAGATTCGCATCCCGAACCGTCAAGCGCGCGTCGTCACGATCCACCGTGGAGGCCCCCGACAGCACCGCGCTGCTGCGCGCGCGCAAGCGCTGCACGTCGGCACGCGCCGCCGCTGAGGTCAGCCACTGGCTGCTGCCATTGGCAAGCGCAGTGCGACCATCGAGACTTGCGCCCAACTTGACCCGCAGCCACGGGCGACCGCGGCGCAGGCGACTGAAGAAGCCGACGTTCAGCGCTTCGGCCTGGCCCGCCAGCAGGCCGGACTGAACGCTGACACCGGCCGCCGCGAGTCGCGCAACGCCGGCACCGGACACCAGTGGGTTCGGGTCGGCCGAAGCGTAGACGACGCGAGCGACTCCCGCCGCCAGCAGCGCCTCGGCGCAAGGTGGCGTGCGGCCGTGGTGCGCACAGGGCTCGAGCGAGACATAGACGGTCGCGCCGCGCGCAGCGCCGCCCGCGGCGGCGAGCGCGTGCACCTCGGCATGGCCTTCACCGGCACGGGCGTGAAAGCCCTCGCCCACGATTCGACCCGCATTGACGATCACGCAGCCCACCCGTGGGTTCGGGTCGGTCGAGTAAAGACCCAACTCGGCCAGCTGCAGTGCCCGCGCCATATACAGGTGATCGTCGGCGTTGAAGTCGGTCATACGCCGCGCTTGCGTCCCTGCTTTTCCTTTTCCTCGGCAGCGGCCGCCTCGAGGAACGACAACTGGCCCACCGGCTGATCGCGGCGCGGCTTGTGCTTGAGGCGTGCGATCTCGTCGTGGAACGCCTCGACGTCCTGGAAGCTGCGGTAAATGGAGGCGAAGCGTACATAGGCCACCTCGTCGAGGTGGCGCAGCTCCTCCATGACCAGCTCGCCGATCAGCCGCGAGCCCACCTCGCGCTCGCCCAGGCTGCGCAGCTTGTGGCCGATGTGCACGATGGCAGCATCGATCGCATCGTTGGCGACGGGGCGCTTCTCCAGCGACTTCTGCATGCCCGCGCGGAGCTTGGCCTCGGAGAACGGCTCTCGCGTCTGGTCGCTCTTGACGATCTGCGGCATCACCAGTTCCGCCGACTCAAAGGTCGTGAAGCGCTCGCTGCAGGCTAGGCACTCGCGCCGGCGGCGGATCTGTTGACCCTCCGCGGCCAGCCGTGAGTCAGTGACCTTGGTCTCGACGTGGCCGCAGAAGGGGCAATGCACGTCGGCTGCCCAGGCTTGCCGGTCAGCTCTGCTTGTACACGGGGAAGCGGCGGCAGATCGCCTCCACCTCGCCCCGTACGCGCACGATGACCTCCTGCTCCGCCGTCACACCGCCCTTGCCATCCGGCGAGCCGAGGTGGGCGCGCGCCGACAGGTTGTCGAGCAGATCGGAAATCAGGTTCGCCAGCTGCACGACCTCCGCCTCGCGGAAGCCCCGCGTCGTCACCGCCGGAGTGCCGATGCGCAGGCCGCTGGTGATCATCGGCGGGCGCGGGTCGTTGGGAACCGCGTTCTTGTTGACCGTGATGTGAGCCGCGCCCAGCGCGGCGTCCGCATCCTTGCCGGTGACGTTCTTGGCAATCAGGTCAAGCAGGAACAGGTGATTGTCGGTGCCGCCGGAGACGATGTTGTAGCCGCGCTTGATGAACGCCGCGGCCATCGCCTGGGCGTTGATAACGACCTGCCGCTGGTAATCCTTGAACTCCGGCTGCAAGGCCTCGAGGAAGGCGACCGCCTTGGCGGCGATCACGTGCATCAGCGGCCCGCCCTGCGTGCCAGGGAACACCATCGACTGGAACTTCTTGGTGAGCTCCTCGCCGCCGTTGGACAGGATGATGCCGCCGCGCGGTCCACGCAGCGTCTTGTGCGTGGTCGAGGTGACGACGTGCGCGTGCGGCACTGGGTTCGGGTACACGCCCGTCGCACACAGGCCGGCGACATGGGCCATGTCCACCATGAAATAAGCGCCAACCGCATCCGCGATCACGCGGAAGCGCGCCCAGTCGATGACCCGCGAGTAGGCCGAAAAGCCCGCGATGATCAGCTTCGGCTTGTGCTCCTTGGCCAGCGCCTCGACCTGCGCGTAGTCGATCTCACCCGTCGCAGCGACGATGCCGTACTGGAAGGCGTTGAAGATTTTACCGGACAGGTTGACCTTGGCGCCGTGGGTGAGGTGACCGCCGTGGTCGAGGCTCATGCCGAGGATCGTGTCGCCGGCCTTGAGCAACGCAAAGTAGACCGCGGCATTCGCCTGCGAGCCTGAGTGCGGCTGCACGTTCGCGTAACTCGCCCCAAACAGTTGCTTGACGCGATCGATCGCGAGCTGCTCGGCGAGGTCGACATGCTCGCAACCGCCGTAGTAGCGCTTGCCCGGGTAGCCTTCCGCGTACTTGTTGGTGAGTACCGAGCCCTGTGCTTCGAGCACGCGGGGACTGGCGTAGTTCTCCGACGCGATCAGCTCGATATGGTCTTCCTGGCGAACGCGCTCAGCGCCGATCGCGGCGGCCAGCTCAGGGTCGAATCCGGCAATCGTCATCTTCGAGTCGAACATGGGGCGAGCGCTTCCGGCGGTGGCGAACCCGATGCGGGTCGCGTAAGTCAGGGATTTTACCGAAATTCGAGCCGTCGCCGCGACGGGAATTCAACTTTGGTGGTCGACGAAGCTCTTGACGACCCGCGACCAGGCGCGGGCGATGTTGCGACGGTTGTAGCCGCCCCCGCCAACCCCCAGCAGTCGGCCCTCGCAGAGACGGTCCGCAAGCGTCGCCAGCCGGGCGGCCGCATGGGCATGCGCCTCTTCGCTATAGCGCAGGTGAGTAATCGGGTCGCCTTCGAGGCTGTCCGCGCCGCATTGGAGCACGATGAACTCCGGCTGGCGCGCCTCGAGGTACGCCTCGACACGCTCCCAGGCCGGCCAGAATGCCTCGTCCCCGGCGCTCGGCGGCAACGGGATATTCAGCTTGGTGCCAGCGGCCCGGCCACGGCCCGTCTCATGGGCAGCCCCGGTACCGGGAAACAGGAAGCGGCCATCCTCGTGGATATCGGCGAAAGACACGTCCGGGTCTTCCTCGAACGCGTAGAACACCCCGTCGCCATGGTGGGCATCGATATCGACGTAGGCGACCCGGCTGATGCCCCAGCGACGCCGCAGCTGCTCGATCACGACGCCACAGTCGTTAAAGACACAGAACCCGGAGGCGTGCGCACGCGAGGCGTGATGCAGGCCGGCGATCGGCACGAAAGCGCGCTTCGCGCGCCCCTCCATGATCGCCTCGGTGGCGACCAGCGTCGCGCCCACCACCGCACTGGCCGCGTCAAACACGCCACGAAAGGCCGGCGTATCGCCGGCATCCAGGTAGCCGCTACCGTGCACGGAGCGCTCGGCGACCAGCGACACGTAAGCCGGATCATGGAAGCTCTCGAGCTCCGCCCGGGTCGCGGCACGCGGCGCCAGCAACTCGACCGAGTCCTCGAGCTCGTCGGCCTTCAGCTCACGCAGGAACACGTCATGCCGGTCCATGCCGAACGGATGGCCCTCGCCAAAGCCATAACGGGCAATTGCTTCGCCGGCGACCAGGAGCGTTTCTCGAGCTTTACGCATAGCCTCGAGGGTAGCAGCTTGGCCCGCCATGGTCAGCGGGGGGCCTGCCCGGGTCCGCCGCGCAGCGCCCGCCGCAGCAATGGCGGGATGCAGCACGCCCTGAGCCGCGCAGTGGCCTGAGCCGCGCCGATCGGCAACGCCCAGATCCTCACCAGGCCGGCGCTTGCCAACGAGCCGACCGCGAGTCAGGCGCCCGTCGTGAAGCGCGACGCCTCGAGGCGCGCGTGGCCGCTGCTCTGCGCAGCGCTTGCGAACCTAATCGCCACGCCGCCGATCACGCGGCGGGGCAAGAGCTCAGCGAGCCCATAGCCAGCGGCGCGGCTCCGCCACGCCCCTGCCGCAGCGCCGGTCTGAACGACGCCGCTTGGCGATATACTGGAGCCCTTACTACGCTGCCCGCGTGCAGCCAAAGCGCTGCGCGAGGGCGCCGCCGAGTGTCTTGAGCGCGTGTTGGAAGAGGCCGCCTGACAGCCTCACAGCACGACACAACAAGTTGATTTAAAAAGAGTTTAATTAATGGCGCAGTTTATCTACACCATGAATCGGGTGTCCCGCGTGGTGCCGCCGAAGCGGACCATCCTCAAGGACATCTCGCTGTCGTTCTTCCCCGGCGCCAAGATCGGCGTGCTCGGCCTGAACGGCTCGGGCAAGAGCTCGCTGCTGCGAATCATGGCCGGCCTCGACACCGAGTTCGACGGCGAGGCGCGCCCGCAACCCGGCATCAAGATCGGCTTTCTGGAGCAGGAACCGGACCTGGACCCGAACAAGACCGTGCGCGAATGCGTCGAAGAAGGCGTCAAGCCCATCAAGGACGCGCTGGCCCGGCTCGATGCGGTGTACGGCGCCTACGCCGAAGAAGGCGCGGACTTCGACAAACTCGCCGCCGAACAGGCCGAGCTTGAGTCTTTCCTGACCACCGTCGACGGCCACAACCTCGAGCGCACGCTTGAGGTCGCCGCCGACGCGCTGCGCCTGCCGGACTGGGACGCGAAGATCGCGCCCCTGTCAGGCGGCGAGAAGCGCCGCGTCGCGCTGTGCCGCCTGCTGCTGTCGAAGCCCGACATGCTGCTCTTGGACGAGCCCACCAACCATCTGGACGCCGAGTCGGTGGCCTGGCTTGAGCGCTTCCTGCACGAGTACCCGAGCACCGTGATCGCGGTCACCCACGATCGCTACTTCCTCGACAACGTCGCCGGCTGGATCCTCGAACTGGACCGTGGCCACGGCATCCCCTGGGAGGGCAACTACTCGTCCTGGCTCGAGCAGAAGGACAGGCGCCTGGGCATCGAGGAGCGCCAGCAGGAGGGCCTGCGCAAGATGCTGCAGCAGGAACTGGCGTGGGTACGCCAGAACCCCAAGGCCCGCCAGGCCAAGAGCAAGGCGCGCCTTGCCCGCTTCGAGGAGCTGCAGTCGCAGGAGTTCCAGAAGCGCAACGAGACCAACGAGATCTACATCCCGCCAGGCGAGCGCCTTGGCGAGATGGTCATCGAAGTCCAGAACCTGAAGAAGGCCTACGGCGACAAGGTGCTGATCAACGACCTGTCGTTCAACCTGCCGCGCGGCGGCATCGTCGGCATCATCGGCCCGAACGGCGCCGGCAAGACCACCTTGTTCCGCATGCTGGCCGGCCTCGAACAGCCGGACAGTGGCGAGATCCGCAGCGGCGCGAGCGTCAAGCTCGCCTATGTCGACCAGTCGCGCCAGGCACTGGACGACTCGAAGACGGTCTGGAACGAGATCTCCGGTGGTCTGGAGATCATGAAGGTTGGCAACTACGAGACGCCGTCGCGCTCTTACGTTGGCCGCTTCAACTTTCGCGGCGCGCAGCAGCAACAGGTCATCGGCGAACTGTCCGGGGGCGAGCGCAATCGGGTGCACCTGGCCAAGGTACTCAAGACCGGCGGCAACGTGCTGATGCTTGACGAGCCCACCAACGACCTCGACGTGGAGACGCTGCGCGCACTGGAGGAAGGCCTGCTCGCGTTCCCGGGCTGCGCGGTGGTGATCTCGCATGATCGCTGGTTCCTCGATCGCATCGCGACGCACATCCTCGCCTTCGAAGGTGACAGCGAGGTGATCTGGTTCGAGGGCAACTATCAGGATTACGTGGCCGACCTGCATCGCCGCAAGGGCGCCGATGCCGACCAACCGCATCGCATTCGCTACCGCCGACTCGCAGGTTGAACCTCATGACACACATGCTCGATGGCCGCGATCTGACCCTGGACAGCGTTGCAGGGCTCGCCGCCGGCGCTCGCTACTCGCTTGCCCCGGAGGCGCTGGTGCGCATGAACCGCAGCCGCGACGCGGTCGACGCCACCATCGCCAAGGGCGCGGCCAGTTATGGCATCACGACCGGCTTCGGCGCCTTCGCCAACCGCCGCATCCCGCCGGCGAAACTGGTCGAACTGCAGACCAACCTCGTGCGCAGCCACTCGGTCGGTGTAGGCACGCCATTAGCCGCCCACCACGTCCGTCGGATCCTGCTGCTGAAGGCCAACAGCCTGGCGGCGGGCTACTCCGGCATCCGCCCGGCCGTCGTCGAGACGCTGCTCAAGCTGCTTGCCGCGGACGTGCTGCCAGTCATCCCCGGCAAGGGCTCGGTCGGCGCCTCGGGCGATCTTGCCCCGCTCGCCCACCTGTCGCTCGCGCTGATCGGCGAGGGCTCGGCCATGCACGGCGGCCGACTGCTCGAGGGTGCGGACGTCTGCCGCGCCGCAGGCTTCGCGCCGGTGGCCTTGCAGGCCAAGGAGGGACTGGCGCTGCTCAACGGCACGCAGGTCAGTACCGCGCTTGCGATCGACGGCTGGGCGCGCGCGCGGCGCCTGCTGGAAAGCACCGTCGTCGTAGGAGCACTGACGGTCGAGGCCCTGGCAGGCTCGCATACGCCTTTCGACGCCCGCATTCACGATGCGCGCGGCCAGGCCGGCCAGCGCGAGATCGCCCGCCTGATCCGCACGATGCTCGGCGACAGCGAAATCCACTCCAGCCACGCCGATTGCGACCGCGTGCAGGACCCGTACGCCGTGCGCTGCCTGCCGCAAGTGGCGGGCGCCGCCTGGGACACGCTGGAACACGCCGCCCGGGTGCTGACCGGCGAGATCAACGGCGTCTCCGACAATCCGCTGATCTTCGGCGACGACATCCTCTCCGGCGGCAACTTTCACGCCGCGCCGATCGGCCTGGTCGCCGACTTCATGGCGATCGCGATCACCGACCTGTCGTCGATGACGGAACGGCGCATCGACCTGCTCGACCGGCGCGTGAACCCGGCGCTGAACATGTTCCTGACGACCGAGCCGGGCGTCGAGTCGGGGTTCATGATCGCGCACGTGACCGCCGCGGCCCTGGCTTCCGAGAACAAGACCCTCGCCCACCCCGCCTCGGTCGACAGCATTCCGACCTCGGCAGGCCAGGAAGACCACGTCAGCATGGCCCCGTGGGCCGGCCACAAGCTGCTGCAGATCTGTGACAACTCGGCCATGATCCTGGGCATCGAGCTGCTGGTCGCCGCGCACGCACTGGACTGCCAGCGGCCGCTGCGCACCACGGCGCGGCTGGAAGCCCTGCATGACGCACTGCGGCGAATCGTCCCGTTCCAGCCCCGGGATCATCGTTTGGACGGCGACATCCGTGCCGCGACCGCCCTGATCGAGTCCGGCGCCATCGCCGCGCTGCTACGGACTTGAGCGGACCTCTGCAGGCCGGCGGAGTGCGCTAGACTTCCAGTCGAGCGCACGTCCATCCCCGACCAAACAGGCCGCCATCCGGCGGCCAGGGCGGCGGACAGGCGCCTGCGGAGAGCGCATGCCGATCCATATCGATGCCGCCGGAACGCTGCACCACGATCAGGCCCACAACTTCGCGTTGACCTGCCCGTACTGCGAGGTGCTGTCGCACGTCACGCCCGTGTCGGTGCCGCAGTTTTCACAGCTGCTCATGTTCAAGCCCTCGCACGTCGGCATCGTCTACCGCTGTGACGCCTGCAACGCGCCGCTGTTCCTGAAGTTTCCGGTGAAGATGTACGGCGGCACGCGCGTCGAGCTGTCGCCATCGTTCCAGGAACTCGAACGCCCGCGCGAGAAGTTCGAGCTCACCCATCTGCCGGATGACATCGACAAACTGTGCCGTGAGACGCTCGAGTGCTTCTCAGCGGGCTGCTACAACGCCTTCGCATCGATGTGCCGACGCGTGGCGCAGGCGACGTTCACGGACCTGGGCGAACACGGCAAGCTGCGCATGTTCGACCAGCTGAACGACTCCCGCGAAATGGCGGAACTCGACCAGGAAACGTTCAACGTGCTGCGCAAGGTGCTGTTCGGCAACGACAGTCCCGGCTCGCGCGCGAGCATGCCGGCGCTGGACGCCACCACTGCAGGCGTCCTGCTCGAGGTACTCAAGGACCTGCTCTACCAAAGCTACGTGCGCCGTGGTCGCCTGCAGCAGGCGATGATGACGCGCCGTCGCTACGTCGGCGACGACGCGGCCACCAACGTCACACCGATCAGCAAGAAGAACTGACGCCGCGCCCGCCAGCGGACCCTCAGCGGAGAGTCGTCAATGCGTTGCCTGCGTTTATGGATGCCGCTCGCCACGATGGCCCTGGGCCTGATGATCTCCTGCGCCAGCGCACTGGCCGCTGCCAGCGCTGGCAGCGCGCAGATCATCGTCGCCGGCCACGGCGAGGTCACGATCCCACCGACGCACGGCCGCTTCACCATCGCCATCACCAGCAGCGCCGCCACGGCGAGCACTGCAGGCAGCGACAACGCCCGCCTGTCGAAAGCGGTATCGGACGCACTTTTTGCAGCGGGCATGACGCGCGAGGAGCTGCTCGGCACGCGCCTCAACGTCAACGCCAAGTGGGACTATGACGATCACGGTCGCCGCAAGGGACGCACCATGTACGAGGCAACCAACACGCTGCGCGTGGAGTCGGCGCGCCTCGAACAGCTTGGAGTGCTGGTCGATGCAGCGCTCGGCGCCGGCGCCAGCAGCGTCTCGGACGTAGACTTCTCGGCCCGCAACGCGACGACGGCTCGGCGTCAGGCACTGACGCTGGCGATGGAGGATGCGCGCAGCGAGGCCGACACGATCGCCCGCGCTGCCGGCGGACTGTTAGGCGAGCTGGTCGCTGTCACGACCGAGCGATCGGGCGTCCCGGCTGGCGAGCTGCAGGAAATGGTCGTTACCGCGAATCGCCGCGCAATGGCAGCGCCGGTGCCGACCAGCGTGACCCCGAATGACATCGTCATCGCGGCGCATGTGAACGCTCGCTGGGGCTTCCTCCCCGCGCGCCACTGACGCGCGCTCAGACGTCGACGAGTTCGACCTCTGCCGCGAGCAGCGGCCGGCCAAGGAAGATGCTGCCGACCCGCGCGAAGCGCTCCGGGCCATCGGTCGCCAGAAAATTCGTTGCGCCGACGGCAAGCGGGCTTGCCAGCCCCCGCTGCGCCAACAGTTGCGCCACGGCACGCGCCGTGGTGGCCGCCGAGTCGACCAGCGTCACGCCCGCTGGCAGCACGCCTGCAAGCGCCCGCCCGAGCACGGGGAAATGCGTGCAACCGAGCAGCAGCGTGTCGGGCGGCAGCGGCTGGGCGAAGGTCGCATCGAGGTAGCGACGCGCCGCGAGTTCGACGATCGGCCCTTCGGTCCAGCCTTCCTCGGCGAGGGCGACGAACAAAGAACCGCTGAGGGCCGTCACGCGTACGTCGCTTGAAAGCGCGCCGATCGCGGCCTGATAGGCCCCGGCCCGGATCGTCCCTTCGGTCGCAATCACCGCAATGTGGCCCGAGCGGGTCGCCGCCACCGCAGCGGCAGCACCCGGCTCCACCACGCCGATCACCGGCAGGCTCGGAAACTGCCGCGCCAACGCAGGCAGCGCCGCACTCGCGGCGGTGTTGCAAGCGACTACCAGCAGCTTGATGCCGCGCGCGACCAGCGCGCCGGCGCACTGCGACGCGTAGCGTGCGACGCTCGCCGGGCTCTTGGTACCGTACGGCAGTCGCGCCGTGTCCCCCAAATACAAAAACCGCTCGCCGGGCAAGGCCGCCTCGAGCGCCGCCAGCACCGTCAGCCCCCCGACGCCCGAGTCGAACACGCCTATAGGCAGGCTGCCATCGGGCAACGAGGCCACCCTTTAGCCGAGCGCGACGCGGGCGTTGCGGAACAGGCGCATCCAGCCACCATCCTCGTGCCAGTCGCGCGGCCGCCAGGAGTTTTGCGCTGCGCGGTAGACGCGCTCGGGGTGCGGCATCAGCAGCGTCGTGCGGCCATCATCGCTGACCACGCCTGCGATCGCGCCAGGCGAGCCGTTCGGGTTCGCAGGATAGGTCACCGCCGGCCGACCGTGGTGATCGACGTAGCGCATCGCAACGCCGCGCGCGGCGATCAGCGCCGCCAGATCGCCGTCAGCGGCGAACGCTGCGCGGCCCTCGCCGTGCGACACCGCGATCGGCAGGCGGGAGCCGGCCATGCCTGCCAGGAAGGGCGACGGCGAGTCGGGCACGTCGACCATCACCAGCCGCGCCTCGAATTGCTCCGAACGGTTGCGCATGAAGCGCGGCCAGTGCTGGCTGCCGGGAATCAGCTCGCCCAGGCCCGCCAGCATCTGGCAGCCGTTGCAGACCCCCAGCGACAAGGATCCGGCACGCTCGAAGTAACGCGCAAACGCGTCGCGAGCGCGCGCATTGAACAGCACCGACTTCGCCCAGCCCTGGCCCGCACCCAGCACGTCGCCGTAGGAGAATCCGCCACAGGCGACCAGCACCTGAAAGTCCTCAAGACTGACCCGGCCTTCGATGATGTCGGTCATGTGCACATCGCGCGGCGCAAAGCCGGCGCGGTGGAACGCTGCGGCCATCTCGGCCTGACTGTTGACCCCCTGCTCGCGCAGTACCGCGACCCGCGGGCGCGCACCGCGCAGCACGTAGGGCGCCGCGACATCCTCGTCGGGGCTGTAGGTCAGCTTTGCATGCAGTCCCGGATCGTCAAGCTCGGCGAGCGCGGCGTATTCCTCGCGCGCGCACTGCGGATCGTCACGCAACTCGCGCATGCGGAAACTGGTGGCTGACCACGCGCTGCGCAGCTCCAGCAGCGCCTCGTCGATGACAACGCGGCTACCGGCGCGGATCACGACGCGCGGCTGCGGCGCCAGCCGGCCGATCACGCGCGTGCAGCCGTCGAGGCCGTGGCGATTGCAAATCTCCAGCAGCCGCACGAGGTCGGTATTGCGCACCTGCAGCACGGCACCGGGCTCCTCGGCATACAGCGCCGCGACCGGATCTGCGACAGCGCCAAGCGCGATCTCAAGGCCGCTCTTGCCCGCGAACGCCATCTCCACCAGCGTCACGAACAGGCCGCCATCAGAGCGATCGTGGTAAGCGAGCACGAGCCCGGCGCGCGCCGCCTCGCGCACGGCGCCAAAGAAGCCGCGCAGCAGCGCCGGATCGTCGAGGTCGGCCGGCACGTCGCCCAGCGCCCCATACACCTGTGCCAGACACGACGCACCGACGCGGTTGCGGCCAGCCGACAAGTCGATCAAGAGCAGCGAGGACTCGCCACGATCGGTCTGCAGCTCAGGGGTCAGCGTACGGCGCGCGTCGACCACCGGCGCGAACGCAGAGACGATCAGCGACACCGGCGACCAGACCGAGCGCTCGCCGTCCGCGGCCTTCCAGCCGGAACGCATCGACAACGAATCCTTGCCGACCGGAATCGCGATTCCCAGGGCCGGGCATAGCTGCTCGCCGACCGCATACACGGTGTCGTACAGCGTCGCGTCCTCCGCCGCATCGCCGGCGGCCGCCATCCAGTTGGCCGACAGCTTGATATCGCCGATCGCGGCGATATCAGCCGCAGCGAGGTTGGTGATCGCCTCGGCCACCGCCAGGCGCCCGGAGGCCGGGCCGTCGAGCAGCGCCACCGGCGTGCGCTCCCCCATCGACATGGCTTCGCCGAGATAGGTCGTGTAGCCGGCGAGGGTCACCGCACAGTCGCTCACCGGCACCTGCCAGGGGCCGACCAGCGAGTCACGACTGATCTGGCCGCCAACGGTACGGTCGCCGATCGTGATCAAAAACGTCTTGTCGGCGATCGTCGGCAGCGCGAGCAGCCGGTAGGCGGCCTCGCGCGCATCGATGCCCAGGGTAGCGAGCGGCTCGCGCGGCCGCGCACGGCGCTTGCCGTGGCGCGTCATGCGCGGCGCCTTGCCCAGCAGCACCTCGATCGGCATCGATACCGGCGTCGTGCCGGTCAGCCGGTCACGCACCTCGAGATTTCCGTCGTCGGTGATCTCACCCACCACCGCGACGGGGCAGCGCTCGCGCGCGCAGAACGACATGAACTGCTCGATGCCTGCCGGCTCGATGCACAGCACGTAGCGCTCCTGCGCCTCGTTGCACCACAGCTCCAGCGGCGACAGCCCCGGCTCGTCGGTCGGGATCTGGCGCAACTCGATGATGCCGCCGCGCGCACTGTGCGCGATCGCCTCGGGTATCGCGTTCGACAGCCCGCCGGCGCCCACGTCGTGAATCAGCACGATCGGGTTCGCCTCACCCAGCGACCAGCAGCGGTCGATGACCTCCTGGGCTCGACGCTGCATCTCCGGGTTACCGCGCTGGACCGAGGCAAAGTCGAGGTCTTCGGCACTCGCGCCACTGCCGACCGACGAGGCGGCCCCGCCACCCAGGCCAATCAGCATCGCAGGGCCACCGAGCACGACAATCTTGGCGCCCGCCGGCACCTCAATCTTGTTGACGTGATCGCGGCGCACGTTGCCCAGCCCACCGGCGATCATGATGGGCTTGTGGTAGCCGCGGGTGACGCCAGGCGGATCGCCAGCGACGCGCTGCTCGTAGGTGCGGAAGTAGCCGAGGATGGCGGGGCGGCCGAACTCGTTGTTGAAGGCCGCGGCCCCGAGCGGGCCGTCGAGCATGATCTCCAGCGCCGAGGCGATGCGCGGCGAGCGCGCGGCAGGGCCTTCCCATGGCTGCTCGAAGCCCGGAATCCGCAGGTTGGAGGTCGTGAAGCCCGACAAGCCCGCCTTGGGCTTCGCGCCGCGGCCGGTGGCGCCCTCGTCACGGATCTCCCCGCCCGAGCCGGTCGAGGCACCGGGGAATGGCGAGATCGCGGTCGGGTGGTTGTGCGTCTCCACCTTCATCAGGATATCGATCTGCTCGTGCACGTAGCGGTATTCGTGCGTCAACGAATCCGCGTAGAGCCGCTCGGCCTTGCTGCCCTCAATGACCGACGCATTGTCACGGTAGGCGGACAGGACACCCGCGGGACTGTGCGCATGGGTGTTGCGGATCATCGCGAACAAGGACTTCGGCTGCGCCTCGCCGTCGATGGTCCAGGCGGCGTTGAAGATCTTGTGGCGGCAGTGCTCGGAGTTCGCCTGCGCGAACATCATCAGCTCGACGTCGGTAGGGTCGCGACCGAGCGTCGCGTAGGCCGCCACCAGGTAGTCGATCTCATCGACCGACAGCGCCAGACCCAGCCGCGTATCCGCGGCGACCAGGGCCATGCGGCCGTCGGCACCGAGGGCGACGCTGGCCAGCGGTCGCGGCGACTGCGTCACGAACAGGCAGCTGCCCTGCTCGAGCGAGTACAGCACCGCCTCGATCATGCGGTCGTGCAGCACAGCGGCAAGGCGCTCCAACGCGACGCGCTCGAACGCGGCGCCATGCAGGGTATAGCGGATGCCCCGCTCGAGCCGACGTACCGCCGTCAGGCCACAGACGTGGGCAATATCGGTCGCCTTGCTGGACCAGGGCGAGATCGTGCCCGGCCGGGGTGTCACGACCAGTGCGGTGCCACTCGGCGGCACCGACGGGGCGAGGTCAGACTCCAGCAGGCGGCTCAGCACGCCGGACTCGTCCGTCGTCAGCGGCCGCGCAAGGTCGATGAAGTGGGTGTAGTGGGCCTCAACTGACTCGACCCGGGGGTCGGTCGCGCGCAACGCGCGCAGGAGTTTTTCGAGGCGGAAACGGGACAGGGCGGGCGCACCCGGCAGTAGCAGCATCTGGAACTCTGGCTATCCGGCGCCGCCGGCTGGAGGATCATTCTACCGCACGCCCGGGGGCGCCGGGGTTGCCGGGGCCGGCCGCTGGGGGCTATTTTCGGCCGCTGGAGTCCGATCCGGGCGGCACGAGGGGCAGCGGGAACGCGGCGACATTGCTGCCGTCGTAGGCCGAAATCTTGCTCGGACCGGTCTTCTTGACCTCGTCCACGCGCAGCACCGACTGCATCGGCAGCCAGGTCCGCTTGACCCCCTCAAACTCGCCCTTGATGCGCTCCTCGCCGGGGTCCACCACGACACTGGAGCGCTCCCCGAAAACCAGATCCTCCAGCTCGATAAAGCCAAAAAGCCCCCCATGGGTGACCTTGCGGGCGTAAACCTCCCAGACCTTGCCCTCGCGGACAAACTGGACCTTAAAAATGTGACTGGCGGCCATTCGTGGAACTCGCTCCCGGGGTAGTCTTTGCCATATTACTCGCGGACCCGCTATGCCGCTCACGCTCCGAATCTCTGGCCCCCAGGCCGCCCGCCTGGCCGAACACGCGACGCGTGTCTTCGGCGTGCACGGCGGCCGGATCGGTCGCGCCTCCGACAATGACTGGGTGCTGCCGGACCCGCATCGGTTCCTGTCCGGCTATCACGCGCTGGTCGAGTACCACGGTGGCCGCTGGACGCTCACCGACACCAGCTCCAATGGCGTTTTCGTCAACGAGGCGCTGCGGCCGCTGGGCCACAACACCCCGCACTCCCTGCGCAACGGCGACCGACTCCGCATGGGCGAATACGACATAGAGGTCAGCGTCACCGCCGACAATGACTTCGTGACGCCGGACGAATTTGTGCTGGAACTGTTCGATGAACAGGAATTCGCGCTGGCAACCCATGGCGATCTCGGCGCCGAGCTCGACCTCAAGCGCTTGCTCAGCAGCGCGACGCCGCCCCCTGACGACGATCCGCCCATGCCGTTCAAGGTCACTGACGCCTACGGCCAGGCCGCGATGCGCGGCCGCACCCGGCCTGCCAGCCGCCCCGTCGCAGCGCGACCTGTGCACGCGGCACCCGTCACGGCCTTCTTCCGTGGCGCCGGGCTCGACCCTACACCCCTGTCAGCCGAACAGGCGACCGCCGCGCTCGCCCTGGCCGGGCAACTGCTGCGCGAGATGGTGCTCGGCCTGATCTCCAGCCAACAGCACCGACTCGAGCAAAAAGGCCGCTATAACCTTGAGGACACGGCGATCGTGCCGGCCGAGCAGAATCCGTTCCGTTCCGCTGAGAGTGTCGACGATGCGCTGAAGCGCCTGTTCGGCCCGCGCTCGAGCCGCTTCCTGACGCCGCTCGAGGCGGTACGCACGAGCTTCAACGACCTGGCGCGGCATGAACAGGCGACTCAAGTTGCGATGCAGGATGCGCTGGCCGTATTCATGCGGCGCCTTGCGCCGGAAGACCTGGCGCAGCAGTTCGGCGAATCCCTCGCCCACAGCAGCGGCCCGGTACCGGCGAACGCCGGCGAACGCTACTGGCAGATGTACGCAGATCTGTACCGGGTGATCGCACAGACAGGCCCGGAGGGCCTGCCACATGCTTTCGCCGAGGAATTCACCAAGGCCTACGAAGTGGCCAATGCCGAGCTGCGCGAACGCAGCCAACGCGCACGCGGCCGACACCCGCCGAGCTAGGTCACTGGCGCCCGCCGCTGTATCGCCTCAGGGAGGCAGCGTCGGCACCATGACCTTCGGCAATGGCCCCGACAGCGCTTCGAGAAACGCCACCAGATCCGCCACTTCCGGATCGGTGAAGGTGCGTGACAGTTCAGTGCTGCCCATCACCCGCACCGCCGCTGCCAGCGTCGGCACCAGGCCGTTGTGCATGTACGGCGCCGTGTAGGAAAGATTGCGCAGTGACGGTACGCGCCACTGCGAACGGTCCGCCTCCTTGCCGGTCCATTCAAAGCGTCCGAGATCCGCGATGAGCTTGTAGGTCGCCGCATACGGGCTGCGTGGATAGCTCGGGAAGCGCATCGTGAAAACCGTCTCCGCGGCGAGCGAGGGACTGTCGAACGCCGGCCCCTGATGGCAGCGACCGCAGCCGGCGGCCCGAAACGCCGTCATGCCACGCTGCTGCTGCTCGTTCAGCGCGTTCTTGTCGCCCTTGACGAAGCGGTCGTACGCCGAGTCGGGCGTGATAAGCGTGCGCTCGAAAGCGGCAATCGCACGCACGATGTTGGTGATATTCACAGCCTCGCCCACACCAAAGGCACGCTCGAAGTACGGCTGGTAGCCGGCGATGGAGCGCATGCGCGCCTCGACGTAGGCAGCATCTTGCATGCCCATGTCGATCGGGTTCAGCAACTGCGTGCGCGCCTGGTCGCGCCGCCGGCAGAGTCGATGGTCAAGATGGGGCCATCACGGATGACGCCAGGGTTTGCTGCGTGCTTTATCCAACCAGAGCAGGCTCACTTGCTTGGACTTTAGATATTTTCCTATCCTCGTGAGGGCA